>Ga0075433_10003513_pt1 | contig 12111 bp, 11 predicted proteins | sample RhiMethybrSRZTD2_FD_75299 | JGI IMG/M metagenome (GOLD analysis project Ga0075433, IMG submission 75299) | Populus rhizosphere microbial communities from Tennessee, USA - Rhizosphere MetaG P. TD hybrid SRZTD2 | ecosystem: Host-associated > Plants > Roots > Rhizosphere > Soil | place: USA... | reverse complement strand
CTTTGAGAATTCATATTGGCTAACAGGATCATTTTCCTCTTCTAATGGGAAATCTCCTCCTCTCCAACCTTGTGGAATAGCTAATCCAAATTTTATATTATCTGACATGATCTTTATACTTGTCTTGTGAATAATCTAGAAAGAAAAACCTTTAAAGATTAAGATTACTATATCCTATAGTAACAAGAACCTATTTTTAGCACCCGATATCATCATGGATCAAGTTCACAACTCATCGATGGATCAATAATTAGCATATTTTGTATAAGGAAATTTAGACACATTCTTTTTCAGCCCACCCAATGCTATTATATTGCAATTGTAAACAAAGTTATAGTTAGTATCTTATGCATGATGGATATGAGAATATGATAGTATGTATGGTATGATAACACTTATCTGTTTATACTAAATATAATTCTACGTGACATCTTTCAAGATTTATGATAAATTCCTGACTTTTACTCTAATTACTTTCAGCATCTCACTGGTTGGAGTGGTTGTTTATGTATTCTCGAATAATACAGCATATGCTCAACAACCATTAAACTTGCATTCATCTCAGAACAATACCAGTAATCTTAATACTCTATTCGTCACAGGAACTGCAAATACTAAATTAAAACCTGATAAAGTTATACTCTCTTTAGGAGTTGAGACAAATAACAAAACAGCAAATGCAGCCTTGGTAGCCAATTCAAAGATAATGAACAAAGTAATTGATGCATTAAAAACAGCTGGCGTAAAGGAAAATGAAACAAGTACCTCATCCTTGAGCATATCTCCAAACTACAACTATTCACGACCTTCTGATACTGTAGGAAAGATAACAGGATTTACAGTATCTAACTTAATCCAAATACAAAGTACAAACATAAGAAATGTATCAAAATGGATTGATACTGCTATAGCCTCAGGAGCCAATACTGTAAATAGTGTTGATTTTACATTGTCTAACAAAAAATTAGAGGAAACCAAAAATAATCTTATAAAACAAGCAATTGACAATGCAATAACTAAAGCTAATATCGCGGCTTCTGCATTAGGATTAAAAGTAGTAGGAGTAAAGTCAGTCAATCTTAATGAGTTTGACCTTCAACCTCCTGCAATTCCTTTAGCAAAAGAATCAGTGGCGGCATCAGCACCACCTATAGCTAATAGATCAACTCCTGTAATCTCTGGGGAACAGCAAGTCAATACAAACGTAGGTATTGTGTTTTCAATCCGTTAAGAGCATCATAATATAGTGTCATAGAGCATTTACGATGATGAAGTGTGTAGTATCACGACTATCGATCTATTTGGTAATCTAAAGTCGTTCAATTTCAGTTAACAGTATATTGTACCTATCGCTTAGCAAAGTTAGAGTCACTAAGTCTGGGTAGTTCATCGTTCTTGCTTTCCACTACCAGCTTCTAGTTTAGTTGCTGTATTCTGATGTTGGGAGGAACCAGTACGAATATCAACACTCCATCTATTTGGTACGAACTATTCCTTGAGAAAATATTGAATCTAGTAATAACATAGAAAACATCGAACTATGGGTTAGTAAATCATAGGTTAACAAGAAAAAGGATCAGAAGATCAAAGACAGAATAAACTCTTCAAATTATTGTGAGTTTTCATTTTATCTTATGGATATAATCTCTGGCATAAGTTTTTGTTTATTTCTAATGTCTACCAACAGGTGGTACTTGCTAACTAGCTTCCAAGCAAATGTGCCATGAATAGTATCAGCATTTCTTATAGCCCAAAATCACCATATATACTTTCCATAGCCGATCACTCGTTTAGTTTTGTTGTCATTGTCCAAAACATACAAAACCGTAGTTGTTCAGTGAGCGTTATATGTTAGCTGATCATTATTAGAAAACCTTCTTATGACTCTACCAACGTTTGATAACCAATAATACAAAGTCTTGTTATAATATCCATCAAGGTTTTGTACTCTCTTTCCTCATCAAGGCTCATACCTGTATGTATTAGAAATCCTCTTCCAAATTTTACTGCAACGACAGGATAGATAGTGCTGTTATTATCATCATTGTTCCATGCAGAATCAGAAGAACGGGTTAAAGGTATAATATCTTGAGACAATTTTCTTACAGGTCTATAAACCTTGGCTTTAGTCCTAGGTTTATCTTGACCTAATATTGCATCAAATTCAATCTCTATTTCTTTAGGGCCCACTATATTTTTCTGTAGATTATCCCATTCAGTCTCTAATCCAAAATATCTTTTCAAAATTAAACTTTCTGAGGGAACTCTGAGACTTTGTTTTATGTGCAGTTCATGAATTCTATCGATATAGTTAGTTTGTACATCGTCTAGTCCTGGAATAAATCCAACTACGAGTTGCGATTTTCCAGTATTTACATCCCAACTATAGGCAAAAGATTGTCCAGCTGAATTTACAAATATTCCACCATCTCTAATGTAAGAAGTTATTGTTTTAAACCCCTGGCCTTCTGCATTACCTAATTCGGGATAGGCTTCACCAAATGGATTTATTATAATCGAAAAATCGCTATTGCTTATATTCGAAATAGGTGTCATTGACACATCAAATAGATTTAATTTTTTATTATTATTATTAACATCTTGCTTGATATTTTTAAGATCTATCATCCACTGTACTGCTTTTCTATATCCTGAATGCGGATAATATGAACATGGTTTTTCGTGTCTTGCACTAAGATATCCTGAGAGTATCCCTATTTTGATTGGTGGTTCAAAGATCTGATAATAATGAATTTCTCTAAGCTTATTTATTAAAAAGCCGACCTGGTTTAAGCTGGTTTTAGTATCATCTTTGTCAAACACCTGCGATGGTGATTTAATTGTACCTTCACTTTCATAATAGCCATATCTTGCAAGGTTTCTTCTAATATCTGAAAACTTGCTTAAAACATCATATATCCTGATCCTATCATCATCAGACAGTATTTCGCTAGATATTTTTATCATATCTCTCTGTGATATCTCATGAGTAATGTTAAAGTAATTACCTGACAATAGTGTTAGAGCTTTCCAGAAAAATTCTGATGAATGAAAAAGCCATGCATTAGAGGAAGCATAGCGATAAATATTGAAATTGTCTTCAGCATTACTATATCCTGCAAAACATTCTTTGGCTAAAAAAATGTAATAACCTTGCTGTTGTTTGCTTAATTTGCTTAGTACTTTTGAAGCCAATTTCTTTCCAATAGTGATGATACCTTATAAGTCTAAAAGCATCAAATATATTGCTATAGGATATTGTTCTTTATCTAAGATATCATCATTATCTACTGCAGTTCTCAACGCAGTTATCAGTTTATCAAATTTATCTGGATTAAGTGCTATCTTCTCACAGTCATTCTCTAATATCATCTTGCAATGTCCTAGCATTGCTTTGTCTTCTGCATTAAAATTAACAGGAACTATTTCATATCTTTTATAACTTGTCACTTTGTACCGCGAGGACATAAAAGCTGTGACGCGTAGACAGGATTTTTGTAATGGATGGAAAGATGAATGCAGATAGTTCGTATTAGATATGCCGGATTAATTTATTATTCCTTACCTGAATGAAAGGAATATTTACACTGTAGTTGGAGGCTGTGGTTTTGCTTTACCAAAATATGCTCTTACATGTCGTCTATACAAATAATACAATATCACTATGTTAACAAAAGCTATGATTGCATGATCATTAAGATGGCTTGTAGATTTGATCTCCTACACTTTTATGCTTGGTCTTTGTCTCAGTCATCCGTTGAGGAATATATGTGATATCATGGTCTAATTTCAAATGACTTAAAAAAGCCACTCCATTATTAACTGTATCCTTGACTATCAATCCTCGTCCACAAATACTACACTTGATAATGTGTTCATCTCTTGATGCCATACGATCAGGACAGCAAAATATCTTTAATAACTAGCTAATAAACCAAGCCGCCGAAAAAGGTGTTGTAAAAGGAATCAAACACGTTGTTTGCAATTATTATTACTAATTCAAAGAGATGATAATGCTCATGGGAATTCAGTTCCAATGCTGGCACCCTCGATAAGACCTTAAATTGTCTCTCACTTTTTATATTTGAAAATCCAAAATCATCATTATATGATGAAATGTGCCTGTTGTGGAGCAAAAATGTTACCATACAAAGAGTTGGAAAAAACAATAGTTTACAAATGCCAAGAATGTGGTTTAAGCGACAGCAGATTAAAGGATAGTTAGAACACAACTGTGCAAAAGTCGATTCTCTAAAGGTCTTAATATGGTATTTTTAACCTTTTATCCGTTGACTATACAATAAATGTCAACCTGTAATGTATTAAGTATATCTGACTTGTCTGTCTGCCCACCCACGTCTGACTTGTGCTATACCAAATCTTAAAAATGCAAGATTAACAGGATGATGTGGTGCATCTGAATCAATTACTAGTTTGACATTATTTTTAACTACCATCCTTACAATTTAAAGTTCTAATACTATTAATCATCCTGTGATATTTTTGATGCATGCATAAAAGTTATTGGTTCTGACAATTTTTGTTTTTAGGTGAAATAATGTATTCTCTGATGCACGGTTCGTTGAATCTCGCTTTCAAACGACATTCCACAATGAGTGCATATGTAAATTCCAAATTGTTCCATATCACCTTGTTTAAGAATCGCAATCTCATTTTCTACTTCAGTATTCTCTGCAACTATATAGTCATTGATATGATTTTGCGTAAAGATATGTTGTATAATTTGCTTGATCTTTTGAATATTATTTTCATCAGCAAAGATAATGACATCTTTATTGTTATTGTTATTCTCATTGCTGCGATGATTAACTGAACTAGATTTTACTTCAGCGCTATTAAGAATGATATATCTCAAATCTCCTGCAACGTATGATATATCTACTTTAACGGCCATGAATAATGATAACCTATTGTTAAGTCAATCTAGTTTCTGATATTTGTTTCTTTATATGGACTGCAGAATTTTGCAATAAAATGATGCAATTCGAAACGATAGTAGTATATCAGTAGAGAGATCTGTTTGTTTTGCATATGAGAGCAGCATAAGCCTATTGAATCAAGGTTAAAGAAATAATAAGTATATGATATTCATCCAAAATGAAAAGTAAAAACAACCTAGCTACTGAAAGTATTGTATAACCAAACAGTCATTTGTGGATGATTTTCATTAACCACGATTTTACACGATGTACGCCAGGAAGAGTAAAGACCCTTGCAATGACGATAGGACAATTTAACTGATCCACTAACGCCAAAAAGTGTAAATTATTAAAGAGATTGAATTTACCTATGGTGGCACCAGTAATTACCACATCTGGTTGTGATGCATTAACAGCAGATAATATCAAATCAGCGGACTTCTCACTATTCTTCTCAGTTTCATCTGACAAATAAATTTCGTTAAACTCCACTCCAACCTGTTCAAGGTACTCTTTTTGCCTGATATTGTAAGAAAGACCATCATCATCATCATTTTCATTTTCATTAATATTATGGTCATCTTTTTTATTTACTGACAGCACACTTACGTTAAACTTTCCAGAATGCTCCAGCCAGCTTGTTGTCTTTAGTACCACATCCGAATGATCTCCTCCATCATATAGAACTACCAAATTCTTCTTTTCCTCTCCTTGCTGTGAAAAAGCACCTATTGATTTCTTATCTGTAGATTCAAATAGGCGTAGGTCATCACCGGTTGTTCGAATAGCTAATATGTCACATGTAATCAGTGTTTGAAGTTTCTTGCTATTTCGTAACATTTCAAAATCAGTGATCAGCAGATCGATATTTTGTTCCTCAATAGTTGCTAATATAGCTTCGATCGCATCATGGGAAATTCTAACTAAATAGTGATTCAATATATTTTCTTTTTCTAACATTTCCTCTAAAGGTACAAATGATCTTCTTGCAGTTTCGGCAAATGCGATCCCTGCAGAAAGTGGTGTTTGATGTGGCACTGTAATTACTCTCAGAATATTCACTTCACCATCATTTTCTTTTGCAATTGTAGTAGCATATTTTATTAATCTATCAGGGTTCTCAGGGGTGTAAGGAATTAAAATTCTAAAATTCTTTCGTGTAAGATCGCCTTCGCTTGTAATAATGGGTGCATAGTGGGCAATCTCCTTTTTGAAAGTGTACATACGATAAAGTGCAAAGCCAACCAAAACCCATATAGCTGAAATACCCCAGCTTAAAGGTTGGGTGACTAACAAGTATAATGCGAGACCAATTTTAAGGAATACCCCTACAACTGGGATTACTGGAAAGAAAGGAGTCTTGAAACCGTAGTTTAGTTTATCACCATACATCCTTCTTATAGTAATAACAGAAATATTTACTTGAGTGAACAATAGTAGGAAAATAACACCAGACGCAACTGCTATTTGATCAAGTGGTAATGCATATGCCATGATTGCCATTACAACACCCGATATTGCGGTGGCAATATGAGGCGTTTTGTATTTCGGATGTATAGAACTCAGTAAATGCGGCAGATTATAGTGTCTGCCCATTGCAAAGGCAACCCTTGAAGAGGAAAACGTAGTAGCATTTAAAGCTGCTATAGAAGATACTATTCCTCCTATAAGTACTACAAAGCCTCCATATGGCAGAAATAGTTCTGCAGCCTTCTTGATACCAAGATCACCACCTTCCCCTATAAATTTCCATGATGGAATACCTACAGGAAATATTGAACCTATTGAAACAAAGGCAACAAGGCAATACATGACAACAACAAGTGCTAACGATATGAAAATTGCCCTTGGAATGTTTTTCTTTGGATTCTTTACCTCCTCACCTGTTTGAACTATTATCTCATAACCTTCAAATGCAATAAATGTCAAACCCATGGCGGCAACAATTCCACCTAGCCCTTTTGGCATAAAATCGGCAAAATTTGTGTGCCAGTTTGGATTTGTATGTATTGCCCAAAAACCTGCACCTATTAGGACGAGAATAGTTCCAAGCTGAAATACTGTAACTATAGTTCCAGTTTTGCCTGTGTCCGAAACGCCTTTGATGTTGATATAAGTAAAGGCAGCTATAGCTGCAACCGCTATCAACTTATCAAATGGAATAATTCCTAAAAGAGGTTGGTTTCCAAGAATATTGAACATTTTCAATAAGCTAAATAGAAATGATCCAAATCCCACAGCATACAAACTGCCAGCAACAATGTGGGCAAACCATGCCATCCATCCGCTTATAAAGGCATTTGGTCTTGGTAATCCTTCTCTAACCCACAGATAACCACCTCCAGCCTCAGGCATTGCTGATCCCAGCTCAGCATAGCCCATGGCTGTAAAAAGCGTGATTACTGCATTAATAATGAAGGCAATAATCGCTGCTGGTCCTGCAAGACCTATAGCTGGTCCAGTGAGGACAAATATAGCTCCCCCTACTAAACCAGCTATCCCAATCATAATAACATCTACAAGGCCCAATGAACGAACGAGATGTTGTTGATGAGGATGTTCCGATGATAGTGGCGACTCTTGATCGTCTGGGGTCGACAATACTTGCACGAGTATGTCTAAGAAGAGCAATTAAAACCTTTACAATCATTGTTAGTTTTGTTAGCTTAAAGCCAATAACATTAGCAAGTATGTTATTTAATTTAGCATAATGGAGCAACAACAAGAGCAAATAATCAGAATGCAATTCAAACATAGATCTGCACTTTTAGATTTATTACAAAAATCAGCTTAACATATATTGACCATGGAAAGTTCAGATAAATGCCCTCCTATTCCAAAGCGCTAGTGGGAGAACAGTATATTAAGTCGAGTGGATGACGAAGATAACGAACAATTAATTCTATAGTTTATCAGCAATGATATTTAGCCTAACATAATCTAATGACCAAGGTGTTTGAGATTTGTTACTACTGATACTAGCACTACTCTTTTCAACCTCCTGCAAAAACAATTCCAAATATCTGTTCCTTAGTTTGTCATCATCAGGAAGGCGTTCTAGGAAGGGTTTCATTATTACGGTTTTTACAAATCTAGAGTATATTTCACGGTCAATAAGGTTCACACAATCATTATGCAAATGAATTTTTGTACTTACATAACCTATCTCTCCTAGTAATTTACTAGTATCATCGGGCTTTGCAAAATACCATGATTGGTTGAAGCTTGTAAAATATTCCTTAAATTCATTAAACTCCATAACGCGTCGTAATATCGCAAGGATTCTTTGTAAGTTTCCGTATCCTCCACATTGGATTAATAATTGTCCCCCTTTGGTCTCATCGCAGTTTAGCATATCCCAAAAATGCTGGAAAACTTGTGCATGGTCATGAACCCAATGAAGTGCAGCATTAGAAAATATGACATCTAATTTTGTAGGAAGTTTTACGTGGGTAAAATCAGATTCTACTAACTCGACATTTTCTAAACCCTTAAGATTCCTTTTTGCCTGTCTTATCATATTGGAGTCCACATCCACAGCATAGACCTTTCCTCTAGGGACTTTTTTGGCTAACAATTTGCTAATGAGGCCGGAGCCGCAGCCTGCATCCATGACAGTTTCATTTCCAGTCCATTTTCGCCATTCAAGGATTTGTTGACCCCATCGATATTGTACTAACCGTGAAACTTCATCATACGTCTGTGCGTCCCAACAATTTTTATCATGGATCAATAATTCTAGTAACCGATTATTGATTGGCCTGCCAGTAAAAATAGATTATTATAGTTTTCTGTATACATGGGAGCAACATCAGGGAATCTCTCCTAACAAATTCTTTGCATCGAAAACCGATTCTATCCACTAAAGTACAATGCTAATGTGACCTGATTCATTTCCTCTTTCCAAAACGTTAATTTTATTCGACTCATTCAAGACAACAAAATAGAACAGCGAAAAGTTTTATCATGATTTATTCTTCTATTATTTCCATAAGCATTCATAAGGTCTCATGACTTAATAACAGATTTCATTAAACACCGCCTAATAATTCGAGCGCATATATAAAAACGATGGGATTTTCATAGTTTGCTGAGACAGACAAAAAATCCTATGCTTTCAGACGATACAAAGAAGCCTATCCTTTAACCAATACTGCTATCATAATAGAATTCAGAAATTAAGTCAAAACAGAACTGATGTTAAAGCTTTGCTGGCTGTATATGGCCTTGAACAATTTGCACTTTCAGCAGCTGTCCATCCATCTGAAAAAAGATTATTAACTAATTACCGTCACAAATTCTTATGTGACAGGCATAAAATATTCAGTTCTTTGTCAAAACACCCCTCAGGTAGATGATCATTGAATCAACATATATTTTAGCCTCAGGAACGCTAGAAAGAATATTTAATACTCCATGACCTACCCCTAGCCAAATATTCAAGTAATACTCCTGACCTGACTTTTCTAACAGGTTTGCCAAGTTTATACTATCATCTTTCAGTGGATCAAGCGCTGCAGCTACAATGTAAACCGGTGGCAGTCCTGTCAGATTAGCAAAAATAGGAAAGGCTAAAGGATTCCTGTAGTCTTGCGTCTTTTGGAATGTTTGATTCATGAAAAACTTGATATCTAGAGTTGTCTCTCCAAAGCCTCCATTACCAAACAAATCATAGGATTCTGAACCTGTAGTGGGTGAATAATGACCATACAAAAGATAAATCGTCCGTACAAGATCTCCTTGTCCTGAGTCTCTCAAAACAACAGCTGCAGATAATGCCAGCCTTGCTCCTGCAGAAGCTCCTCCAAGAGCCATTCTATGACAATCAATGCCTAATCCTTTGCAGTTGTTTGCGATCCAGCGAATTGTAGAGACGACATCATTGAGCCCGGCTGGAAATGGATGTTCTGGTGCTAATCTATAGTTTATCGAAGCAACCTTAAATCCGGAAACGTTGGCCAAGTATTTGCCAACTGAATCATATGCTCCCCTGGCATCTCCAGAAACCCCTCCTCCTCCATGCAAAAATATCAATAAGGGTGAGAATGATGATGATCCATTAGTTGGATCGTACAAACGCACAAACATTCTTTGCTTTCTATCAGTATTGCTGCTGATAACAATATAATCAGTGATGGATGGCAACGATTTTGACTGTTTTGAAAATTCTTGTTCTTGCTTATCACCTCCCCTGAAGAAACTCAAGATAGTGGCAGTATTTGTTCCATTTGAATTATTTGCAATGAGAGCATCGATTTGACGGAAACCTTGAGATGAGGCATCAAAAGTTTTTTGCTGACTTGAAAAAACGAAGAACTGTTTTGCCATCTGCTTAAAACGTATTACCTTGTTATTGTCATTACCTGCTCCATAAACAGCAGTTTTATTGTTGTTGTTTTTTGCTGGCATACTATGAGAAGTCCCATCTAAGGCTGTTAGTATTGTAGCTGAATAAATCAAAGATGTCAGAATGAGTAAGAGAATCCTACTATTCTTCAATATCTTACTTCTTCTGATCTACGATTTGAACGTTATACTGTGAATCTAAATCATAGATGGGTTGATTTGAAGTAATAGCCTTCTTCAACCAGATCTTTCATTGTGATTTTCTTGTTGATTTATTGACTTTACACATATCGTTCTAATTGCTGAATTTCATTCTGTAGACACACCATCTAGTTTCCCCTTGTCATTGCAGGTTGCATATAATTGGGACATGATTAAGTGGAGTGTCTAAATATATGTCGTTATTTGTTCATTACACAGTCTAGATTTCGAAATAGTTATAGCTTTGCATAAAGACATTATTCCTATTCTGTGAATCATTCCTCCAAACTCAAACTTACCTTAGGTCAGAGAAACGGTTTAAAGTCATTTATGAAAAAGACAAATGATAAGACGGAGTATCGCAGAGCACAGGCTATACTCAGGAAATGTGAAGGTATGACTCACAAAGCTATAGCAATGGAGCATGGTGTAAATGAAAGAACAGTCCAAAGATGGATTGCAGATTATAACAAAAAAGGAATTGAAGGACTGAAAATACGCAAGAGTAATAGCGGATCAAAACCCAGGATAACAGACAAAGATAGAGAGATCATTCTATCAGCGTTATTCAATGACCCTCATCTATTTGGTTATCTCAGAAATACGTGGAGTCTGAGGTCACTTGCAAGCTGTTTAACAAATGAGATAGGAATCCAAATCAGTTTCAAACATCTGCAGCGTATAACAAAAGAATTTGGAGTTAGATGCAAAAGACCAAAACTGGAATTGCTACATGAAGATGATTATGAAGAAGGAAAAGAAAAGGTGGAGAACTACAAGCATATAGCTTCAGCTCTCAAAAAAAGAGAGTAATAGTAGCATTTGAAGATGAAACTACCATAACACAAAAACCTTGTATTCGCAAGTCCATGAGTTTTGAAGGCGAACAACAGAAGATAGAACATAATGGTAGTAGAAAGAAATTCTCTGCATACATATCCATGGTATGGCCTGACGAGAAATTAATGACGTATGATTTCTATGATAAAATGAATTCTATGAATACTATAGACCATCTGGAGAATCTCCAACTACACATAATGAAGAATGATTGGTGGAATAGGCTGATAGTCATTTGGGATAATGCCTCATACCATGTAAGCCAGATGGTACGGAATTATATCAATGCACAGAGGGACTGGCTGACAGTAATCCACCTACCAAAGAAAGCACCCTATCTGAATCCAAATGAAAGAAGAATTAACCAGCAGATAAAGTCAGATGTATGTGCAAACAGGTTCTATGATCACATAGAGGAACAAAAAACTGCAGTATCAAACTACCTAGACAAAACATTTGGAAGATGGTATGACGACATTAGATATGACACTTGACTTAGAACTATTAGAAGTTTGATGGCCGACACTTCCAAATCTCTAGCATACTTGTAAGATTATTGTCGTTATAGTGGATCACCGCTCTGGCAAGGTTAGTTTCATTTGTATCCTGTGGCCGAAAGACAAGGTTATTGGGCGTACTGTCATGTAGTAAATTATGTGCAAAAAGTCCAGTTGGCCCTAAACGATGTTCTATGATATTGGTGACAGCACGAGATAATACGACAGTACTAGATAAATTATCTCCTGATGGTGGAGCTATTATAGGTATAATGGTTATAACCAAG
>Ga0075433_10003512_pt1 | contig 12114 bp, 10 predicted proteins | sample RhiMethybrSRZTD2_FD_75299 | JGI IMG/M metagenome (GOLD analysis project Ga0075433, IMG submission 75299) | Populus rhizosphere microbial communities from Tennessee, USA - Rhizosphere MetaG P. TD hybrid SRZTD2 | ecosystem: Host-associated > Plants > Roots > Rhizosphere > Soil | place: USA... | reverse complement strand
CTGCGCACGACGCGGTGACAGGGCACGACGACGGGGATCGGGTTGGTCGCGCACGCGCTCCCGACCGCACGCACCGCCTTCGGGTTGCCGGCCGCGACCGCGATGGCTGCGTAGCTAGCGGTCTGGCCGTAGCCAATCGCGCGCAAGCGCGTCAGGACCAGGCGGCGAAACCCGCGCGCGAGGCTGAAGTCCAGCGGCAGGTCGAATCCCTGGCGGCGGCCGGCGAAGTACTCGTCGAGCTCCTTCGCCACCGCATCGAGGCGCGCAGGCGCGTGCAGAATGCGAGGACTGAGGTCTCGAGCCAGACGCTCAAGGACTTTCTCGTGATCTTCGCACCCGTAGGCGAGGCGCACCAATCCCCTCGCGGTCGCCGCAAGCAGGAGCGGGCCGACTGGGGAGTCGATGGTGCGATAGGCGACATCGAGGAGCCCGGCCGTCTGCGCGTCGCGGGAAAGACGGTCGTGTAGCCTGCGCATGGTCTCCTCGTCGATAACCGGAAGCGCGACAAAGAGGTCGCTCCCCTCCGGCTCGCGCGGCTCGTGTGTGGTCATCATCGCGGCCCTCCCTCCCCATAGGTCTTGCGTAATGTAGCGATGCCGTCGGCGGCGGCTCGCCGCGCGGCGTCCTGACTGCCGCCGGTGAGGGCGGCCACGTCCGCGTATGGCATCCCGACGACGTAGTGGTACGCCACCGCCACGCGCTGCTTGAACGGTAGGGCCTGCATGGCAGCCCAGAGCTCCCCGTCCCGACGGTCCGCCTCGCTCGGGGCGGGGCGTTCCGGGAGGGGGTCGACCGGGAGCGGACGACGCGCCCGGGCCCGGGTCTGGTCGATGGCTTTCCGGTGGGCGATCGTGACCAGCCAGGCCTCCACGTTGGTTCCCGGTCGAAGGGTCGGATAGGCCCGCAACGCAGCCAAAAAGGTCTCCGACCACGCGTCATCGGCGTCTATCGGCCCGAGGACGGCCCGGCACACCCGGAGCACGGTCGGCCCATGCGCGGCCACGATCTCCTCGAAGGGTGGCGGAGTTGTGCTCATCTCAGCTGTAAACGCTCCAGCGGCTCCAAACGTGAGATCGTCCCTCAGAGATTTCCCCGGCGCCTCCAGACGGTCGAAGGCAGGCGAGACAGCTCAGCCCCCTTTCCCTGTCGCCAGCGGAGAGCGGGTTCCCGGCCCTCGAGCTCGCGCGCTGTCCGGTGCGAGTTCGAGAACGTCCGGGCGCATCCTGCACGCCCGGACGTCTGGTCCGCTAGGCCTTGGGAATCAGGCCGAGCTGCTTCAGCACGGTCACTCCGTCATCGATGCCGAGCTCCTCCGTGATCAGGCCATTCTTCACGCGCAGCACGCTGGTTCCAGTGAAGCGCATCTTCTTGCCCGAGCCCTCGGGCAGGGAACCGACCGGCAGATCGCTGAAGGCGCTCCCGGTGTGCGTGCCGCCGCCCTCCCACTGCCCGACTACATACTCGCCCTCGGCGATGAGATCGGCGGTCCCCCAGAAATTCAGGTCAGGGAAGGCCGCGCGAAACTCGATGGCGAACTTCTTCACGTCCGCGCGCCCGCGGCGGGGTGCATGCATCGAGTATTCGAAGCGGATGTCCGGAGCGGCAAGTTCGTCGATGACGGCAGGGTTCCACGGGTTTCCCCAGAATTCCGTGAACCAACGTCCCACAATCGCCTTGTTCTCTGCTGACATGATCGTGCCCTTTCGTAGGATTGGAAATTCATCCACTCTGACCGGCGGTTACTCAGAGCACCTCCCTCCCGTCCCGATTGGTCGCTCGCCCGCGGGCGGCTTTCGCACCCCGTAGACGTAGCGGGGAGGGAAAACGTGAGATGCACGAGCAGAACTAACACGCGGCCCGCGCCTGGCTGCGGCCCCGACCCGTATCCTGGCGAGGTTCCAACCTGAAACTGTCAACACCGATCGGGCAGAACGCCCGATCGGTGACTCGGCCGCTGCCGAAGACCGCTCGGAAAGCGCCGGGAATACGAGCGTTTGGGCGTTTGAATCCTCTGGCACGCCCGTTGAATCTAACTTACGGTTCGACTCGTAGTCCAAAAGGGGGAGACATGATTCGCGTACTGACGATCGACGGTAACCGCAGCCGGGCGCAGGACCTGGCCATGGAGTGTCTCGAGCACGGGGTGGCCGTGCGCATGGCGGAGTCGCTGTGCGAGGGCGTGCGATACATGCTGGATGCGCCGGTCTCGCTGGTGCTCGCGGACGCGGCGATGCTGCGGATGGCCGGACCGGACCAGGTGCGTCTCTTCGACGCGGTGGCCCCGGGCGTGCCGGTGGTGCTCGCGATGGACGCGGGCGCGCGAGTGGAGGATCGGGTGGAGCTGGAGCTCGGGGGCTTTCACGTGGTGAGTCGTCCCTTCGCGCTGCGAGATCTGCTCGCGAAGATAGAGCGGCCGGCCAAGGCCGCGCCGGCGCGCAACGACGCGCGGGCGCAGGTCGAGGCGCGGTGCCGATAGGATCGCGATGATGGGCAAGCGCTGGGTCTTCAGCGTGCTGACCGTGGCGATCGTGGCCTGCCTGATCGGATTGCTCGCCTTCACCGGCGAGTCCGTTCATCGCATCGGCCCGGGAGTCCAGCTTCAGCGCGCCTTCTCGCATACCTCGCCGACGGCACGTCCGGCCGTCGAGCCGGAGACGGGACCAACCCTCCAGGACAACGGTCTGATGCTGACGTACTGAGGGCGCGCCGTGGCGGAGGCGCAGGTCCTGGTGTACACTCGGGACCGACGCGCCGTCGCCGCCGGCGGTGCCCTCGCCTCCGATATTGGCTCTTCCGAGTATTGGGGCGCGTACGAAGCGGAAGAGTGACCGAAGGAGAAACCACGATGGCTTCGAAACTGTACGTGGGGGGTCTGTCCTATTCCACGACCAGCGAGACGCTGAGAGAATATTTCGCGCAGTGCGGCACCGTGGAGTCGGCTTCGGTGATCACGGACAAGTTCTCGGGCCAGTCCCGGGGATTCGGATTCGTCGAGATGGCCACCGCGGAGGAAGCGCAGCGCGCGATCTCCGAGCTGAACGGCAAGGATCTGGACGGCCGCAAGATCACCGTCAACGTCTCGAACCCGCGTACGCCGGGCTCGGGCGGCGGGCGCGGGCCGGGTGGGCCTCGTGGGGGCGGACGCGGACCGGGTGGCCCTCGCGGAGGTGGCGGGGATCGCGGCGCCTACGGGGTGCCCCCCTCGAAGAAGCCGTTCCGCTGGTAGCGTAGCCGACTCGCGGACCGGAGAGAGCGAGAAAGGGCGCGGTGATCGTCACCGCGCCCTCTCTCTTTTCCCGGGCCGGCCGCGCGGCGTGGCTACAGGATGCGCTCGTAGCGGCCCAGGTCATGGGCCGCGTCCATGAACCACTTCACGATCTCCGGATTCGAGCGCGGCGGGATCTCGCACGACGTCGACAGGATGAAGCCCGACTGCCGGGCCGCGGTGTCGATGCAGCGGCCCACCTCCCCCTCGATCTGCGGCCGGGTCGCCTTCTCGAACATCGTCGCGTCGACGTTGCCGATCGCCACCGCGCGGCCCTTGGCGACCTGCACGAAGCGCTCGAGCTGGTCCACGTGCAGGCTCGGATCCGACTGCTGGTCGAGGTCGAACGAGATGGTGGTGAAGCCGCAGCCGATGAGGTCCTCGAAGATCGGGTAGGTCACGCCGCAGATGTGGGCGGTGACGCCCACCTTCTTGGCCTTGAAGTGGTCCACCAGCTCCTTGTGGTACGGGGCGATGAACTCCCGGTAGTTGTCGGGGGAGACCAGGCTGATCGACGCGGTGGGCTCGGAGAACGAGAGGCCGATCTTGGTCTTGGCGATCGCGTCGCCCCACTGCTTGCAGAAGTCGGTGGTGATCCGCATCAGGTCGTGGATGAACTGCGGATCCTCGAAGGTGTCGAGCAGCATCATCTCCGGGTTGCGCAGCAGCATCGCGATCGTCCACGGCCCCACCGCCACCGCGCCGGTCGCGGCGGGCGGAGCCGCCTTGACGAGCGCCTCGCACTGCTCGAGGAAGCCGGGCAGACGCGCGGTCTTGTAGGGATCCGGCATCGAGATCTTGGCGAGGTCCGCCTTGTCCTCGAGGATGTGGGTCTCGATCGAGGGGACGACGTAGTCCGAGTACTTGACCCCGCAGCCGAAGGCCTCCGCCTCCTTGGCGAGGTCGTTGTAGGCGAGGACCACGTCGGGCTGGTAGCGCTCGTAGTAGTTCATCATCGCGGTGATGGCCCGCGTCGGGTTCGTGCAGTACTCCTCGATGCTGAGCCCGTCGAGGGTGCCCGCGAACGAAGCCACGATCGGGTAGACCGGCACCCGATCCGAGAACGAGCGCTTGTAGGCCGCGACCACTCGGTCGCGGTTGGTCAGGGCGGTCTTGCCCTTCTCCGCGTCCCAGAGCTTGTTCACCTCCATGTAACGCGGGGGCAGCTTCGCCTCGTACTCCATGAACTGGGTGATCGGGTAGCGGATGCCGCCGTTGTGGGTGCCCCGCAGCCCCTCGACCATCTCCTCCATCCGCGCCCACGGAATCGAGAACGCCATCTCGTGGTCCTGGGTCTGGCCGAAGATACGGTCACCCGAGCAGGGGAGGATCACCTGCGGCTCACCGGTCTTCATGGTGGTCACGATGATGTCGGCGCACACCGCGCGGCCCTCGAACGATGAGGTGAGCCGCCCGCCCCGCTTCCAGAGCGCGGCCTGGGTCAGGCGCATCACCTGGGCCGGGTTGGCGTACACGCAGACCACGTGCGGCTCGAACGTGGCGCGATCGAGGGGCGCGACGAGCACGCAGTGGTACTCGCCGGGCGCGAACTTGTCGATGGCGGCCTCGGAGCGCTGGCCCGCTTCCTTCGTCTCGGTGTACATGCCCTCGCACAGCGTGCCCACGTTGTAGATGGGCAGGGGCTTGTCGAAGCCGATCGCGGTGATGCCGAGCGAGCAGATGTGGTCCTCGCGGGTGAGCGCGATGGTCCAGCCGTAGCGCCGGGACATGTCGATGACCTGGCAGCTCATAGAGAGCTTCTTGAAGTCGCGGGCGGGCCGGCGAGCGCGCTCGGGGATCGGCTCGTCGGCTCGCAGCATGCGGATGGCGACCGGGAAGGTCTGCGGCCTGAGGTAGGTCTGCAACTCGCGGTCCGCCGTCTTCACGTCGATCATGAATGGTCTCCTCAGTCACGGAGGCTACGGGGGGGCCTCCGGCTTGTCAAGCGAGCGCGGCCGCTTCCGCTACAATGTGGAGCCATGGCGCGCGTGCGGATCGTCTTGTGGCGTGACTTGCCCTCGCTGGTGGAAGCGGAAGAGGGCGGCGAGACGGTGCGCGTGCCGCTCTCCCAGCGCTTCCAGGACCTGATCGACGCGGTGGCGATGCGGGAAGGCGGCTCCGAGAGCGACGCCTACCTCGACGGCTGGACCTCCGGTCCCGAGGCCGAGCGGCCCGGCGCGGCGCGGCCGGTCGCGGAGGCGGTCGCGGCCGAGCTCGAGGCGGGCTTCCAGGAGCTGGTCGCGCGGCGGCTCGCCGGCCCACCCCGCTAACCGGCCACCACGGGGGCGGGCGCGGGCCCGCCCGGGGGTCGCCGTGGCGGGTGCCCGGGCGCTATAATCCGCCCTGCCAATGAAGGCCGCCGAGCTGGTGGTTGCCTGCTTCCTCCTGTTCGCGACCTGCCTCGTCTGGCCCCTGCTCGCCATCGCCAACCGGCCGCTGCTCGTGGCCGGAGTGCCGGCGCTGGTGCTCTACCTGTTCGCGGTGTGGACCGCCATGGTGGTGGTGCTCATCGCCCTGGCGCGACGGCTCCGGCCTCCCGAGGAGGAGACGTGAGCGGACTGTCGCCGACCGCGCTGCTCAGCATCGTCCTCGGCTATCTCGCCTTCCTGTTCCTGGTGGCCTCGGTGGCGGAGGCGTTGGCCCCGCGGCTCGGGCGCGGCCGGCTGCGGACCATCACCTACGTGCTCGCCGCGTCGGTGTACTGCACCGCGTGGACGTTCTATGGGAGCGTCGGGCTCGCGGCCAACCGCGGGCTCGAGTTCCTCACCATCTACCTGGGCCCGGCCTGCGTGGCGCTCCTGTGGCCGCTCCTCCTGCGGAAGCTGGTCCGGGTCTCCAAGGAGCAGCGGATCACCTCGATCTCCGACTTCATCTCGAGCCGCTACGGCAAGTCGGCCGCCCTGGGCAGCCTGGTGGCCACCCTGGTGGTGTGCGGGATGATCCCGTACATCGCGCTCCAGCTGAAGGCGGTATCCGCGTCGTTCAAGATGATCCTGCGGGAAGACTCGGTGCTCGAGGTCTTCGACCCGACCCTGGTGGTGGCGGTGACCCTCGCCCTGTTCGGCATCCTGTTCGGGGCGCGCAACCTCGACTTCACCAAGCGCCAGACCGGCCTCATGACCGCGGTGGCGGTGGAGTCGGTGGTGAAGCTGGTCGCATTCCTGCTGGTGGGCGTCTACGTGACGTGGTGGCTCTTCGGCGGCTTCGCCGACCTCTTCGGCCGGGTGGCCAGTCACCCCGAGTGGTCCAAGCTCCTCACCCTCGACCAGGCGACCACCGCGTCTTACCCGCGCTGGACCGCGATGCTCCTGATCTCGATGCTCGCGGTGATGTTCCTGCCCCGCCAGTTCCACGTGCTGGTGGTGCAGAGCCCGCGCGAGCGCGACGTGAACGCGGTCTCCTGGTCGTTCCCGCTCTACCTGCTCCTGATCAACGTGTTCGTGCTGCCGATCGCCTTCGCGGGCCTCCTGGTCTTCCCGGACGCGCGCGCCCAGGCCGACGGCTTCATCCTGCGCCTGCCGCTCTTCTTCGACAGCCAGCTGATCTCGGTGCTGGTGTTCCTGGGCGGCTTCTCGGCCGCCACCGCGATGATCGTGGTGGACTCGCTCGCGCTCTCGAAGATGATCACCAACGACGTGATCCTCCCCTTGCTGCTTCGTCAGCGGCGCCGGGAGGACATCTACTGGACCACCCTGTTCTACACGCGCCTGGCCATGCTCGCGGTGGTGGCCCTCGGCTTCCTGTGGGCGCGCATGGAGCGCGGCCAGCTCCTGCTCGTCGAGATGGGCCTCCTGTCGTTCATCGCGGTGGCCCAGTGCGGTCCCGCCATCCTGCTCGGCCTCTACTGGCGGCGCGGCAACCGGCGCGGCGCCTTCGCGGGCATCTCGGCCGGCTTCTTCGTGTGGTTCTACACCCTGATCATCCCCGCGCTCGCCCAGGAGGGGGCCTTCGCCCCGTCCTTCCTGTCCGACGGTCCCTTCGGCTGGGGCGTGCTGCGCCCCACCGCGTTCCTCGGTCTCGACGGCCTCGACACCATCAGTCACGGGGTCTTCTGGTCGCTCTTCTTCAACGTGGGGCTGTTCGTGATGGTGTCGCTCTTCACCGAGCAGGACGCGGACGACCGCGCCCAGGCCGCCGCCTTCGTGGGCGTGGCGGGCGACGACAAGCCGGCGCCGGGCGCGCCCGCCATCCTGTCCGCCCCCGAGATCGAGCGGCTCGTGCACCACTACGTGGGCGACGAGGACGCGGAGGCCATCGTCCGCGAGCTGTTCGGGAGCAAGGCGCCCGCCGACCTCTCGGTGCCGGAGCTGCTGGAGATGCGCATCCGGTTCGAGCGGCTGCTCGCCGCCTCGCTCGGGTCCGCCGCCGCGCGCATGATCGTGGAGGACCACTTCACGATCTCCAAGGGGGAGGCCCAGCAGCTCGTCACCTCGTTCCAGCGGATGCAGGAGTCGCTGCGGGTCACCGAGGAGGAGGTCAAGCGCGGGGAGCGCCTGCTCGCCTCGGTGGTGGAGAGCGTGGAGGACTGCATCTTCACCGCCGACACCACCGGGCGACTCGTGACCATGAACCCGGCCGGGCGGCGCCTCCTCGGCTACGAGGCGTGGGAGGTGAGCCGGCTGCGCTACCCGGACCTGCTGGCCGGCGAGGACCGCGGGGGCGCGGTGGCGATCGTGGGCGCGCTGGAGGCGGGCCGCGGCTGGGGCGGGCAGGTGATGGGCCGCACCGCGCAGGGTCGCGCCTTCCCGGCCCACGTGGCGATGACGTCGCTGTTCGACGACCGCGGCCACCGGATGGGGACGGTCGGCGTGCTGCGCGACCTGACCGAGCAGGTAGAGACCCAGCGGCGGCTCATCCACCGCGAGAAGCTCGCCTCGCTCGGCGAGATGGCCGCCGGGGTGGCGCACGAGATCCGCAATCCGCTCGGCGGCATCAAGATGGCCACCAATCTCCTCTCCTCGCCGGAGGTGGACGGCAGCCCGCTCTCCCAGGAGATGACCCGGTCGATCCTGGCCGGCATCGGGGAGATCGAGACCATCATCAACAGCCTGCTCGACTGGACGCGCGACGCCCGGCTCGAGCGCGGCGAGTACGAGCTGCACCGCATCCTCGACCCGGTGATGGAGGCGGTGGCCGCGGAGGGGCGCGGCCGCGGGGTGCAGGTCGGCTACGGGCGCGTCGAGCGCGAGGTCACCGCGGCGGTGGACGGGCAGAAGCTCCGGCAGGTCTTCACCAACGTGATGAAGAACGCGCTCGAGGCGATCGAGCCGCGTCGAGGGGCCGGCCGGGTGACCGTCGACCTCTTCACCGAGGGGGAGCGGGCGGTGGTGGAGGTCGTCGACGACGGAGTGGGGATCTCCTCCGAGGACCGCGACCGGATCTTCCTGCCCTTCTTCACCACCAAGCCGTCGGGCACCGGCCTCGGCATGTCGATCGTCAAGAAGATCGTGGATCTCCACGGGGGAGACATCGCGATCGAGAGCGCGCCGGGCCACGGCACGCGCGTGCGCATCTCATTGCCGGCGGCGCCCGCTCCCCAGCCGCTGGCCGGAGGCACATCATGAAGCGACGGCTCCTGCTGGTCGAGGACGACGAGGTCTTTCTCCGTCCGCTGCTCCGCACCCTCGAGCTGAAGGGCTACGAGGTCCTGCCGGTGCAGAGCGGGGAGGATGCGCTCGAGGCGGTGAAAGCCGAGGACGTGGACCTGGTCCTCACCGATCGCCGCCTGCCCGGCATGGACGGAGTCGAGCTGGTGCGGCAGATCAAGACCGACCATCCCGACCTCGCGGTGGTGGTTATGACCGCGTACGGCACCATCGAGTCCGCGGTGGAGGCGATGCGTCTCGGGGCGGAAGACTACCTGGTCAAGCCGTTCGAGGCCGCCGAGCTCCTCCTGGTCATCCGGCGGGCCATCGAGTTCCAGGAGCTGAAGTCGGCCAACCGGCGGACGATCCGACGCAACCAGGAGCGGTTCACCTTCGGCAACATCGTGGCGGCCAGCTCCGGGATGCAGGCGGTGTTCGACCTGCTCCGCTCGGTGGTGGACCTGGACACGACGGTGCTCATCTACGGTGAGACCGGCACCGGCAAGGAGCTGCTCGCCCGCTCGATCCACTTCTCGGGGGCGCGGCGCGACCGGCCCTTCGTCCCGGTGAACTGCGCGGCCATCCCCCAGGAGCTGTTCGAGTCCGAGCTGTTCGGCTCGCGCCGCGGCGCGTTCACCGGAGCCACCGAGCACCGGCGGGGCCATTTCCAGATGGCCAACGGGGGCACCCTGCTGCTCGACGAGATCGGGGAGATGCCGCTCCACCTCCAGTCGAAGCTGCTGCGGGCGATCGAGGAGAAGAAGGTGACCTCGGTAGGGGCCGATCGGCCGGTCGACGTCGACGTCCGCTTCATCGCCACCACCAACAAGGATCTGCAGGCCGAGGTGGAGCGCGGCACTTTCCGCCGCGATCTCTTCTACCGCCTGTCGGTGATGCCGGTGCGCGTGCCTCCCCTGCGCGAGCGGCCCGAGGACATCCCGCTGCTGGCCCGGCACTTCGTGGAGCAGGCCGGTCGACGGCTCAAGAAGGCGGTGCGGGGGATCTCGTCGGAGAGCCTGGGCGCGCTGACCCGCTACCCGTGGCCCGGCAACGTGCGCGAGCTCGAGAACGTCATCGAGCGCGCCGCCATCATCGTGGCCGGGGGCGACACCCTCACGGACCTGGAGCGGTTCCTCGCTCCCACCGGGGCCCACGCGCCGGTGGACCTCTCGCTGCCGTTCCGAGACGCCAAGGCCCGGGTGGTGGAGGAGTTCGAGCGGGCCTACATCGAGGGGTTGCTCAAGAGCCACGGGGGCAAGCTCACCGTCGCGGCCAAGCACGCGGACATGGATCCGAAGAACTTCTCGGACAAGATGCAGCGGTACGGCCTGCGTCGCGTCGCTCCGCCGGAGCCGCCCCTCGGCTAGAAGAAGGACCATCGTGATCGCCCCGCGTAGAGCGGAGCGGCGCGAGTATGGCCGGAGCTCACCACCCTTGAAGTTCGCGGCCGGATGGTTTAGAAGTGAGTCGGCGCGCCGAGGCGCCGATCTCACCCACGACGAGGTTCCCATGCCCAGCGAGACCAGAGGCAGCAGCGCCGTCGAAGCCCTTCTGAAGGAGAAGCGGAAGTTCGCTCCGCCGAAGGATTTCGTCAAGCACGCCAACGTCAACCGGGGCTCGATCTACCGGGACGCGGCGAAGAACCCGGCCCGCTTCTGGGAGCGCTTCGCGCGCGAGCTCGACTGGTTCAAGCCCTGGAAGACGACGCTGCAGTGGAAGGCGCCCAACGCCAAGTGGTTCGTGGGCGGCAAGCTCAACGTCTCCTACAACTGCCTCGACCGGCACGTGGCCACCGCGCGCAAGACCAAGGCCGCCATCGTCTGGGAAGGCGAGCCGGGCGATACGCGGGTGCTGACCTACTGGGACCTCCATCGCGAGGTGAACCGCTTCGCGGCGGCCCTGAAGCGCCGCGGGGTCAAGAAGGGCGATCGGGTCACCATCTACATGCCGATGGTGCCCGAGCTGCCCATCGCGATGCTCGCGTGCGCGCGCATCGGGGCGCCCCACAGCGTGGTCTTCGGGGGCTTCGCCCCGGAGGCGCTGCGCGACCGGATCCACGACGCGGAGTCGCGAATCCTCATCACTGCCGACGGCGGCTTCCGGCGCGGGGGCACCGTCGCGCTCAAGAAGAACGTCGACGAGGCGCTGCGCGAGTGCCCGGACGTCAGCACCGTGGTGGTGCTCAAGCGGACCCGCCAGGAGATCCACATGCAGGCGGGGCGCGACGTGTGGTGGGACGACTTCGTCAAGGACGCCCCCGCCTACTGCGCGCCCGAGAAGATGGACGCCGAGGACATGCTGTACCTGCTCTACACGTCGGGCTCCACCGGCAAGCCCAAGGGCATCGTGCACACCACCGGGGGCTACCTCACCGGCGTGTACGCGACCACCAAGTGGGTCTTCGACCTGCACGACACGGACGTCTACTGGTGCACCGCCGACATCGGCTGGGTCACCGGCCACTCGTACGTGGTCTACGGGCCGCTCGCCAACGGCACCACCACCGTGATGTACGAGGGCACGCCCGACTTCCCGGACAAGGACCGGTTCTGGCGCATCGTGGAGAAGTACGGGATCACCATCTGCTACACCGCGCCCACCGCCATCCGGACGTTCATGCGCTGGGGCGAGGAGTATCCGAAGCGCTGCGATCTGTCGAGCCTGCGCCTGCTCGGGTCGGTCGGCGAGCCGATCAATCCCGAGGCGTGGGTGTGGTACTGGAAGGTGATCGGCGGCGGGCGCTGCCCGGTGGTCGACACCTGGTGGCAGACCGAGACCGGCCACATCCTGATCACCCCGCTGCCCGGCATCACCACGCTGAAACCGGGGTCCGCCACGAAGCCGTTCCCCGGCATCGAGGCGGAGGTGGTGAACGACAAGGGGGAGCCCGCCAAGGCCGGCTACCTGGTGCTGAAGAAGCCGTGGCCCGGCATGCTGCGGGGCATCTACCGCGACCCGCAGCGCTTCGTGATGCAGTACTGGAGCAAGTACCCGGGGATTTACTTCACCGGCGACGGGGCGAAGGTCGACGAGGAAGGCTACTTCTGGCTGCTGGGCCGGGTCGACGACGTCATGAACATCTCCGGCCACCGGGTCTCCACCATGGAGGTGGAGTCGGCCCTGGTGGATCATCCCCACGTGGCCGAGGCCGCGGTCATCGGGCGGCCCCACGAGATCAAGGGGCAGGCCATCGCGGCGTTCGTGACCATCAAGGACGGGACCCCCACCAGCAAGGAGCTGGTGGAGGAGCTCAAGGGGCACGTG
>Ga0075433_10003510_pt1 | contig 12116 bp, 9 predicted proteins | sample RhiMethybrSRZTD2_FD_75299 | JGI IMG/M metagenome (GOLD analysis project Ga0075433, IMG submission 75299) | Populus rhizosphere microbial communities from Tennessee, USA - Rhizosphere MetaG P. TD hybrid SRZTD2 | ecosystem: Host-associated > Plants > Roots > Rhizosphere > Soil | place: USA... | reverse complement strand
ACCCATCGTGGGGGTTCAAGTCCCCCCTCCGGCACCACTTAGCTCGCACCTCTTGTTTTGGATTTCCTCGATGGTGTGAAATTCGTGTCCAAAAAATCGGATTTCAGAGGCTGCAGCTTCTCGAGGGACTCGGTTAGGTGTTCCTTGGAGAGATGCGCGTACCTCTGGAGTATCTTCGGTTCTTTCCATCTGCCTAGGGCCTGAATGGTCCGATCGTTGGCGCCGCTCATCCCCAGGCGGGAGGCGAATGTATGTCTGGAAATGTAAGGAGTGATCTTACCACTGATGCCTGCGCGTCGGCAGGCTCCCTTCCAGGCTTCTCGGATATTCCACTGCGGCTTGCCTGTCGACCCCGGGGGAAAACGTACTCGTTCTTGCTTTCCCTGATTCTGGCCAGAAGTGGATCAAGGGCTGAATGAATTGCGAGAGTCTGCGTCTGGCGGTTTTTCGAGTATGCAGCCTCGATCGTGAGTAATCGATTTGCTAGATCGACATTCTCTTTCTTCAACGTCAAGGCCTCAGCATTTATCCTCAGTCCCATATACAATCCTAGAAGAACGATCGTCCTTTGAGGTTCCGGCAATTCCGCGAGGATCTTAGCCTCTTCCTCTTGCGTGAGAAACCGAAGCCGGTTCAAAGGCTCTGAGATTCGCTTGATTTTCTTGACTGGATTGGAGCCGTCGAACTTCCCCCATTCGACCATCCTGTTAAAGAGCGCGCTGAGTGTGGCTAGTTCCCTATTGACAGCCACCTTATGCCCTTCTTGCAGACGCGCCTGCTTGTGCTTCTCGATCAGGAACGGGTGAATCTGGCTCAACATCTTCCCCTTAAAGGATTGGTCAAGCCTTCCAAAGCAGTAGCCATAAAATGTGGCGGTTCCGACTTTCTTGTTGGCCTTGGCCCATTCAAGGAATTGATCGCGCGCTGTCTCATAGGAAATATCCTTCCGCTTTCGATCGATGCCAGCCTCTCCCTTGAGAACACCCGCCCGCTTGACGGCCGCGATTTCGCCAGCCACGGTTCGGTTGACGTTCTTCCCAATGCGGACCCGATGTCGGACCCCACTATGCCGGAAATCCAACCACCAAGTCTTCCCTCTCAAAACCAATCCGTCTCCGCGTCTAGCCATGATTACCTCCCCGCCAGCTTTTAGCCGTTGTGATCGATGAAGATCCAGAAAACTCCGGAGCCCGGAATTCTCTCTTTGACTTTGACGCCCATCGAATCGCCTCCTTTCTCAACTGTTGAAGTTCTCCGTTAGATCAGGTCGCCTGGCCGACATGACTCAATCACTCGGGCTGCCTTAAGTAGTGGCGAAGATCGTGGCTCGAATTCTCTCAGTCAACTTCGTCCGAAGATCGTCAGGACTGGTCCAAAGCACATGGCTGTATTGGCGCGTGTCGAAGTGCGCCTTGGTGATCTCATCTTCGCGGCACGTCCAAATGACCGGACGACCTAACGCCATTGCAAAACCAGCTTCAAAGTAGACGCCTGGCCGGTGGAGAGTGAAATCTGCCACCAAAATGCTGGCAAGCCGGATCTCAGACAGAATCTTGTCGCAAATCTTTTCGTTGTGTTGGACGAGGTCGATTCTCCGCGGATCTAAATTGCAGTCTTCCTTTAGCGCAGGGTAGATTCCGCGATTGTAGGCATCATCCAAAGAGTTGTCAAAAGACATCGCCACAAAGCATCTTCCTGGGATGCCGCCAGGATTGGCTGGTTCGAGTCTTTCCCAGCCTTTTACCGTGAGAGCTGCATAATACAAAGCAAGGGGATCATCTTTTCTGCTAATTCTGTCCTTCCAGGTGACCCAGCCTGCCTCTTTCAGGTAGTTCATCAAGTACTCAAACTCGATACGGCTGCTCGAATCCAGGAGTGGATAATCATTGTCGCCAGTTAGCTGGGGCTGATCGCCTGGATACTTCGATCGTTTTGCAATTAACTCTAAGAGTTTCGTTGCCTTCAAAGAAACGGGAGTAGATTCATGTAATAGCGCGAGCCCTAGCCAATTGTAAATATTGACCTCAGCTGTAGCTTTCTTTTCGGACTCCTGTCTGGTGTGCGCCGAAAGATATGGAAGCAGCTGTATTTCGAGTGAGGATTGGAATTGTGGAGTCTTAAACCAGTCGGAGAGTTCTTTGGAGATTTGAAACGAACCACAGCGCGGACAATCTGTGGCTGTGGCCAATTTTGGGAACAGCGAATAAACATCAACATTGGTTTCTCTGCAGATCGGGCAGGTGCCTTTTTCGTCCATCTACTTTACGCCTCCAATCCGTCCCAGCGCCGTGCCATGGTTCCTCCCTAAAGCCCGTCGAGCAAGCTACCTATCCTTGAAACTGCAGGACCTCCTTAGCGGCCGGGATGGTGGCTCTGTTCCTCTTTGCCCCATCCCGTCTGTCTTTTGACACGCCTCTCGTCAGCGGTTTCTGTTCGTCACCGCTGCTCTTCTTTTCGGAGTATCTTGTCTACCGTAGCAAACAGCTCATCTGGACCGAAGGGTTTTTTCAAGATTCCTGCAGCCCCAAATCTTTCAGCGATTTTTAGAGCGCCCTCGTAAGCACCTGAAATGGCGAGGATCGGCGGCAACTGGCTGTGAGACCTATGTAAGGACCGGATCAGCTCCAAGCCGTCCATCTCAGGCATTAAGATATCTGTGATGATCAGGTCAAAGTCTCTCTCTCGGCAGAGAAGGGAGGCTTCTTTCCCAGATCTGGCCAGGGCAACTTCGTGGCCAGCGTCTTCCAGTGCCTCCCTAATGAAAATCTGAACGTAGTTCTCGTCTTCAACCACTAGAATGAGTGCCATTGTGATGGAGATCCTTGAGATGAAATAGAGGCGAGCCGAAGCCCGCCACTTATGGTACTGCTGCTTCCGTCTGAACGCCATTTTCGAGAGATCTGGTCCGCCGAGTTTTCGTGGTACGTTGCGATGGTCCGTAACACGACGAACCTTGTGTGCTCCGGCTGATGGGGTGCAGAGCCATCGAATCCCGCTAATGTATCTTCCCATTTCCGCCAACTACAATCATGTCATACCGGACTGTCCTGCAAGAATCATTGCGGGGAAAAACAATCCCGATCCTCGAGCAAACCCTCCTGGAAGAGCTGGCTGCACTGCGCAGCATTGTCAGCACCCTGATGTTCGATCTGGTAACTGGATCCAGTCTGACGGAGGAGCGGATGCATGAGATTATCGCTCATGCGGAGGAGTTCAAGTTCGAGCGTGCCGCTCACATTGTCAGTCAACTTTTGAATCGCCAGCCGAGTGACCTGCCACGAACACAATCGTAAACATGAAACCCTAATCGAGAACGTGAAGCCAGCCAATGTGAATTGGGAGAACGCTTGCCGAAATAGCTTTGGCTTCCTATCGCGACTATGAGGGCTCTGGACCTCAGACCTGCAAGGTCCGGGAGGAATGGTTTTGTCGGTGAAGGGAGCAACTCATACTGAATCCGCCAATTTACGGCATGGCCGACCGATGTACGACTGTCCCCCCGGGAAGGAGTTCGCTGGCCTTTACGAATAGCAGCCTGAAAGAACTCGCACCGTGACTGGTACACCGTCAGAAAGCTGCGCAGAGAAGTAACCTTGCCGAAAGTCGGTTCTAGCGCCACAAAGGCGGCTGCAATTGAACACTACACTATCTGGCCTTCCCTTCCCCGGGAGACCCCTCAGGCGACGTTACGCTTAACAATTTGGATTCAGCCGTCTGTACCTTGTGTGGATCGGTCGGACCGACAGCCCACCTCTCCACAAGTGAACACGAGCGTCTGATCCTTATGGAAAGCCAGCGCGCTTTTCATTCACCGTTGCCTTGAAGGTTGGCGGCAGCCTAAGCTCCCCTTCCTCGAAGTAAAACTCCCGCCTGGCTTCAACTTGAATTCTCTTAGGTGCTGGATCGCTACCCAGCTTAATCTCTCCGACAGCCCGCTGTTTCTGCCTTATCCTTTTGGCAGGAGCATTGGTTGTCCCGGGGAAGATGACCTGCAGGCCCTTGGCCAGCTCTTCGTCGGTGAATGCATGGCCAGTGACTTTCACGGCCAGTATCTGATCGAAGTCCGGCGGCTGGGTGATCAGATGAGCCAGGAAGACCTCATTCCCCTTGCCAAACAATAAGTACTCGAGCTGGGAAGGCTTCTTGGCTCTGGGATCGAACTCCTGGAAATGGATAACCTTCTTGACGTCAATGACAATATCCTCAAGTATTTTTTCGTTACCCGGCCTTTCCAAGTGACCGCGAAATACCGCTCCCTTGAAAGAACTAAGTGGATTGAATGCCGCCAACCTGGAAAGGACAAACTTCTCGGGATTCAGCGTGTAGATTTTCATGCTTGGATGCTTCCGACGGTCTTCGGCATAGGCATCCTGTGCATTCTTATTCCGGTCCGTGAACGTTGCCTCGAGGATAACTTGAAAACGGTGCGGGGAAAAGTCATCTTTCGTAGGGTCTGACGCACCGAACATTGGAAGGTGAGAAAGAAAAACAGCCTTCTCCCCAATAACCAACATATTGTGGGTCGCGGGTGGATCCTCACCTGGACTCGCACCCACGTTAGACCCGACACCGAGATAGCATATTGCAAGAGCCGCGATGCAGCCCTTTCTTAAGAACTCTCCGTGGGTTGGGTACTTCGCACGTAACTTACTCATAACCGTTAGCTCCTTTCATTCGTGGCGAGAAGCCTTGAGGTCTAGGCAGAGAGCTGGAATGGAGAGGATCAATGAAAGTGGCGCTTTCTGTGACCTAGCCACCCACTGGGAGCTGATCGAATCAACTACCTGCTTGGGAATGCGAGCCACTTCCAGGATGGGCCACAGTGCCGACTGCAGCTCCAACGTCGCGGAGCCTCTACGCAAAGGAGAAGACTCCCGACCATCCGCAACGCAATGGAGTACCATCCTGACCCATATAGTCAACTAGGCACTGGCGACCGCAGTTCCGGTCCGCTCCGACCACCTCTGAGAGGCTATCTCCTAGCGCCCCTGACGAATACCTGCCAGAAGAGGCGCCATTCAGTGGGTTTACGGCTAGCCAGCAGGGAGTGGTCGCAACCAAGCAAAAGTTCCCTAGAGATTACCCCGGTGAGCCCGGCTTACACTCCCAATTCATCTGGAATGAGACTGTCCCCTGTGCGGTAGGCCGCGCTGAACTGGTCTAGCCCATGGCTTCCTCCGTTCACCAGTCTCCGAGCCGTTCTCAGGTCTCCTTGCAGCAGAGCTTCTTTGATCGGTCTTTCCTTGCTTTTGAGAAAACTCGCCAGGAGCTTCGAGGCGATCTCCGGGTCGTTGGCTAGATTCGGCTCTTCAACAAGCCGATCTCCGAGACCAATGGCTCTTCCGTGTTCTCGGTAATTGAATCGGCCAGTCAACTGGATGAAGCCGCGCCCTCGATACTGTGCCCCATCAGGCGGCCCCTGGTTTCCCAGGTCTCGGCGATTGTCGTATAGGTCGAACGGATGCCCGTCTGGCGAAGTATTAAAACGGGACTGAAATTCGCTGATAGGTTGGAACCCCTCCGTCTCAGCTCGAATCGTCGCCAGTGCCATGAGAACCATTTTCTTACCAGTGAGCTCAGGTTCTACCAATGCCTTGAGCACGACAGGAAGGTGAACCTTGATATTGCCCACTGGAGTAGAAGGAAACATTTTAGAGACGACCGCGACGGTGACATTCGGTAGCACCAACGGTACCTCTACCTCTGATTCGAGGTTCAAGGCCTGTGCCGTCCGTGGTCCCACAATTCCATCTGCAAGAAGACCTTCACTCCGTTGAAAGGCTATCACGGCCGCTTCTGTAGCTGGCCCAAAGTCGCCGTCGATCAGACCAGGATTGAAGCCCAATTGTTTGAGACGCTCCTGGAGAGTTGTCACCTCGGAACCAGACACACCCTGTCGTAAAACGCGCATGAACCTTCCTCCTTCCATTTGGCTTTAGGTAGGCGCCCCGGCTTCGTCGAGGACCAGCAAAGGTCGACTCATGGGTCACCGAAAGAATCCAGGCCGCAAAATCCGGTGGGGCAGGCAGTGCTGTCTTGCAAGACGGTCTCACTCGATCAGCCCTTCGATCTCGGAAAAGGACTGAATCCATGCAGACATTTCATCTGCGCTCAATTCGGCACGTAGTCCCACCAGTTAGTCTTCGGCGAGCTCGTACATTGATTCGAATTCCAGACCCATGGCGTAGCCATCGTTGTTCGAAACGAGATAATCGCCAGCCTGGTAAGCCGTCGTGCCTTCTTGTGTTTTGACTTTCCCGGCTTTCTCGGCAACCTCGGCCCACACCGGAGCTGACCTAACGTACACACCCGGGCTAACGAACTGAGGTCTTGGCGAACGATCCCCGGGATACGGTGTACGTGTCGCCGTTGTTATTAACAAGCCAATCGCCCCGTTTGCACACCTGCTCACCACCCCACTTGTTGTAAACAAAGCCCTTGGTGTCCAGGTCCAGCCGAACCGCCGTAACGAACGAGGTTGGCTTTTTCTTGTATTTTCGTTTAGCGCCCACTTGGCTTCTCCTCAAATGATTGCTTCAGTCACTATCAGGCTTGTCGCTTCGAACTTGGTTGGAAATTGCCTCTTATCGGCCTTTTTCTCGCCGCGCGGTTTTTTGAACATAGGCTTGTTGCCAACTTCAATTTGGTCCGAAAGCAAGCTGATGGAGTTAATCCTTATTGACTGGATTTGTCAGAGCCTGGCCAGTTTCCGATGCGATGAGCCACAAAGCATCCCCCCGCATTCCCAGAGAGCAAGGTCAGCACTTCCGGTTTCCTCTCGTTGAGCGGAAATCTGAACTCGACGACCTTCTGAATCTTTACTTGGGAGCTAACGGTGCATATACGCTTCGCAGGTGGAAAAGTACTTTCCCTTCTCTTCAGGTAAATACCTGTTCCACTCTTGTTCAGAGAGCGATCGCCCAATGCGCTCGCAGACTTCCCTCCCGAGGTCTTTTGGACGCCAAAGGGAATCTGTGACGGAGTGCTGATCAAAGGCGAGGATCCGCCGATCTCCACCGACGAAAGTCATCGCTAGTGGCACCGACGACCGGAAGAAGGCGACACGGCCATTCTCTTTCGGCTTCGACAAGCTGACATCCCAAACGCGTATGAACCCCTCAGCGCCTGCGGTGATCAAGAAACGATCGTCGGGGCTGAAGGACATTTTGTCGACTCTCGTATCCACGTCAAATGTTTTGAAGGGCTTCTCAATACCAGGCCAGCGCCAGATGGCGATACTGTAATTCTGTTCCGTTAGGGCTCCCGGCTGGCTCGAGAGTAGTTTCGAAGTTGCGAGCCAACGGCCATCGGCACTGAAGGCGATGTTTAGGGGAGGCTGCTGGAACGGCTTTGGAACCCGAGTAGTAAGAACCTTGTTCTTCAAATCCCACAACTTCACCTCACCCGGGCTATCTTCAGCAGGGGGTTTACTAAGAATGCACCGATCAGATTCCGGGGAGAAGCCCAACAACACGGCATTGAGTGGTTCGGAGCCTTCCGAAATTATCTCCGGTTCAGCGTCCTTGGTATTGATATCCCATACGAATGTATTCACTAATACTCCATTTGCCTCCTGTTTGCTGGTACTGACAGCAATGAATTGACCGGCCCCACTAAAGGTACTAAAGGTTAACTTGCCCTGGTAACGTAGCGCTCGCCTGGACTTTCGAATCAACGTTCCAGTGCCCTTGTCGAATCGCACGACGCACAGGAAACGTCCCTCGCAGAGGCCCACTGCGAGATGTAAGCTGGGGCTAATTCCCAAAACTTGTTTGATTGGAGACAAATTCAACTGCGATTCTACCTGCGAGTTAGCAATGTTCCAGAGCAGCACAACGCCGCTCCTAGTTGCCTGTAATGCCGCGAATGTACCATCGGTCGAAATGTTTGCGCCGATGATGCGCTCGGGCAGTGGCACTTGGGCGATTTGCCACAGCTGAGTTGAACCCTTTTGCGTGATTGCTACTATGCGATTTACTCCATCGAGTGCGACGGTTGGAGGGGCCTCTACTTTTGCAGACGCTGTCTCGGTGCCTGCCTTGGGAACCACGGACGCTACCTCGCGGCCGTTGCGTGTGTCCCAAATCCTGACTGTACCGTCTGAGCTGTTCGCGGCCAAAAAACGCCCATCTGCGCTAAATTCGATTCCAGTAATCGATGCAGCCTGAAAGGCCAGATAGGGCTGCTGGGAAGAGGCACTCCAGAGTCTAATGGTTCCGCTGTCGAACGACGCGAGATGGTCTTTGTCGGAGGGATCGAAAACGATGTCCGTCACCGAAGCCTGGTCTACCGGCCAGGAATTGTTTGCACCATTCGATCTATCGTGTACTGAAATCTTCGACTGGTCACGGTCGAATAGCGCATATAACCTTTGATCGGAACTGGTTGCCACGGCCCCTCCTCCATCTAACACTTCTTCCGCCCCGGGCACAGCTCCTCCTTGGTCGGACCAGTCCTTCCAATAGGAGAGACTGGAGTCCCGGCCACTGAACGCCGTCAAATTTCCATTGCCGCCTAACAAAAGATGACTAACTCCCTGCACAGTTGAACGCTGACCGTCTAACTCGCCGGTGCGTAGGTTGTGTACCCGAATAGTCCCTTGTTTCTCCTCATCATAGGCGACCGCTAGCAAACGTCCGTCACTGCTGACGGCGATGGCGCCTGCATTCCCAGGGAGCGGAATTTGCGTCAGCTGGTTTTTCGCAACCGGATCCCACACCCGAACCAAGCCAGGCTCATTGGTCACCAGTAGACCGTCGGGACTAAACGCAGTCAATTGAATCGAGGAACTCGGTAAGTGCCCAAGTGGCTTTGGTAGAACTAACAGTCCCTTGCTCACGAGAGCCTGACTATCTATAAGAGGTTGTCTTCTCATAGATTCTGCTGCCAACAGCATACTGAGCGGCAGAGCGGACTGTCCTTCGGTGCCGACCAGTGCAGCCTTACTAGCCAAGAGCTGAATACTAATCTGGTTACGTGCTTTCTCGGCATTCGCCTCATCCTTGAGTAGCTCTTCTACCTCTTGCTGGTGTTTCGCGGCTTCCCTGCGGGCTTGTTCTTGTACTTCAAGGCGCTGTCTTGTTGCCTCTGCTTGTTGCTGCAGTTGCTGTAAGTGAGTGAAATTGGCCTCCGCGGTGCTCGCTTTCATCGCGTACCAAAGCAGAGCACTTGTCACGGTGGCAACGATGAGGGCCAGTATCCCGAAAACGTAAACGCCAATAACCTTGAGCTTTCTTGACTTCAATTCCTCTTGCCGGCGGATCTGCTCCAGCCGGGCCTGCTCTTCTTTTTCCCTACGCTCTGCCTCTTGTTCCACTTCACGTTTTCGGTTCTCCTCGCTCTCTCGCAAGAAACCCGCGGCGTCGTCAAAGCTCGATGTATACCGCTGAGCCCACGCTTTGTTTGGCATGCGCTTGTGCCACCAATCCAGCGCCAATTGTAGCAAAGGCCCTCGAAGATAATCCGTGCTTTCTTGTCGGTGCTGATCCGCGCGGTCCGCGAGGCGCAAGATGATTCTTCGCGATTCCTCCTCCTCTGCCAGCCATCCTTTGTCCTGTTCGGACAGAGGCCCCAGCAACCGCTTCCATTTTCGGAGTAAGGATTCGTGAGTGATATCCACCTCGAGGTCGGTCTTGAGGCTCACTGACATGGGTGGCATGAGGAACGACCGACCTTCGCGCCGAAAACACTCCAGCATCGCCAGCACCTCTTCGGGAGATGCCTCCGCTACCGCGCACATCTCATGAAGGGGCGTCGGCCGACGCGTCTCTCGCCCGTGGGAGTCCCGCTCGCGCAGACACTGGAACACGCGCTTTACGATCTGATGGCCCCGCTGAGGCATTTTGGCGCAAGCCTCCGCATAAGCTTCGTCGGCGTGCGTGGAAAGCGCATTCTCTAAGGTGCCGATTGCTTCGTAGTCCTCAATATCGACTGGAACATCGCGGCGGCCCTTATTCCCCCAGTGAGACCAGGTTCGCATCAAGGCGTGCTGCATTACAGGCAACTGATCGGGATCTTCGCCGACGTCGTTCAGCATGCTCTGAACCAAGCGTGGCGCGATCGTGCTGCCTGCCATATGAATAGGCCCTTCAATCGCCTCTCTCCTCTGGTCTCGAGTCATCCGGGGCACGAGGTATTGGCCGGCATTGACCGTTTCGGGCAGTTGCCGGAAGCGGGCACAATCGCCCAGAAAATCCGAGCGCATCGTGATCACAACGTACAAGGATAAATCACGCTGTTTCGCAACCTCGAGCAGGAGCTTCACGAATGCCGCCTTCTCATCACGATCGGCCATCTCGGTATCTCGGGCCTTGTATCGAAATATCTCTTCGAACTGATCTACGAGTATCAGCACGTTGTCATCGCTGCGGATGCGCACTGCCTCATACGCCGCCCGAGCCAGATCGACCAACGCGAGAGAGCTGTTGCGCAACAGGTCCGGATTGACCGGTGATTCTGATATCTTCGCTGCGTCGAGTGCAGCAGCTAGATGATCGATTGGACGACTGCCGGGGCGCATGTCTACAACTCGCCAGCTCGACCCGGCCTTGACTAGGTATCCTCCCTCAAGAGAAGGTAGTAAACCTGCCCTCACCAAAGACGACTTGCCACTGCCCGATGTGCCTACCACGGCGATGAAGCGAGTCTGTCCCAGTTTGCGTGCGAGCTCATCGCTCTGGCCTTGCCTCCCGAAGAACAACTCGCTCTCGTTTTGGGAAAATGACCTCAACCCGGGAAATGGCGAGGTCGAGCGTTGACGCTCTGTTCTGGCGGCCAGCATTACGCCTCCTTTTCGATCAGCTCGAGAAATGCATCAAGCTTCTTCGGCTGGAACTCTTCGCAATCGCCCAGCACCAGCAATGGTGGAAAAGCCGCGCTTTCAAGATAATGATGATCCGGAGCCTCCAGATAATCGAGCTTGATTTCATCCTTCGGGGTGCACAGATACAAAGCCCGCCTATAGTCACGTCCGGTCACCTTCTTACTGAGCACTTTCAAAAGATTTTTTCGCTTACGTAAGATCCAAGCATCCTTCGCGGCTCCGTAGTAAATAAGAGCCGCATCCGTGTCGCAAATCAACTCCTCTTCCAGCTCCCGAAGTTCTTCGGGCTCACCCTGAAAGGGTGGCAGCTCAACCGGGTGGCCTCGGCTGCGCAGGTAAGCCTTGATCTTCGTTAACTGCTCGCGCCTCAGGTCCGGCTGATCGCACAACAGGTAAACCGCTTTAGCCTTGACACCCAACGGACGTCGGGGCAGTTCTCGCTTGCGCGACAAGACATCCAGCAGGCCTTCTTTAAAACTCTCGAAGCATGTTTCAAACACGTCGCCTTTGCTCGAAGCGCTCTCATCGGCGTTGCTCCGCACTCTTGCGAGGAATAGCTGTTGCTGATCCTCTGCGCTCTGCAGATCCTCCGGAATCCAGACCAGGTGGTGAAAGCCTGGGCGCTCCCGTTGCGCGAATGCTAGTTGGTACTGCAGTTCTCCGAACGAACTCGTCTCCTGTTCAGGGATAACACCATAGGAGCGTCCAAGCAGGTGAACGGAAACGTCCGTCTTCGCAAGAAGTTCCTGGACTGCAGCCTTCAACTCAGGCCCGGAATCAGGTAGTGGTTCCGTCGGGAGCACCGTGTGGCCGCGGCCAGTGAGCTCGCTCCGAATCGATGCTCGACGGAGTTCTAAATCGCTTGTAGTTCGTGCCAAGAACACAGTTCGGTGGTTCATTTCCTTTGAAGATCCGATATCCTGGACTTGCTGCTTGTCGGCAACGGGGTAGCGAGCAGCCGTTTGCTTCATCCTGAGCAGCATGCGAGCAACTGCCTGCGAGAGAACGTCACAGCGTTCACGAAATTGGTTGAAGCGAGGCATTCCGGGTTGCGCGTCGAACTCGTGGAAGACTGCGGGGTCCTGAGGATTGGATTCGTAAAATTCATAACCGAGTGTAGCGTTGAAATTCGGGGGTTCCATGCCCTCAGGGAGCCTGGTCTTTACGACCCGGACTAAACGTGATTGGGTGTCCACTCGAAGACCACCCGTCTTTTCAGCCGCAGCGACGAACCAATCGAGTTCTTTCGCACATGAGGCTGAGGCTACGTATCTCGGTGATAGCACCGATATGA
>Ga0075433_10003509_pt1 | contig 12116 bp, 15 predicted proteins | sample RhiMethybrSRZTD2_FD_75299 | JGI IMG/M metagenome (GOLD analysis project Ga0075433, IMG submission 75299) | Populus rhizosphere microbial communities from Tennessee, USA - Rhizosphere MetaG P. TD hybrid SRZTD2 | ecosystem: Host-associated > Plants > Roots > Rhizosphere > Soil | place: USA... | reverse complement strand
AGATGGGAGCGAGGGTTACGCGCTTCCTCGGCCGGGCGAAAACCAAGGCCGCCTGAAAATCGGCGGCTGGAAGGGATCTGAGATGGGCGCAACCCTGCTTCAGCTGCCAAAACGGCTTCCGAGGACCGAGGCGAGCCTGCACGATCTTCGCTTTCGCGCACTGCTCGGAAACGAGGCATGGGACGCCTTGCCGGCCGAGGTCCAACGGCGCTTCTCGAAGCGTCTCAGCGGAGCGCAAGTCGCGCTCTATCGCGGATTGGTGGTTGAAATGCGGGTATCACGGCTGGGATGGCTGCTCGCGCAGCTTTGCCGGCTGGTCGGTGCGCCGCTGCCGCTCAACCGCAAATCGGGAGGCGGCGCCCTGGTCGCCGTCAGCGAAGACCGAAGCGGGGGAGGACAAAACTGGACCCGCATTTATGCGCGTCCCAACGCCTTCCCGCAGGTCATTCACAGCGCCAAGCGCTTTTGCGGGCCGACAGGTCTGGAGGAATATCTCGGTGGCGGGCTTGGCATGGCACTGCGCATCGAGGCGCTGAGCGACGGCATCGCCTTCGTCAGCGACCATTACTTCTTCCAGGTCGGAACGCGGCGAGCGCGCGTGCCGCGCGCCCTTACCCCGGGCGTTACCCGAGTCACCCACCGCCAGGTCGCCGGCGCCAGCTTCCTCTTCGGTCTCGAGGTGGTTCACCCCCTCGCCGGCACCCTGATCCGCCAGGAGATACTGTTCGACGATGTCGATTGAGCGAGAAATTCATGTTTTGATCGTCGGCGCGAGCGGCGTGTTCGGCTCGCGTCTCGCGCGACTTGCGGCTCGTGAGAAGGGCGTGCGCCTGACCCTCGGCGGGAGGCGGCGAGGGCCGCTCGACAGGCTCGCCGCGTCTCTTGGGGGCGCGGTCCAGCTTGTGGATCGCGAACATATCTGCGGCAGCGAACTCGCGGGGTTCGATCTCGTGATCGATTGCGCGGGGCCGTTTCAAGACTCCTGCACGAACCTGATCGAGCAATGCATCGCGGCTCACGTCAACTACATCGATTTGGCCGACGGGCGCGAATTCGTCTGCTCGATCGGACGCTTCAACCAAGCCGCGAGCCACGCTGGAACCGCGGTCATTTCCGGCGCGAGTTCGATCCCCGCACTTTCCCACGCGGTGCTCGACGAGCTGACGGCGCATTGGCGTCGCATTGACCATATCCGAATCGGCATCTTCCCAGGCAATCGGGCACCGCGCGGCCGGTCGGTGGTTGAGGCGATCCTGTCCTATGTCGGCAAGCCAGTCCGGGTGTTCCGTGGCGGCGAATGGCGGGAAATTGCCGGCTGGTCGCTCCAGGGCCGGATCGACTGCGGCCCGGCGGGCAAGCGCTGGGCGAGCGCATGCGACACGCCCGAGCAGGAGCTGCTCGTTGGGCGTTATCGGCCGACCCGCTCGGCAGAGTTCGTCGCGGGGCTCGAGCTGCCGATTCTCCACCTCGGTCTCTGGCTACTGTCGCTGCCGGTGCGTTGGGGGTGGATTGGATCGCTTCGTCCTGCCGCGAGTGCCCTGCTTTGGATGGCCCGCCAATTATGTCCGCTCGGCAGCGACCGCGGCGCGATGATCGTCGAAGCCTCGGGCGTCGGGCAGAACGGCCAGCCGGCGATTGAAAAATGGACGCTCGACGCCACCGCGAACCTTGGTCCCTATGTGCCGGTCATTCCGGCGCTCGCCCTGATCCGCCGTCTGCGTGACGGCTGGAAGCCGGAACCGGGCGCTTACCCGTGCTCCGGCTTCCTCACCCTCGATGGGCTTGGACGCCTGCTCGATGAGCTCGGCATTGATCATTCGACTACCGCCGAAGCAGCTGACCTACTGCTAGCCGCTTAGGCGTTGGCGGCGAGGCTCTGCGCGAACTCTTCGAGCTGACCGGCGACGGTTCCCCAGCCTTCGTTGAAGCCCATTTGCTCATGCTTCTCGCGGTCCGCGACATCCTTATGGAGCGCGACCGCCCGGTAGGCCGTCTTGCCGTTACCGGCGTCGGCGAACGTCACCACCGCGGTGAAGGGAAAGCTCTCGCAGCCTTCGCCAGACAGGTTCGGCCGATATCCGGGACCGAGCGCGCTGGTCCAGGTCAGCTTTTCGCGATCGATGACCTCGAGCACGCAGCCGGGGACTCCGTGCCCGGTGTCGAATCCATCCGGGCCAACCATGCGGATTCGAAAGATCCCGCCGGGGTGAAGGTCGAGCTCGCACTCGGTGATTTGGTAGGGCTTGGGGGCGAACCACTGCTTGATATGTTCGGGGTTGGTGTACGCCTCCCACACGAGCTCGATCGGCGCATCGAGCGTGCGTTCGAGGATCAGGTCGGTATTCATTGCGGTCTCCTTTAAAGTGGAAGTCTTCAGTTAGGGCCGGTCCAGCCGTTCTTTTGGAATGCGCACCAGATCGCCATCGCGTGACCGTGGCCCAGGGCGAATTCCTCCTTCAACCAACCGACGATCTGCATCGCTTTGGTATCGGCGTTCAACAGCCCCTTTTCGATCGCGAGCGCATGGAAATCCTCCGGACTCTTGCCGGTCTTGGCGTGAATATTGGTGAGGTAGGCTTCGAAGGTCATCGCATTCTCCGCAAAGGGTCAGGTCAATGATTGGGCCGGCTGGCCCGATTCCGGGGAGGCCTCCGCAAGCGACATGACAATCAGCGCGAGCCAACCCCATCCGACGATCGCGGCGACGTAGAACGCGATGCCCGTGGGGATGATGCTCATCATTCCGAGCACGACGAGGACCGGCATGGCGATCCCCGCGAGGCGGGAGGATGTCGCCGGAACGCCCGACAGGTGCCGCGCCGCAACGAAGCAGGCAATCGTAAGCGACGTGAAGGCGAGCATGAAGGACATGGAGTGAATGATGGCGCTGTCGGTCATCACCGGCAATTGTTGGTCGGGCGTTCCGGGCGGGAAACCGAAACTCGCGGGGGCCGGGAATATTCCGGCTGCGATGAGGCCCAGTCCGTAGATTCCGATCAGGAACGCCAGCCAGCTTCCGCGTACCACGCGGCTGAGCCCTGCTGCGCAGAGCAATGTCAGTACGCCGGATCCGATGAACGTTGCGGCCATGATCCAGCCGCGGTCACCGAGGCTCAGCATGCTGATCGCGTGCCGCCGGATATCAAAGCCGGGACGGGTCGACATTTCATGGGTTGCGATGCCGCAGAAGAGGAGCGCGGCGATGCCTCCCGAACTCAACAATATCCGGTCCGTGGTGTTGGTCTTGCAACTCATCAATCGCTTCCCTTCAGTGTTGCCAAATGCTGTTCGAAACGGTCGAGCTGGGCTTCCAATTCCTGCCGCCTTCGGATGAGCCAGCTTTCGGCGGCCATCAGTGCATTGGGCTTCATGTGAACGGTCCGTACGCGACCCTTCTTTTCCGACCCCACCAGGCCGCTCAGTTCCAGCGCCTTTAGATGCTGGAGCACGGCAGGCAGGCTGATCGGCAGGGGCGACGCAAGCTCGCTGACCGAGGCGGGGCCCAGCGAAAGCCGGGCGAGCATGCCCCTGCGGACCGGGTCGGCGAGCGCTGAGAAAGCGCGATCGAGCTGCGACGAATCGTTAAGCATGAGCTTAACTATCGAGCCGTCGATCGGGCGTCAAGACACTTAAGTCGTGGCTTAAGTGTTAATCAGGATTGGGCTCGTTATCGAAAACGATTTCGGTCACCGGGTGAAGCTCGAAAACCTTTCCCTTGCCGTCCGCGCCAATGCGCGGCTTCGCGCGCCCGGTCTGGCCATGATCGAAGTCGAAGAAGCCGACCCCGGTGACCGTAACCGGGATTGGCTGCGTCAGCCTGGTGTGCTTCGGCCAATCGATATGCTTTTCGAACGTAACTCGGGCGTCGGCGATTGCCTGGCCGAGAGCCGACGTGCTTGACCCGCCCGACTTGCCGGCAAAGCATTTCGTATCGGGGAATTCGACAACCATGCTCCTGCCGTTGGGCGGCTTCTTCTCATCCTCCTCAAACTGGCCCGGCTGGTCGGTAATCACGACGTGATAGTCGTGGTCGCCTTTCTTCCCTCCCTCGTGTTTGAAATAGGAGAGGAAGCCGCGAACCGTGTAGACCTTCTGCTCGACGGCCATTCTCCCGCCGACCGGATAGGCCGTCGGTTGGATCTGATCGTTGGCCTGTTGAACGGTCAGGGGCGTACCGGGCATCAGGTTGATCTTGCCCGTGAGGGCGTCTGGGTCATTTGCGACCTTGACGTTCCATCGCTCGCTGCCGCCGCACACCGCCGGCGCTCCCGCTTCCGGAGCGGGCAAAATCAAGCCCGTACCGACCGTGGCCAGGCTCGCGACACCGACCGCCACGCTCGCCACGCGCCCAACCGTTGATTTTTTCCGTGTCGTACGGCGCCTTCGCCTCGTCGGGCGCGGCTTCGCTGGAGCTTTCGCCATGAGCCGCGCCTATTGGATGAGTGATTTGAGCTGATTGAACGCGTAAGGCAGGAACAGCGCCGCGCCGACGAAGAACAGCTTGCTCACGCCGTTGAGGATATCCGGCAATGTCGTCGGATCGACGATCGCGGCCGCGATCGCGACGTTGCTCATGACCCAGAACAGCGAGGCCACAACGACTGCGCCGATGAGACCGGTGACGCGGCTGTAGCTTAGCGCTCCAGTGTCGTCGCCCTCGGCGTCCTTCTCCTGGAGGACCTTGCCGAGGCCGGTAACGTTGCGGAATTTCCAAGAGGCGACGCCGATTGGCAGGTTGAACGCGATCAGCGCGATGACGACGAACCAGACCTTGGCGACTTCCCAGTCGATGCTCATGGGTTTCCCCCAACCCAGCGATCCGGCAGAAACCTCATAGCATGGATGGCCGCTGGGAACAGCAGTAATCATCGGCAAGGTTTACTCGCGCGGCGTTGCTCTCTATCGGCCCGCCATGACGGTCCAGCCCACCGAATCCATCCTTATCATTGATTTCGGCAGCCAGGTGACTCAGCTGATCGCCAGGCGCGTGCGTGAGGCCGGCGTTTATTCAGAAATTGCCCCGTTCAACGCCGCCGAGGAGGCGTTCGAGCGGCTCCGGCCCAAAGGCGTGATCTTCTCGGGCGGTCCGGCTTCGGTCACTGAAGCGGACAGTCCGCGCGCTCCGCAAATCATGTTCGAGAGCGGCGTCCCTCTCCTGGCCATCTGCTACGGCCAGCAGACCCTACACCAGCAATTGGGCGGCAAGGTCGTGACTTCCGACCGGAAGGAATTTGGCCGGGCATTCATCGAGATCGCGGCTCCTTCGGCGCTTTTCGATGGGCTTTGGAATGTCGGCGAAAAGCACCAGGTGTGGATGAGCCACGGCGACCGGGTGGAGACCCTGGCGCCCGACTTCGAGGTGGTCGCGAGATCTGAAGGCGCGCCGTTCGCGATCGCCACCAATGAGGATGCCAGGCGCTACTCGCTGATGTTCCACCCGGAGGTGGTGCACACTCCAGACGGCGGGAAATTGCTCGCCAATTTCGTGCGCCACGTTTGCGGCTGCGCTGGCGACTGGACCATGGCGAGCTTCCGCGACGCGAAGATCGCCGACATCCGCGAACAAGTCGGCGGTGGCCGAGTGATCTGCGGTCTTTCCGGCGGCGTCGACAGCGCGGTTGCCGCGGTGCTGATCCATGAGGCGATCGGCGACCAGCTCACCTGCGTGTTCGTCGACCATGGGCTGATGCGCCTCGGCGAGGCCGAGCAAGTCGTCAGCCTGTTCCGCAACAGCTACAACATCCCCCTCATCCACGTGGATGCGAGCGCGGACTTCCTTGGCGGGCTAGGGGGCGTTGACGACCCCGAAGCCAAGCGCAAGTTCATCGGGTCGGAATTCATCAGCGTATTCGAAGCCGAGGCGAAGAAGATCGGTGGCGCCGATTTCCTCGCCCAGGGCACGCTCTACCCCGACGTGATCGAGAGCGTCAGCTTCACCGGCGGTCCGTCGGTCACGATCAAGAGCCACCACAATGTCGGGGGCTTGCCCGAGCGGATGAACATGAAGCTCGTCGAGCCGCTGCGCGAGCTGTTCAAGGACGAGGTGCGCGAGCTCGGCCGGGAGCTCGGCCTGCCCGAGGCGTTCGTGCAGCGTCATCCGTTCCCCGGGCCGGGGCTCGCGATCCGAATCCCCGGCGAGGTCACGCGCGAGAAGTGCGACATCCTGAGGAAGGCGGACGCCGTCTATCTCGAGGAGATCCGAAACGCCGGCCTGTACGACGCGATCTGGCAGGCGTTCGCCGTGCTCCTTCCGGTGCGCACCGTGGGGGTGATGGGGGACTTTCGCACGTACGATTATGTTTGTGGGCTGAGGGCCGTGACGTCCGTCGACGGGATGACGGCCGACGTTTTCCATTTCGATCCGGAGTTCCTCAGCCGCGTCGCCACGCGGATCGTCAATGAGGTCCAGGGCATCAATCGGGTGGTCTACGATTACACGTCGAAGCCACCCGGGACCATCGAGTGGGAGTGACGCGATGCACCGCTCGCGCATCAATGGAATATTGATCGACTGCAACGTCGACGACATCGGCGCCGCGGCGCGCTTCTGGGCCGAAGCTTTGGGACGCCCGATCGATCCCGACCACCCCGGCACGCGCGGCAATTACGTGATGCTGGAAACGCCGCCCGACGAGATCAGCGTCCAGATCCAGCGCGTCGATCATGAAAGCCGGGTGCATCTCGACATCGAGACCGACGATATCCCCGCCGAGGTCGCGCGGCTGGAAAAGCTTGGCGCGACCGTCGACCAGCAACTGGAACGCTGGGTCGTCATGCGCGCGCCGAGCGGTCAGCGCTTCTGCATCGTGCGCGTTCAACGCGACGGATTCCCCAAAGGCGCAACGACCTGGGAGTAAGTTAACCGGTAAAGTTCTATTTACTGCTGGATTGACTCTCGGGCCGACCTTGCGTTGTTCAACGGTCGATCGTGTCAAATCGGGGACGGGCAGTGCGGATCAGCAGGAATGTCATCGTTGCAGCCTTCGGTGCTGCGCTTCTCGCCGGCTGCGCTACGGCGCCGAAGGTTGTCCACGCCCCACCTCCCGCGCCGCCTCCGGTCGAGCTGCCGTACCGCTGGACGCAGGGCAATGCCCCGCAGGCGCACAAGGACGCGGTCGCTTTGTTCGGTCCGCTTTATATGAAGCCGGGCGAGTTCAAATGGGCGGCCGACGTACCCCAGGCCGGCGACACGAAGGTCGTGATCGATACGCTGACGCAGCTGTTCTACGTCTACCGCGACGACAAGCTGGTCGGCGTCGCGACGATTTCCACGGGCAAGAAGGGCCGCGAGACTCCGCTCGGCTTCTGGTCGGTCATGCTCAAGAAGAAGCTCGGCTATAGCCGCAAATACGACAATGCGCCGATGCCCTTCATGCAAATGTACGACCCCATGGGCATCGCCTTCCATGCCGGGCCGAACCCCGGCTATCCGGCAAGCCATGGCTGCGTTCGCCTGCCGCTCAAGTTTGCGGAAAAGCTGTTCGGCCTGACTCAGGTCGGAACGAAGGTCATCATCGAGGGCTGACCTATTCGACCGCGCTGCCGCCCGAATGCTCGAGCGGCCTTACGTGCACGCTCTTGATGTTGGTGAACTCGCGGATTCCGAATGCCGAACATTCGCGGCCGTAACCGGAATGCTTGACCCCGCCGAACGGCATTCGCGGGTCGGAGCGGACGTTTTCGTTGACGAAGCTGAGGCCCGCTTCGAGCTCTTCGGCGGCGATCCGCCGACCGCGGTTGGCATCGCCGGTAAGCACCCCTGATCCCAGCCCGAATTCGCTGGCATTCGCAATCCGGATCGCGTCGCGCTCGTCCTCCGCGGCGATGATCGCGGCGACGGGGCCGAACACCTCCTCGTCGTGCGCGGGCTGACCCGGCAGAACGTTCGCGAGCACCGTCGCCGGATACCAGGCCCCGGGCCGGTCGGGGATCTTGCCGCCGAGCAGCAGCCGCGCGCCCTTGCGCACGCTCTCGCTGACTTGCCGGTGAATTTCGTCGCGCGCCTTGACGCTCTGCATCGGTCCGAGCTTCGTCCCCTCGCGGCGCGGGTCACCCATTTCGTAGGCGCGCATGGCGGTGGCAAGCGCGCTTTCGAATTGCTCCAGCACCTGGCGGACGACGATGAAGCGCTTGCCGGCGATGCAGCTCTGGCCGCCGTTCACCATCCTCGCGGTCGCGGCGATCTTCGCCGCCGCTTCCATATCCGCATCCTCGAGCACGACGTAGGCATCGGACCCGCCGAGCTCTAGTACGCACTTCTTGAGCACTCCGCCGGCGGCGGTTGCGACGCTCTTTCCAGCGCCGACGCTCCCGGTCAGCGTGACCGCGGCGACGTTCGGATCTTCGATCAGCTGTTTCACATCGCCGCTCGACAGCAGCAGCGTGCGGAACAGCTCATTCGGAACCCCGGCCTGGTGAAGAACCTCTTCGATCGCCAGCGCGCAGCCCGGAACGTTGCTGGCGTGCTTCAGGAGCGCGCCGTTCCCCGCCATCAGCGCCGGGGCGGCGAAGCGGAAGACCTGCCAGAAGGGAAAATTCCACGGCATGACCGCGAGCACGACCCCCAGCGGGTTGTAGGTGATGAACGCCTCGGGCCCGCCGATGTCGACCGGCTCATCGGCGAGATAGGCTTGCGCGTGATCCGCGAACCAGTCGCAATGGAATGCGCATTTCTCGACCTCGCTCCGGCCGTCGTCGAGCGTCTTGCCCATTTCCTCGGTCATGAGGAGTGCGAACTCGTCCTTTCGCTCCCGCAGGATGTCCGCCGCCTTGCGGATTACCGAAGCCCGGTCCGCGAATGTCGTGCGGCGCCATTGCTCGAACGCGCTGCATGCAGCGGCCGCCATTTCATGCGCTTCCTCGACCGTGTGACCTGTGTAGCTCCGGCCGGGTTCGACCGTCGCCGGGTTCACCGTTTCGAAGGTCCGGCGCTCGCTTGCGCTGGTGTCCCGGTCTTCGGTCACGAGTTGGTCGCTCATCGCTCCGGCTCCTTCAGCGCCACAAGTACGCCGGCCGATGCAAGCGTCGCGATCAGCTGTTCGGCGACGGTCTGCGCCATGCGGACTAAGCGCGTGTCGGCGTAGATCGATCCAGCGGCAACCGGAGGATCGCGATAAGCCCCGGCCTGTTGTCCTCGAGCACCAGTTCCCCGTCGTGGAGATGCGCGATCGCACGGACGAGCGCGAGGCCCAGGCCCGCGCCTTCTTCGGAGCGACTCGAATCGAGCCTTCCGAAGCGCCTCAGCGCCTCCGCTCGGAGTTCCTCGGGAATCCCCGGTCCCTGGTCGGCAACGGTGATTGCGAGGCGCTTCCCGTCCTCCCCGACCGTCACGTCGATCACTTCGCCCGAAGCTCCGTAGCGAACGGCGTTTTCGACAAGGTTGCTGACCGCCTGGGCGATCAGCTGGCGATGGCCGAACAGCTCGACCGGCTGTTCGGGGCGGTGAAAGCGAAGCACGGCCCCAGCCTCTTCGGCGACGGGCTCGTACATTTCGCTGAGCTCTGCGCCGAGCGAGCCGACGTCGAAGCGGTTGAACTGGCTGCGGCTGGTGAACGCCTCGGATCGGCTGATCTCCAGCGCGGTCGTGAGGATACGCATCAGCGAGTCCGCCTGCCGGACGACGCTGGCGAGCTGCTGGTCGCGCTCGGCCGGATCGCCGGTTTCGGCCGCCGCTTGCGCTGCGGAGCGGAGCCGGCTCACCGGCGAGCGCAAGTCGTGGGCAAGCGAATCCGTGACCATCCGCAATTCTTCCATCAGGCCGCTGATGCGATCGAGCATCTCGTTGATTCGCTGACCCAGCCGATCGAACGCATCGCCGCCTCCGGACGGCTGGATGCGCCGGGTGAGGTCGCGGCCGCTGATCCGGTCGGTCACGGCGACGATCTTGCCGACTCGGCGGCCGACGAATTGGGCGAGGATGATACCGCACCCAAGCCCGAGCAGGATCGCGACGACGAGGGCGATGAGCAAAGACCGTTCCAACGTTTCGCGGAGCGCGAATCCGTAGCCGACCGTGCGGCCGCTGATCAGCCATTCTCCATGAGGTAGCCGGTGAGCGACGATCGCCGCCTCGCGGGTCGCAGTCTGGTGCTCCAGGCGGATCAGAGCGCTTTGATAACCCTCGCGGACCGCGCCGTGGGTTACCGGAACGGCTGCCAGGTTGCCCAATGCTTCGCGCCCGCGCGAATCGAACAGGCCGACGGCGGTCTGCGGGTCGCCGTAGGTAACTGTATCTTCGATGGCGTCGGTGAGGGCGCGCATTCCCCCGGTGCGGAATATGTCGGCAAGAACCGTGCCCTGCTCGATGACCTGGCGCCGCTGTTCGGAAATTGCCTCGTCATGGGTTCGCCACTGAATGAACCCGAGCACGATCAGGTTCGACACGAGGGCGAGCAGCCCCGCGAGCAGCGCGATCCTTAAGGTTGTGGGAAACCGGCTCAAGCTGCGAGCATATAGCCCGCGCCGCGAACGGTATGGAGCAGCGGCTTGTCGAAACCTTCCTCGAGCTTGCGCCGCAGGCGGCTGACGTGAACGTCGATGACATTGGTGCCCGGATCGAAATGATAATCCCACACTTGCTCGAGCAGCATCGTGCGGGTCACCACCCGGCCCTCGTTGCGGGCGAAATATTCGAGAAGCAGATATTCGCGCGGCTTCAGCTCGATCTTCTTGCCGGCGCGGCGGACGCTTCGTGAGAGCGGGTCGATCTCGAGGTCGCCGACCGCGATCCGATGATCGGCCGGGTCGACGCGCGCCTCGCGGCGACGCAGCAACGCATTCACCCGGGCAAGCAGCTCGGCGAAGGAGAAGGGTTTGACGAGATAATCGTCCGATCCGGACTCGAGGCCCTCGATCCGATCGCCGACGGAGGCGAGCGCGGACAACACAAGGACGGGGGTGTCGATCTGCGCGGCCCGAAGCGCCCGGAGTACGGAAATCCCGTCGAGGACAGGCAGCATCCGGTCGAGAATGACGAGGTCGAAGCTGCCGTCGGTGGCCCGGAACAGGCCGTCCTGGCCGTTGGTCGCCAGCTCGACGCTGTGCCCTTCCTGGCCCAGTCCCTTGGCGAGATAGCCGGCCGTTTCGCGGTCGTCTTCAACGAGAAGGATTTTACGGCCCATAGGATCTCCGGCTCGTGTTCATACTTCGAAAGCCGAATGCGCAGCAACGATGGCTCCGCGCGGCGGGAGGATGGGGAGTCGTGGGAACCTCGCGCCGCGCGGTAACCTGCGACGTTAGCCCGACTTGTTTGTATCGGTGGCCGCCTTGGCCTTGGCCTTGGGGGCCGGCTTGTGCGCCGCATGTGCCACAGCCGCCTTCGAATGGCTGCGATGCCGTTTGACCTTCGCATGCGCCTTACCCTTGGTCGACGTCGGGGTGACCTTGGTCGTCACGGTCGTCGTCGCCTTGGCGTTGGCTGCCTTTGTGGTCATCGTCTTGGTCGTCGTGCTTGCTTTGGCCGGCGTGCTCGAAGCGGCGAGGGCAGGGCTGGCGATCAGGCCGACAGCCGCAACTGACGCAATCAACTGTTTCATTTCTTCCTCCTGGGTTGCCGGACTCAGGCCGGCTGACGATGCGAATAAGCAAGCGTCGCTCTCACGGCGCTGGATTGCGGGTTAAATGGAGTTCATCCGCGCGAAGAGCGCATCCGCCCGGCGCGACGGGGGAACGATCGCGCGCCGGGCGGCCTTCGAAGGCCGGGAAGCTAGTTGGAGGTCTTCGAAGTGCTTGGGGCCGCCTTGTTCACCTTGGCGACCTTGTTGGCGTTCTTGGAATTCTTGTGCGACTTGCCCTTGGCGGGAGCCTGGGTCTGGTTGTCGGCGGTTTTGGTCGTCGCGAGAGCCGGGGCGGCGATCAGGCCGAGAGCGGCAAATGAAGCAATCAGGCGTTTCATGGAACATTTACTCCTTGTGCGGCGGGATTCGGCCCGCTGACTGGGCGAACTAGGCGCGGCCGCCTCTCCGCCCGCTGTCGGAGGAATTAAGAGATGTTCATGGCCGCGGTGGACCCGGCTTTGCTGATCGCCCCGGCGCCGCTAGTGCTGATCCGGAGATGATCGCGCAAAAAACCCGCTATGCCCTTCGCTCGCTATTGTTCCTGGCCGAGGAGCAGGGCGG
>Ga0075433_10003507_pt1 | contig 12122 bp, 8 predicted proteins | sample RhiMethybrSRZTD2_FD_75299 | JGI IMG/M metagenome (GOLD analysis project Ga0075433, IMG submission 75299) | Populus rhizosphere microbial communities from Tennessee, USA - Rhizosphere MetaG P. TD hybrid SRZTD2 | ecosystem: Host-associated > Plants > Roots > Rhizosphere > Soil | place: USA... | reverse complement strand
TGCTGGACAACATCAACTACCTGTTGATCTTGTACACGGCGATGAACCTGCCCATCGCAGTGTGGATGATGCGGTCCTTCCTCGCCGACATCCCGGTTGAGCTTTTCGAGGCGGCTGCTGTGGACGGTGCAGGATTGATCCGTACCCTGCGCAGCATCATCGTGCCGATCATCTCTCCCGGCATCGCAGCTACCGCGCTGATCTGCTTCATCTTCGCCTGGAATGAGCTGCTTCTCGCCAACACACTGACCAGCGTCGTGGCGGGCACAGCACCGGTGTTCCTGACCAGCTTCGTGACCTCGCAGGGTCTGTTCCTGGCCAAGGTATGTGCCGCCGCGACAGTGGTATCGCTGCCGGTGATCATCGCCGGCTTCGCTGCCCAAGACAAGCTGGTGCAGGGTCTGTCCCTGGGCGCCGTCAAGTAGGAACAGGGGATCAGATGAGTGAGCTCAACCAAGCCAACCTCGGATCCCTGAACATCCCGGTGCCGAGCTATGACCGCTCCCAGGGCCAGGTCGGCATCGTGCACTTCGGTGTCGGTGGGTTTCATCGCGCCCACCAGGCCATGTACATCGATCAGCTCATGGAACAGGGCAAGGCACTCGACTGGGGAATCTGTGGCGTCGGCGTGATGCCGTTCGACCTCAAGATGAAGGAGGTGATGGAGGCTCAGGACTGCCTGTACACGCTGGTTCTGAAAGATCCTGAGGGAGGTTGGGAGCCGCGGGTTATCGGATCGATCATGCAGTATCTGTACTCGCCGGACGATCCTGATGCGGTGATCGAAAAGATGGCCGATCCCAAGACGCGGATCGTCTCACTGACGGTGACCGAGGGCGGCTACAACTTCAACCAGGTCACCGGTGAGTTCGACGCCACCAACCCGGCTGTCCAGGCCGATCTGGCTCCTGGAGCGGTGCCCAGCACGACATTCGGCCTGATCACAGAGGCGCTGGTACGACGTCGCTCCCGCGGCATCGAGCCCTTCACCGTGATGTCCTGCGACAACATCCAGGGCAACGGCCATATGGCTCAGGAAGTCTTCGGCGCGTTCGCCCGGCTCCGGGATCCGGAGCTGGGCGATTGGGTGGAGACCAATGTCCGCTTCCCGAACTCGATGGTCGACCGAATTACGCCGGTGACCACAGATGAGGACCGGGCCCAGATCAGTGAACGCTTCGGGGTGGAGGATGCCTGGCCGGTCGTTTGTGAGCCGTTTACGCAGTGGGCGCTGGAGGACAACTTCTCTTTGGGCCGACCACCGTTTGAAGACGTCGGCGTGCAAGTTGTGCCAGACGTGGAGCCGTACGAGCTGATGAAGCTGCGCCTCCTGAACGCCAGTCACCAGGCGCTGTGCTACTTCGGCTATCTCGCCGGCTACCGGCTGGTGCATGAGGTTGCGCAAGATCAATTGTTCGCCAACTTCCTGCTCGACTACATGAACCGAGAGGCGACGCCCACGCTCTCGCCGGTGCCTGGGATCGATCTCGACGCGTACAAGCTGCAACTGATCGAGCGGTTCTCCAATGCCGCGGTACGGGACACGGTAGCCCGGCTGTGCGCCGAGAGCTCGGATCGGATTCCTAAATGGCTGCTGCCGGTCGTACGCGAAAACCTTGCCGCGGGCCGCGATGTCACACTGTCGGCGGCGGTGGTTGCCAGTTGGGCCCGATACGCCGAGGGTGTCGATGAGCAGGGCGAGCCGATCAAAGTGGTCGACAGGCTGGCCGACACACTGCAGCAGATTGCCGCCCAGCAGCGCGAGGATCCGCTGGCCTTCGTGAAGAATCGCGAGCTGTTCGGTGAGCTGGCCAACGAGCCGGCGTTTACTGAGCCGTACCTGAACACGCTGAACTCGTTGCACAGCAAAGGGTCTCGGGCCACGCTCGAGGCCCTCGCCACCAGCTCTTCCCGAGTCTGAGGCCGAAGCAGGCGGTCGCAGCTGCAAGCCGGTCGAGCCGAGGCCCGGATGATCATCGATCACGACGTGCTGGACACGCCCCGGATCGCGCGCCGCTGTGGTGAGGAGGAGCGAGGAGACATGCTTTCGTCTGCGAGCGACGACGAAGTAGGCGGCTTCCACAGCGCGATCTGTGCGGAGCGAGCGTCAGCGGGCGAAGCAATCAAAATGGCGCGAACTCGTTTTGCACTATGCCTATGCGAAGCGAGGTGATGACCGCGAGCGACGCCACGACTGCCATCGACGCCTCCACGACACCGAAGGTCAGGGCCAGGTTTCCAGTCGGGTGAAGCGCCGCAAAGATGCTGCCCGCGACACCGATGAAGATCGCGGATCCGAGGGCGTCATAGAGGTTCAGCGATGCGGCGTTCCGACCCTGCTCGGCCGCCGCGGACAGGGTCATGACGGCCAAGGAGGTGCTCGATATCGCAAGTCCCATGCCTAGGCCCCCTAGAACCCAGCTCAGCGCCACCCAGTAATAGGGAATTGCCGGTACAAAGGCGATCACACATACCAGCGCCAATCCCACAACAACCGAACAGCAGCCCAGCGTGATCAAGCGGTCACGCCGAACTCCCAACCACGGTCGCGACTGCAGCCAGGAACCGGCGGTCCAGCCGAGCGCGCCGACGGTTAGCACCGCACCGGCCTGGAAGAGCGGAACCGACCGCTGCTCGACCAACATCAGCGGCACAAAGGCTTCACCACCGAAGAAGGCGCCGGGTAGCAGACCGCGGGTATGAATGACCTGTGACAGCCCACGACGGAATCTGAGGAAGCCAGCCGGCATGAGCCGCGGCAACGCCACCAAGAGCATCGCCAGACCGCCGACCAGCAGGACAATCGCAATCCAGTCGAGCCGCTGACCCGCGAGCTGTAGAGCAGCAGTGGCGGCACAAAGCATCCCGGCCGCCCATAACGGCGCTGGCTTTTGGTTGGCATCGCTGCTGCTCGGGTCATGACGCATCATTCGCCGCAGGCTTGGCAACGCCATGATGCCGCCGAAGAGGGCCAGTGGAATGACAGCGAAGAAGACCCAATGCCAACTCAAATTGTTGGTCAGCCATGCCGAAACAGGCGGCCCCACAAACGATGGCACGACCCACGCGGTAGAGATGTAGACGAAGATCTTGGGCCGCTGCCTCGTGCTGTAGACCTGAGCGACACAGACGAAGATCGCGACGTTCATCGCGCCGCTACCAAGTCCCTGCACAAGCCGGCCGAAGACGAGCTGTGCCATGTGCTGCGCAGTTCCCGAGACGACCAGTCCGGCCAGAAAGATCATCAGGCCGGCTAGCAGCGGTTTGGCTGGTCCGACGCGATCACTGATCCGGCCGCAGACAACTGTGGCGAACAGCATCCCGATCAAGAAAGCCGAGAAGGCCCAGGCGTAATAGTTGAGGCCGTTGAGATCACGAGCCGCTACCGGCATCGCGGTGGCGATTGAGATGGTCTCAAAGGCTATGGCGACGACAGTGGCGCAGAGACCGATGGTGAGGGCTCGCTGGGAGACCTGTGGCGGCGCAACAGCCGCCGTGTCGGCAGTCTCCTTGGTCGCCATCTCACCAGTGCACCACAGGCGTTCGTTTTTGCTGGAGGTCGTTTCGGCCCTACACCCCAAATGTCCAAACTGTCTAAACTGGCGAACGTGAGTCAGGAACCAAGCCCCGGCGCCCAAACGATCGTCGACGAGCGTACTCAGGAACGGCCCGACTACCGCGTTGACGAGGGCGATCACGAGCGCTTCTCGCACTATGTGCCGAAGGACAAGCTGACCGAGGCAATGGTGATGGGTACGCCGGTTGTCGCACTGTGCGGCAAGGTGTGGGTGCCGAGCCGTGATCCAGAGCGGTTCCCGGTCTGCCCGGAATGCCGGGAGATCTGGGAGTCACTGGAACCTGGCGACGACTAGCGCCGATTCAGGGCCGGAGTCCCCTGCCGCTAGCGGGCGCGGACCTCTAGTCTGACGCCATGGATTCCGAGGTCAAGAGCCGGCGAACGCTGGTGCTCGTCCGACACGGGAAGTCCTCGTGGGATTTCGACGTCGATGATCATGAGCGGCCACTATCTGCGCGCGGCCGTCGCGACGCTGAGGCGATCGGCCGGTGGCTCAGCGAACGATCGTTGCGACCTGACCTCGTACTCTGTTCCACAGCAACCCGTACCAAGCAAACCTGGGAATACGCCATGGCTGGCGGCGCCACAGCTGGCGAGTTGCAATACCGGCGTGAGATCTACCAGGCCTGGGTCCCCGAGCTCTTGACCTTGATCCGTGGTGTTCCTGACGACCTTCATACCTTGCTGGTACTCGGGCACGCGCCCGGCATTCCTGACCTCGTGGACCACGTATGTGTCCGCACGCAGTCCGCGGATTGGGCTCAGATGGACAGTAAGTTCCCGACCAGCGGACTCGCTGTAGTGAACGTGCCCGGACCATGGGCTGAGCTCGGCAAGGCCCGTGCCAAGTTGGACAGTTTCGTGGTGGCTCGCGGCTGACGAGGAGCTCTAGTCCGCGCGTGCCTCAGCGTTGGCTACCAGATCTGCAACGAAGCTCAGTTTGGCAATCACGGTCTCTGCCAAGACGAAGGGATAGAGGTCGGAGCTGCCCATACTCCGGTTGATCTGGTTCAGGCCTTTGGTCAGCGGCAACCAGGTCCGTCCAACGACCTCGGCCATTGGCCTTTCCAATAGGGCAACCCGCGGCTTTATGGAGATCTCCGACAGTGTGGGGCCATCGCTGTCTTGATCTTGTTGTGGCAGTAGCCGGAATTCGGCAGCAGTCTGCAGTGTGTCGGCGATGTGCAAGAAGTGGCCGAATACCTCGGCGAAGTCCTCGTGTGGATGCATCGTCGCGTACGCGCTGATAAAACGATCTTGCCAGTTGTGACCGGCCGGGTCCGAGTAGTGGCGTTGCAGTGCCTCTTCATAGGAGGCGGTTTCGTCTCCGAAAAGCTCACGGAACTCGTCACGGCGGTCAGTGCTCAGCGCAAGCAATTCACAGTAGTAATGGCCGATCTCATGCCGAAAATGCCCGAGCACAGTACGGTACGGCTCGTCCATGCTCTCCCGTAGCGCCTCCCGGTGCGAGTCGTTGCTTTCGGCAAGATCAAGAGTGATGATGCCGTTCTGGTGGCCGGTGATGATCTTGCCTTGGGTACTCGATAGCAGGTCGAAGGCGACACCGCTGGAACCGTCGCTGATCTTGATCGGGAGCTCGAGCTCATCAAGCCCGAAGATCAGCCGGCGCTTGGCCGACTCAGCGACCCAGTACTGGGCCAACCCGACGGTGTCGCCATCGGCTGGTCGGGTACGTGTCAATCGGCAGCTGAAGCACAATCCCGCGGATGAGGCCGGATCTGCGATCCAGTTGCATCCGCAGCGGTTGAGGTTGGCGCAGATTGGGCGATCATCGCTGACGGCGACCATCGAGCTCTGCTCACGGGAGTATCCGACGGCTGAGCCGCAGCTGACGCAGACGGAATTCTCGAAGAACAGCTCTGCTCCGCATACTTCACATCTGAACGCACGCACAAGTCAGACCTCCGCCATGTCCACCGAGACTTCCATCTTCGACTTCTTCGCTTCGGTGAAGATCACGCCCTTGACCGGAGGGACATCGCCATAGTCCCGTCCCCAGGCGAGCGTGGTGTGCGAGTCGTCAATGATGCGATCGTTCGTCGGGTCTAGATAGAGCCAGCCTGCACCGGGAATCCAGCAACCTACCCAGGCATGACTGGCGGCATCTTCGGCTTGCCGCGGCTTGCCCGGCGCCGGCCGAGTTGCCAGGTAGCCGCTGACATAGCGCCCGGCTAGCCCGAGTGAGCGCAGGCCCGCCACCATGAAGTGGGCGTAGTCCTGGCAGACACCACTTCTCTTGTTCAGCAAATCCGAGACCTTTGTGCTCAGGGTTGTTGAGCCGGATTTGTACGTGAAGTCGGCATATATCCGATGCATGAGCTCGACGGCCGCCTCGCCGATAGGCCGTCCGGCCGGAAAAGAGGGCCGAGCGTAGTCCTGTATCGCTGCTGGAACGTCGACATAAGGCGACGGGAACGTGAAGTCGGTGGTCTGCCAAGCTTCCGGATCGTCATATCGTGACCTAGGCAAGGCTTTTTCCCAGGGCAGGTCCAAGGCGTCAGCGGCCAGATCGTTGACCTCCACATCGACCACACTGGTAGAGGTGACGACCAGCCGGGTGTGTGGCTGGACGACATGGAAATAGCACTCGGTGTTGCCGTAAAGATCAACATGCCGGAAGAGATCCGCCGGTTCGGGCTCAATGCCGACCTCATGGGCCACGCAAGTCTGCCAGGAGAGATCGCGCGGCCGGAGGTGAATCAAACCGAAGCTGCCCGTGACATCTGAGTCGTAGGTGTAGGTGGTCCGGTGTGCGATGCGGTACGTCGTCATGCCGCACCGCCGACCGCATCAGGGCGGAAAAGCGGCCGCTGGGTCGGCGGCTGCTGCTGATAGTGATCACGGATGGCGTCCGACAGCGCCCGCAGCTGGTTGTGCAGCCCAACGAGGAAGTCCTGCAGTTCGGGCCGCCGGCCGTCCTGCGGCTCGGCGAGCACTGTGGGGTCGCTGGTGCGTACCCGCTCGGCGAGGCTGTCGAGCAACCGCAAAGGCCGGGCAGTTGGGGATGTGTTGGGCAGTGCTCGGAGATCGGTGCGGATCCGGTTCAGCTGGTAGGCCACCGAGCGCGGGTTGAACGGATCGATCACCAGCAGCTCCAGCAATGACTCGACTCCCGGTCGGGCCAAATAACGTCGGCGGAACGTCACAATCGACTCGGCTGCGGTGAGTACCGCGTCCAGCACGATCGCATCGATGTCGATGGTCCGCTCCTGACAGATTGTCACGCGTAGCAGGGCCAGGATCTGCAGCGCTCGCTCCAACCCGCGTCCAGAGTCAAGCATGTACCAGCCCGGGTCACGAACCATGTTCTCCGTCGCGATACCGGCCAGGGCGAGCAATCCGGACAACACTCGTTCGCTGACATCGCTCAATTGCAGGCCTTGGTCAGTTGTGTTGGCGGCTAGGGCGCCGAGAGCTCGCTCGATCTCGGCCAGCACCATCCAGACGTCCTCAGAGAGCTGATCTCGTACGCCCTGCGCGGCCGAGGACAAAGCCGCCAGAGACTGCGCCACCGTACCGGTGCGATGTCGATCGAGCAGCATTGATCGGAACTCCGACGACATCTCGACTTGAGAGCTGAAAAAGCCTGGGTAGGTCGTACTGACATGCGTGACCGCCTGCAGCATCACCTCCAGAGCCCGGCCCTGGCTGAGGTGGAGATCAGTTTCAATGGCGGTTGTGCGGGTGGCGAGCAGCAGCCGAAGCAGGTCCTCGGCCCGCTCGGCGTACCGCCCGAACCAGTAAAGATCGCTGAGCACCCGCGGCACCATCGCGGTCGAGGCGGACACCGCGGGGGCAAATCCCGACACATCGCCCGCGCGACCACGCGCCACGATCTTGGGAGCCCACACAGGCTCGCTGCCCACCACCCAAACGTCCTTGGCTAGCTGGCTGTTCGGATCGGTGACGAGCACGCCGAGCCCTTCCGACGCGTCGTCGGTCACTCGTGCCAGACCGCCTAACATCGCGGTGTACGACTCACCGCTGCGGACCGCGAATGAGCGCACGACGACGTTCCGTGGAACCAGCCGATCTTCCTCGCTGGTCGGTGTCGATGACAGGTGCAGTACTTCTTGACCCACGAAGCGGTGGGGCATTGCCTTGATCTTCTCCGCCAGCAGGTCGCGCTGCCGCCTGGCCAATGCGGATCCGCGCACGCTGCGGCCGTGGCCCCGGCTGATCGGCCGAATCACGAGAGAATCCATATTGCTGAGCACATGGCTCAGCGCTGCTCCCTCGCCGCACCACCACGTGTCAACGGAGGGCAATCGCAGTGACTGGCCGAGCAGCCGTTCGCAGAGTTCAGGCAGGAATGGCATGAGGGCAGGATTCTCCAGCACGCCGGATCCGAGATTGTTCAGAACACTTACGGTGCCCTGTCGTACGCATTCCAGCAGTCCGGTGACACCAAGCCGGGAGCCAGGGCGAAGCTCGAGTGCGTCCATCCAGGTGGAGTCGACCCGGCGCAGAATCACATCGACCTCTTCAAGCTTGCCGAGGACACGCATCCAAACCCGGCCGTCGCGTACCGTCAGATCGCTGCCCTCGAGCAGCGGGAAGCCGAGCAGCGAGGCCACAAAAGCCTGATCGAAGGCGGTTTCGGAAAGTGTCCCAGGGCTCAACACGACCACGCGCGGATCTTCGATCGCGCTGGGTGCAGCATCCACGAGGGCAAGCCGCATCGCTTGGAAGAACGGTGTCAGACGGTGCAGGTTGGCTTGGTGGTAGACCTCTGGCATCACCCGTGACAGCACCCGGCGGTTCTGCATGGTGTACCCCGCACCGGAGGGTGCTTGGGTTCGATCGGAGATGACCTTCCACTGTCCGGTGCTATCTCGGCCCAGATCGGCGGCAACCAGGAACAGTCGTTGACGACTCGCTGCTTCACTGCCGACAAGTGGCCTGAGGTATTCGTCATGATCAAAAACGGCCGCGGCCGGAATGTGATGCCGAGCCACCAGCCGCCGAGCACCGTAGAGGTCGGCCATGACGGCATCCAAGAGCTCCGCGCGCTGCACCAGACCAGCCTCGAGCCCGGCCCACTCCCGATCGTCGAGAACAAGCGGCAACGGGTCTAGCCGCCAGGGCTGCGCTTCAACAAGCTCGGTCGGCGTCGCCGCAGGACCATGTCCATTCGGCTCATCGGCGATAGAGATCATTGAGGCCGGGCTTGGCGTATATGTGACGTTGTCGTCTTCCAGCAGCCTGGCCACCTCACGTTGCGCTTGCAGCAGATCAGTGTCGGCGAATGCCTCGAGGCCGGCCAACAACGAGGACCAGCCCTGACGCACCGTGCCGTCCGCTGCCGCAAACTCATCGAAAGCTGGCTCTGAATTCATTGCAGTGAATCGGCTGGCGGCTTCCAGATAGCGACCGAGGACAGTCACGAACCACCACGCCTAGGCTCGTCGATTCCCCAGCCCCGTGGTACGTGGCGACGCAGATCGAGGGTCAGCGGATACTCCTCTTCGCTGGCCGCGCGGCGGATCAGCTGGGAGCCCAGCGCTTCGAGGTCGATCATGCCGGTGGCATGACCCATCGGCTCGAACCGCCGGGACCGCCGCGCCTCGGCTTCCAGTGCATTGACCGGTGAGCGATCGTACGCCCGTCCGCCGGGATGCACCACGTGGTAGGTGGCGCCGCCGAGGGAGAACCGGCTGGCCCTGTCAATAAGGTCAAAAGATAAGGGAGAGTCGACTGGGAGAGTTGGATGGAGCGCCGACCACGGCTTCCAGGCCTTATAGCGAACGCCCGCAACGTACTTACCGGGCGTGCCCGTCGCGACCAGTGGCACCGGCCGACCGTTGCAGATCAGTAGATGCCGTTCAGGCACGTACCCAGTGACAGCCAACTGCAGCCTTTCGGTGGAGGAATCGACATAGCGCGCGGTGCCGCCAGCAGTTGCCTCCTCACCCAGCACATGCCAAGGCTCGATAGCGCCGCGCAGTTCCAGCTCCACATCGCTGATCATGGTTACCCCAATTCGTGGGAATCGGAACTCCACGAACGGCATCAACCAGGACAGGTCGAACTCAATCTCGTGCGCGCGTAGATCGGCGACGACCTCGGCAATATCGGCCAGTGCGAAATGAGGTAGCAGAAAGCGCTCGTGTAGTGCTGTTCCCCAACGAATCAGTGGTGCTGAATAGGGCTCGTCAGCGAATCGGGCGACCAGCGCGCGAACCAGTAACGCCTGCACCAGGGCCATGTCAGGATGCGGCGGCATTTCGAAGGCGCGCAGTTCCAGCAACCCGAGCCGGCCGCGCAGCGAATCCGGGCTGTAAAGCTTGTCAATACAGAACTCCGCGCGATGGTTATTGCCGGTGATGTCGGTCAGCAGATGCCGTAGCGCCCGATCAACCGCCCACGACCGGTGTTCACCCTCAGCCAGCGCCTCGATCTCGGCGAATGCGATTTCCAGCTCATAGATTGCCGCCGGCCTGCCCTCATCGACTCGCGGCGCCTGGCTGGTTGGTCCGACGAAACGTCCGGAAAACAGATAGGACAGCGAGGGATGATGCTGCCAGTAGGTGAGCATGCTCACCAGCAGGTCGGGCCGTCGGATCATCGGTGACCGCATCGGTTCCGGACCACCAAGCGTTAGGTGACTACCACCGCCGGTCCCGCTGTGCCGTCCATCCAACGCGAACGTCTCCGCAGCGAGTCGCTGCTCACGAGCGATTCCATAAAGGGTGTGGGTGAGCTCGGAAAGCTCAGCCCAGCTTGACGTCGGATGGACATTGACCTCGATCACTCCAGGATCGGGTGTGATCAACAAGGTCTTGATCCGAGGGTCAGGAGGTGGTCCATAGCCCTCCAGGATCACCGCAATGCCGGTCTGAGACGCAGCTCGATCGATCAGCCGTACCAGCTCGATGAACTTTTCCAGTCTCTCCAACGGGGGCAGGAACACATGTACGAAGCCGTCTCGGGCTTGAACCACTAATGCCGTACGCGCCGGCGCATCGCTCGCATCGACTACGACGGCCCGAAGCTGATCATTGTTTTCATCCGGCGACGGTCGCGCGGTGAAGTAGGACTCTTCGCCCGAATAATCGGGATCTGCCCATGAGAGAGCGTCGAGTGGCAGTCGTGATCCGGCTACTGAGTCGCCTGGAACGAGCACCAGGCGGCCGCGGCGGGTCCTCCAAGCCGGGCTGGTCCAGCCTTCGCCGAACCAGGAGGGAATCAGCGGCAGCACCCAGGCGGCCGGTTCAGTCTCGGCTTGATCTAGTTCACCGACCAGCTGTGCGTCCGGCCGATCTGGATCAAGATGCGGTCGCGGGCCGGTGGGCTCGCTCACCTCGCGCAGCAGCCGGGCCAGCGGATCTTCGTACGCCGCCTGCAGTTGATCATCAGGCAATCCGAAGTCCGCGGTTATCGCTTCGGCGAGCCGTTTGGCCGAGTTGGGCGCATCCGGATCTGATCTTGTGCGATCAAACGGATCGGCGCACAGAGCGGGATCACTCCACAGCTGACCGCCGTCGCTCCGCCAAATCAATCCAATCTGCCAGCGAGGCAGTGGCTCACCGGGATACCACTTGCCTTCGCTCCGTTGCACCAGGCCGCCCTTGGCGTACCGATCTGTCAGTACCGCCGCGAGGCGATTGGCCAGCTGTCGTTTTTCCGGCCCATCAGACGCGACTGTCCACTGGGCTGAGGTCATATCCGCCGCCGACACGAACGTGGGCTCGCCGCCCATAGTGAGCTCGAGGCCCGCAGCGCGTAGCCGCTCGTCAACGGCCTCACCTAGCCGCTGAATGTGGTCGGTCTGAGCCACCGTGTACGGCTTGGTGGTCCGGGGCTCCTCCTCAGCCCGCCAGACCCGGTTGGAGAACTCCATGATCGTTTCACCCGGCTCGGTGGACCCGGTGATCGGAGCGGCGGACGCCGGATCCGGCGTGGCGGCCAGGGGAATGTGACCCTCATCGGCAAACAGCGCCGAGGTCGGATCGAGCCCGATCCAGCCGGCGCCTGGGATGTAGACCTCAGCCCAGGCATGCAGGTCGGTGAAGTCCTCGGTTGGGCCGCTCGGGCCCTCCAAGCTCGGCTGATCCGGGGCCAGCTGAACCAGATAACCGGAGACGAATCGAGCCGCCAGCCCACGCTGCCGCAGGGCGGTCACCAGCAGCCATGCTGAGTCCCGGCAGGAGCCGATGTGCTGACTAAGAGTCTCGCCAGGGGCATTGACGCCATGTTCCATCCGCGCCGAATAGGCAACATCGCGGTTGACGGCGGCGTTCAGCGCACCGAGAAACTCGACCGTTGATTGCCCATCGGGCGGCGGCGCGCTCTGCGCCATCCACTCCTCGAAGATCCGGCCACGTGCTGAGGCCTGAATATCGAGATAGGGCTTGAGGTCTGCAGCCAGCTCTGCCGGATAGTCGAATGGGTATGTCCCGGCATAGTCCTCAATGAAGAAGTCGAAGGGATTGATGGCCCGCATATCTGCAACTAATCCGACAGTGATCTCGAGCTCGGAAGCTTTGCTCGGAAAGACGGCTCGCGCCAGATAGTTGCCGAA
>Ga0075433_10003505_pt1 | contig 12127 bp, 10 predicted proteins | sample RhiMethybrSRZTD2_FD_75299 | JGI IMG/M metagenome (GOLD analysis project Ga0075433, IMG submission 75299) | Populus rhizosphere microbial communities from Tennessee, USA - Rhizosphere MetaG P. TD hybrid SRZTD2 | ecosystem: Host-associated > Plants > Roots > Rhizosphere > Soil | place: USA... | reverse complement strand
GAAGGCCGAGATCGTCCGCGACATGGAAAAACTCCTGCCGCCGTCGATGCCGTTCGTCGGCGCGCATCCGATCGCCGGGGGCGAGCAGTGGGGCGCGGAGCCCGCGCGCGCCGATCTCTTCATCGGCCAGCGCTGCATCATGACCCCGACGAAAAAAACGGATCCAAAGGCGCTGGAAAAAGTCGCGACACTGTGGACAAAGGTCGGCGCGAAAGTCGAAGAGCTGGACGCGGAGACGCACGACAAAATACTCGGTTTGGTGAGTCACCTGCCGCACGTGCTGGTGTACGGGCTGGTCAATCTCATGAATCGCGCGCGCGTCGACTCGACCGAGGTAATCGAATACTGCGGCGGCGGCTTCAAGGATTTCACCCGCATCGCGTCGAGCCGGCCGGAGCTGTGGCGCGACATCTGTCTGCTCAACCGCGAGGCGGTGAGCGGAGGTTTGGCCGATTACATCGCGGAGCTTGAAAAGCTCAAGCGCCTCGTCGATGAAGGCAAGGGGCCGGAGATCGAGCGCGAGTTCGCGCTCGCCAACGAGGCGAGGAGGCGGCTATCTTAAGCGCAGCCACAAAGCGGGGCGCGCGGAGAATCGAAGCGGTCAAACGACCGCTGCGCGGCGAGATCACCGTCCCCGGCGACAAGTCGATCGGCCATCGCGCCGTCATTTTCGCCGCGATCGCGCACGGCGCGAGCCGGATCGCCAATCTCTCGGGGGGCGAGGACAACCACCGTACGATCGAGGCGTTCAAGACTCTCGGCGTAAAAATTTCCGGCGACGATCGGCTGCTCTCGGTCGAAGGCAAAGGCTGGGAGGGGCTCAGCGCGCCCAAGAAAGTCATCGACTGCGGCAATTCCGGCACGACGATGCGGCTGCTCTCCGGCATCCTCGCCGGCCGGCCGTTCGCGTCGACTCTGGACGGCGACGCCTCGCTCAGGCGGAGGCCGATGCGGCGCGTGATCGAGCCGTTGGGGCAAATGGGGGCGCGCTTCGAAAGCCGCGACGGCTGTGCGCCACTGGAGATACACGGCGGGCGGCTCGAAGGCATTCGCTATACAACGCCGGTGGCAAGCGCGCAGGTCAAATCCGCGATCCTTTTGGCCGGGCTGCAGGCCGACGGCGTAACGACGGTCGAGGAGCCGCAGCAATCGCGCGATCATACCGAGATCATGGCGCGCGCGCTCGGCGCGAAGCTCGAGGCGCGCGGTCGGACGGTCTCGCTGGAGGGCGGCCACAAGCTTGCGCCGCTGGATATCCATGTCCCCGGCGATCTATCGTCCGCGGCCTTCTTCATGGCGGCGGCGGCGATGATTCCGGGCTCCGATCTGCTCATCCGCGGGATCGGCTGCAATCCCACGCGGAGCGGCGTGATCGACGTCTTGCGGCGCATGGGCGCGGCAATCGAATTGATCGATCCCAGAACCGCCGCCGGCGAGCCGGTGGCGGACATGAGAATTCGCGGCGCGAGGTTGAAGGGCGTCGATATAGGTCCGGAGATGGTGGCGCGGACGATCGACGAGTACCCTGTTTTGGCTGTCGCGGCGGCTTTGGCCGAGGGGGTCACGGCTATTTCCGGCGCGAAGGAGTTGAGGTATAAGGAGTCGGACCGAATCGCCGTCATGACCGAGCAGCTCAAGCGGCTCGGTGTGAATGTCGAGGAGCGGGACGACGGGATGATCATCGAAGGGCGCGGGCGGCTGAAAGGCGCCGCGGTTCAGAGCGCCGGCGATCATCGCGTGGCGATGGCGCTCGCCGTCGCCGCTCTTTCGTCGGACGGCGGCGTCGAGCTCGACGACACGGCGTGCGCGGATATTTCGTTTCCCGGGTTTTTCGAACTCCTGGAAAGGATCGCCGGCGCGTAAGGTGAAGAAGATCATCGTCGCCATCGACGGGCCGGCGGGTGCGGGGAAGAGCACGGTCGCAAAACGGTTGGCAAAAGAGCTCGGTTACACGTATATGGATACCGGCGCGATGTATCGCGCGTTCGCGCTGAAGGCGAGACGGGAGGGCATCGACCTGGACAACGAAAGCGCCTTGCGCGCGTCTCTCGCTGGGACCAACGTCGAGTTGATGGAGAAAGACGGACAGCCGAAGGTGCTTCTCGACGGGCGCGACGTCACGAGTGAGATACGCGCGCCGGAAATGAGCCAGTGGGCGTCGAAGATCTCGGCGCTAAAGCCGGTGCGTGAAAGGATGGTCGAGCTGCAGCGCGCTCTCGGAACCCGGGGCGGCGTCGTGGTGGAGGGCCGGGACATCGGAACTGTCGTTTTTCCCGGCGCCGAGGTGAAAATCTTTCTCACCGCGGGCACGCAGGAGCGCGGGCTCAGGCGCTTCGCCGAGCTTCAGGCGCATGGGAAAGACGTGACGCTGGAGGAAACGCTGGGGGAGATGAAGCAGCGGGACCGGCGCGACCAGGAGCGCGCGGTGGCGCCGCTGCGCCAAGCCGAAGACGCCGTCGCCGTCGATTCGACGGGGATGAGCGTCGATCAAGTCGTGGAGAAAATCATGAAAGAGATCAAAAAAAGTATCTAGAGAAGGAAGGGAAAACAAGCTAATGGCGGAAAATCAACCTAACAACCAAACTACCGGCGACGATTTTAAGACGCTCTTCGAGGAGAGCCTGCGCACGGTGAAGCCGGGCGGAGTCGTCAAGGGAAGAGTCGTCGGCATAACCCCCTCGCACGTCATGGTCGACGTGGGCTACAAATCGGAGGGGCAGATTCCTCTGCACGAATTCCTCGATCGCGACGGCAACCCGCAGGTCAAGGTCGGCGATGAAATCGACGTCTACTTCGATTCGTCCGAAGCCGAAGGGGGGGGCATCGTGCTCTCGCGCCAGCGCGCGGAGAACATGAAGGTGTGGGAGGACATCGAGAAGGCCTCGCGCGACGGAACCGGGGTCGAGGGCGTTATCGTCGCCAAGGTCCGCGGCGGCTTCAAGGTCGATCTCGGCGTGCCGGCGTTCCTGCCCGGATCGCACGTCGATATTCGGCCGACGCGCAATCTCGACCGTTTCCTCGGACAGCGCGATAAATTCGCCGTGCTCAAATTCAACCGGGCGCGCGGCAACGTCGTCGTCTCACGCCGCGCGCTGCTCGAAAAGGAGCGCGACAGCCTCAAAAAAGAGATTCTCAAGGTGCTCGAAGAGGGCGTGATCCTCGAAGGCACGGTCAAAAACATCACGAGCTACGGAGCGTTCGTCGACCTCGGCGGCATCGACGGCATTCTGCATATCAGCGACATGTCGTGGGGACGGATCGGCCACCCATCGGAGATGGTCAACGTCGGCGACCGCATCAAGGTCGTCGTGCTCAAGTTCGACGCCGAGCGCGAGCGCATCTCTCTCGGCATGAAGCAGATCATGCCCGATCCCTGGAACACCGTTGCCGAGAAGTACGCCATCGGCACGCGCCTGCAAGGCAAAGTCGTCAGCCTCGTCGATTACGGCGCCTTCGTCGAGCTGGAGAAAGGCGTCGAAGGTCTGATCCACATCTCCGAAATGTCATGGACGAAAAAGATCGCCCATCCCTCCAAGGTCGTTCAGGTCGGCGAGACGGTCGAAGTCGTCGTTCTGAACGTCGACCCGAACCACCGCCGCATCTCGCTCGGTCTCAAACAGGTGATGCCGAATCCATGGGAGCAGGCGAAGGATAAATATCCCGTCGGCACCGTCATCAAAGGTCCGGTGCGGAGCGTCACCGACTTCGGCATTTTCGTCGGCGTTGAGGAGGGGATCGACGGCCTGGTGCACGTCTCGGATCTACACTGGACGAAAAAGGTCAAGCATCCTTCGGAGCTCTATAAAAAGGGCGACATGGTCGAGGCCAAGGTGCTCGGCATCGACGTGCAGAACGAGCGCTTTTCGCTCGGCGTCAAGCAGCTCTCGACAGACCCCTGGCAGTTGATCGCGCAGAAGTATCCGATAGGATCGAAAGTCAAAGGCGAGGTCGCCAGCGTTCCCGATTTCGGCGTCTTCGTCCGCCTGGAAGAGGGCGTCGAAGGGTTGATCCACGTCTCCCAGCTGAGCACCGAACGCGTCGACAAGCCGTCGAGCCTTTTCAAACCCGGCGACACGGTCGAGGCCGAGGTGATCAACGTCGATCCGCACGAGCGAAAGCTCGGCCTCAGCATCCGCGCGCTCAAGAAAACCGAAGAGCGCCAGGAGATGGAAAACTATCTCAAGCGCGAGAAGGAAGGCGGCCGCTTCTCGTTCGAGGCGATCCTCAACGAAGAGCTGAGGCTCGATCGCGACGAGGAGCCGCGGCCCGCGGAAAAAGGCAAAGGGGGCAATCCGCAATAGCGGATTGAAGTCATATGGCGCGCGGACGTTCGCTGCTGAAGGGATTGGGGATTCTTTTCGTTCTGGTCCTGATCTTTTTCGTCTCGGTGTTCTTCTACGCCTATATGACCGGCGGCGAGGCGGGCGTTTTGAGCGCGCTCGGCGGCGACAGCGTCGGCGTCGTGCAGGTCGAAGGCACCATCAATGATTCGCACGATATCATCGAAAGATTGAAGCAGTTCGGCGAGACGAACGGCGTCAAGGCGATCGTGCTGCGCGTCGACTCTCCCGGCGGCGCCGTCGGGCCGACGCAGGAGATCTACGAAGAAATCGAAAAGCTCAAGAAGAAAAAGCCGGTGATCGCCTCGTTCGGCGGCATGGCCGCCTCCGGCGGTTACTACATCGGCAGCGCCTGCGATCAGATCGTGTCCAATCCCGGCACGCTCACGGGTTCCATCGGCGTCATCATGGAGCTCGGCAACATCGAGGAGTTGCTCAAGAAGGTCGGCGTGCAGGGCTCCAGCATCAAGAGCGGCCCGAACAAAGACATCGGCTCGCCGCTGAAGCCGTTGACGCCCGAGGGGCGGGCCATTCTTCAAGGGCTCGTCAACAATGTTCATGGGCAGTTCGTGAGCGCTGTCGCCAAAGGCAGGCATCTGCCGGAGGAGAAAGTCCGGGAGCTTGCCGACGGACGCGTCTATTCCGGCGAGCAGGCTAAAGGTTTGGGCTTGGTCGACGTTTTGGGTAATATGGAAGACGCCGTCGATCTTGCCGCCAAGCGGGTCGGCATCAAAGGGAAGCCGCAGGTCGTCTATTCGCGCACGGAGCAGAAGGGATGGCTCGATCGGATGTTCTCCGCAACCTGGTTGCGGGGCTTGGCCAGGCACGACAGCCTCGGGCTCCGCTACGAGTGGTCCACCTCTTTGCTTCCGTGAGGCGGCCCAAGAAAAATTTCATCGCTATCTGAAAATGCGTTCTGCCGGAGGGCTTCTATGACCAAGCGGGACTTGATCGACGAGATCAACAAGCGTTTTCCCCATCTTTCGCACAGGGATTCCGAGATCATCGTCAACGCCATCTTCGATGCCATGGTCGATGCCATGGGACAGGGCGAGCGCATTGAGATACGCGGCTTTGGAAGCTTTGTCGTGAAACACCGGCGTGCGCGCGAAGGGCGCAATCCCAAGAGCGGCGAGATCGTGTCTGTAGCCGCCAAGCGCGTGCCTTTCTTCAAGGTCGGAAAAGAATTGCGCCTTCGAGTCGACGGCAAGCCGGTGCCCGAGGGCACCGAATGAAACCGCTCTGGGCGCCGTGGCGCATGGCTTATATCGAGGAGGAGAAGCCGGCCGGCTGCATCTTCTGCGACAAGCCCCGGGAGCAAGATCCGCGCGCGGCGCTGGTTCTGGGCCAAACAGCGCACTCGGTCGTCATGCTGAACAAGTACCCTTATAATAACGGACACATTCTGATCGCTCCCAAGCGCCACGAGCATCGCGTGGTCGCGCTCTCGGAAACGGAGTACCGCGACGTCTGCGACGCGGTCAGGCTAGCGCTCGATGTTCTCGAGCGCTCATTCCGCCCCGGCGGCTTCAACGTCGGCATGAATCTCGGGCGTACGGCCGGAGCGGGGGTGGCCGACCATCTTCATTGGCACATCGTGCCGCGTTGGGAAGGCGACACCAATTTCATGCCGGTGGTGGGAGAGACGCGTGTCATTCCGCAGCATCTGCTCGACAATTACGATCGGTTGAGTCCCATTTTTCGTGAGGCGCTGCCCTCGGAGCGTGCGTACGGTGTTTAGCAATAAGCCGCCCGCAAAACGATCGCGAGGGTTCCGGCGCCGAGGCGAGAAATCGTCGTCGACTTCTTCCGTCTTGGGCGGCGATGCTTTATGTTACTAGCTGGAGGGAGGCCTTAGCGTGAACGAACCAAAGACTTTAGGAGAGCTTAAGAAAAGCGGCCATCAGGTCCTGACGGTGCGCCAGGAGATGCGCAAAAACCTCGTCCAGTGCCTGCAAAGCGGCAAGCGCATCCTGCCGGGAATCCTGGGGTACGATGAGACCGTCATCCCGGATATCGAGAATGCGATTCTATCGGGCCATCATATGGTATTTTTGGGCGAGCGCGGGCAGGCGAAGTCGCGTATCATCCGCGGCCTGGTGTCGCTCCTGGACGAAAGGATTCCGATCGTTCAGGGCTGCGAGATCAGCGATAACCCGCTCGAGCCGATCTGCCGCGCGTGCAAGCGGCGCTTGGCGGAGGAGGGCGATGCGCTGGCGGTCGAGTGGATCGGTCGAGACCACCGCTACGGCGAGAAGCTTGCGACGCCGGACGTCTCGATCGCCGATCTTATCGGCGAGATCGACCCGATCAAGGTCGCCGAAGGGCGCTATCTTGCCGACGAAGAGACGATTCACTACGGGCTCATTCCGCGCACGAACCGCGGCATCTTCGCCATCAACGAGCTGCCCGACCTGACCGAGAAAGTCCAGGTCGGCCTCTTCAACCTGATGGAGGAGAAGGACGTTCAGATCAAAGGCTACAAGATTCGCATGCCGCTCGATGTCGTCATCGTGGCGAGCGCGAATCCCGAGGACTACACGAGCCGCGGGCGGATCATCACGCCGCTCAAGGACCGCTTCGACGTCCAGATACGCACGCATTATCCGCAAAGCATTCAGGACGAGCTGGCGATCATGGAGCAGGAATCGGCGCCGATGAGCCACCGGAGCCACGCGGTGACCGTGCCGCAGTTCGTCAAGGAAATTTTGGGCCACATGACCTTCGAGGCGCGCAAATCGAACGAGATCAACCAGTCCTCGGGCGTCAGCGTGCGCGTCACGATCAACAATTACGAAAGCCTGATCAGCAACGCCGAGAAGCGCGCGCTGCGGCTGAGGGAAACCGAAGTCGTGCCGCGCGTCAGCGACCTTCATGCCGTGCTCGCCTCGACGAGCGGCAAGATCGAGATGGAGTATGTCGGCGAGGACAAAAAAGAAGACGATCTCGTCGAGAAGCTCGTCAACCGCTCGATCCTCAAAGTCTTCGATCAATATTTTACCGTGAGCTCGCTGCAAAAAGTCGTCGATTATTTTAACTCCGGCTGGGGCGTCGAGGTTTCCGACGCCATGCCCTCGCCGGACTACCTCGAAGGCATCAAAGAGATCCCGGGCTTGAAAGACGCGCTCCGCACGCTCGGCCCGATGGAATCTCCGGCGCTCATGGCTTCGGCGACCGAGTTTATTCTCGAAGGCCTTCACCTCCATCAGAAGCTCAACAAAGAGATCGAGGGAGGAAGAATCACGTACGGAAAATGAGATTGAGACGATGAGATAGAGACAGAGACTGGTCTCTATCTCTGTCTCGCCTCTCTGTCTCTTTCTAGCCATGCGCAAGGTTCGCTACAGCCGCTGGGACCACGCCTCCGGCGATCCCGTCCAGACCGACAGCGTCTTCGACCAGCTGAACGACTACATGAACGACACCGGGGACCTGCAGCAGGCGATGCGCCGCCTGATGCAGCGCGGCCTCAAGCAGGGGGAGAATAAGGTCCCCGGCATGGAGGACTTGCTCTCCCAGGTCGCGCGCGAGATGCGCCGGCTGTACGAACAGTACCGTCTTCAGTCGGCGCAGGACGACGTCAAGCAGCAGCTCGATTCGATCGTCGGGGAAGAGCGCGAGACCCTCGATCAGGCCGGCGAGCGGCAGGAGATCGAGGAGAAAAAGAAATTCCTCGACCGGCTGCCCGGGAAGACGAGCGATGCGGTGGAGCGGCTCGCCGAATACGACTTTGAAAATCAGCAGGCCGGCGACAAATTCCAGGACCTTCTCTCGATGCTCGAGCAGATCCGGCGGCTCGAAAACTCCGTCCGCCGCGAGGGCAATCTCTTCCGCGGCCAGACGCCGCTCGATCTTCAAGAAGCGCAGGATCTGATCAACCGCCTCGAAGAGTTGCGCAGGCTCGAAGGCCAGCTCTCCAGCATGCGGCCCGATCAAATCGATCTCGAGCTCCTGCAAAAATTGCTGGGCGAGCAGGCGCTGAAGGATTTCGAAGGCGTCTCGCGGCTCGAATCGATGCTCGAAGACGACGGCTACGTCGTCTCCCGCGGCGATCACTTCGAGCTCACGCCGCGCGGCGTGCGCCGCATCGGGCAGCTCGCGCTCCGCGATATTTTCGAGCAGCTCCGGCGCGACGCGCTCGGCCGGCACTCGATCCGCAAGCGCGGCTCGCAGGAGCTCATGACCGAGCAAAGCCGGCCCTACAGCCAGGGCGACTCGCTCCACCTCAACATCATCGACACGTTGAAAAGCGCGCTGCTCGCCGAGGGCCGGCTGCCGATCCGGCTCCGGCCCGAGGATTTCATGGTCTACGAGACCGAGCATTCGACGCGCGCGGCGACCGTCCTGCTGCTCGACATGAGCTGGTCGATGAGCTGGGACGGGCGCTTCGCGGCGGCGAAAAAGGTCGCTCTCGCGATGGATAGCCTCATGCGCGCGATGCACCCGCGCGACTACTTCGGCATCGTCGGTTTTTTCACGCGCGCCGTCGAACTCAAGGCCAAGGATCTGCCCGAGGCGACCTGGAACATGGGCGACCCGTTCACGAATCTGCAGGACGGCCTCCATCTCGCCTCGGAGATGCTCGACCGCAAGCCCAGCCAGAATCAGCAGATGATCATCATCACCGACGGCCAGCCGACCGCCTACTGCCGCCAGGGGCGCCTCTACTGCGAATGGCCGCTCAGCTTCGGCGGCATCAGCCAGCGCGCCGCCGAAGAGACGCTGCGCGAAGCCGAGCGCGTCACGCGCCGCGGCATCACGATCAATACCTTCATGCTGGACGACAGCCCCGTCCTCAAAGAGTTCGTCGACGCGCTCACGCGCATCAACCGCGGCCGCGCGTTTTACACGCGGCCGGAGCGCCTCGGCGAATACCTGCTCGTCGATTACGTGTCGCGCCGAAGACGGAAAGTCTAACCGACCGGCATGGCGGCCGCGGGCCAAAAACGCGTCGTCGGCATCGCCGCCCCGCGCGTCGAAGGGGAGCAAAAGGTCTCCGGCGGCGCAGTCTACGCGCTCGACGTCGTTCTTCCCCGCATGCTGTGGGCCAAGGTCTTGCGCAGCCCGCTGCCGCACGCCCGCATCAAGAAAATCGATGTCTCTAAAGCGCGCGCGCTTTCGGGCGTGCGTGCCGTTCTCACCGGCAAGGATCTCTCCGGCGCGAAGATCGGAAAAAAAATCGTCGATATGCCGCTCCTCGCCGAGGACGTGGTGCGCTTCGTCGGCGAGAAAGTGGCTGCCATCGCCGCCGAGACTGAAGATATCGCCTCCGAGGCGGTCGAGCTCATCGAGGTGGAGTACGAGGAGCTGCCGGCGGTGCTCGATCCGCTGGAGGCGATGCGCCCCGGGGCGCCGATGCTGCATCCAGAGCTCGCCGGCTACGGCGGCCTCGTCCATCCGATCGAGCAGCCCGGCAACGTCATGGTCCATCTCGCGTGGAAAAAGGGCGACGTCGCCGAGGGGTTCAAGCGCTCGGAGGTCGTCGTGGAAAATACTTTCCACACGGCGCGCGTCCATCAGGCTTATATCGAGCCGCACTCTTGCCTCGTCGCCGCGCGAAACGGCGGCGCGGAAGTCTGGGCGTCCACCAAAAGCCCGTACAATTTGCGCGACCAGCTCGCGGCGGCGTTCAAGAGCGCGCCGGATAAATTCATCGTTCACCCGTGCTACATCGGCGGCGATTTCGGCGGCAAGGGCGATCACAACGACGCGGCGCTTTGCTACGCGCTTTCGTCGCAGAGCGGCCGGCCGGTCAAGTTCGTGATGGATTACAACGAAGAGTTCGCCGCCGGCAATCCGCGGCACAGTGCGGTTGTCCGCATCAAGACCGGCGTCAAACGCGACGGCGCCCTCGTCGCCCAGCACATCGAGTTCATCTTCGACAGCGGCGCCTACGCCGCCTTCCGGCCGCAGGGTTTTCTCGTCGGTGCGCACGACAGCGCGGGACCGTATCGCATTTCGCACGTGCTGGTCGAGGAAAATTACGTCTATACCAACCGCGTGCCGTGCGGCTACATGCGCGCGCCGGGCCACACGCAGGGATTCTTCGCCACGGAAAGCCAGATCGATCTCGTGGCGAAAAAAATCGGCCTCGATCCCGTCGAGTTCCGGCGCAGGAACCTCATGCGCGACGGCGATATCGCGCCGCTCGGCGAGCCGATCGAGCACATCCGCGCCGAAGAGACGCTCGCTCGCGCCCTTAAGGAATCCGGCTTCAAGGAACGCAAGAACGAAAACACCGGGCGCGGCGTCGCCGTCGCGCAGTGGGTCTCGAAGGGCGGCGAATCGTACGCGTTCGTCAAGATCGCCCGCGACGGCAGCGTCACTTTGTCCGCTGCCGTAATGGACGTCGGCTCCGGCGCCTACACCGTCATGCGGCAGGTCGTCGCGGAAGAGCTCGGCGTGCCGCTCGAAGCGGTCCAGGTCGAGTCGCTCGATACGACCAAAGTTTTGAAGGACACCGGCGTGCGCGGCAGCAGCAGCACGCGCGTCCACGGCAGCGCCGCGTATTTAGCTGCGGCGAAGGCGAAGGAAATGATGGTCGCCGCAGCCGCGGAAGCGATGGGCGCGGCGCTGGAGGAGATGGTGCTCAACGGCGGCGCGGTCATCCACCGTAGGGCGGAACGAAGAATGACGTTCGCCGAGATCGTGGAGGCGAAAGGCGCGGCGATTGTCGCCGAAGGCCATTATCAGAACATGAAGGAGGGGCCGGAGGCCTCGATGGTCGCGCAGGTGGCCGAGGTCGAAGTCGACCGCGAGACCGGCGAGGTCAAAATTAAAAAAGTCACGACGGCGCACAACACCGGCACGGTCGTGAATCCGCTCGGCCATCAGGGACAGATCGACGGCGGCGTCGTCATGGGCATGGGGCAGGCGCGCATGGAAGAGGTCGTGATCGACGACGGCGGCAAGGTCGCGACGACGAACCTGGGCGACTACAAGATTCCAACGATCCGCGACATCCCCGAGCTCAAGACCGCGATCATGGAATCCGCCGCCGGCAGCGGCCCGTATCACAGCATGAGCATCGGCGAGACCGCGATCATGCCGATCGCCGCGGCGATCGCCAATGCCGTCGAAGACGCCGTCGGCGTGCGCATCAAAGATATGCCCATCACCGCCGAAAAAGTTCTCGCGGCGCTGAAGAACGCTTAATTATTCTCGCCCGAGAGTCATCATAGCGTGACCCGCCGCGGCCGCGGGGCTAATTGAAAGCCGGAGCATGCCGGCAACAAAGAAAAAGGGAATTCGTATTAAAGATGTCAGAGTCGGCACGGGACGCGTCGCCGAGGCGGGAACGTTCGCCACGATTAAATACGAAGGATTCCTCAATCGCGGTGAGAAAATTCTTGCCGGCTCCACTTATCAATTCAAGGTCGGCCGGCGCGACAACACAGCGATGCTCGAGACTCCCGTGGCTGGCATGCGCGAAGGAGGAGTGAGGGAAGCACGTGTAGGCCCGCAACTCGCATATCGGGATGCGGGCGTGGAAGGGAAAATTCCTCCCAATGCTGTTATCAGGTGGGTTATCGAGCTGATCCGGGTGGAAGATGGAGAAACGGAAACTTAGCCGGAAGGAGAGTTCCATGGCCCAATCTAAAGATTGGCGCGCGCACGGCGTGCGCATCGTGCGTGCGAGCGAATTCGATTCCAACACGCCCCAGACGCCGGGGATGACGCGCGCGGCGGCGATCAACCGCGCGATCGCCGGCGCGAACAAGCTCTGGGCGGGCAGCGTCGAGATCCATCCCGACGCCAAGACCGCGCCGCATCACCACGGCGCGTTG
>Ga0075433_10003502_pt1 | contig 12131 bp, 11 predicted proteins | sample RhiMethybrSRZTD2_FD_75299 | JGI IMG/M metagenome (GOLD analysis project Ga0075433, IMG submission 75299) | Populus rhizosphere microbial communities from Tennessee, USA - Rhizosphere MetaG P. TD hybrid SRZTD2 | ecosystem: Host-associated > Plants > Roots > Rhizosphere > Soil | place: USA... | reverse complement strand
TGGTCGGATCTAAACCGGCGCGCCGGAGCATGACGCGGGCGATCAAATCCGATCTCGCACCGAGCGCGGACACACCGACTTTCTTTCCTTTCAGCTCCCTTAATGCGCCGATTGCGGAACCCACTCCCATACCGTATTGATCGAAGCTGACATGGGAACCGATCACGGTGATGTCCGCACCGCTCGCCACGGGTTGAAGCACTGCCAGCGGGTTGCCGAAACCAATCAGCAGATCGACACCGATCAACGATTGAACGCCGGCGGAAAGCGTGTCGCGGATCGGCAGCTCTTCGATCTCCAGTCCTTGCTTTTTGAAAAGTCCAGAGTCTACCCCGACGTAGGCGACAGCGGTGCCGATTTCCCAACCCGCGTAGGCCAAGCGCAACTTCTTTGAGGTCTCCGCGGCGGCGCTTACACCGGATGTGAGCACCATGACCGCGAACGCAAGCAGCAGGATCAAATCTCTGCGGCGAAACAGCGGCTGTGAATTGAGCATGATTTATCATAGCCCACATTGTCGCACCCGCCAAGTGCTTAGCAAATTTCGATTTGACGGGCAGGTTGCCGCTGGAGATCCAAGTTGTTATGGTCGGACATCGTGATTTCACATTCAAGTTTTGTGACGATTCATCGAAAATGGACAGCTGTCGGGAGTCTTATGAAGTTTCTTCACACGATGATTCGAGTCAATGCCGAAATCAGTGGCTTGATGTAGCGATCCGGTGGAGCGTGCGCGTGATGTTCTTTTTGCTTACATTCGCCGGCGAAACTGAGCGAACACACATCGAAACTTTCCTGACGCTCTGACCGCGCCCATTGATTCTATCCGTCAACTTCAACGAACGCTCTCCTCAGCTAACGCGCCCGATTGTCACGGCCGAAGAATGCTGACGCATTTTCGCGGCGCACGATAAGTAAACAGGGGATTTGGTTTTGATGGCGCATAAAAGTAAGCGTGGCGGCAACCAAAGGCGACGACGGATCTGGATAGCCGTCATGATCTTGCTATTGCTTTTCGCGGCGGCGGCCGCCTGGAAGTGGACCCCGCTTGCAGATTTGATTGACATCCACAAACTTTCGGTTTGGGCGGCTTCGCTGCGCCAAAGCCCGGCGCGCCACCTTTATATCCTTAGCGCCTACCTAATCGGCAGCGTCTTACTTGTGCCGATTACGGTATTAATTCTGGTTACCGCAATTGTATTTGGTCCGATCCTAGGGTCGCTCTACTCGTTGGCCGGCTGCCTGGCCGGAGCCGCGGTTACGTATATGATAGGTTTTTTTCTCGGGCGGGATTTTATTCGAAAGATTGCCGGCGCGAAGTGGCAACGCATGGAACGTAAGATCGGTCAATCTGGAATCGTCGCAGTGGCAACTTTACGCTTATTGCCGGTCGCTCCGTTTACCGTCGTCAACATCGTTTCAGGCGCCTTCAAAGTCCCGTTACGCGACTACATTTTGGGATCGTTGCTTGGACTCACGCCGGGTATTCTTATAACTAATCTATTCGCTCATCAGCTCCAAAACGTCGCCCGTGATCCCGGCATGGGAACACTCCTCGTTTTGGCGGCATTGGTCGGTATCACGATAATCGGGACCGTTTGGTTAAAACGTCGAGTTGACGACGTATGATATAGTCGTAGCGCGCCGCCAAGCGCGATCGCCTAAACGTTAGGATTTCGCTGGTGAAGGTTAGAGTCTATTGGTTAATCCTGCTGCTGCTCATGGGTTGCGCGAAGGTGCGTGCGATTACCGATGTGCCGAGATAACAATTGGAGATGCATCCTTTTTCCCAACGCTTGAAGCGCTCACCGATGCTCCCATCGTTGGCGGCAATAAAATCGACGTGCTCCACAACGGCGATGCGATTTTTCCAGCGATGCTGCGGGAAATAAAAAACGCCAAATCGAGTATTACCTTCGCTCAATATCTCCTTAAGGGCGGCTCGCTCGCTCGTGAGTTTGCGCGGAGCTTTGCTGAGCGGTGCCAAGCGGGAATCAAGGTTTATATCCTGCTAGATAGTCACGGCAGCAGTGAAGCTCCCGAAGAAATACCGGCAATGATGAGCAACGCCGGCTGCCAACTCCAATATTTTCGTCGCATCCGGGCCCCGCAAGTCGTCCTCCCATGGAAATTGGTGCAATATAACTATCGCAATCATCGACGCATCCTCGTCATTGACGGACGAATTGGTTTCACCGGCGGATATGGCATAAGTGACGCCTGGATGGGGGACGGTCGGACTCCGGATCACTGGCGCGACACCAATGTGCGAGTTGAAGGTCCGGCGGTAAAATTTCTGCAAGCTGCTTTCACTGAAAGCTGGCTGGAAACCACCGGCAATCTCCTCGGCGGCGATGAGTTTTTTCCTCGCCTGGAGCCCCAAGGCAAAACACCGCTTCAATTCGTTAAAAGCTCACCGGTCGGAGGAAGCTTTCAAAATTACCTCCTTTATTTGCTGTCAATTACGTCAGCGAAGAAATCGATTCTGATAACCAATTCCTATTTCATTCCGGACGATCGGATGATCGAAGCTCTCTTGGAGGCCACGGCCAGAGGAGTTCGCGTCATCGTTCTTGTTCCCGGCAAGATCGACTTCAAAATAACTTATCGAGCCAGCCGGAGACATTATGGTGAAATGCTTCTCGGCGGAGTCGAGATTTTCGAATATTCCCCAGCCCTCTTGCACTCCAAGACAATGGTGGTGGACGGCGTTTGGGCGACTATCGGTAGCACCAATTTTGATAATCGATCGTTTGCCTTAAATGAGGAGTTAAATCTGGCTCTGTATGATAAAACTGTCGCTCAGGGTCTCGAAGAAAGATTCGCCGACGATCTCAAGCATTCGCGTAAAATTACCTACGAAGAGTGGGATGCTCGCGGCATCAAAGAAAAGCTTTTTGAATTGTTCGCTTTTCCAGTAGAAGAGCAATTATGAGCCAACCGGTCCAAGCGTAATGATTTTCCATCCCGAGCGGAGCGGGAACAGCATCGTTAGATTCTCTTGGTTGAGCCGAGACTCGTAAGTGCTGACAAAGAATCGATCCCTCCGTCCTGCTGCATTGTTTCCCCTATGCCGGCCTAAACCCGCTCCAGCGCAGTAGAATCCCATCTGGAGTTGGGAATTTGATAATTTGCAACAGTGGCGAATTTCATTTAGGATAACTTTACCTTCACAGTGTTTCCAAATCCGTCGCTAGCTTGGGAGGACCGCTTAGATGGCAACGATGATTACCAATGAGTGCATCAATTGCGGCGCGTGCGAGCCGGAGTGCCCGAACAACGCGATCTCGCAGGGCGATCCCGTTTATGTCATCGACCCAAAATTATGCACGGAATGCGTCGGTTTTCACGACTACGAAGCTTGCGCCGCGGTCTGCCCGGTGGACGTTTGCGTCACCGATCCCAACAATATCGAATCCGAAGAAGTACTTATCGCTCGCGCCCGGGAACTGCATCCTGAAACCGCATTCCTTGATAATTTTGAATCGCGTTTTCGCAAAGGTGAAGGGAAGCCTGCACCAACCGCGCCGGCAAAGGCGTCGCCGCAAGCCATGCAGCCAGCAGCTGCTGCCGCTACAGCTCCTGCGGCCGCCGCGGTCGGGCCGACCACGGAGTTTGCCGAGGCTGACGTCAACTATGTTGAGCTTCCGGCGATCGACTCGTGGACCGTGCCCATGCGTTGTTTCAAATGCCATGAAGTGCACGTCGAGAACGTCAAGAATTTCATGATCGGCAACGTCATCTTTTGTCCGCACTGCAATAAGTCGATGGTCGTGCGCGACAATCTGAACTACCATCTTCGCGCCCTGCTCAAAGACTCCTACGAGAACTGGGAACGGCAACAAAGCGAATTCGCCAGTCAGCGCGAGCGCGAGCGCGCCGAATTTATCGAACGGCGGGCGAAAGAGGCGCAAGCCTTTGAAACCCACCAAAAGCGAGAACTGGAGAAAATTCGCCAGCAACTTGACGCCATCGGCGAAAACTACGACGCCGCCGGCAAGCCCTTCAAAAAGGGCTCGCGCTTCGGCTGGGGTTGATCCCCGCCTTCATGCTCTTTTCATGGCTCCATTTGATCGCCCTGGCCGTCTATCTCGGGGCTGTCGTCGGTTTTTGGCTGATGCTGCTACCCGCCGTTTCCATACTCGAAGAGCACGAAGAGAAAACCCGGTTTCTCGCCCGCGGCCTTAAATTCTACAACCCGCTGCAGGTTGGCGCCCTCGGCATTATTCTTTTCAGTGGCGCGTTTCAGTTGACCGAACTCAAAGCCGCCTACCGTGAAATGTTTGTCAAACAGATTGGTTACAATCTCGCCATGAAGTTGGTTTTTGCTTTTGTGCTGGTCATCTTGAGCGTCTACCAGGCTCTCGGGGTCGGCCATCGGTTCGTTAAACGCCACGAAGGCGGAGAACGAGTGTCGCCGGAAGAGCTTGGATCCGTCATTCGCCGTCTTAAGGGCGCCAATTGGGGTATATTGCTTTTTGCCGCGATCACGCTTTGGCTGGGAATCCGTTTACGCTCGTAGGCCGGAAGCAGGCCAACGGCCGGCTAATGATGCTATGAATGTTTTTGCGGTTTAAAAAAACGTTCACGAGAGAACATCGCAATGACGCGACACATTTTTTCCTGACCCTCATCACTGGCGGCGATCTCGAATTTTTTTCAGCTGGCAGTAAGGCGCGACCCGGAGATTGCGCGCTTCAACCCTTGGCTTTGTGGGATACCCATTTCGTTTGCGACCTCGACGATAGCGGCTATATCGATCGGTTGTACCAATAAAAAAGGCGGAGCCGAGACTCCGCCTTTTTCTGCGATCATTCTTATCTTGGCACTGTGCCTATTGTCTGGCGCTGCTCAGTTTGTCCGTCCCCTGTTGCTGGGATTGCTGGGAGGGACGAGGCGCCGCCGGCTGTTCTGCTGGTGCCGTCGGTGCCGCCGCGACCGCAGGCGTTGACGTAATTCCCTCGCGATAGACTAGGATCTCTACGCGGCGGTTCTTGGCGCGGCCTTGGGCCGTGCTGTTGTCACTGGCCGGCGCGCTTTCTCCGTAGGATACTGGCATTACGCGCATCGGGTCCAGCTTCTTTTGAAGGATCAGGTAACGGCTCACGGCATCGGCTCTTTTCTTCCCCAGTTCGTAGTTGTAATCATCAGCACCGGCGTTGTCAGTATGCCCGGCGACGACGAAAATCGCTCCTTCTCCAGTAACATCGCTCTTGAGGTCGCTTATAAACCCATCAATTTCCCGCTGCGCCTGGGCTGGGAGGTTTGCTGAGTTAAAAGCGAAATTAGCGCCGTCCTTCATATCGATGACGACTTTACGTTCCAAACGAAGATTAGCGATGGCATTGAGCGCTTTTTCCGTTTTTGCGTCAACCTGCCCTAATCGTCCCTCGAACTGGCCGAGCTTTCCCTCGACTCCGCTCATCCGGCCGCCTAGGCTGGTAATCTGGCCCTCGGCTTGATTGAGACGCCCCTCGGTTTGAGTGACGCGTCCGTCGAGCGGATCCATCCGCTCTTTGACCCAGTCGCGCGTGGCAAGACAACCCTGTGTCAGCAGCAAAGATCCCACGATCCCGGCTCCGACAAAATATTTTGCTACACTAGATGCAAAACCTTCCATAACAAATCCTCCTTTTTAAAACCGTTAATAATCTCTATCACCAACGTTAAGTTTGTAATCGTTTTTCGAAATCTGCCTGAACCTTCTGATCAGCGCTTTCAACCGGCAAGCTGACGACAAATTCTGCCGCCTGGGCTGGACGGTTCCTCAGATAGACATCACCTCCGACATTTTCTAAATATTCTCGGACGCGCACTATACCTTCCCCATTTTCGTCCCGCAGACCGTCCAAGTGGGTCGCGGTCTCGAACAGCGATTTTAGTTTCTCTGCCGCCGTACTCGTGCCCATCCCTTTGACGACCAGCTCCAAGCTTGCGGCGTCGCGCCGCACGGTCAGACGCACTGTCTCATGTCGAGTGGCCAGTGCGGCGTTGTCGACCAGCGTGCCCAAGAGCCGTTTGAACATCGCCGGGTCGATCGTCGCTTCGCCAGGTGACTTCGGCGAATACCGAACTTCCAGATCGACGCCTCTATCTCTGCTCCTATGCCGACAGGATGCCACCACTTCCCCCACGACGTTAGCGATATCGACGACTATCTCCTCAGCGCCTTCCGACTCGTCATCACCGGCAACCGAAAATGCAGAAAGAAGATTCATCCGATCGAGAATCTCCTGGACGCAGGTTTCGATATTGCGAATGCGCTTCTCCTGTTCATTAACAGGAGCATCGTGCAGTTTCTGACGGATCAGCGCTGTGTTGCCAACGATGACCTGGAGAGCATTTTTGATGTCGTGAGACATACCAGAAAGTTGCTGTTGCTGCTGTTTTTTTGCGGCAAGATCTCGAACCGCCCAACTCAAATCACCGGCCAGCGCCTGAAGCAAAAAAAGCTCCGCCGCTGAATAACTTTTTCGGCTCGAATGTCCGAGCATGACAAAACCGAAAGGGCGACGCGCCGGCGCCGTCAATGGCGCCACGACGGCGCTGCGAAAACCGAACTCGCCGCTCACCTCGTTCCATGTAATTGGCGCGCGCGAGTTTGCCACCAAATCGAGGCAGCGCCGCGAAAAATTCGTCGGCAAACGACCAATTCCAGCTTCAGGTATACCAACTTTGATGGACTTTTCGTCATTCAGCAGCACGCCGAAACAAAAGTCGACACCGAAGAATCGCCGCAGACGAACAAGAAAATGGCTGAGCAGGACTTTTTCTCCAACCTCCTGATGCTTCCAAAAGAAGGAGCGAAACAGATTGGCGCGTTCCCATAACCCAACAAATGACTCCCAACTAGCCGTTGGGTTTTTCAGGCTGCTTGCACTTGACATACTTCGCTTCAGCCCCCCGGTTGCCCTCGCAGTATCACGTGGGTCAGTGCGAAATCGTGGCAAAATCACAGCCCTCGTTTTACCCAAATTTCATACCACGCCAAAAACCGAACGTATCTTACGTGATTTCAATAACTTAGACTATTTGGTGTAAGCTCCTGCAGTTAATTCCCTACACACATGAAGGATTCTAGCAAGCAAAACGAGCGGGGTAGTTCCCGAAACCTCAATGCTTCATCGTTCAATGCGATCCTCCCTGAGTCTCTGATTCTCCCGCCGCAACCGTTCCAGTTCCCGTTCGTTTTGTTCAGCCTCGACGGCCTGCGGCCCCGGACTTGTCGACGAGCTTTTGCCATCACAAGCGTCGCCAACTATTTTTTCAACCAAATTGCTCCGAGTAAAAGGCTTGCACAAAACCCTGACGGCAAATTTTACCGCTTCCCGCTCCAGGGTCGTTTGATATCTTTCGACTTCGCCACTCATGTAGATCGTTTTAACACGGGGGTTTATCGCCCGAATGCACTGCATCATTTCCAAACCGTCAAGCTCCGGCATCTGAATATCCGTGACGACCCAGTCCGTCGGGTTGCGAAAATAGGCGGCAAATCCGTGAACGCCGTTGTCCGCGGTTCGCACGTCGAACCCTTCCATGCGCAGGATCACCGCGACAATTTGCGCCAAGCCATCATCGTCGTCCACGACCAGAGCTGTTTGACTCTGTGACATCGGCTGATCCTCTTGCCTTAAGCAAAGCAGCAAGCCATGTTCCACTGCCGATCAAGACGAATGGAATTGATAATTTTTGTCTTTTTAGTGACTAGCGGGGAGCTTCGGGTCAGAAATGGAGGGATATCCCTGCATACACAGTGCCGCGCCGTGTCCCAAGGATTGAGTCTGCAGACCGGGCGGCGCCACGGTCGGTGTGGTTTCCCGGGGGCGTACGACTCGAATGAGCAGGGAGCGGTAAGAAACTAGACGGCATCGAAACAAGGATTTATCAGCGACGCCCCGAGCTTGCTCCTCAATCACTTGCCAGTGGCGCGCCATACGCCGGACTCTGCTTGAAAGGCCAGGCGCAGATCAAGCCATGCAAGCCAACACCAAAGCGACATACACTGGATCGATCCCATGAGGCAAAACAGTTTACTACAGGTTCAATTCGGTAATAGCGGTTTCGATTTCTTGAACTCGTGGGCTTTCAAGTCATGTTTCTTCAGCAGGTCGTAGAAGTCCGCTCGGTATTTCCCCGCAAGCTTTGCAGCTTGGCTGACGTTGCCTTCGGTCATCGACAAGACTTGGATTAGGTAGTCTCTTTCGAAGGCGTCGCGGGCGTCTTTGAGCGGCCTTAATCCGCCGTTCAAATCGGGCGCGTTTTCCGGAGGGAAATTTTGTCCCCGTTCGAATGCCGTGCTCTTACTTTGCAAGATATAGTCTTCCGTCACCACATCGTTCTGCGTCATCGCCACCGCGTACTCGATGGTATTTTCCAGTTCCCGCACATTGCCCGGCCAGTCATGCAGCATGAGCTTGCGCAGCGCCTCAGGAGTCAAACCTTTCACCTCCTTCTTCATGTGCTGGCTGTACTTTTTCAGAAAATGCTCGACCAGAGGCATGATGTCGTCCTTGCGTTCGCGTAACGATGGCAGGTAGATGGGAATGACGTGAATGCGGTAAAACAAGTCGTCGCGGAACAAGCCTCTTCTCACTTGTTCTTCCAGGTCTTTATTGGTTGCGACGATGATACGCACATCGACTGCGACCGGCACTTCACTGCCAACGGGGTAAAACTGCCGTTCCTGCAAAACGCGCAACAGCTTGGACTGCGTGGCGCGCGGCATATCGCCGATCTCATCGAGAAAAAGCGTGCCTCCGTGTGCTTGTGTGAACAAGCCCCTGGTACTTTTGACCGCACCGGTAAACGCCCCTTTTTCATGGCCGAACAGCTCGCTTTCGAGCAGCGACTCGGGCAGCGCCGCGCAGTTCAATGCGACAAATCCTTTGTCCCGCCGATCGCTGGCGAGATGAATCGCCTTGGCGATGAGCTCTTTCCCGGTACCGCTCTCGCCATGAATGTGCACGGTAGAGTCAAGCGTTGCGATCCGTGTCACGACATCCAGCACGGCACGCATTTTACCGCTACGCGCAATGATGTTGGCGAAGTCGAAGCGCTCGTGGAGAATCTCTTTCAGCCGTTTGATTTCGGAGTTGAGCTTGCGAGTCTCCAGCGCCCGCTCGATCTGCATCAGCAGATCTGTCGGCTCAAACGGTTTGGTTAGGTAACCATAAGCGCCGCGGCGCATCGCCTCCACGGCGCTTTCGATGCTGCCGTGGGCGGTTAAGATAATCGTTGGCACGTCCGGATTGATTCCGCGAATATCTTCCATCAACGCGAGACCGTCGCCGTTGGCCAGCATCAGATCGACGATGCAGAGGTCGAAAACCTGTTCCTTGAGCGACCCAATCGCTTGCTCTTCATCCCCCGTTGCGGTCACCCGATAATCCTCTGACTCGAGCCGCATTCTGATGACCTCGAGGAGGTTTAGATTATCGTCAACGATAAGAATGTTACCTTTGGACATGTCTGTTTTATCTGCCGCGATCGCGGCGCTTTTGTTCGATTTCAATATCCACTTGCTTGGACTTCTCGATCACTTGTTTGGTTTTTTCGATCTCCTGTTTCGACTTTTCAAGCTCCAGTCGCGCTCTTTCGATTTCCTGTTTCGACTTTTCAACCGCCAGACGGTTTCTTTCAACTTCCTCTTTGGATTTTTCGATCACCTGTTTGGAATTCTCGATGGCTTGTTTCGAATCCTCGGCTTCGTTCAACACACCCACCCAGATCTTCGCCTGTTCGGCCCACGGGCTGTCTGGGAAACGCGTGATCAGCTGGTCGAATGATCCGATCGCCTTTTGAAGGTCTCTCCTGGAATACTGCGGATGCGCGTAGACAAGCCCGATGTTGTAAGTCGCGGCGTCGGCCGGCGGCTTGTCTGGCGTCATCAGTAGGACGCTCTGAAAGGCCTTCAAGGATTCATCATAATCGCCGTGTGCCAGCAAAATCTGCCCGGTGGTGAGAGCATCCTGTATCTCCCGGTACCGGACGGACTCTTGAACTACGCTGCAGCCGGTAAGAAATATTAGCAGGGCAACACAAAAATAAAAGTGCTGCCCTTGCCCAATTGGCTTTCGGCCCATATTTTACCACCATGGGATGAAATAATACTTTTGGCAATAGCTAAACCTAGCCCGGTCCCCTGCCGGACGTGGGCTCCTTGACGGCTTCCTTGATTAAATTTTTCAAAGATCGCGACCAAGCTGTCCATCGGAATTCCCGGACCGGAGTCTTTCACGGAAACTGCCAATTTGCCATTAGCTGGATTGGCGGTGATGCTTATCTGTCCACCCTTGGGAGTAAACTTGACCGCGTTACCCAGCAAATTTCTGAGTACCTGCAAAATCCGCTCTGAATCAATTCTCACCGACGGCAAAGGCGTGTCGATCGCGCTTTCCAGTTTAATCTGCTTTGCTTCAACCAACGGAGTGATTTCGGCGATGGCTCGTTTGATTAGAGAATCGACGCTGCTTGGCTCAAAATCGTAATTCATCATGCCGGCTTCCATTTTGGAAAGATCGAGAAGCGAATTGACAACGCGGATCAGCCGGTTGCTTTCCTGGGCGAGTATCCCCAAAAGCTTGCGCTGTTTTTCCGAGGTCTCGCCGCCGACCCCGTCGAGCAACAATCCGGTTCCCTCCTTGATCGAAGTCAGCGGCGTACGCAGCTCGTGGGACATAGAAGCAAAGAAATCTGCTTTCATCCGGTCGAGCTCTTGCAATTTTTCGCACATCAAATCGATCGCCGCTGCCAACTCGCTAATTTCCGGCGGCGACTTGACTTCGACACGGCCCTCAAAGTTCCCTTTGGCAATCTCCCGGGTCTTGGTCTTCAATAATCCTATGGGACGCGTAATACTGTTGGTGATGAAAAGTGACATCAAGACTATCGCGAGCAGGCACGCAATGGTAATCGTCAGCGAAACCTCGCGGGCTTGATCGGCGGCCGCAGCGAGGTCGGTCACTTTCGTGTAAGTCAGCCGCTGTTGGTTTAAACGGAGCTTCTCGAAGGAGGCCAACATGGCATCGACCAAATTGTCTTTTTCCTGTTTGTACTGCGCTTGCGGGTAAGCCTTGTTGGTTCGGACGAGGTGCGCCTCGTTCTCCACCAACTCGTCGTACTGGCGAAAATCCTGCTGTATTTTTTTTAACACTGGAGCAGCCGCCTGATCGTTCAAGGCGAACGCGCTTTCCAGGCGTCTCTCGAAATCAATCTTGATGCGGACGAACTCCTGGTGCCAGGCCTCATCCTTGGTAATCGAAAATTTTTGCTCTGCCCGACTTTGCGCAAACAATAGATCCACAAGAAACTTCTCGTGGTCTAGGATCCGGTTATCGACTTTTAGAATAGATTCCGTTAGCTCACGAAAATGGCTGATCTGCACAATCGCATAGCCGGTGGCGAGTGCGACAATCAGAAATATCGCGAGATAGCCGATGGTCAGGCGGGAAAACAAACTTAACCGCACGGGAACATTCCTCTTCTGTCGGCGCGTAAGCCTATCCCGGCCTGCGGGTGGGTTGCGCTTCGAACAGTTCGATCTGATCGGTATCCGCCGCGAGCAGCTTTTGACCGAACTGCTCCAGCCGGCGGTCCGCGTTTTGATAACTGGACTGGGCGTGACCCACGTGTTTCCCGAGCAAGGCGAACTCCTCGCGGAACTTACCGAAATCGCCCTGCAACCGGCTCAGGTACTGAATAATTTCCTTGGCGCGATCTTCGATCTTCATGCCTTTTAAACCCAAAACTATCGCCTGAAGGTAAGCGTAAAGACTATTCGGCGACACCGGGATCACTTGCTTGCTCATCGCATAGCGACAAAGGCTTTTTTCCTCCGGTGATCCGTCCCGGATGATCGTTTCGTAATAAACATTTTCCGCTGGTATATACATCAGCGCGAAATCGTACGTGCCCTCGTCAGGCAGGATGTACTTACCGGCTATCGCATCGATATGTTTCCTGACGTCGGCGCCGAACTGCCTTTTTCCACGATTTCTTTCTTCGTCATTGTCCGCTTCCAAGATCCGCTTGAAGTTTTCCAGCGGAAATTTCGCATCCACGGGCACCAAACAATTGCCGAGCTTGATCACCGCGTCGACTTTCTCGCCGCTCCGAAACGCATATTGAGTCGA
>Ga0075433_10003500_pt1 | contig 12134 bp, 13 predicted proteins | sample RhiMethybrSRZTD2_FD_75299 | JGI IMG/M metagenome (GOLD analysis project Ga0075433, IMG submission 75299) | Populus rhizosphere microbial communities from Tennessee, USA - Rhizosphere MetaG P. TD hybrid SRZTD2 | ecosystem: Host-associated > Plants > Roots > Rhizosphere > Soil | place: USA... | reverse complement strand
AAGGTCGTCGATCTTCCGCAGATCCAGGAGGCGCTGCAGAAAAAAGCGCTCCTTTACGACAAGGCCGGCGAAGAGCATTACAACGTCATCTCGGCTTTCATCAAAAGCATGCGCGGCAGCGACCCCGACGCCGCCGTCTACTGGCTCATGCGCATGCTCGAGGCGGGCGAGGACCCGCTGTTCATCGCCCGGCGCATGATCATCCTCGCCGCGGAGGACGTCGGCAACGCCGACCCGCAGGCGCTCCAGGTCGCGGTCGCGGCGAAGGACGCGCTCCATTTCGTCGGTCTCCCCGAAGGGCGCATCCCGCTCGCGCAGGCGGCGACCTATCTCGCCAGCGCGCCGAAATCGAACGCCTCGTACAAGGCGATGCTCGCCGCGGCGAAGGACGTCGAAGACAAAGGCACACTGCCCGTGCCGCTCCATCTCCGCAACGCGCCGACGCCGCTCATGGAAAAGCTCGGCTACGGCAAGGAGTACCGCTACGCGCACGACTTCCCCGGCCATGTCGTCGAGCAGGAGCACCTCCCCGATGCGCTGAAAGGTAAAAAATATTACGCGCCGACCGAGTCCGGCTACGAGAAAACCATCAAAGAGCGGCTCGCCGGCTGGGAAGATAAAAAGCGCGGCAAGAAATCCTGAGTTTGTTTGCCAAGTTGTCTCGCTTATAGTAGCTTCCTGCTGGTTTCCTGATCCCAAACCTCATCGCGGGAGGCGCCCATGAAGCGACTCATCGTTCTCTTACCGGCCTTGATCGCGCTGATCGTCGCGGCTCCGGGGGCCCACGGCGCCGCCCGCGACGCGAAAACCATTGCGCTCGGCTTCGTCTCGGAAAAATCGCCCGCGGAAGTCGCAGCGCACTTCAACGATTTCATTCAGTACGTCGCAAAAAAAATGAATCTCGAAGGCGCGATCGTCACCGCACCGACCGTCTCCCAACTAGCGAAAGACATCGAGCAGAAGCGCGTCGATTTTTACATGGACAGCCCCTACCCGACCTATCTCATCAACCGGCAAGGGACCGCCATGATTCTGCTGCGCCGCTGGAAGAGCGGCATGGCCGAATACCACAGCGTCGTGTTTACGAAGAAGGACGGCCCCGTCAAGCAGCTCGACGACCTCAAGGGAAAGCTCATCGCCTTCGAAGACCCCGGCTCGACCTCCGCCTATTTTCTTCCCAAAGTCTTTTTGATGAAGAAGGGCTTGAAGCTCAGCGAGAAGTCGGGACCTCTGAGCCCGGTCGGCTCTAAGGAGACCGGATATATCTTCACCTATTCAACGGCGACGACGGTCGATCTCGTCCTCTCCGGCAAGGCGGGCGGCGGCGCCTTCAGCAACGATGACCTCGGCAGGATCGGCGACAAGAAGGCGCAAATCCTCAAGCTCGCGGAGACCGCTCCTTTCCCGCGCAACCTTGTCTCGGTGCGCAAGGATCTCAATGCCGCCATCGTCAAACAGCTCAAAGAAGTTTTACTCGGAATGGATAAGGACGAGGAAGGCCGGCGAATCCTCGCCAAGACCGATGAAACGAACAAGTTCGATCCCCTCCCCGGAGGAGAGGAAGCGATGCGGCGGCAGTTGCAGAATCTCTACCAGGGGAAAGATTAGCTATGAAGAAATTCGGCATTGCGGCCATCGTCCTGGCGGTCTTCGTGACGCCTACGGCGGACGCCGCAGCCCAGACGAAAACGATCACCTTGGGCGTCATCTCCAACCGGAGCCAGGCGGAGGTCGAGCCGCAGTATCACGATTTTGTCCGCTACATTGCGCGCAAGCTCGCCGGGAAATCGCCGGTCGAAGGCAAAGTGATGGCCGCGGCGACGGTTCGAGAACTCGAGAAGCTGCTCGAGGGCGGAAAGGTCGACTTTTACATGGACAGCCCCTATCCCACGTACTTGATCAATAGCCAGGGCGTCGCGGTTCCGCTGCTGCGGCGCTGGAAGTCCGGCGCGGCGGAGTATCGCGGCGTGGTCTTCACCAAAAAAGACAGCGGCGCGAATCGTGTCGAAGAGCTGCGCGGCCGGATGATCGCGCTCGAAGATCCCGGCTCGACATCCGGCTATTTTCTGCCCAAGGTCTTCCTGGCCGGCCGGGGACTGAAGCTCGCCGAGAAGCCTTCGCTGGACGCCACTGTCGCGCCCGGCGAGATCGGCTACATCTTCGCCTTTTCGACGGCGCGCATCGTCGATCTGGTCCTTACGCGCAAGGTCGTCGCGGGCGCCTTCAGCAATGAGGACTACGAGCGGCTCGATCCGAACAAAAAAGCCGAGATCGTCTTTCTCGGGGAGACGGAAAATTTCCCGCGCAATTTCCTCTCGATTCGAAAGGAGCTCGATCCCGAAGTGGCCGGCCGGCTGCAGGACATCCTGCTGTCGATGCACGAGGACGGCGAGGGGCGCGCGATTCTCGCCAAGCTCGAAAACACGACCAAGTTCGACCTCGCCCCCGGCGGCGAGCAGGCGGTGCACTTCAAGATGCAGGAAGTCTTCGGCCCGCGCCCTTAATCGCCGATGCGAAAATTTTTCATCGCGGCACGGCGGCAGCTCGGCGGCGCGACTGTCGCGCGGCATATCTACCGTACGCTGCCGTCAGGCCGGCGCTGCAAAGAATGCCTCGTCCCGTTTCTCGGGATGTTCTCGGTCCCGTTTCGGCTTCTACAGATCCGCCCGTCGCGGAAAAATCCGAGCCTCTGCACGCTTTGATACGAGCTCGCTCCCCCGGGCGGGGAGACGCGGATCGTCTCGGTGATATTCGTCGATGTGCGCGGCTTTACCGCCATGGCCGAGCGGCTGAGCCCGGCGGAGGTGGCCCGGCGGCTCAATCGTTTCTATGCGCTCGCGACGGACGCGGTGTTCCGCCGCGACGGCACGCTCGATAAGCTCGTCGGCGATCAGGTAATGGCGTTTTTCGGGGCTCCAATTCATCAGCACGACCACGCGCGGCGCGCGGTCGAGACCGCGCTGGAGATCGTCCGCGAGGCGATGGTCGAGGAAGAGGGGCTCCAGGTCGGCGCCGGCGTCGCCACCGGCGAGGCGTTCGTCGGCAACGTCGGCGGCGGGGCCGTCGCCGACTACACGGTGCTCGGCGACACCGTCAACGTCGCCGCGCGCCTGCAAGGCGCGGCGGCCGCGGGCGAGATTCTCCTGACAGAAGAGAGCTACGCGCCGGTGGCGGAACAGTTTCGCGATGCGGCGAGAAGGGAGTTGGAACTGAAAGGCAAGAGCGCGCCGGTGGCGGCCAGGGTGATTGTGGTATGAGATTTTACCTGATCACTATTAGAGATTTCACGCAGCGATCGCGTCAATGCTGCACCTGTTTTACCATCGCCTGATTCGGACAATACGTGTAGGTCTGATGATCGACGGTTTTGCCGCCGCCGTCGCGGTAGAGCCATTCGAATTCGAGACAGTGCGGCGTTCCGTTGTAGATGAAGTCCAGCTTCGTTATCGTGATCCATTCGATGCGCGTCTCGATCTTCACATCGCCATACCGCTTCTCCAAAAATTTTCTCGTCTCGGCCTGCTTCCAGTAACCGAGAGGAAATTTTAGCCCGCCGGTAAACGTCCGGGGTCCGAGTGAAGTTCTCGAATCGTAGACTCTGCCGAGGCCGTTCTTCGCCTCGTTCATCGCAAAAAATTCCACTTTAAGGCCGCTCTTCTCTTGATTCGTTCGCTCATACACCACAAGCGTCTCGCCGGTGTTCGGGTGTTTCCATTCCATCGGCCCCTTGATGTCTTTTTGCGCCCGGTCGCCGAAGCGAATGTCGGCCGGAGTCATTTTCAACTCCCGCGTGCCGTCCCACGCGGCCCCGGTCCACAGCTCGACAGGAATGAATCGGCTCTGAGCCGAGGCGTCGAACGCACCGTCCCACACGCTTGGGTCGGCGGCGCGTGCGAGCGTCACCACGGCAAGCTCCAGCAGCAGGGCCAGCGCAATCGAATTGTGGCGGCCGTTCATTTGAACGTCAGCAGCTCCAGCTTCGTGAACTGAAACTGCTTGCTCGCGTCCGACGGTAGCACCGTGAATTGGTGGAAGGTGTATTCCTGCTCGTACGCGCTGTTTGCGACCATGGCGTCCATCGGCACGACGACGTTGTAGCGATGCATGCGCGCGGCGGTCGTCGCGGTGTAAAGCACGGCCGAATTGGTCGACGCGCCGGTGACAACGACGGTCTTGACGCCCTTGTCCTTGAGCATCGCCTGCAGCTCGCCGCCGGTGAATTTATCGAAGCCGTCCGGATAGATCACCGGCTCGTTCTCGCGGCGCTTGAGCGGCGAGGAGACTTCGCCGAACGGCGTGCCCTTGGCGGAGGCGGAGACCGAATAGACGATCAGTACGCTCGCCTCGCGCGCCTTGTCGAGAAACTTTCCGAGGCGCGGCGTAAGCTCGTGGCATATCTGCTTCGGATCGTGACAGCGCGCGTTAAGATCGAGCACCAGAACCGCCGCGCTCTTGGCATCGAGTGCGATCGGCTTCGCCTCGGGACGATTCGGACCCTCGACCGCATACGCTCCGATCGCCAGCGCCAACAAAAGCACTAGCCCGAATATTTGCGTTCTCATGGTCCTTCCCCTTTTTCCTATTTTCTTTTCACTTCACCATCAGGTCCGCGAAGACAAAACCGCCGCGCTCGACCACCTCGCCCGTCCGAACCGGAACCGGGTGGGCAAACATCGGGCCGTCGTAGACGAAGGTGTGAAACTCGCCGCGCTCGCCGCAGGGATCGGCGCCCGGCGGCAGATCGGCGAGGAAGGCCACGTCGAATTCCCTGCCGGCGAACGACGCCGGCAACTGCTTCGGATCGACGCAGGTGACGCGCGCGCGAAGGCCGGCGGCGATCATCTCGCGCGCGAGCTCGTCGGTCGGCCGCGCCCAAATCGGGAACAGCGGCCGCACGCCGCTGCCGCGAAGGCGCTCCTCGCGGTAGGCGCGGATGTCCGCGAGAAACAGATCGCCGAAGGCGATCGCGCCGATATCTTCCGCTTTCGCTCGCTCGACCGCGCCGCGCATCGCCTCCTCGTAGCGCTCGTTGCTGCAGGGATTAGGAAGCGGAATCTGCCACAGCGGCAGCCCGGTGGCCTCCGCCTGCGCCTCGAGCAGCTCGGTCCGCACCGCGTGCATCGCGACGCGCGCATAAGCTTCGTTGACGGTCGTGAGCAGGCCGGCGACCTCGACCTCGCCCCGCCCGCGGAGGACATGGAGCGACCAGGCGCTGTCCTTGCCACTGCTCCACGATAAAAGCGCTTTGATCTTGCCGCTGGCGGGGTTCACCGGCCTTCCGAATTAGCGGAAACCGCCGCAAAAGTCCACCAACGCCTTGCGTTGACATGCAGCCTGTGGATCGGTTACGCTTCAGCCAACGGCTGAGCTATGAACTGGCATTGGCATGAATGGGCCATGGACCCGGAGCAGCTTCGCCGCCTGCGGCTATTGGCGGCGGTGCCGCTGTTCGTAGGGCTCACCCGGCGGCAGCTCGGCAAGCTGCTCGTCAAGCTCTTCGAGAAGCATTACGCGGGTGGCGAGACGATCTTTCGCGAGGGGGACCCCGGCAAGGCGCTCTTCATCGTCCTCGAGGGAAGGATCTCGATCATCCGAGCCGTCGACGGCGCCGAGAAGCCGTTGGCGACGCTGGCGCCCGGCGCCTACTTCGGCGAACTCGCACTGATCGACGACCAGCCGCGCTTCGCCGCCGCCCGCGCCGACGAAGATTCGATCCTGTTGATTCTCTACAAGAGCCACTTCGACGACCTGATCGAAGGCCAGAAGGCGCTCGCGATCCACGTCATGGAGAACCTCCTGAAGACCCTTGCGGGGTATGTCCGCGCCGATCTATCGCGTGCCACGCTGCGCGCGGCGAAGCCGCCGGCGGTAGCGATCGCCGAGACAAGCGCCAGCGCCGCGGAGCGGACGCGCCGATGACCCCGGAGGCCGCGACGGAGGCGCACCCGCGCTCGCGCTGGTTTCCGCCCCCGCCCACCATCGTGTGGGCGCTCGCGATCATCGTCTTCGTGTCGCTCGTCTACATCTCGAGCGACGTGGTCGTCCTGATCATCTTTTCCGCCGCGCTCGCCTACATCATCAATCCGCTGGTGCGGATCGTCGAGGCCGCCGCGGTCAAGCGCAGCCTCGCGGTGACCGGCGTCTATCTCTCCATCGGCATCTTCATCGCAATCGCCGCGCTTCTGCTCGTGCCGCGGCTCCGCGCGGAGATCGCGAACCTTTCCTCCGCCGGCTTCACGCAGCAGCTCGATCAGTCGGTCGACAAGCTGCACCGCGAAATCATCGAAGAATATCCCGCGCTCCGCCAGGTATTGGGCGATCCCGAGGCGCGCAACGAGCGGCTGAACCAGTTCTTCGAGCGGCAGACCTCCAACCTGCCGAACCTCTTGACCCACGCAGTGGAGATCGTGGTCGTCATCGTCCTGATCCCCGTCTTTTCCTTTTTCCTCCTGCGCGACAGCGGCCGGCTCGGCGCCCTGCTCATGAACCGGCTTCATCCCGACCAAATCGAGACCTCGGTCGCCATGTGGTGCGAGATCGAGCGGGTCATCGGGCGCTATCTCCGCGGCCTGGCGATCGAGGCGCTCGCGATCGCCACGATCGCCGCAACCGGCCTGTGGGCATTGGGCGTCAATTATCCGCTGGTCCTCGGCGCCTTCTCCGGCATGGCGAACGTGATCCCCTACCTCGGGCCGTTCCTGAGCGGGACGGTTGTCGCGATGATCGCGATGATCCAGTTCCAGAGCTTCGCGCCGCTCGTCAAGGTCATGCTGCTCTACCTCGGCATCAAGTTCTGCGACCTGACGGTGATCCAGACGCTCACCGTCGGCCGCAGCGTGCATCTCCACCCGATCCTGCTGATCGCCTCGCTTCTGGTCGGCGGCCATGCCTTCGGCCTCATCGGCATGATCGTCGCCGTTCCCATCGTGACGGCGATGCAGGAAGTGATCCGGCTCCTGCTCGAACACCGTCGGCGCAAGGCGGGCATCCGCTTCGCCGGGCGCGCGCCGTCGATGCCGATTCAGACCTACGTTTGCTGACATGAATGCGCAGGCCCTCGCGCCGCAGTGCGGCGTCTGCGGCACCGTGCTCGCCGGGCCGCTGAGCCACGTTTTCCGCGCGGCCGGCATCAAGCGGAGTCCCCGCAACCCCAACATCTGCAGCCGCTGCGACACGCACATCGAGGAGGGAAGCCTCGTCGAGGTCACGGTGCTGTTCGCCGATCTCTCTTCTTTCACAGAATTGACGCAGGAACTCGGCGCCGAGCGGACGCACGAAGTCGTCGACGCGTTTCTGCGCACGGCGACCGACTTCATCACGCGCCGCGGCGGCTTGATCGATAAATACATCGGCGACGCGGTAATGGCGCTCTTCAACGTGCCGGTGAAGCAGCCCGATCACGAGCGGCGCGCCGTCGCCGCCGCGCGCGATATCCAATCGAGCATGGGTGAGCTCGGCCGGCGCTTTCAGATGGATCTCAACGCCGCCGTCGGCATCGCTGCGGGCTTCGCGCGCGTCGGGCGGCTCGGCTCGGGCGAGAGCCGCGACATCACGGCGATCGGCGACGTCGTGAATCTCGCCGCACGTCTCGAGGGGAAGACCCGGCCCGGCGAGATCCTCGTGAGCGGCGAGGTCTATGCCAAGGTCGCCGCCGAACACCCCGGCATCCAGGAGGAGAGGCTGGCGCTCAAAGGCTTCAAGGAGCCGCTCGCGGCTTATCGCTTGGGAGCGCGGGACGATCTGCCGCGGCCCGCCGATCTACCGGACCCCTCCTCTAAGCGGAGCATCAGGTGGGGCGCCGTCATCTTCGGCATCCTGGGGGCGCCCTGCGCCGTCGCCACCCTCGTCGGACCGCTCGCGGTCGCGCTCGGCGTCGGCACGCTTTTCGGCCTGGGCGGCGCGCTCAAGTTCATCGACCAGAGCGCGATCCGTATTCCCGTGCTGATCCTCGCCATCGCCGCCGCGCTCGCCAACCTTTACACGCTGTGGCGCGCGCGGCGCGTCCGCGCGGCGGAGCGCCTCGGCGCCATGACGCGCCTGGAGAAGCGCCGCACCGCCGTCGTCCTCGCGACCGCGGTCGCGACCCTCGGCATCGTGGTCTTCGAATTGATCGCGCATGCCGTCCGGCACTCGACTTGACAGCGATTTTTCCCTCCCATAAGTACTAGGTCCGATACTCGGCAGTCCGCCGCCGTAAACCTTCAAGGAGGATCTATGCAACCTATCGCTCGAATCGTCGCGCTAACATTCCTCGCCGCGTCGGCGCTCCCGCTATTCGCCGGCGGCGCCGAGGCGCAGAAGATCAAGCTCGGCTCGTCCTTGAGCCCGCCGTCGATCGAGTCGATTTCTCCCTACGTCGCGATCGAGAAGGGGTTCTTCAAGAAGAACGGCGTCGAGGCCGAGGTCGTGGAATTCCGCGGCGACGCGACGCACGTCAAGGCGCTGCTCTCGGGCGACATCGACGCGTCGATCAACATGGGCGCGACCGAGGCGATCGTCACCGCATCGAAGAAAGCGCCGATCAAGCTCTGGGTCGTCGCCAATCCGACGACGCCGTATTATCTGATCGCGCGCAAGGAGGCGGGCACCACGGTGCAGGCGCTCGTCGGCAAGAGCGTGGCGGTGTCCGGCATCGGCGCGATCTCGTACCACATCCCGCGCATCGTCTTCGAGCGCAGCGGCGTCGATCCGGAAAAATTCAAATACGTCGCGGTGGGCTCGCCCGCCGACCGCTTCAAGGCGATGGTCGCCGGCAAAGTCGACGTCACGGTCGTCACCACGACCGAGGTCGCCAAGCTCGACAAGTATCCCGAGATCATTCCGCTCGTGAACGTCCCCAAGGTCGTGCCCGAGATCCCTTACGAATTCGGCATGGCGAAGGAGGACTACATACAGAAGAACGCCGACACCGTGCAAAAGATGACCAAGGCGATCATCGAGGCGAACCGCTGGATCGTCGCCAACAAGGCGGGCACGGTCGAGGTCGCGAAAAAATATCTTCCGGACGAATCGACCGAAGTCCTCGGCAAGGCCTACGACAGCGTCGACCCGCGCATCTGGGGCGTCAACGGCGATCTTTCGGAAGGGTCGTACAACTTCACCGTCGATTTCTTGAAAAAGGTCGGCTTCCTCGAAAACCCGGTGCCGTTCAACCAGTTTTTCGACCGGCGCTTCGTCGACCGCGCGCTGAAGGAGCTGGGCAAGAAGTGAGTTTCGAGTTTCAGGTTTCGAGTTTCAAGCGCGACGCTCCCGACGAGAAACGTGAAACTGGAAACCAAAGACTCATGGGTCGCATGCTGGAGGTAACGCAGCTCAGCAAAGTCTTCTTCGAGCACAACGATCCGCGCAAGCCCGGGCTCGTCGCGCTGCACAACGTCTCGTTTTCCGTCCGCAAGAACGAATTTGTCTGCCTGTTGGGCCCGAGCGGCTGCGGCAAGACGACGCTGATCCGCATCGTCGCGGGCCTCATCCGCGCCGACCGCGGCGAGATCCGCGTCAACGGCACGCCCGTGACCGCGCCGGGGCGCGACCGCTGCATGGTGTTCCAGCAGTTCGGCCTGCTGCCGTGGCGCACGGTGTTGAGCAATGTCGAATTCGGCCTCGAGATCGAGGGCGTCGGCCGCGCCGAGCGCCAGAAGATCGCCCGCGAATATCTTGCACTCGTCGGCCTCAACGGCTTCGAGCATTATTATCCGCACCAGATCTCCGGCGGCATGCAGCAGCGCGTCGGCATCGCGCGCGCGCTGTCGAAAAAGCCCGACATCCTGCTCATGGACGAGCCCTTCGGCGCGGTCGACGCGCAGACGCGCGAGCAGCTTCAGGAAGAGCTCTTAAAGATCTGGGCCAAGACCGACACGACCGTTATCTTCGTCACGCACAGCATCGACGAATCGATTTATCTCTCCGACCGCGTCATCATCATGCAGTCGCGTCCGGGGCGCATCAAAGAAGAGGTCGCGATCGATCTGCCGCGTCCGCGCTGGGAGGGCGACGTCAAGGCCGACCCGCGCTTCGCCGAGCTGCGCGCGCAGATCCGCGAGTCGCTTAGGACGTAGCCATGGCCGCCCAGGACGAGCGCATCATCGCCGACCTCGGCCTCCGCCGCGAGCGCAAGCGCTCCATCTACGACTATCCGAATGTCATCCGAAGCCTGTCCGTCCTTTGTTTTCTGATCGCTTGGGAGATCTACGGCCGACGCGTCGATCCCCTGTTGCTCACCTATCCGACGGCCGTCGTCCAGGCGGCGTTCGCGCTCATCAAGAGCGGCGAGCTGCCGCGCCAGATGCTCGAGAGCCTCTCGACTCTCACCGTCGGCTTCGGCGCCTCGGTGATCTTGGGCGTCGGCCTCGGCCTCCTCATGGGGCGCTCGCGCGTCGCCGGCGCCGCGCTCGAGCCGCACATGAACGCGCTCTACGCGACGCCGCAGGTCGCGCTGACACCGCTCCTCATGATGTGGTTCGGCCTCGGCTTCACGGTCAAGGCGGTGGTGATTTTCCTCTTCGCGTTTTTTCCCATTCTCATCAACACGGCGAGCGGCGTGCGCAACGTGGGCTCCTCGACGATCGAGGTCGGGCGCGCCTACATGGCTTCCCGCGGGCAGATCCTCTTCAAGGTCGTCTTCCCCGCGGCGGTGCCGTTCATCATGGCGGGCATCCGGCTCGCGATCGGGCGCGCGATCGTCGGCATGGTCGTGGCCGAGCTTTTCACCGCGATCACCGGCCTCGGCGCGATGCTCACGCTCTACGGAAACTTGTTCGAGACCGCGAAGATGTTCGTGGTCGTAATCGTGCTGGGACTCTTGGGCGTCGCGCTCGTGCGCGCGACGCAGGCGCTGGAGCGCCGCATGGCGCGCTGGAAGGAGACGGAGCGCGCATAGCGGTGCCCATCAAATGAGCGGTCCGATGTATTTCGCTTCCGAGCCGGAGAGATTCTTCGCTGCGCTCAGAATGACACAAGGCGTTGTCATCATGAAACCGACCGGATGTCATCCTGAACGAAGTGAAGGATCTCTCCGAAAGTAAGTAACGATGGCGTTAAACACACTCGAACAACAGGCGCTCGCCGAGCTCGATCTGTCGCGCGCGCGGCCGTTTCGTCTAGTCGATCATCTCAGCCTCGTGCGCGGCGTCTCGGTCGTCGTCGTCATCCTGCTGTGGGAGTTTTTCGGCCGGGACGTGAACCCGTTGTTCCTCTCCTACCCGAGCGCGATCGCACGCGCCTTCGTCCAGCTTCTCGGCGCCGGGCAGTTCGTGCAGCAGGCGATCGGCAGTCTTCAGGTGTATGCGGTCGGCCTTTCGGCCGCGCTCGTCGTCGGCATCCTCGTAGGGTTGCTCATGGGCCGCTACCGCCTGGCGGAGTATATTCTCGATCCGTTCGTTTACGCGCTCGACGCGACGCCGCGCGTCGCCCTGATCCCGATTTTGCTTTTGTGGTTCGGCCTCGGCGCGCCCGCGAAAATCGCGGTGGTCTTTTTGAGCGGCGTCTTTCCCGTCCTCATGAACACCTTCAGCGGCGTCAGAACGGTGAGCGCGGGGCTCGTCGAAGTCGGACGCGCCTACGGTGCCGGCGAAGGCAAGATTTTCACCAAGATCATCGTGCCCGCCTCCCTGCCCTTCATCATGGCGGGCGTGCGTCTAGCGGTCGGCCGCGCGCTCATCGGCATTATCACCGCCGAGATGTTCGCGGCCGTTACCGGCCTCGGCGCGCTGCTCATTCGCTACTCCAGCGCCCTCGCGACCGACAAGTTTTTCGTCCCGGTGATTTTCCTGGCGGTTTTGGGCGTGATCCTCACGCGCGCGGTCGAGTTCCTGGAAAAAAGATTCGCGCCGTGGAAGGAGACGGAACGCGCCTTGTAAAAGTTTCGAGTTCCTAGTTTCAGGTTTCAAGTTCGCACAGAGAACCCTCACCTCAAGCCTCTTCGAGAGGCCGAGGTAGAAGAAATTGACTTGTAGAGGCGTGATTCATCATGCCCGGGGTCTGCTATCGATTTCTCGGGCGCAATGAATTGCACCCGACCGACGCCGCCTCCTAGACTAGAAACTAGAAACCCGAAACTATCTTTTCGCGGGGTCGAGATGCGCCTCGGCAATCCGCCGCTCCGCGACCTCGGCGATCGAGGCTTTGAGCTCGGGGTG
>Ga0075433_10003499_pt1 | contig 12135 bp, 14 predicted proteins | sample RhiMethybrSRZTD2_FD_75299 | JGI IMG/M metagenome (GOLD analysis project Ga0075433, IMG submission 75299) | Populus rhizosphere microbial communities from Tennessee, USA - Rhizosphere MetaG P. TD hybrid SRZTD2 | ecosystem: Host-associated > Plants > Roots > Rhizosphere > Soil | place: USA... | reverse complement strand
TTTTCCGTGGCGGACCTCGAGCAGAACAAGCGGACCGTGGTCGAGTACTACGAGCTCGCGTTCAACGACCACCGGCCGGAGGAGGCCGTGGAGCGGTACGTCGGCCCCGAGTACATCCAGCACAACCCGCAGGCACCCGATGGACCCGAGGCGTTCATCGCGTTCGTGAATGCGTTCCCCGAGATGAACGTGGACATCCGCAGGGTGATCGCCGAGGACGACCTCGTCGTGACGCACGGCGTGGTGAAGTTCACCGCAGACGACCGCGGGACCGTCGCGGTCGACATCTTCCGGCTCGAGGACGGCAAGGTCGTCGAGCACTGGGACGTCCTGCAGCCGTGGCCGGAGGAGAGCGCGAACCCGCACCCGATGTTCTAGTCACGGTTCGCGCCGGCCTGGGCGCCCGGCGCATACTCGGCGCTCGATGCTGGGAAGGATCGAGCCATGACGCGGGCAGGCCCATCGGCGGGGTGGCTTCCCACCGGGGTGATGGATCGTCGCGAGGACGTCGTGGTGCTCTGCGTGGCGGTGATCGTGCTGATCGTGGCGACGTGGGCAGCCACGGCGGACCTGACCTCGGCGGAGGTCGGGGTCTTCCGCGCGGTGAACGAGCTGCCGGACCAGCTGAGCGGCGTGCTGTGGCCGTTCATGCAGTACGGGACGTTCATAACCATCCCGGTGCTCGCCGTGGTGGCGCTGGCGTTCCGCCGCTTCCGTCTCGCCATCGCCGTCCTCCTCGCCGGGGTCGGCGTCTACCTGCTGGCCCTCGTCATCAAGCAGATCGTCGAGCGGGGACGACCCGGCGCCCTGCTCTCCGGCGTGCAGGAGCGTGAGACGTTCGGGGAGGGAAGCCTCGGGTTCCCGTCGGGACACGCGGCGGTGGCGGCGGCCCTCACGGCGGTGGTGGCCGCACACCTGTCGCGGAGGTGGCTGGTTGTGGTGCTCGCACTCGGCGCCGTGGTGATCCTCGGCCGTCTCTACGTCGGCGCTCATCTGCCGCTCGATGTGATCGGCGGGGCCGCCCTCGGCGCGGTCGCGGGGAGCACGGTCAACCTCATCGTGTTCGCGCGATCGAGGCCACCGGGGTGACGTCGGACCCGGAGTGTCTGTTCCGCCGGTTGATCGGCCGAGATGGCGATGTGAGCGTCGTCCACGAAGACGAGCGCACGACCACGATCATGGACATCCAACCCGTTCAGACCGGACACGTGCTCGTGCTGCCGCGAGCCCACGTGCCTCGACTCGCCGATCTGGATCGGGAGGACGGCGCGCAGATGTTCCGAATCGCTTCATGCGGCGGCTGCGAGTCTGCGAGCATCGGGCCTGCCGTGTGAGGGCGTGAACCTGTTTCTCGCGGACGGGGAAGCATCCGGTCAGGAGGTGGATCACGTTCATCTGCACGTATTTCCCCGCTCGACCGGCGACGGGTTTGGCCTTCGGCTGCCTCCGACCTACGCGATCCGAGCGCGATCGGAGCTGGACGCGACGGCCGAGGTACTGCGCCGCAGTTGGCCTTCGTCGTCCGGCGCCGGTAAGCGCGGCTAGGCTGTGGGACGTGCGTACCGAGCTCACGCTCGACGACCTGGACGGCTTCCTCGACCTGCCCGTCGTCGCCGTGCTTGCCACCTACCGGCGGGACGGTACGGTCCTGCTCTCGCCGGTGTGGCATCGGTGGCGTGACGGCGGCTTCGAGTTCTGGATCGGGGCGAACGATGTGAAGGTTCGGCACCTCCGCCGCGACCCCAGGGCCACCGTCCTGGTCGCCGAGACCGACCCGCCGTACCGCGGTGTCGAGGCCCGGGGTCGCGCAACGTTCGTCGAGGATGCGGTCGAGGGCTCGGCCATCGAGATCGCGTCCCGCTACGTCGGCGCCGAACGCGGACGCGCCTACGTACGCTCGCTCACGGGCAACGACCTGCTCGTGCGCGTCGCGCCCGGCGAGATCCGGGTGTGGGACTTCGCCGACGACTTCCCGGTCGCCTGAGGCATGCGGAGGACGCCCGAGCAGATCTGGGGACCGATCGCGAAGGCCGAGCTCGCGAGACGGGGCGTGAGCTCGGGGACCGGGTTCGGTCGGAACGAGGGCCTGCGGGTGGGCGGGAAGATCTTCGCGATGCTCGTTCGCGGCGAGCTCGTCGTGAAGCTGCCGAGGGAGCGGGTCGACGAGCTCGTGGACGACGGCGTGGCCGTGCGGTTCGACGCCGGCAAGGGCCGGCCCATGAAGGAGTGGGCGTCGGTCGGCCACGGTGCGTCCCGCCGGTGGCGCGGGCTCGTCGAGGAAGCGCGGACGTTCGTCGGCGGGGGACGCTAGGCCGGCGGCAGCAGCTTCTCGATCTCGTCCAGGTGCTCGCCCCGGTGATCGGCCCGGTCGGTGTTGATGTAGCCCCCGGCGGCCGCGTTCTTCTCGAGCAGCTCGTCCGACATCGCGGCGACCGCGCCGTCCGCCGACTCGGCCGCCCGGATCGCCACGCGGGCGGCGGCGCGCGGCTCGAGCGCCGTGATGATCGGCTTGGCCGCGTCGTTGATCCAGTCCACGGCGTCGTCGTGGTACGTGGGAAACGGCCCCGAGCCGTCGGGTCCCCACCGCTCGAGCGCCGTCACGATCCGCAGGTCCCAGAAGGCCATGTGACCGAGCACGCTGGCCACGGTCCACCCGTCGTCCATCGGGCGCGATAGGTCCTGGTCGCTCGCGCGTTCGACCAGCGCGCGTAGCCGATCCAGCGCCAGCCGGTTCGTGTCCACGTACGATCGGTCGGCCGCCATCGTCGCCTCCTCGCTCGATCCCTCGAACGCCACCCTAGCCGAACAGGCCCGCCAGCCCCTGGCCGCCATCGATCAGCCACTGCACGGGCGCGTGCTGGACGAGCTGGCGCAACAGGGCCGCGACGATCCCGTTGAGCGATCCCCGCTGTTCGGCGTCGTCGATCGCCCCGAGCAGGCCGGCGCGCACCGCGCGCTCGATGGTCTCGTCGTCCCAGCGGATGTCGGCCTTCGAACTGGGGGACAGGGAGAGCACGAGCTCCTCCCGGCTCGCTCCGAGCTCGCAGGCCGCCCCGTCCAGCCCGTCGAGGACGATGCGCTGCAGGACCGCGTCCAACCCCTGCCCCGGGAAGGCGGGGCGGGCCACGCACGGATCTCGGACGGCGAGCGAGCCGGCGCCGGCGGCGCCGTTCGCGAACTCGAGCGCGATCAGCAGCGCGGTGCCGGCGAACAGCGCCACGAGCGTGGCGATCGCCCCGGGGCGGCGGTTCACGGCAACAGCCTTCGCCGGAACGCCAGCACCGGGACGAGCGCCAGCAACGCCAACAACGCGCAGAACAGGAACGAGGAACGGAAGGCGCGGGTGACCGCGGCCTCGACGGCCGCCATGAGGTCGTCCTGCACCGCTCGGACCGCCGGGTCGTCCCGAGCCCCGTGCTGGTCGAACACCGCAGCGAGATCCGGGATCTCGCCCCGGGGTGCCGCGTCGATCGAGTCACGGATGTCCAGCGCGAGCGGCACCTTGGTCGTGGCCCGGATCCGGCCGTCGATGACCACCGCGGTGCCGTTCAGCCGCGCCACGTCCTCGGCCGCGAACAGGTCGCCGGTGAGCAGCGGCGCCACGATCGCGAGCGCGAGGACCAGCCCGAGATGCCGGACGCCGACCGTGAGCGTCCCCTCGCGCCCGATGCCGGTCCCGGTGCCGAGCACGGCGTGCGTGAGCCCGGGCACCGACAGCCCCAGGCCGAACCCGCACAGCCCGAAGGACGCGATCGTGTAGCCGAGCGCGCTCGAGGGCAGGAACGCGAGCCCGACCAGGCCGCCCGCGAGCAGCCCCGCGCCGGACGCCACGGCGATCGGCACCGGCAGCGACGACGCGATCGGCCGCGCGAGCAGCGTCGAGATCGGGATCGCGCTCACGACGGCGGCCCCCTGCAGCGGCGTGAGCCCGAACACGTCGATGACCAAGATCACGCCGAGGAACAGCGCTCCCACGAGCGCGCCGGACACCAGCGCGAGGCCCGCGTTCGCCGGCATCGTCCGGCCGAGCCGCGCCGTCCAGCCCTCCTCGAGCATCGCCGGCACGCGCGCGCCCACGGCTCCGAGCAGGGCCAGGCCCGCCAGTGGGGCCTGGAAGACGAAGATCGCCCGCCAGTCGAACACCTGCGTCAGGACGCCGCCGAGCGCCGGCCCGAGCGCAGCCCCGAGCGTCCCCGCCGTCGTCCAGACCGCGACGCCCCGCGCGGTCGAGCCCGCGAGCGCCCCGAGCACCGGCAGGGAGCCGGCGAGCAGGAGCGCGCCGCCAAGCCCCTGAACGGAGCGCGCGGCGACCAGGAACCCGATCGAGTTCGAGAGCGCGCACGCGATCGAGGCGCCGAGGAACACGAGAGCGCCGGCCGCGAGCAGGAGGCCGGCCCGCACCCGATGCACGACGAACACGAGCGCCAGCGCGGTGACGGCGAGCACGAGGTTGTAGGACGTGATGACCCATGCCACGCCCTCGATCGAGGTGTCGAACCGCCCGTAGAGATCGGGCAGCGCGAGGACCACGATGGATGAGTCGGCGAACGCGATCGCGACGGCCGCCGTGACGCCGGCGAGGAAGAGTGTTCGCGCGGTCACGTGCCGGGCGTCACGCTCATGTGGTCGCCGCCGGCGATCCTCACGCTGCGCCCGTTCATCGGTTCGCCGTCGACCGTCGCGCCGCCTCCCGACGGCACGACCCGGAGCCCGGTCAGACCGCTCGCGACCTGGACATGGATCAGGCCGGGTTCGGGAAAGGACTCGGGCCGCAGGCCGCCGTAGTAGAACGCGAGGATCTGCGACGCCGTCAGGCCGCGACGGGCCTTCCCGTAGGCGCCCCACTGCACCATCCCGACCCCGTGTCCCCAGCCGCGACCCACCGCGAGCGCCGCGTCGGGTCCGGAGGTCATCGTCATCCATCCCGAAGGCAAGGTGACCGGGAGCGGGGACGGCGGGTAACGGCCGGGTTCGAGACACGGACCCCAGGTGTTGACCGCGTCCCGGAAGGTGGTCAGGTCCATCGAGCGCTGCCGGCCGCCGCCCTGGACGGTGACGGTGGAGCCGTCCAGCCGAGCGCCGGTGACCGGCCGGTGCGCCGGCCACTCGCCGGCCTCGTGCAGGAACGTCGCGACGTCGTCGAACGGGATCCGCACGCGCCAGTGCGACAGCGGCGATGCGGCGTCGTCGCGTTCGACCACGGGGCGCAGGTACGGGAGCGGCGCGCTGCCGAAGACCTCGTCGTTGCCGTAGGTATGGCCGTTCGAGGTCGAGAAGTAGACCGTGTCGGCGGGCCGGCCCTCGTACAGGAGCACCTGCCCGGTCGTGCGGCGGACGGCGCCGAACCACCGGCGCACCCCGGGGTCGAACGGCACCGGGATGCCGCGATAGACCTGGCACGAGGTGGTCGCGCAGATGGGTGTCTTCAGCGTCTCGCCCTGCGCGCCGCCCCAGTCCGTGGACGCGAGCGCGTAGCTCCGCGCCGCGATCGCCTGCGCCTCGAGCGCGGCGCGCGGCCACGACGACGGCACCTCGGCGATGCCCTTCAGGTACTCCTCGAACGCGAGCGTTACGGTGAGCGAGAGCGTCCCGTCGTCCGCCCGGCGGACCGAGAGCGTGCCGGGGTAGCGCGCCGCGAGGCGCGGCCGGTGGTACCGAACGCACCGTGACTCCACCTTCGGGTACGTCCCGTGGACCAGGAGCGTTCCGCCCGCCGGGGCCTCAACGCGAGCGGTGTCGGCCGCGGGCTCGGCCACGGGGGACGGCGAGGACGGCGAGGACGTCGAGGAAGGTGAGGAGGGCGCCGTCGTGCCCGAACGCCTCTCGGTCGGCCGTCCGGACGCACTCGGGACCGGGGTGCCGCCGGTTGTGGAGGAGCAGGCCGTCGCGAAGAGCGCGAGGATCGCCAGGACGGTCGCCGTTCGGGTGCGCCGGGTCACGCTGGCACGCTATCAACGACTCGGAGATCGACCGTTTGCCGATCCCGGCCCCCAGGAGCGAGGATCGGCTGGTGGACGCGAAGGCGCGCCCGTGAGCGTCACCGAGATCCCGGAGCTGCGGATCGACCTCGCCCCCGCCGCCGAGGCCGTCGCCCGCGGTGGCAGGCGCCTGGCCGACCTGCTGTCCGGGGCCACCGAACCCGAGCGGGCCGTGAAGGGGCTCGAGTGGACCCTGGGTGAGCTCGCCGCCCACATGGCGGCCCGGACGGCGCGCTTCGCCGCGTACCTGGACGGCTCCGCCACGCCCCAGGGCGAGATCGCCGACATCGGGGCCGAGAATCAGGCGGACCTCCGGGAGCGGCGCGAGACGCCGTTCGCGGATCAGGTGGCCGAGCTCCGGAGCAACGTCGAGGCCTTCGTCGGCACGACCCGCGGCCGGCTCGGCTCGGACCCCTTCCCCTGGTACTCCGGGATCACGCTCGACGTGGCGACGGGCTCGGGCCTGCTGCTGGGCGAGCTCGTGGTCCACGGGTTCGACGCCGCGCGAACGATGGACGCGGCCTGGCCGATCGCGGCCGAGGACGCCCGAACGATCCTGCGGGCCGCCGCGGCGCTCGCCCCCTGGTACGTGGACCCCGAACGCACCAAGGGCGACCGCACGACCTACCGGGTCTCGGTCCGCGGCGGCCCCGCGTTCCGGATCCGGATGCGGGACGGGGCGGCGTCGGTCGAGCCCTCCGACGGGCCGGCGGACTGCACGATCCGGGCTGACCCCGTGATGCTCCTGCTCCTGCTCTACGGGCGGATCGGCCGGACACAGGCGGCGCTCCGCGGGAAGCTCGTCGCCACCGGCCGGCGGCCGTGGCGAGCCCTGCGGTTCGAGCGCTCCTTCCTCCCGCCGTGAGCCGCCCTCCCGCCGTGAATCGGCCACGAGGGCCGAGGAGGCCCGGATCATGTTCGGCCGAGCCATCCGACCACCCGGTGTAGGCTCTGGGCCGTGGACGAACAGCGGATCGTCGTCACCACGAACGGCCCCTACCGCGTGGAGGGCGGCGTCCCCGTGCTCCGCACGGCGATCGTCGAGACCGATCTCGGCGAGCCGGTCGCGTGGGACGAGGGTCCCGCGTTCGAGCCACCGACCCAGGGCGTATACGAGATCTGCCGTTGCGGACGATCCGCGACCAAGCCCTTCTGCGACCGGGCGTGCGACACGAACGGCTTCGACGGGACCGAGGTGGCCGACCGCGGGCCGATCTCGGCGCGGCGCGAGACGTGGGAGGGCGAGGAGGGCTACGTCCTGTACGACGACCTGTCGCTGTGCACGCACGCGGGCTTCTGCCGCAACGTGAAGACGGGCGTGTGGGAACTGGTCGAGGAGGCCGACGACCCCGAATCGGCCGAGCAGTTCAAGGCGATGGTGAGCCGGTGCCCCTCCGGACGGCTGGCCTTCGCGATCCTGCCCGACGCCGAGCCCATCGAGCCGACGTTCGATCCCTCGCCATCGATCGGGATCATGCCGGACGCGTCGATGTGGGTCCGGGGCGGGCTCCCCGTCGTCTCCGAGGACGGCACCCCGTACGAGGTCCGGAACCGTCAGACGCTGTGTCGGTGCGGCTTCTCGCGCAACAAGCCGTTCTGCGACGGGTCGCACAAGGACCGGGGCTTCGCCGACCCGGCGGACCCGAACGCCTAGACCGTCGGCTCGGGCTCCTGCTCCGATGTTACGTCCATGATCTCCCGCTCGGCCTGCTCGAGCGCCGCCGTGTCCACCACGGGCTCGACGTCGGGATCCAGGCCGGCCGCCCGGCGCGCGCGCCGGGCCCGCAGGAGGTCGTAGGAGGTCTCGAGCTCGCCCTCGATCTCCTTCAGCCGGGCACGCTGCTTGGCGGAGGCCTCGCCTCGAGACTCCCGGTCGAAGAGCTCGTGCTCCTCGTGCGCGAGCCGATCGATGTGCTCGATCAGATCCTGGTCGTGGTCCACGACCGGGAGCCTATTAAACCTCCAGCGCGGCCGCGTCCAGCCGGGCGGATTCCCGAACCTCGCGGGCGTGCTCGCGGCCCGGGATGAACCGGTTGGCCACGAAGGCCGCGACGAGCAGGACGACCCCGGCCACGACGAGCGAGAGGCGGAAGCCGCTCATCCACGACTGGCGGAAGGCCTCGACCACCGCGCCCTGCTGATCCTGCGGCAGGGCCCCGAGCACCTTGGGGTCCAGGATCCCGTGCCCGGCGGTGGCCTCGACCGCCGCCTGTGACGCGGGCGCGAGGCCGATGGCCGCCAGCGAGGGGGCCAGGACAGAGCCGAGCCGCGTCGTCAGGATCGTCCCCAGCAGGGCGATCCCGAACACGCCACCCACCTCGCGCGAGGTGTTGGTCGTCGCCGAGCCGAGCCCCGCGCGTTCGGGTCCGACGGCGTTCATGACCGCCGCCGTCATCGGGGCCATCGTCGCACCGATCCCGATGCCCATCATCACGAACAGCGGCAGCATCAGCCAGTACGACGTGTCGACCGAGATCAACGACAGCCCCAGCAGGCCGGCGCCCGCCAGGATCAGGCCGAACGTCATGGGGATGCGCGAGCCGTGGCGCGAGGCGTACCGGCCCGCGTTGGGCGCGACGACGATGATCATCAGCGTCATCGGCAGGAACCGGACGCCGGCCTCGAACGCGCTGTAGCCGCGGATCAATTGCATGTACAGGGACATGAAGAAGAACGTGGCGAACATCCCGAACGACACGCTGAACGCAACGGTGGCGCCCGCCGAGAACGCGGGGATCCGGAAGAATCGCAGCGGCAGCATGGCCTTGGGGCTCTGACGCTCGAACAGCAGGAAGGCGATCGCGAGGACGACGAACGCGATCATCGAGCCGACGATCACCGGGTCGCTCCAGCCCCGCTCGTTGGCCTCGATCAGGCCGTAGGTCGCGAAGAACAGCGCGCCCGAGCCCAGCAGCAGGCCTGGGATGTCGAGCTCACGGGTGACCTCGGAGACCGATTCGCGGACGTTGCGCCAGGCCGCGAAGATCGCCACGATCCCGATCGGCACGTTGAGGAAGAAGACCGACTGCCACCCAAGGTGCTCCACCATGAGCCCGCCGACCGTCGGCCCGAGCGCGAGTGCCAGCCCCGACACGCCGGCCCACAGCCCGATCGCCTTGGCGCGCTCGTGCGGCGGGAACGTGACGGTGATGATCGAGAGCGTCCCCGGCATCAGCAGCGCCGCGCCGACGCCCTGGATCGCGCGGGCCGCGATCAGCTGCTCGGTGCTCTGCGAGAAGCCGCACAGGGCGGAGGCGATCGTGAAGATCGCCAGGCCCGACATGAAGACCTTCTTGCGTCCGTAGCGGTCGCCCGCGATGCCGCCGGTCAGCAGCAGCGATGCGAACACCAGGACGTATCCGTCGACGATCCACTGCAGGCCGCTGACCCCGGCATCGAGCTCTCGGCTGATCGTCGGCAGGGCGACGTTCACGACCGTGTTGTCGAGCATGGCCATGGCCAGCGCGAAACACATCGTGAGGAGGACGATGACCTTCTCGCGAGCGTTCTCGCCTTCGAAACCGAGCACGGCGAACCCCCTAGATGACGGCGGCAGAGGTTCCGGTCACTGTACCGGCCTCAGGCGACAACCGAGCCCGACGCGGAGATGTTCCCGCCCGGCTAGGCCCCGGAGGCGGCGTCGTGGGCGCGTTCGGCCAGGGTCTTGCCGGCTTGGAACGAGTCCCCCGAGAAGTCGAACAGGAGCCAGAAGACCTCCTGGTCCTGCCACATGCAGATCGTGCCGGACACCTCGCTCACGAGCGGGGCACATACGTAGCTGACGCCGTCGACCGTCTCGATCGTCTTGCGCGAACCGTCGAGCGAGGCCGCTCCGCCGATCCCCGAATCGAAGCCCGTCGCGAACTGGTCGAAGGCCGCGTCGGTGGTCGGCGCCGCGGCGTCCCTGATCCACACCAGCGCCGCGGTCGGCAGGCCCGCCCCGTACATCGCGATGTCGCCCTCGACCGCCATCGTGTCCAGCTGGCGGTGGAACGTGTCGACGATGATCTCGGTCTGCGCGTTGTCCATCCGGCTCAGTCCGCCGACCTGCTCGGGGAGCGCGACCGAGTCCTCGCGGCCCACCCACCAGGCCATGATGCCGATCCCGGCCAGCATGACCAGCACCACGGAGACGATGCGGCCGGCGCCGCCACGTCGCCTGGCCGGCGTCTCGAACGGCGTCCGGGTCCACGCAGGGGGCGCCGCCGGCATCCCGGGCGTCCACGGTCCACGGTCGGGCGGTGAACCGGCGAGCCCGGGCGGGGTCTGGTACGCGCCGAACGGTTGATAGCACTGCCAGCAGAACGCGGCGGTCAGCCCGTTTGGGGCGCCGCAGTTCGGGCAGGTTCGCTCATCCGGCTGCTGTGCCGGCGAACCGCTCGGCGTCGTGGGTGCCTGCATGCGCGGATGCCCTTCCGCAGCAGGTATCGGCACAGGCAACCCCCGGCTCAACCGCGGGCTGTCGGGAGGTTTGAGGCGGACTACGTGCGGCGGTAGGCGCGGATGCCCATCGCGTAGAAGAAAGCCAGGAAACCGGCCATCCAGGCGGCCGACTGCCACAGGAGGGTCCACAGCGACGGGACGTCTGAGAACAGCTTGCTGCTGCTCTCCGTGACGAGGTCGCCGAGCGTGAGCACCCGGACGAGGTTCACCCAGATCGTCACCGGATTGTTCTGCGCGATCGGTTGTAGCCATGAGGGGAACGTCTCGGGCGGGACGAAGGCGGAGCTGACGAAGACGAACGGGAACACGATCGTGAACAGCGCCGCCTGCACCGCTTCGATCGTCTTCAGCGTGAGCCCGGCGAAGGCGGACACCCAGGTGAACACGTATCCCACACCGACGATCACGCCGAACGCGAGCAGCGCCTCCCACACGCTTGTGTGGATCCGATAGCCGACCAGGTAGGCGACGACCAGCATCAGCACCGTCTGGAGAGCCACCGAAGCGGTGTCGGCTGCCGTGCGACCGGCCAGGACCGCCGAGCGTGCCATCGGCAGCGAACGGAACCGATCGATGATGCCTTTCTGAAGGTCGTCGGCGAGTCCCACGCCCGTCTGCGTCGCAGCGAAGATCCCGGTCTGGACGAAGATTCCGGCCATCAGGAAATCGACGTACGACACGTTGGCCGGGAGGATCAGTTCGAACGCGCCCCCGAACACGAAGACGAATAGCAGCACGAACATCACGGGCTGGATCGTCGAGAACACCAGCAGGTCCGGCTTACGCACATACGTGATGAGGTTCCGCCGGGTGATGACCCACCAGTCTGAAACCGTGTTCGCGAGGCGGCCGGGGGTGCGGAGCGTCTCGGTGATGGCGCTCATACCTTCTCCTTCTTGCGATCGCGGCGCTTGGACCTGCCGCCGTCCTCGGAGGGCTGCTCCCCATCGGCCTCCTCGGCCGCGTGGCCGGTGAGGGCCAAGAAGACGTCGTCGAGGGTCGGTCGCCGAAGCCCCACGTCGGCGAGCTTGATCCCTTCTGTGTCGAGCCGTCGGACCGCCTCCGTCAGGATCGCCGTTCCGTCCGTGCCAACCGGGACGTTGATCTCGCCGGTGTTGTTGTCGACGTTGCCTCCCCCCGGTCCGAGGCCTAGCACCGCCCCGGCGGCCTCGCCCGCGCGTGATCGGTCGGCGACACGAAGCGCGAGCATCTCGCCGCCCACCCGGGCCTTCAGCTCATCCGAGGTCCCCTCGGCGATCACACGGCCCCCGTCGATGACGGCGATCTTGTCGGCCAGCCGGTCGGCCTCGTCTAGGTACTGGGTAGTCAGCAGGAGCGTCGTTCCCTCGGTGACGAGGTCTCGGATGATGTCCCACATCTCCAACCGCCCCCGCGGGTCCAGGCCCGTCGTGGGCTCGTCCAGGAACAGCACGCTGGGCTTGCCGACCAGGCTCGCGCCCAGGTCCAGGCGCCGCCGCATGCCGCCGGAGTACGTCTTGGCCACGCGGTCGGCGGCCTCCGCCAGCTCGAAGCGCTCGAGGATCTCCCGCCCGCGCCGCTTGGCCTCGGCCGCCGGCACGTGGTACAGGCGGCCCACCATCTCGAGGTTCTCCAGGCCGGTGAGGTTCTCGTCCACCGCGGCGTTCTGGCCGGCGAGGCCGATCACGTGCCGGAGCTCCTCCGCCTGCTTGACGACGTCGTAGCCGGCGACGGT
>Ga0075433_10003497_pt1 | contig 12136 bp, 9 predicted proteins | sample RhiMethybrSRZTD2_FD_75299 | JGI IMG/M metagenome (GOLD analysis project Ga0075433, IMG submission 75299) | Populus rhizosphere microbial communities from Tennessee, USA - Rhizosphere MetaG P. TD hybrid SRZTD2 | ecosystem: Host-associated > Plants > Roots > Rhizosphere > Soil | place: USA... | reverse complement strand
AACAACTCGTGGATGCGGAGCCACGAATAGTTTCGTTTCACAAGGCAAGATGTGTTGTGTAACATGTACTCGATTCTTCACCCGATCAGCCCTGGGGGGCCAAGAATTGCTCGAGTAGTGATCGTTCTCGCAGCCTGTTTACATTGACTTTTAACCGACACCAACACAATTCTAAAGATGTCTCGCAAGCCCATCCCGCTGGCGGCCGCGGTTGAGCAGCGAGTCGGTGGCTTGGATGAATCGGGAGGGCGAGCCGTGGCAGACAGGGTCACTTTCCTCACTACTCCAACTTGGGACTTCCTTGACGGATTTTTAGAACGGCTGCAGCGTTCCTTTCATTGTCCCCGTGCTTCAGCCCGGGGTTTTGGGTTGTCGAAGGCACCGCTTGCGGGCCTCGATGAGACCGCCATGTTTGCTTTGCTTCCTAAAGGAGACTGAGCTTGGGCAGTCATGAGAAGTCCCAGTACAACGTCAGCTTGCTGAGCCGGAGAAGAGCCTTAAGAACCGGTTTGCTTGGAGTATTAGGAGCCACAATGTTTTCGGCTTCAGCGCTAACCAAGAAATCAGTTGCTGCATCAATTGTACTTGGCGCCCAATCGTTTGAGCTGGATGAGATCACAATCGCCGACCTGCAGAAGGAGCTGAGTTCGGGGAGGCTGACGGCTCGCTCCATCACCGAGAAATATCTCGCCCGAATTGAAGCCATTGACCGGCACGGACCCACTCTGCGTAGTGTCATCGAAGTCAATCCCGACGCGTTGAAGATGGCAGATGTCCTCGACAAAGAGCGCAAAGAGACCGGCGTGCGCGGCCCTCTGCATGGCATTCCGGTGTTGATCAAGGACAATATTGACACCGCCGACCGGATGGCCACCACAGCCGGATCGCTGGCATTGGTCGGCGCGAGCGCGCCGAAGGATGCCTTCCTGGTGCGGCGCTTGCGCCAAGCCGGTGCCGTCCTCTTGGGCAAGACGAACCTGAGTGAATGGGCGAACATCCGTTCCAGCCATTCGATCAGCGGATGGAGCGGCAGGGGCGGATTCACGAAGAACCCGTATGCGCTAGATCGCAACCCTTCCGGTTCCAGTTCCGGCTCCGCTGTGGCCGTAGCAGCGAATCTTTGTGCGGCTGCGGTAGGCACGGAAACCGACGGTTCCATCGTCAGTCCTTCATCAGTGAACGGGATTGTAGGAATCAAGCCGACCGTCGGCCTTGTCAGTCGCACAGGAGTGATCCCTATCTCGCACACTCAAGACACCGCCGGGCCGATGGCGCGCTCGCTGCGGGACGCTGCGATTCTGCTGGGTGTTTTGGCGGGAGTGGATACTGAAGATGCGGCAACTGCCAACAGCCGTGGGAGAGCTTCAGCCGACTACACTCAGTATCTTGATCCGAAAGGCTTGCAAGGAATGCGGATTGGAGTAGTCCGGAAATTGTTTGGTTTCCATGAAGGTGTGGATGCACTGATGAGTAAGGCTCTTGACAGCATTAAAGCTCAAGGAGGACAGATCATAGATCCGGTCGACATCCTGACCCTCGACCAGCTTGGCAGCGCTTGGACGATTTTGTTCATGTATGAGCTCAAAGCGGATCTCAACGCCTACCTCGCGCGCCGCGGTTCCAGCGCACCGATGCATTCTCTAAAGGAGATCATCGCGTTTAATGAGCGAAACAGGAAGGCTGAGATGCCCCACTTTGGGCAGGACCTTTTCGTGAAGGCTGAGGCGAAGGGACCTCTTACAGACAAGGAGTATCTGGAGACCCGGGAAAAGAACTTGCGCTTGGCTCGAACCGAAGGTATCGACGCCGTGATGGACAAGTTCAAACTGGATGCGCTGGTGGCTCCAACCGACGGGCCGGCCTGGCTGACTGATCTTGTAGATGGCGATCACTATCTTGGTGGGAGCTCCACTCTCGCCGCTGTGGCGGGTTACCCGAGTATCACCGTTCCAGCGGGGTTTGTCATGGGACTGCCCGTTGGTATCTCCTTCTTCGGCCGAGCCTGGAGCGAACCGGTACTCCTGAGAGCCGCCTACGCGTTTGAGCAGGCAACGAAACATCGAAGGCCCCCTCGGTTTCTGGCGACAGTCGAGTCGGGCCCACCGGGAGTATAGGACGCCATTCACAAATACACTTCCTGACGTGCATCTCTCGCGAGCCCCACGCTGAAACACAGGATTAGTATGCGATTCGTTCGCGGTGCAATCAAAATGCACTGCTCAGGGTTTGACCGAGGACAGACCTTAGACTGCCAGGCTCGTTTCGCGATATGATAGTATTCGTGATGGATCGGCACTGCAGGCTTGAAACGAAGCAAGGACTTTGACTCAAGGATGATTTCTATGAAGAAGCGAATCGGGACAGTGATACTTCTTTTCTCGCTCGTTCTTTTAGGAGGACATTACGCTATCACCGCCGAAGATTCAGCTCAGCTTCCTCCCGCGGCACAGTCTTCCGTGGAGTTTTTGCGCGATGTCGAGCCCATATTTCATAAGAATTGTTACACCTGCCATGGGCCTTCGCAGCAAATGAACGGGTTACGACTGGATCAGAAAGAAGCCGCCCTCAAAGGAGGATACTCGGGAGCCGCGATTCAGCCGGGCAAGAGTTCGGAGAGCTTGCTGATTAAGAAGGTAGCCAGCTCGAAAGACGGCTTCAAGATGCCTCCTATGGGTCCGGCCCTGACGGCCGAGGAAATCGGCGTCTTGCGGGCCTGGATCGATCACGGAGCGGATTGGCCCGCGCAGTCTGCCGCGCCCTCAGCCGCTAAAATGTCCCCGGCTGAAAAGAAGTCGCATTGGTCATTTCAACGTGTCAAGCAACCTGAGCCGCCCTTGGTTCGCGAACGCTCCTGGGTTCGCAACCCGATCGATCATTTCATCCTGGCGAAGTTGGAAGCCGAAGGGATTTCACCCTCGGCCGAGGCGGACAAAATTACGTTGATCCGCCGGCTCAGCCTGGATCTCACGGGTCTGCCACCAACACCTGCCGAGGTCAACGATTTTCTAAGGGACAACAGTTCGCAAGCCTACGAGCGCATCGTCGATCGCCTGCTAAACTCTCCTCACTATGGCGAGAAATGGGCTCGCCACTGGCTTGACCTGGCCCGCTACGCCGACAGCGACGGCTATGAGAAGGATCAGGCGCGGCCCTATGCCTGGCGTTGGCGTCACTGGGTGATCGAGGCTCTTAACAATGACATGCCCTTCGACGAATTCACTCGTGCCCAGATCTCCGGTGACCTGATTCCCAATTCTTCACCGGACTCTTTAGTGGCAACGGGATTTTACCGGAACGGCCTGAAGAATCACGAGGCCGGTGTGAAGAGGGAGGAAGCGCGATTTGAAGAAGTGGTGGACCGCGCAAATACCGTCGGAACAGTTTGGTTAGGCCTCACCGTGGGTTGTGCCCAGTGTCACGACCACAAGTATGATCCCACCACCCAAAAGGATTATTATCAGTTATTCGCCTTCTTCAACAGCACTCAGGACGTGGTTGTGGACGCTCCTTTGCCAGGAGATATGGGTCCCTATCTTCAAGCCAGGCCGGGTTACTATGCCAAGCGCGAGGCTCTCTTGAAGGAGGGTGGGATTCCCGAGTTACAGACCGTGTGGGAAAACAAAGTTCGGGCAGCCAGAGACGATCCGGGCAAAAACCTTGATTGGGACTACGCCCTGACTGAAGTGAGGGCCACTGTCGAAGGGGCAGATCGTCTTCTTAGAAAGGGGCCCGAGCAGCGAACTCAGAAGGAGAATGATCAGCTCACGAATTACTTCATCGGCCATCCTGGCCCGGAAACCGCCAAGGACAAAGCAGCAGCTGATCGACTCAAGGAGCTTCAGAAGAAACTGCAGGAGCTGAGCGCTTCGTTTCCGGCTCTGAGCGAGGCTGATGTGGTCGTAGAAAGTTCGGAGCCAATCAAGACGCATATCGCGGTTCGAGGAGATTATCGAAGAGAGGGAATCGAAGTTCTGCCTGATGCCCCTGCCTTTTTGCCTCCACTCCCCAAAAACGACCAGCCTGCCCGACTTCGGCTGGCCAATTGGCTGGTCAGCCGCGACAATCCGCTCACATCTCGCGTGGCTGTCAACCGCATGTGGCAAGAGTTTTTCGGAAGGGGACTGGTGCGAACTTCGGAAGATTTTGGCACTCAAGGGGAAAAACCCACGCATCCGGAATTGCTGGACTGGCTTGCCTCTGAGCTGATGGATCAAGGTTGGAGCATGAAGCGGATGCACAAGTTGATTGTCATGTCTGCGACCTATCGCCAATCCTCTCAGGCCCGGCCCGATTTGAAGGACCGCGATCCCGTCAATACGCTTCTGGCCCGCCAAAATCGTTTGCGCCTGACGGCAGAGCAGATTCGCGACGCCGCACTCAGTACCAGCGGCTTGTTGTATCCGGTCGTAGGAGGAGAGAGCATTCGGCCGCCCCAGCCGGAGAGCGTCTCGAAGCTGACCTACGGCGGCGCCAAATGGGAAGAGTCTCAAGGGAAGGACCGTTATCGCCGCGGTCTCTACATCCATTACCAACGCACCTCCCCTTACCCGCAACTGGTGAACTTTGACGAGCCCAACTCCAACATCTCTTCTACGCGCCGGCCCCGATCCAACACGCCGCTGCAAGCACTGAATCTGCTGAATGACCCCGTGTTCACAGAAGCCGCGCAATCCCTGGCGGTGCGGGTTCTGGAAGCAGCGCCCCGGGATTGGGAGCATCGCCTGGACAGCCTGTTCCAGCTCTGTTTGAGCCGGAGCCCCAATCCGAATGAGCGAGAGAAGATTGGACGTTATTTTGAAAATCAGAAATCGATCTTCCTGAAAGATCCCAAATCCATCGCGTCAGTGGCGCCAAATCCAGTTCCCGGCGTCGAACCGGTCGAAGTGGCAAGCTGGGTCGGCGTCGGGCGGGTTGTCATGAATTTGGACGAATTTATCACAAGGGAGTGAACATCCATGAACTGGAAACAATTCCAACAGATTCAAACGCGCCGCGATTTCTTCCGAAAATGTGCAGGAGGGGTTGGCATTTTCGCCTTGGCAGACTTGCTGACTGCGGACGGACTCACGGCCGCTAGCAAACTGCCGGCGATGAATCCGCTTGCTCCCAAAGAACCTCACTTTGCCCCCAGGGCGAAGCATGTGATCTTCATGTTCATGGAAGGCGGGCCCAGCCAGTTTGAGCTCTTCGACGAAAAGCCCGCTCTGGAGAAATACAACGGCCAGTCGTTGCCTCCATCTCTCACCAAAGATCTGAAGCTTGCTTTTATCAAGCCCACGGCTTCCGTGATGTCCAGCCGTTACAAATTCCAACAGCATGGCCAGAGCGGCACCAGTCTTTCGGAGCTGCTGCCGCATCTGGGAAGCTGCGCCGATGATATTTGCCTGGTCCGCTCCATGCACACAGACGCCTTCAATCACCATCCCGGGCAGCTGCTGCTGTTTACCGGAAGCATCCAGTTCGGGCGGCCGACGATGGGTGCGTGGTCGATTTATGGCCTTGGCAGTGAATCCCAAAATCTGCCGGGCTTTGTGGTGCTGACCTCCGGCGTCGGCACCAGCGGCGGCGCCAGCAACTTTTCCAGCGGATTTTTGCCGTCTCATTACCAGGGGACTGTCTTTCGGAACAGTGGAGATCCCATTCTCTATCTGTCTAATCCTCCCGGATTCAATCAGCAATCTCAGAAGGCCGCGCTGGATGCGATCCGCGACCTGAATGCGGAGCGTTACGGCACCACCGGAGACCTGGAAATCGCATCACGCATTTCCTCTTATGAGCTGGCGTTTCGAATGCAGATGGCTGGCCCTGAGCTGTTGAACTTTTCCAATGAATCCAAGACGACTCTGGAGATGTATGGGGTCAACAGCCAGGATGAAGATACCCGCCAGTACGCAACCAACTGCCTGCTGGCCAGACGCCTGGTGGAGCGCGGCGTTCGATTCATCCTCATGATGGACGCCAGTTGGGACGACCACGTCGAGCTCAACAAGAAACTTCCCAAGCGCTGCCGCAAGATCGACCAGCCGACAGCGGCGCTCATCAAGGACCTCAAGCAGCGGGGGTTGTTGGATGAGACGCTTGTAGTTTGGGGCGGGGAGTTTGGTCGCACACCCATGGTGGAGATCCGAAAACCCGAGGATGCCGATAACGCGGGCCGCGACCATCACCCGAATGCCTACAGTATGTGGATGGCGGGAGGCGGTCTCAAAGGAGGTCAGGTGGTGGGCAAGACCGATGATTATTGCCTGAACATTGTGGAAGATCCCATTCATGTGCATGATCTTCAGGCCACCTTGCTGCACTGCCTGGGATTCGATCATACCCGGCTGACTTACAGATACATGGGCCGTGAATTTCGCCTGACCGACGTCGCCGGCAACGTTGTGCAGAAGCTATTGGCGTAGCAGCCTTCGACTTTAGCACCTCCTAAAGACCCGTAACCGTCACGGATTGACAATCGGTGGTAGCCGTAACCTGCATATCCTGCCCGCGAGAGGCAGATCTTCCTCGACGTCTCTCTCCACTTTCATGTCCAACTCAACTTCACAAACGCTTCGCATTTTTGTGGACGAAGCTGGTTCTCTTAACATAAAACCGGCATCTGAGTCAGCAAGCCGCAAAGCGATCATCATGTGCGCGGTAGCTGTCCCTCCATCGCAGGAAGAGACTCTGTTGAGCTTGCTACCTCGGGACCACAACGGTAACTTGTTAAAATCGTCGGACAAGCTGATGTCTGAGCGCCATGCGCTTCGCTTTGTGCAAGAGCTACTCGACAGCCAGTCCGATGTCTCATTGGTTCTGGTTGACGCCGGTCTCGACGAGAACTACCAGGTCATCAGCGAGGTTACGGAGATTGCCAACCGCGTACGCACGGAAAGTCGCGAACGACGCATTCGGGCGCCAAACCTTAACTACGAGTTACTCGTCAAAGACGCGATCGTCGGCGTCCTGGGCCCAGCTTGGGAACGAGCAGGGTGCAAGGTCACGTGTCTCGACGTTATCTTGGATAGTGCCAACCTGTCTATGGGCGATAGGAAACGCTTTAAGCAAATCCTGACCGAGAATTCCGCAAAGCACGGGTTGCACATGGAGGTAAGTTGGTGCTGCAACGAGGATCAACCGCTTCTCAACGTTCCTGACATCATTGCGGGAATCATGCACCGAAGATTGATTCACAACCAACTGGAGGAAACCGCTGATTTGCTTCTGCGGGCGTGGCGTGATAGCCGCATAATCATCCAAGATGGTCGAACGTTTGTCCCCTTGCCCACCTGAATCCCCAATGTGAAATCGGCATCGGGTCCAGGAAGCTTGCCAAGACTTCAGCATTGAAAGGATCATGAAATTGCGGGTCCCTGTTCAGGTGATTCTCTTTTGTGGCCCCCTCCTTTGGGCAGTAGGGCCGCCCACTGTGGCTCTCGTGGCTGCGGACGCCAACAAGAGTTTCGTCGAGCGCTGCGGTGGGTGCCATGGAGCGGATGCTCGTGGCAGCGACCGAGGACCGGCGCTTGCCGGGAATCGCCGACTTAGCACACGTTCCGTTGTGCAGCTCCGAGACCTGATCCGCAAGGGAATTCCCGGAACAGGTATGCCGGCCTTCGATTTGCCACCGGAGGAGCTGGACGCCCTTGCCGCCTTGGTCCATTCGCTCAATGGGCCGGCTGCCGAAAGCAATGTGCCCGGAGACTCTGCTGCCGGAGAACAATTCTTCTCTGGCAAAGGGCAATGCGCCTCCTGTCATATGGTCTACGGCAAGGGAAGGCCGATTGGTCCGGACATCTCAAATGTGGGAAGCCAGATGACGGTCGATCAGATTCGAGAGGCCTTGTTGCAGCCTAGCGCCCGTATAACACCCGGCTATGAACTAGTGACCGTCCGTTTGCGGGATGGACGGGCTCTACGTGGTTTCGCCAGAAATCGAAGCAATTTTGATGTTCGCTTACAGGATCTAGACGGAAAGATTCACCTCCTCCAGGAGGGCCAGATCTCGGCTATCCAGGACGAGCAGCAGTCCTTGATGCAGCCGCTGAAAGCCAGCCCGGAGGAGGTTCAAAACTTAGTCGCCTATCTCGGCCACCTTACTGGAGTGAAGCCTGGAGTGCCGGCCAGCGCTCATTCCGCCGAACGTATGGGACCTGACTTCTCAAGAATCCTGAATCCTGAGCCGGGCGAGTGGCTGACCTACAATGGAAAGTTGAGCGGAAACCGCTATAGCGAACTGGCCGAGATCAACACCACTAATGTCAACCAGCTCGGCGTGAAATGGACTTTTTCGATCCCTCTCTGGAAACAGTTATTGCCTGACACAGCCTACTATGTTCAGAACATGCGGTACTTCGGGCTGGAATCGACCCCTCTTGTTGCCGACGGCATCATGTACGTAACGGGCCCGCAGCAGGCTTTTGCACTCGACCCGTTCACGGGACGCGCCATCTGGCACTATTCTCGCCCGCGCACTCCGGGATTGGTAAGCGATGCATCCCTCGGCACCAACCGCGGCCTGGCTCTTCTCGAAGACAAGCTTTTCATGGTGACCGACAATGCCCACCTAATCGCTTTGAACCGCACGACCGGCCGCCTAGTATGGGAAGCTGTGATGCCCGATGAGCTTCAGCACTACGGCTCGACTGTGGCGCCCTTGATTGTCAAGGATATGGTCATTGCCGGCGTTTCCGGCGCCGACTGGGGCATTCGAGGATTTCTTTCCGCCTACAAAGCCTCAACCGGCGAGCGTATGTGGCGGTTCTGGACGATTCCTGGGCAGGGCGAGCCGGGATCTGAAACCTGGAAAGGGAAAGAGCCTCTCTTTGGAGGCGGCTCGACATGGTTGACCGGTACCTATGATCCCGAGACTGATACGCTCTATTGGCCCACAGCCAATCCCTATCCGAATTCCGACGATCGCGATCGGCCCGGCGATAATCTTTTTACCAATTGCCTCCTGGCTCTAGATCCTGATACCGGGAAACTGAAGTGGCACTATCAATTCACGCCGCACGATATCTATGATTGGGATGCGACCGAGCCGCCTGTTCTCATTGACACGCAATATCGAGGAACAGCTCGAAAGCTGCTGCTGCAGGCAAATCGAAACGGATTCTTCTACGTTTTCGACCGCACAAACGGTCAAATCCTGCTGGCAGAGAAGTTTTTGAAGCGGCTTAATTGGGCGAGTGGAATTGGTCCCGACGGACGTCCGCAGCTTTTGCCCGAAGGTGAGGAACGCTGCCCCGAAGACGCCACCAACTGGAATGCAACGGCCTTCAGCCCGGTGACACGACTGTACTACGTCATGGCCCATGAAAAATGTGTGGTGAAGCTCTCGCAGGGCAGTCGGAAAACGGAGCTTCAAGAGGAGCCCGGAAAGAAATATCTGCGAGCACTCGATATTGAAACCGGAAAGATCGTCTGGGAAAAGCCGCAAATCGGAGTCACTGAAGGTAAGAGAAACGCGGGAGTTCTCGCGACTGCGGGCGGTATTCTATTCTACGGAGATCCGACCGGAGACCTCGTCGCCGTCGATGAGCGGGACGGCAAGGTTCTGTGGCATTTTCCCACCAACGAAGTGATCAAAACCTCTCCGATCACCTATTCGGTCGGCGGCAAGCAGTTCATCGCGCTCGCAGTCGGCTCCAATATTATGTGCTTCGGTCTGCCGTGAACGATCCAGTGATGGTGTATCCACGGATCGGCGAGAAAAGTCCCCTCCTTACATAAGGAGGGTGGCGCTGGCGGCCGCCGGTGCGGGATGGTTGGAGACCGTACAGGACACACCACGCCAGCCATGGGCTGCTCCCATGGCATCCCTCCTCGTCTGAGCTGATCGTGTCCCACATCTCTTCTGCTGGACATTGGGGGTAGGTGAAAGCCCTACGCTGAGCCGGTTTTCCGCCCTGAAAGGGCGGAGGAATGTAGCCCAGGGCCAGCGCCTGCTCGCGCCGCCCTGGGTGGAAGTTACGCCCGAGTTTCCTCCTCTCCCCCGCCTGGAAGTCCGCAGATGCGGTGAAATGCCTTCCGGGAGCGGGGGAGAGGGAAGGGGAGTGGGGTGAACGCCGGTATCCTCTGAATCCACCGACCTGACCTATTAGCAAAGATCAGCTGGTAAGCGGCATGATCTCGAGGCGGCCGCACATTCCTCTCGTGCTCATTCCGAGATTCTACCAAGGCTCCTTCTGCTATCCCATTGACAGAGGCTGGCGCGTTTCGACGGTTTCACCTCTTTCAAGGAAGGATTGCGCCCAAGCCAGAACCCTGGGCCAGCCGCCGCTGAAACTCTTGAGCGCTTCAGGTTTGCCAGCTAAGCCACTGTGGCGCATCTTGACCAGGGTGCCTCCCGGCGCGGCCGTCAATTCCCAACGCACCGTACTTTCCAGATCTCCTGCCCAGCTTGCCAACCAGGTATGGACGAGGAGGTGAGGCCGGTCAATCTCGAGATACTTCCCCTTGACCTCAAACGTCACACCACTGTCGTTCACTCCCGCGCTCCGCCACCGACCGCCCGGCTTCAAGTCTGCCTCCCACTCGGTACAGCGGTACAGACCCTTTTGACCCCACCACTTCAAGAGTTGCTGGGGATCAGTGATAGCTTGAAAGACACGGTCTGGCGGAACCGCAATAAAGACTTCACCGACAAGTGCGTCTTGATCGGGACTTACTGCGATGGCAACTGCAGAGGCTTTCACCGCCCGTTCGCAGTGCGTCCGGAGCAGCTCCAGCACTCCTGGCCAGCCGCCTGTATAGTCTTGGCGAGCAACCCGCTCGTCGGTAAGGCCAGTGTGAGTGACCTTAACCCGAGTGCCGCTGGCGCTCGGCACTAGCTCCCAACGAACCAGAGTGGGATGGTCAGGATGCTCGTGCCAGTTAGCCAGCCAAATGTAAGCCAGGATACGCGGAGGGTCATACTCAACAATCTCTCCATGTGCTTTGAAATGACTAACCCCATTGATGGCCAGCTTCTCAGTAGAGTCACTTGCCTCAAAATGCCACTCTCCACCCAGGCGAGCATCAATCTCCCACACCGAAGGCTTGCAGGCTTCGTCGCCCCACCAGCGGATGAGCTGGGCCGAATCGGTCAGCGCCTGGAAGACGCGTTCTACGGGCGCGGCGATTTCAATCTCAGTTACGACGGCATCCAAACCTGGGGACTCGCTTGCCTTGGCCATAAATGGAAGCTCCTCTCAAAATCCCCCCTTGAGGGGGGAAGCGCCGCAGGCCGCGGGGGGTGTCTCTCGAACGTTCGCCAGGACATCCCCCTGCATTTTCATCCCAAGGTGGTGCCGCCTAGCAGCATGAATGGCTTCTTTGAAAATCCCCTCTTGGGAGGGGAAAGAAGGCTTTAGCCTTCAGGGGTGGGTTCTTTCCGTCGGAACAACTTACCCGCGTATCTCTCCGCCATAGGAGACTCATTTCCCTGGAACATGGAAACACCGCTGTGCCTTGCCAATTTTCTGTTTTGGAAGGACTCACTTCACACGCTGTAACTCGAAATGCTCTTTTGTCTCTTTGCCGTCCTTCTTCCAGACCCACTCTTCGCTGAGGTGCTTGTTGTCCACCAGAGTAAACACAGCCCGATGCATGTGGCCGGAATCTGGACTTGCCAGGTTTGTGGCATCCAGAAAGTCGAACGCAACGGAGTTTCCGTCCGCAATGGGAACCGCCTTCATCCTGGGCTGGTTTCCGGCAGCGCAATAGTGGCTCATGAGCAAACGATCTCCATCGAGGTAAAACATAGTAACCATGTTGTGCTCGCCCTCGATTTCACTCATCACCGCCGAGCCGTTGGCTGTCACCCGATAGGATTCCCGCACGGCCTGTCCATTGGACATCTTTCCTTCCCAGGTACCTGCCAGTGATTTCAACTTCTCAAAAGATTGCTGGGAACCCGATTCGGCGAAAGCGGTCGGTACCACAAACAAAACCATAACGTACGCTACTCGATGCCACTTCATTGTCTGCCTCCTTGTCGAATTGGTTTCTTTTTGGTTTGGGACTCCTTCTCGTACTCGGCTTCTACAAAGGACTTCAAGCCGGCCAGGTTCGCCCGCCAGAAGACGCGGTACTGCTCCAGCCACGAATCCACGGCCTTCAGGGGCTTCGGGTTGAGCTCGTAGAACCAATTTCTCCCCTGGCGGCGTTC
>Ga0075433_10003496_pt1 | contig 12143 bp, 13 predicted proteins | sample RhiMethybrSRZTD2_FD_75299 | JGI IMG/M metagenome (GOLD analysis project Ga0075433, IMG submission 75299) | Populus rhizosphere microbial communities from Tennessee, USA - Rhizosphere MetaG P. TD hybrid SRZTD2 | ecosystem: Host-associated > Plants > Roots > Rhizosphere > Soil | place: USA... | reverse complement strand
CGGGGGAGCGCGGAGGGCCCCGCCCGGGGCCGCCGCCGCTCGACGGTCGGAGGCGAACCGAAAGGACGGAGCTATGGCCGCGCTGACCATGAAGGAGCTGCTGGAGGCCGGGGTGCACTTCGGCCACCAGACCAAGCGCTGGAACCCCAAGATGCAGAAGTACATCTTCGGGGAGCGCAATGGCATCTACATCATCGACCTGCAGAAGACCCTCAAGAAGTTCCGCGAGGCGTACGCCTTCATGCGGGACCTCGCCGCCGAGGGCGGCTCGATCCTCTTCGTGGGCACGAAGAAGCAGGCCCAGGAGGCGGTGCTCGAGGAGGCGGCGCGCTGCGGGATGTTCTACGTCAATCACCGCTGGCTGGGGGGCACCCTCACCAACTTCGCGACGATCCGGAAGTCCATCGCGCGCCTCAAGAAGCTCGACGAGATGAAGGAGACTGGCGAGTACGAACGCCTGCCCAAGAAGGAAGTCCTGGGGCTGGAGCGCGAGCGAGAGAAGCTCGAGAAGGCGCTGGTGGGGATCAAGAACCTGGACCGGCTGCCGTCCGCCGTGTTCATCATCGACCCCAAGAAGGAAGACATCGCCGTGGAGGAAGCGCGGCGCCTGGCCATCCCCATCGTGGCCATCGTGGACACTAACTGCGACCCCACCGTCATCGACTACCCGATTCCCGGCAACGACGACGCCATCCGCGCGGTCCGGCTCATCACCGCGCGCATGGCCGACGCCATCAATGAGGGGCGGGGCACCCTGGCCAAGGAGGAGTCGGAGGAGATTCCCGCCTCCCCGGACCTGCCGGTGGTGACGGAAGCCGAGATGAGCGCGTCGGCCGAGCCTGGCGCCTAGGACAGGATCGAGGAGACCGACCCGCATGGCATCCGCCGAGATGGTGAAGGAGCTCCGGGAGCGTACCGGAGCGGGAGTGATGGACTGCAAGGCCGCGCTGGACTCCTCCAAGGGAGACCTCGCGGGCGCCGTGGAGTTTCTCCGGAAGAAGGGCCTCGCCGACGCGGCCAAGAAGGCGCACCGCGAGGCCAAGGACGGGGTGGTGCATGCCTACATCCACCCCGGAGCGAAGATCGGCGTGCTGGTGGAGATCAACTGCGAGACCGACTTCGTGGCCCGCACCGAGGATTTCCAGCAGCTCGTGAAGGACATCGCCATGCAGGTGGCGGCGGCCAACCCGTCGTACGTCGCGCGCGAGCACGTGCCCGTGGCGGTGATCGAGAAGGAGCGGGAGATCTACCGCGAGCAGATGGCCGACCAGAAGAAGCCCCCCCAGGTGCTCGACAAGATCATCGAGGGCAAGCTCGAGAAGTTCTACGCAGAGCAGTGCCTGCTCGACCAGCCCTTCATCCGCGACGCCACCGGCAAGCTGCGGATCAAGGACATGGTGGACCAGGCCACGGCGAAGATGGGCGAGCGCGTCGTGGTCAAGCGCTTCGCGCGCTTCCAGGTGGGCGAGGGCGCGTAGTTGCCCGCTGCCTATCGCCGGATCCTGTTGAAGGTCTCGGGCGAGGCCCTCGCGGGCAACCGGGGCTACGGCATCGATCCGGAGACCCAGGCCCGCATCGCGGACGAGATCCGCGAGGTCGTGAACCTGGGCGTGCAGGTCGCGGTGGTCATCGGCGGCGGCAACATCTTCCGCGGGCTCGCGGCCAGCGCGGGCGGGATGGAGCGCGCCACCGGCGACTACATGGGCATGCTCGCCACCGTCATCAACGCCCTCGCCCTCCAGGACGCCATCGAGAAGGCGGGGGTGGCCACGCGAGTGCTCTCCGCCATCGAGATGCGGGCGGTGGCCGAGCCGTACATCCGCCGCCGCGCCATCCGTCACCTGGAAAAGGGGCGGGTGGTGGTGTTCGCCGCCGGCACCGGCAACCCCTTCTTCACCACCGACACCGCGGGCGCGCTGCGCGCGGTGGAGATCGGCGCCGAGGCCATCCTGAAGGCGACCAAGGTGGACGGCATCTACACCGCGGATCCCGCCAAGGATCCCACCGCGACCAAGCTGCCCCGCATCGGCTACATCGAGGTGCTCAATCGCGGGCTCCAGGTGATGGACACGACCGCGATCTCGCTCTGCATGGAGAACAAGCTTCCCATCGTGGTGTTCGACCTCACGCGCAGCGGCAACATCCGCAGGATCGTGATGGGCGAGCCGGTGGGCTCGGTGGTGTCCGCCGAGGCCGGCCCCCTCAAGGAGTGAGCGCCATGCACGAAGCCTTGCTCAAGGACATGGAGACGCGCATGCAGGCCGCGGTGGATCTGCTCACCCGCGAGTTCGGCGGGGTGCGCACGGGGCGCGCCAACACCGCGCTCCTCGACTCGCTCCGCGTCGAGGCTTACGGCAACATCACGCCGATCAATCAGCTGGCCTCCATCTCCGTGCCGGATCCGAAGACGTTGCTGATCCAGCCGTGGGACACGAGCCAGATGCACAACATCGAGAAGGCGATCTCGAAGTCGGATCTCGGCCTCACGCCCGCCAACGACGGTAAGGTGATCCGTCTCACCCTACCAAACCTCACCGAGGACCGGCGCAAGCAGCTCGCCAAGACCGTGCACAAGCTCGCGGAGGACGCCCGGGTAGCGATCCGAAACGTCCGGCGCGAGGCCAACGACAAGCTGAAGGGCCTCGCCAAGGACAAGAAGGTGTCCCAGGACGAGGAGCGTCGCGGCCACGACGCCATCCAGAAGACGACCGACAAGTTCGTGGGCCGCGTGGACGAGCTCTCGAAGAAGAAGGAAGCTGAGGTGCTCGCGCTCTAGTGAGACGCACGGCGCGGCGCCGCGCTCCGCGCGGGAGTGCATTGTGTATCCGCTCGGCTCGCCGGCGGCTGCGCCTCACCAAACCGGTGTTTTTGCTGGCAGCATACCGGCCCCTCCGGTAAGATTCGAGGTTATGGCGTTCACTCCCGCCTCCCGAGCGGCCGTCACCGATCTCTCGCGGCTTCCCGAAGACGAGCTGCGCATTCGGGTGCTGGCGCGCCCGCGCCCCCGTCACATCGCCATCATCATGGACGGCAACGGCCGGTGGGCGACCCGGCGCGGGCTACCCCGCGTGGCCGGACACCATCAGGGCGTGAAGGCGGTACGGGAGACGGTGCGCGCGGCGGGCGAACTGGGTGTGGAGTTCCTCACGCTCTACGCGTTCTCCTCGGAGAACTGGCAGCGTCCTGAGAACGAGGTGTCGTTCCTCATGACCCTGCTCGAGCGGACCATCGACGGGGAGCTGCCCGATCTGCAGGCCAAGAACGTCCGATTCCGCGTCATCGGCCGGGCTGACGGGATCCCCGCGCGAGTACGGCGCCGCGTGGACCACGTGGTGGCGGAGACCGCCGCCAACACCGGCCTCACCCTCGTCCTCGCGCTGAACTACGGCGGCCGCGACGAGCTGGTGGACGCGGTCCGGCGGCTCGCCGAGGAGGTGCGCGCCGGCGCGCGCGATCCCGGCGAGATCGACGAGGCGGCGGTGTCGCGGGCGCTCTACACCGACGGCATGCCGGATCCCGATCTCCTGATCCGCACCAGCGGCGAGATGCGCGTGTCGAACTTTCTCCTGTGGCAGATCGCGTACACCGAGCTGTGGGTGACGCCCACGCTCTGGCCCGACTTCGGCGGGCGCGACCTCTGTGTGGCGATCGCCGACTACCAGCGTCGCGACCGCCGTTTCGGGCGGGTGTGATGGCGGAAGCGAGCGGCGTGCCCATCCCCGCCGACGCGCCGTTGCCCTCGCGGGGAGCGGCGCTCCTCAAGCGGGGGCTGAGCACGCTCGTGCTCCTGCCCGTGTTCGTGTGGATCGTGATGGGCGCGCCGATCTGGGTGTTCGGGGCGACGGTGGTGCTGGTGGCGTCCCTGGGGCAGTGGGAGCTCACCGGCATGTTCGAGCGAGCGGGCATCCGCGTCTTCCGCGCCCTCGGGCTCGTGGGCGGCACCCTGGTGACGGCGAGCTTCGCCCTGCCCATCTCGGAGCGCTTCGCGTTCACCGGCGTGCTGCTGCTCACGCTCTGCGCGATGCTCTGGCCGCCCCGCGACGGGCACGTCGACTGGCAAGGGATGACGGTGACCGCGTTCGGCATCGCCTACGTGAACTGGCTGCTCGGCTATGCCTTCTGGCTGCGCGATCTCGAGGCCGGGAAGGAGTGGGTGCTGCTCCTCGTGTTGGTCACGTGGCTCGGCGAGACCGCCGCCTACCTCGTGGGCTCGGCTCTCGGCCGGCACGCCCTCGCCCCGCTGGTCAGCCCCAAGAAGACGGTGGAAGGCGCCGCCGCGCAGCTCGTGGTCTCGGTCGTCGCCGCGCTGATCGCGCGGGCGTGGTTCTTCCCCGCGCTGCCCCTGTCCGGGGCCGTCCTCGTGGGGCTGATGCTCGGCGTGGTGGGGCAGGTGGGCGACCTGGTCGAATCGGCGCTCAAGCGCAGCGTGGGGGTGAAGGATACCGGCCGGCTCATTCCCGGCCACGGCGGCATGCTCGATCGCATCGACAGCCTGCTCTTCAACACGCCCGTGCTCTTCTACTACGCCGTCCACGTGCGGGGCGCCTCATGAAGCGGCTGATCCTCCTCGGCGCCACCGGCTCGGTCGGCCGCCGCGCGCTCGAGCTCGTGGATCAGTTCCCCGGCGACTTCCGCGTGGAAGGCCTGGCCGCGCGCGGCTCGAACCCGGAGCTGGTGGCGGATCTCTGCCTGAAGCATCGCCCGCGCGCGCTCGCCCTCGCCGACCCCGACGCGGTGGACGCGGTGGCGCGTCTGCTGCCGCGCCCGCACCCCGAGATCCTGCGCGGCGAGGCCGGTCTCGCCGCGCTCGCCGGCGAGCTGCCCGCCGACCTCGTCCTCTCCGCGATCGTGGGCGGAGCGGGCCTGCTCCCCACCATGGCGGCCATCCGGGCGGGCAAGACGGTGGCGCTCGCCAACAAGGAGCCGCTCGTGATGGCGGGCGCGCTGATGACCGCCGCGGCCCGCGCGCGGGGGGTGGCGATGCTCCCCGTGGATTCCGAGCACAGCGCGATCTTCCAGTGCCTGGTGGGCCACAACCGCTCGGAGGTGCACCGCATCCTCCTGACCGCCTCGGGGGGCCCGTTCCGTCGCATGTCCAAGGCCGAGCTCGAGCACGTCACGGTGGAGCAGGCGCTCAACCATCCCACCTGGAAGATGGGCGCCAAGATCACGGTGGATTCCGCCACGCTCATGAACAAGGGGCTGGAGATCATCGAGGCGCGCTGGCTGTTCGACCTCGAGCCCGCGCAGGTGCAGGTGATCGTGCACCCCCAGTCCATCATCCACTCGATGGTGGAGTACGTGGACGGGTCGGTGATCGCGCAGCTCGGCGTGGCCGACATGGGCATTCCGATCCTTTACGCGTTCACCTATCCGGGCCGGCTCCCCGCCGCCGCGGAGCGGCTCGATCTCGCCAAGCTCGCCGCCCTGACCTTCGAGGAGCCCGACGCCGACCGCTTCCCGTGCCTCGCCCTCGCGCGCCGCGCGCTGGTGGAGGGCGGCATCGCGCCGGTCGCGCTCAACGCCGCCAACGAGGTCGCGGTCGCCGCTTTCCTCGCCGGGCGCATCCGCTTCGTGCAGATCCCGGCCCTAATTGCGCGGGCCCTTGACACCGTGCCGCCGCGCCGGCTCGACGATCTCGAGACCTGCGTGGCCGTCGATGCGGAGACGCGCCGCCTGGTAGCGGGCTGGTTGCCCGCGGGAGCCGCAGCATGACGTCTGTCCTCGCCTTCCTCGTCGTCATCGGTGTCCTCATCGTGATACACGAGCTGGGCCACTTCGTGATGGCCCGGCTCTCCGGCGTGGGCGTGGAGCGCTTCTCGATCGGCTTCGGCCCCGTGCTGTGGCGCTATCGCGGCCCGGAGACCGAGTACTGCCTGTCCGCGATTCCCATGGGCGGCTACGTGAAGATGATGGGCGACGACGAGAACCCGCTGGAGGGCGGCGCCGGTCCCACCGTGGATCCGGCGAAGGCCTTCAACGGGAAGCCCCTCATCGCGCGCTTCCTCATCGTGTTCGCGGGGCCGGGGATGAACTTCGTGCTCGCCGCGGTGATCTTCGCCCTCGTGTTCATGATCGTGGGACGGCCCATGCTGCCCGCGACCGTGGGCGGGGTCGTCGCGGAGGGCGCGGCGGCCAAGGCGGGGCTCGCCCCGGGCGACCGCATCCGCGCCATCGACGGGCGACCCGTGGAGTACTGGGACGAGATCGCCCGGCTCGTCCGCGATGGCCAGGGCAAGTCCCTCGACCTCACGGTCACCGGCCCGGCGGGCGCCGAGCGCCGGCTCAGCATCGCGCCCACCCGCGTCATGGAGAAGGACATCTTCGGGGACGAGCGCGAGATCTGGGACCTCGGCATCGTCCCCCACGTCGCCCCCACCATCGGGGACGCGGTGGCGGGCTATCCCGCCGCCCAGGCGGGCCTGCGCTCCGGCGACACCGTGATCTCGATCGAGGGCCGTCCCGTGGTCACGTGGAGCGATCTCGCCGAGACGATCAGCAAGCGGGCCGATCAGCCCACACGCCTCGAGGTGAGGCGCGGGAGCGAGACCCTCACGGTCACCCTGACGCCGAAGGCGGTCAAGGACCGGGGTCTGGACGGCAAGGAGACCACGGTCGGGCGCATCGGTATCAGCCCGCAGCCCGCCACCAGCTACGTGCGCTCGAATCCCCTGGCGGCGGTGCGCGATGGCGTCGAGAAGACCGTCGAGGTCACCGCGCTCACCGCGGTCGGGCTCTGGAAGATCGTGGTGGGCCAGCTCGACCGGTCGAACATCGGGGGACCGATCCAGATCGCTCAGGCCGCGGGCGAGCAGGCCCGTCACGGGCTGCCCAGCCTGGCATTCTTCACCGCGGTGATCAGCGTGAACCTCGCCCTGCTGAACCTCCTGCCGGTGCCCATGCTGGACGGCGGACACCTGCTCTTCTTCGTCTGCGAGGCCGTGCTCGGGCGACCGCTCTCGGTGCGGAAGCGCGAAGTCGCCCAGCAGGTGGGCTTCGTCCTGCTGCTCATGCTGATGGTGTTTGCGGTCTACAACGATCTGGTGCGGATCGACGTCTTCCGATTCTTCCGCTAACGCGAGCGAGGGCCTTCCGTCATGGGACAGTACACGTGTCACGTCTTCGTCTGCACCTCCGGCGAGACCTGCCCGCAACAGGGTGACGTCGAGAAGTTCGTCAAGACCCTACGTGCCGCCGTCGCCACCGCGGGGAAGCACACCGAGGTGCGGATCAACAAGTCGGGCTGCTTCTCCCAGTGCGGCCACGGCCCGATGATCGTGACCTACCCGGACAACGTCTGGTATCACGGCGTGCAGGAGTCCGATCTCGGCGAGATCGTCCAGTCCCACATCCTGGGCGGCAAGCCGGTGGCACGTCTCGTGTACGACCCCGGCGTGCCCGGCCCCAACAAGGTCCCGGCCGCCTCCGCCGCCAAGCCCGCCGGAGCCTGAGCCCGGTGCGCTGGAAGCGCGCCCTCATCCCGACGCTGCGCGACGATCCCGCCGACGCGGAGGCGGTGAGCCATCGCCTCATGGTCCGGGCGGGCCTGGTGCGCCAGCTCGCGGCGGGCCTCTACGTGTACCTGCCGCTGGGCCTCCGGGTGATCGACAAGGTCAACGCGATCATCCGCGAGGAGATGAACCGGATCGGCGGGCAGGAGATCTCGATGCCCGTGCTCCACCCCGCGGAGATCTGGCAGCAGTCGGGGCGCTGGGACGCCATCGGCGCCGAGATGTTTCGCTTGAAGGACCGCTACGGTCGCGACATGGTCCTGGCGATGACGCACGAGGAGGTCATCGCCTGGCTTGCGGCCAAGGAGATCCGCTCCTACCGCGACCTCCCACAGATCTGGTACCAGATCCAGACCAAGGAGCGGGACGAGGCGCGGCCGCGCTCGGGCGTGCTGCGCACGCGCGAATTCCTCATGAAGGACTCGTACACCCTCGATCCGGACGTGGAGGCGCTGGACCGCTCGTACCGCGCCCACCACGACGCCTACTGCCGGATCTTCGAGCGCTGCGGGGTGCGCTACATCGTGGTCGAGTCCGATCCCGGCATGATGGGCGGCTCGGGCTCGCACGAGTTCATGGCGCCCAGCTCGGCGGGCGAGGACGACGTGGCCCTCTGCGCGGCGTGCGGTTACGCGGCCAACGTGGAGCTGGCCCGGGGAGTGCCCGGCACGCCCGACGCCCCGTGGAGCGCGCCCGCGGAGGTCGCCACGCCCGGGGTCAAGACCATCGCGGAGGTGTCGACCCAGCTGCGGATCGATCCGGCGCTCACGGTGAAGTCGCTGCTATTCATCGGGCCCAAGGGGCCGGTGCTGGCGCTGGTGCGGGGCGACCACGCGCTCCACGAGCGCAAGCTCGCGCGCGCCCTCGGCGGCGAGGCGCGGCCGGCCCACCCCGAGGAAGTGAAGACGCACCTGGGCGTCGCGCCCGGCTCCGTGGGCCCGGTCAAGGCGCCGGGCGGCGTCCGGGTGCTGGCGGACGAGTCGCTGCGCAGCGGGCGCTACGTGGTGGGGGCCGGTCGCGAGGGCTATCACCTTGTCGGAGTGGCGCCGGGCGTGGACTTCTCCGCGGAGTTCGTCGACCTTCAGGTGGCCTTGCCGGGCGAGGCGTGTCCGCGCTGCGGCAAGCCGCTCGCCGTCGAGCGGGTCATCGAGATCGGGAACATCTTCAAGCTCGGCACCACGTACTCGGCCACGCTCGGCGCGACGTATCTCGACGAGCAGGGGCAGCAGAAGCCGGTGGTGATGGGCTCCTACGGGATCGGGCCCGCGCGCATCGCCGCCGCCGCCGTGGAGCAGCGCCACGACGCCGACGGGATCATCTGGCCGTGGGCCATCTGCCCGTTCCAGGTCCACCTGGTCCCGATCGCGGGCAAGGACGACACGCAGACCGTCGCCGCGGAGGCCATGTATCGCGAGCTGACCGAGGCCGGGCTCGAGGTGCTCATGGACGACCGCGAGGAGCGCGCCGGGGTGAAGTTCAAGGACGCCGACCTCCTCGGCTGTCCCATCCGGATCACGGTGGGGCAGGGGCTCGTCAAGGACGGCGTGGTGGAGATCCGGGAGCGGGCGACCCGCGAGGACCGGAAAGTCCCCCGTGCTGAGGTGCTCGCCACCGTGAAGGAGATCGCCGCCCGGCTCGCGTGCGCCTGACCCCTGTTGCGGGGCCCCCCCGCGTGTGCTAAAGTGTCGCCAAAAGTGGGCTCTGCCCACTTTTTTTTCTGAGGATTTGGGGGGCAACGAGCGGTGAGCGATCTGGAAGGGCGACTCAGCCGCGTCGAAGCCGTGGCGTCCCCGGTCCTCGAGGCGCACGGGCTGTCCCTGGTGGACGCGGAGTGGCGCCGCGAGGGCCGGCGCTGGGTCCTCCGCTTCTACGTCGACAAGCCCGATGGCGTCGGGATCGCCGACTGCCAGCGCTTCAGCCGCGAGATGGGCGACGTGCTGGATGTGTCCGGCCTCATTCCCGAGCCGTACGACCTCGAGGTGTCGTCGCCCGGCCTGGATCGCGAGCTCAAGAAGGACCGCGAGTTCGCGTGGGCGGTGGGCCGCGAGGTGCACTGCTGGGTGCGCGAGCCCCTCGAAGGGCGGCGCGAGCTCACGGGCGTGCTGGTCGCGGTGACGCCGGAGTCGCTGACGGTGGAGGAGGCAGGAGGCGCGCCGTGCGCGGTACCGCGGCGGCTCCTCAGCAAGGCGCGGCTGGAGCCCGCGCTGTTCCAGAAGAGGCAGGGTGGGTCGTGATCAACAAAGAGCTCATCTACGTCATTCAGCAGATCGGCAACGAGAAGGGGATCGGGGTCGAGGTCCTTTTCGAGGCGCTGGAGTCCGCCCTGCTGTCGGCGTCCAAGAAGACGATGGGCGTGGCGGACAACGTCCGCATGCACCTCGACCGCCACACCGGCTCGCTGCAGGTGTTCGCCCGGAAGAAGGTCGTGGAGATGGTCAGCGATCCCAAGCTCGAGATCCGCCTGGCCGAGGCCCGCGCGCTCAACCGCGACGCCGAGCTGGACGACGAGATCGAGGTGGAGCTGCCTCCGCAGGAGTTCGGCCGCATCGCCGCCCAGACCGCCAAGCAAGTGATCCTGCAGCGCGTGCGCGACGCGGAGCGGGACGCGATCTACTCCGACTTCATCGACAAGGAGGGCAAGATCGTCCGCGGCGTCGTGCACCGGATCGAGAAGCGGAACGTGATCGTGGAGCTGGGCAAGGCGGAGGGCGTGATCACGGAGCGCGAGCAGATTCCCGGCGAGCGCTACAATCCCGGCGACCGCGTGCGCGCCTACGTGCTCGAGGTGAAGAAGACTGCCAAGGGCCCGCAGATCATGCTCTCGCGCACGCATCCGGGCTTCCTCGCCAGGCTCTTCGAGGCGGAGATCCCCGAGATCGCAGAGGGCATCGTGCAGGTGCGGGCCGCGGCGCGTGAAGCGGGCGAGCGGGCGAAGGTCGCCGTCGCCTCGACGAAGCGAGACGTGGATCCCATCGGGGCCTGCGTGGGACTGCGCGGCACCCGCATCCAGGTCATCAGCCGCGAGCTGCGGGGCGAGAAGATCGACATCGTCGAGTGGGCGCCGGATCCCGCCGCCTTCGTGTCGCGCGCGCTGTCTCCGGCCAAGGTCTCGTCGGTGACGGTGAGCGAGCCCGAGGGGGAAGGCGAGCAGGGCTCGGTGCTCGTGGTCGTCCCCGACAATCAGCTCTCGCTCGCCATCGGCAAGCGGGGGCAAAACGCGCGTCTGGCGGCCAAGCTGACCGGGCTGCGCGTGGACATCAAGAGCGAGGGCGAGCTGGAGGAGGAGCGCCGTCTCGAGGAGGAGGAGCGCGCGGCCGGCCGCGCGGCCCTGGCGAGCTTCCAGGGCGTGGGCGCGCAGATGGTGGACCGGCTCACCGACGCGGGTCTGTTCTCCCCGGCGCGCATCGTGCGCGCGGGCCTCGAGGCGCTCGAGGCGGTACCGGGTGTGGGGGTCACCAAGGCCGCGGCCATTCTCAAGGCGGCGACCGAATGGGTGGAGGCGCATCCCGAGACCGTGGCGTCCGAGTCGGACGCCGACGAGGGATCGGCCGCGCCGGCCGGCGCAGAGAGTGCGGGGCCGGAGGACGAGACCCGGTCGACGGCGGGGTGAAGCGTGAGGCGCCGCGGCGCACCTGCGTGGGTTGCCGCCAGGTGCGGCCGCAGGACGAGCTGATCCGCCTCACGCGCGGCGCGGACGGGGTCGCGCGGGTGGACGGGAGGAGCAAGAGCGCAGGGCGGGGGGTGTATGCGTGCCCGACGGCGGAGTGCCTGACCGCCGCGCTGCGCAAGGGGCGCCTCGACCACGCCTTCCGGCGTCCCACAAGGGGGCCGGCTGAGAGCGTCGGTGAGATACTGAAGTGGTGGAGCGCAAAGGAGACGAGCATTGGCGGGACGTCTGAAGGTTATTGACCTGGCGAAAGAGCTGGGAGTCACCAGCAAGGATCTCTTGCTGGCCCTCGACAGCATGGGCCACAAGGGCAAGCGCGCGATGACGCCGCTCGACAGCGCGACGGCGAACGAGCTGCGCGTGAAGCTCGGACGGGGGCGCGAGCTGCCGCCCGAGCCCGTCAAGCCCAAGCGTGCCGCCAAGCCCAAGGCCGCGCCCGTCGAGGGCGAAGCCGACGTCGCCGCCAAGCCCAAGCCCGCGCGCAAGACCGCCGCGAAGCCCGCGGCCATCAAGGTCGACGAGCCCGAGATCCCGCCTGCCGCCGAAGTCGTCAAGCCCGCGGCCACGATTTTCCGTCCCGCTCCCTCCGCCCCCGGCGAGATCGCCCCCGCGGCGGCGGCGCCCGGGGTGGAGTCGCCACGCCCCGCGCCCGCGGCGGAACGGCCCGCGCCGGTGATCGAGCCGTCTCGGCCCGCGCCCATCGCCGAGCCTCCGCGGCCGGGGCCGGCCCCCGTTCGCCCGGCTGCTGCGTCCCCCGCGGCGCCCCCGTTGGCGCCGCGCCGTCCCGTCACGCCGACGCCCCCGGTGCGCCCGGGCGTCCCGCCCTCGCGCCAGCCCCTCACCGCCACGCCGCGTATCCTGCCGCCGTCGCCCGCGCGTCCGGCGCCGCCCGCACCGCCCATGCGTCCGGCGGCGGCGCCCGCCGCGGCTGCTCCCGTGGCGCCCGCGCCGCCGGCTCCGGCCCC
>Ga0075433_10003495_pt1 | contig 12143 bp, 13 predicted proteins | sample RhiMethybrSRZTD2_FD_75299 | JGI IMG/M metagenome (GOLD analysis project Ga0075433, IMG submission 75299) | Populus rhizosphere microbial communities from Tennessee, USA - Rhizosphere MetaG P. TD hybrid SRZTD2 | ecosystem: Host-associated > Plants > Roots > Rhizosphere > Soil | place: USA... | reverse complement strand
TACTTTCTCTTCTAATCGGCCTCGGGTATTTGCTCGTAAGTAGTCATGCCCGGAGCGCAGAACAGGGACAACGCGTCCGGATCGCTTACGCGAGCCGGAGCAGTTCGGCGATGCCGCTCTACATGGCGTTGCAGAAAAATTATTTCAAAGCCGAGGGGCTGGAGGTGGAGATTATTCAGATGAACCCGCGGCTGGGCGCGACCGCGGTGGTCAACGGTGATGTGTCGTTCGCGACGCCGTTCACCAGCACGTTTCGCGGCATTCTTCAGGGTTTACCGATGAAACTGGTATTTATCCATCTAAAGAAAGGCCCGTACTACGTGATGGTGCGGCCCGATATCAAAGACGTGCAGCAATTGAAAGGTAAAAAGTTGGGCGTGGCGACAATTAAGGGCACCGATCAGTTGGTCGCCGAGGAAATGCTGCAAGCGAAGGGATTCAACCCGAGCCAGCTGCAGGCTGTCGCCATCGGTGACGGGCCGGTGAGAATGCAGGCGCTCATCAGCGGTGCCGTTGATGCGATCTGCGTTGCGCCGCCGCATGATTTGATGGTTAGAAAAATGGGTTATCCCGCATTGGCGGGACCGCCGGAGGTCGGTCTTCCTTCTGCGGGGATGCTCACGTCCGATCGCCTGATCAAGGAGAATCCTCAGCTCGTCAAGCGAACGCTAAAGGCATTGTTGCGCTCGCACCAATACATTCTCGACAATCGACAAGATACGATTCAGACGTTAATCAAGTGGCTGCCGCAGCCGATCGATATCGCCGAGCATTCCTATGACGGCGAGCTCAAAACCCTAAGCAGAGACGGCATCATGACTGACGCCGAAATCGAAGCGATCATCGCACGGGTCGGGGAGAAAAAACGGCCACTCGATGAAGTCAGAGATTTTTCCTTTGCTCGCCAAGCGATGAAGGAGTTGGAATCGGGAAGGTAGCACACTGGAGTAATGGAGTGGTGGGTTAATCGGAATTTCGAGTGCCTCAACCACGTGTAATTGATATGCGACCTGTCCAAAAAATAACAGCTATTCTATCTAGAACCCCCTCGACACAGAACGCACTAAACAAGTAGGGAACGGTCGCGACCGTTCCCTACTAAATGCGAGCATCTGTTTCTTAAGAGAGGCCTACTGCCGAGTACCAAACGTATTCCGCTCGACCATCCACTGCTTCTGGGGGGAAAGGTCAACCCGTTTGTTCTCTACGTTTTGATCCTTCGCTGTCACCCGCAGTATCTCCAGAGGCTCTTTAGACGCGCTTTCAAACCAATACTTAAAGCCGCGCGGGATCAGGATTCCTTCACCCTTCTGGTATTCGCCAATCAGTTTGTCGCCTTCGCCGTAGAATTTCACAGCTCCGGTTAGGACGTACCAGAAGGCGTCGTCGCCGGTGTGAGTGTGAAGATTATTTTCTCCACCGTCTTTCACCACCTGCACCTGGACCTTCATAAGGTCGCTGCTGCAAACGGTCAGCGTTTTCTTGACGCCTAGGAATTCCGGGGTCTGGTATCTGAATTCCTTCGCTTCCTGTGCCATGGTTCACCTCGCGTTTGTGATTTTTATAAGCTTATTCCTGTTTGGGGAAGCGGGTCAAGGGTGATGCGCTTTGCTGAAATCGATATCAGCATAAGAATTTACTTGCCGCATTGACGGTTCGCCTCCCGGAACGAATATGATAAAGCAAAAGACTCATGAGTAGTTTAGTGGTCACCAACGCGCTTGTCCTGCCGATGACCGAGGAGCGAAAGTCGTTCGCTGGTTACGTGAGGATGCGCAACGGCGTGATCACGGAAATAAACCCCGGCACGCCGGGCGAAATCGCGGAGGTGGAGCAGACCATCGACGCTGGTGGCTGCGTGCTCCTGCCTGGGCTCATCAACGCGCACACGCACCTCTATCAAGTCTTGCTGCGCGCCGTTTGGGAGGATCTCGAGCTGATGCCGTGGCTCAAGCGCATCTACGGCTGTGCTCGGGTGCTGCGGCCGGAACATTTTTATGCCGGCAGCTTGCTCGGCTGCATCGAAGCGATTCGCAGCGGCGTGACAACGGTCTGCGAGCACAATTTTCTCAATCCGAGTCCGGAGTGCGCGTTTGAGACCATCCGCGCGATTCGGGATTCCGGCCTGCGCGCGGTTTTCGCGCGCACCTTCATGGACACCGGAGAGATCGTGCCGGATTGTACCAAAGAGAAACCCGACGAAGCGTTTCGACGCATTGAAAGCATTTTGGCAACACATGATGGCGGCGCTGATCTTACTTTTATGACCGGCCCAAATACACCGCCGATCAATACAACCCCAGGAGTACTCAGAGAGATTCGCCGTTTTGCGGACGATAAAGCCATCGGTATCAGCGCTCATGTGGCGGAATCAAAATCTGTGGTCGAGACTGTGCGGCGCGAGCATGGCAAGAACGGCGTCGTCGAGTTTCTGCACCAGTTCGGTATCCCGGCGAAGAATTCGATCTTCGCCCATTCCGTGCATGTGTCTGATGATGAAATTTGCCTACTCAAAGAAACTGGCACCTCGGTGTCGCACAATCCGGTAAGCAACATGATGCTCGGCGACGGCGTAGCGCCCGTGGTGGAGATGCTACGCCAAGGCGTCAATGTGGCGCTCGGCACCGACGGCGCGGCAAGCAATCACTCGCAAGATTTGTTCGATACGATGAAAGCCGCATCGTTGTTGCAAAAAGTTCATCATCAAGACGCTGGCGTCATCGATCCATATTCCGTGCTTCGCATGGCAACGTCGGGCGGCGCGAAGGCGTTGGGACTCGATGCAATCTGCGGCACGATCGAAGTCGGCAAGCGGGCAGACCTGATCCTCGTTGACATCGATACGATTCATAACCAACCGGTCAATGATCTCTTCAGCCAGATCGTTCACTGCGCCAAGGCGAGCGATGTGCAAACCGTGATGGTCAGCGGTGAGATCTTGATGCAAGATCGCAAGCTGACACGGCACGACGAAAAGCAAATCCTGGCAAATGCACGCCAGGCCAACCGGAATCTCATGGAACGGGTCAGCAAGCTCTCGTTTTAACTTCGGATGATCTTTCTCATCCTCGCGATTCTTGGCTCCGGCGTTATTCCTGTTGTCTTTCGCGCCTTCGATAATTGGCGTGTCAATGTGTTCTGGGCGATTCCGGTGAATTACGTGACTTGTGTTCTCGTCGGCAATCTCTTGACCGGGAAATTACTCAGTCCCGCGGATCTGGCTTCGCAATCCTGGATTTTCTTTGCTGCGTTACAGGGAATCATTCTTGCTGTGAACTTTTACTTGCTCGCCCATACCGCTCAACGGGTGGGCGTCGCAATTGCCTCGCTCGCAAGCCGGTTGTCTGTCGCGATTCCATCGATTCTCGCATTCGTGCTCTACGGTGATTCCTTGACGGTCGTAAAAATCGCCGGGCTATTGGCAGCGCTGCTGGCGTTGTATCTCTGCACGGCGCCGGATCGGCACGTGGGGATGCCCAATCCCCGTTTGTTTCACTTCTTGCCTATCACGCTGTTCGTAACCTTTGGCTGTTACTTCACCATCTTAAAATACCTTCAGACCTACTATCTTGCAGAGTCATCCTACCATTCCTATGTCATGTCAGGGTTTGTCTTTGCCTTTCTGTCGAGTCTTGTCGTCGGTGTTGCGAAAGGAGTTTTCGCGTCGGCCGATTTTCGCCTTCGCCACGCTGTGGGGGGAATATTTCTCGGTGTGATCAACTATGTCGCCATCTTTGCGTTATTGAAGGTCCTCGCTTTGGAAGGCTGGGAAAGCTCCCAACTCTTTCCGATCTACAGTGTCGGCGTGGTCGCCGTGAGCGCGATGCTGGCGCTGTTATTATTCCGTGAACGTTTGTCGAAGCGAAAGACGCTCGGACTGGCAGTTGGCGTGGTTGCCGTGGCGCTGCTGAATCAATAGCAGTTATTTTAACGTTGCACTGACCTTCCGGACAATGCTGAAGTCGAACACTTGGTCGGGAAGGACCGGCTGCGCGGGTTTGGCTCGCAGCGAGGCATCCGCGATCATCTGCCGCTGAATTTCTTCGCTCACCGTGCCGTTTTCCAGAAGCGCGGGAGCCGCAATGTCATATACGCGCGCGGCGATCTTTTCCGGCTCTTTGCCGATGTCCAACCAGGGGCCCTTGATAAATTCGATCCCGTATTTCCGGTCCGATTTGATCAGGCGGATCGCTCGCATCATCGCGCGAACCACCTTGGTTACCAGCTCCGGCTGCTCGGACAGCATGGTTTTGGTCGTCGCAAGCCCTCCCTGTACGGCTCGATAAACGTCGCCGGCGTCGACTAGCTTGCGAAAGCCTTCATCTTGAGCCGTGAAGGTCAACGGCATCTGCAGCGGCGCGGCATCTATGACTTTGGCTTTTAAGGACAAATAGGTTAGGTGACTTGGACCCGTTGCAAGAATCGCAACTTCTTCGGGGCGAACGCCGTTCACTTCAAGAATCCGCCGCGCGAGTATTTCCGCCAAAGAACCGACGCCGCCGGTGCCGATTTTTTTGCCGCGCAATTGTTGAACGCTCGTAATGTTGGGCTGGACGATAAGGTCGAATGACGGCCGGTCGGTTACGGCCAAAATCACTTTGATGTCGGCGCCCCTAACCGCGGAACTAACGGCCGATCCGGTTGCGGAAGCGAATTGCGTGCTGTTCCCCAACGTCGCCTGAATCGTCTGGATCGCCTGCATCACGATCAGCTCTACATCCAAGCCTTCCTCTCGGAAAAAGCCCCGTTCCTTGGCAACAAAAAACGGCATGGAAGTGGTGCTCCTGGCCGCCAAACCCATGCGGACGAGAGTCCTTTTTTGTGAGCTTTCAGCAGAAAAAGTATTTTGAGCCAGGGAAGAGAACAGAACAATGAACACAAGCAATAGAAGCGAAATTCGCGCGATCATACTCTCGTCTTTCTCATAATTACGCATTATGAGTGCTCGTCGGTGCACTACGACACGGCTTATTGATCGCTCACATCGATGAAGTTTCCATCCGGGTCCGCCAGCTGATGTCGGCCGTAACGACAAGCCGAGAGCAAGCGCAGCACGACGTCATGCTCTGAAGCCAAATTGGGAGCTTTCGGAGTCATCCACTCAGGGTCCACGGTCGTCAAAACATCAAAGTCTTTTCTAAACGCCTCTATGCTTTCCACCCTGAAACCGACATGGTCGAGTCCCGGGCCCCTGTGTTCCGCACCGTGATAGTCCTCGATCTTCCACGGCGTCAGAACCAACGTTACTTTGCCGTCGGTGAGGTAAAAATTTGGATCTTCCAACGCTTTTTCCTCTTCTTTGAATTCGAATACGTCCACGTAAAAACGCGCCAAGGCAGACGGATTGATGGCGCGTATCGTCAGGTGCTCAATATGACGATCTTGCTCCCTATCGGATTCGGCCCACACGCCCCTGACGTTATCCAAACCGGGCTTGCTCAAGTCGAACAAATGGCCCTCGGGATCGTGTGAGCTGAACGATGCAAAGGGCCGGTTGGATGGTCTCTTCACAAATCCGACGGCAGGATATTTTTCCTTATACCGGCTGAAAACGCCCTCCATGTCATCTACCTCGATGCCAAAGTGATCTATGCCTGCCGGATATCCCGGTCGCCTGCGCAGGAACGCCACGCCAACGTTACCATCGCCGGCGATGACCGTTGCGTCGTAAGGTTTGGCAACGCGTTTGGTCGATAAAAGCGGATTGCCGAAACGCTTGGCGAACTCTTCCTCCGATGACGGAGAGGTGTCTGCCCTTGCACGAGTTAGCCCGAACAAGCACTCATAAAATCGACAGAGCCGGGGCGCGTTATGGCTCATAAACGCGACGTGTTTGATCTTTGCTATCATTTGAAAAGCTCCTTTCGACGCAATTTTTTTAATCACTGCAGGTTTTTATTCCGCGTAGCTCGCTGTGTAAAGAGCCATTCCCAGACCTCTTAGAGTCCTTCATTCCCGAAATGCTTCTATCGGGAATCCAGGCGAGAGCGGAACTGGACCCCCGATTAAAGCATTCGAGGGTGACGCCTTTGGGATAAATTCGCATCGCTGCGTTCTGATACCCGTCAGCTTGCTGTGGGGTAGTTCATTGTGCTCAAAAATTCTGCTGGCACTACAAAACAAAATGACGTTGCCGACAAGTTTGTCTATCTCTGCGTATACTCTTTTTGCAGCCGGTTAAAGAAGCCTTCTCTTTCCAGTTCATCGATCAGGCTTTCATCAATCAGCCGGCTCAAATTGACCTCGTCTTTCGATCGCCCCATCTGTTGCAGAACAATGTCAAGAACACCCCTAAATCCTTTACGGCCGACCCTGGGCGGTAGGGAAAAAACATTGTGGTACAAATCATAGGTCTCCTCAGCTACTTTTCGACCCACTTGCAGGTGCCTGGTAATGACGGGTAAGATTTTTTCGCGCTGGGTGCTGACCTGGTAGATTGACTCGCTGAGCGCCTGTAGGAATCTCTTGATCGTGTCTCGTTCCTTGTCAAGAAACGACCGACGCGCAACTATCAACCTGTCGGGGAACTCCGGTACGATCTCGGCCAGGTCGCCTAAGATCGTCATTCCCTTTTGGGCCGCTATGAGGGCATGGTCATACGAAATGACGGTGGCATCCAGGCCTCGCGCATCCATAGCCATTAATCGCGTAGCGCTGCCGCCGCCAGGAATGATATTTACAGCTTCGCGCGGAATGCCCCACTCTCTAAGCGCGAGGAGAACGCCAAATTCGTTTGATCCGCCGAAATTGGCGATGCCGACCTTTTTCCCTCGAAGATCCCCGGGCTTAGTGATCGTTTTTTGAGCCACGAACTTCAGCAAGTTTTTGTTTAGAAACCCGCCGACGATGACAGCGTCTCCTCCGGCGAGAGCCGTCCGGATGGGAACCATCGCCGCCATATTTGCGGAATGAGTGCTGCCGCCAAGCAGCGCTTGCATGCCGCGGGCACCACCCAGGATCAGAACACCTTCTACATCCAATTGATACTTGCGAAACGTTCCCAGATCTCTACCGGCCCACAGAGGAATCTGTGGACCTCCGACGCCCGCGCTACTATGAATGTGACGCTGTTGAGCAGAAAGACTAAATACGGGGATGAGAAAAAACAATATGAAAAAAGATAGTGTGGTTGCGGATCGCATCTAAGCGTTTTGATGCTGCTCTATCCCGCACGTGATTGTCAGTGGTTTCACCGTTCGAGAATCAATTTGGAAACGACTTCGGATGGAATTTGCCGATCAGTCCGTTACTCAGCGGCTTGTTCGGACGGTGACTTCAATACATGTTCGACCAATCGCTGCAATTCTTCGTAGGGCTGTGCCCCGACCATCAAATATTTCCCGGCGAGAAAAGTTGGCACCGCGTTGACGCCGAAGGCCGCGCAGCGGCGCCAGTCGTCGTCCACGGCGTCTTTGAATTTCCTGCTCAACAGGACGTCGGTGGCTTCATCGGCCGGTAGCTCATTGTCTTCGGCGATTTTGGCCAATACTTCAGCCCTGCCGATGTTCTTGACGTCGACGAAGTAGGCGCGGAAGAGCGCATCGGTAATTTCCTCCGCTTTGCCCTTTGTCTCGGCCCATTTGGCCAATTCCTGAGCCAACCGGCTGTTGTAAGACATGTTGCGCTCGGCGTTGAACGGCAAGCCTTCACGCTCCATATTTACTTTCATCCGCTGATTGCGCGCGATGATCTCCGGACCTCGGACATTACCTTCCTCGGGAGTCTCCGGATGGAGTGGAAATTGAGTGAACTTGATCTCTAAGCCGTAATTTTTTTTCAGTTTCTCGACACGCCCGGTGACGAGGTAGCACCACGGTCAAACGAAATCTGAAAAAACTTCGAGAACGAGGGGTTCCGGCATAATAGTCTCCTTTTACTTGTTCAGATCGTTCAAACGTTGGAGAACATCCATCTATCGATTCTAAGATCGTTGTTATTGGAAAGTCAAAGGGCTTTCTCGGTGAAAACAACAATTTGTGACTCCCCGCCTACCCAAGTTGACATTGCGCTGAGCCGTCGGATAGTTTCAACGTGATGCCTTTTGTTAAAATCGGCGATTGCGTTCATCGTTACCTCGACGAGGGAGCGAAAGAGTTGCCCGCCTTGCTGCTCGCCAATTCTCTCGGCACGGACCTGCATATTTGGGACGAGGTGGCAGCGCGCTTGGCGCGCCATTTTCGTGTTATTCGTTACGACAAACGCGGGCATGGGCTGACCGAAGCGCCCACCCCGCCGTATACGGTGGACGATCTGGCGGCGGACATCGTCGGGCTGTTGGATCATCTCGAAATTGGCCGTGCGCTCGTCTGTGGAATTTCGGTCGGGGGTTTGATCGCTCAGGCTTTCGCGTTAAGTCATCCTGAGCGAGTGCGCGCGTTGGTTTTGTGCGATACTGGCGCGCGCATAGGATCGGTCGAGTCATGGGAGCAGCGTATCGCGACAATCCGCGCCGATGGCCTCAGCGCTCTTGCAAGCGCAATGATGGAACGTTGGTTTTCAAATGAGTTTCGTGAACGGCGCGGGATAGACGTCCGCGGTTATTCCAACATGTTGGTCCGAACAACGGTGGATGGTTATCTCGGCACCTGCTGCGCGCTGCGTGACGCGGACTTGCGGCACACGGTATCCCGAATCAAATGTCCGACACTCGTGCTTTGCGGCGCGCATGATATCGCGACGCCTCCGGAGCTTGGCCGGGAGCTGGCGCGCCTGATTCCGGGAGCGGAGTTTTCATTGATTGAAAATGCCGGTCATCTGTCCTGCATCGAACAGCCGGACAAAGTAACTGAGCCAATGATGCGATTCTTTCGGGAGGTGCAAATTGTCTGAAGATCAATTTGAAAAGGGCATGGCGATACGAAAATCTGTCCTGGGCGAGGAATATGTCGCGCGCGCCGAAGCCAACAAGACGGATTTCGACGCCGACTTTCTGCGTTACGCTACGGAAAATGCCTGGGGAGCGGTTTGGACACGGCCGGGGCTGGAAAAAAAGACTCGCCATCTCCTGACTCTCGCCATACTGGCTTCTCTCGGACGGCAGGAAGAGCTGGCGATGCATATCCGCGCGACCAAGAATACAGGTGTCACCAGCGACGAGGTAAAAGAAGTTTTTCTTCAAGTGGCGGTTTATGCCGGCGCACCGGCGGCGAATTCGGCATTTGCCATCGCCAAACGGACCTATAAAGAGATGGAAAGCGAACCCAAATGAGTTCAGAGGTAATCGCGTTATGAAAATCCCGGAATACAAACCGCGAGACTGGAAGTCCCATCCGCCGTATATATTCAAGGCGTATGGCTCTTCGGTGAAACGCGGACCGCTCAAAAAACTTGTGCCGATCAAGCAGACGCTGTCGGAGATCACCGGCCCGCTGTTTAAAGATATCAAATTAGAGCCGGGCGAGAATGATCTTACCCGGACCGCCGAAACCAACAAAGAAGCTCTGGGCGAGCGCGTCATCGTCGTCGGCCGCGTACTGGATGAGGACGGCCGGGCGGTGCCAAACACGCTCATCGAGATCTGGCAAGCGAACGCGGCGGGCCGTTACCACCATCCGGTGGATCAACACAACGCGCCACTGGACCCGAATTTCACCGGCGCGGGTCGCTGCCTGACGAACAAAAAAGGTGAATATCGTTATCTCACGATCAAACCCGGTGCCTATCCGTGGCTCAATCATACGAATGCGTGGCGGCCGGCGCATATCCATCTTTCCTTATTCGGTCCTAGTTTTGTGACCCGGTTGGTGACTCAAATGTTTTTTCCTAACGATCCTTTGATCCCGCTGGATCCAATTCTGAATTCGGTTCCGAGCAAAAGCGGCCGTGAAAGACTGATTTCGTCGTATGCACACGATGTGACCGAGCCGGAATTCGCTCTTGGCTATCGCTTCGATATAGTGCTGCGTGGACGGCGTGCCACTCCATTCGAGGAAAAGAGGCGATGAAACAGACCCCGGCGCAAACCGTCGGCCCGTTTTACGCTATCGGCCTCACAAGTAGGACGATGAACCTGCTTGCGACGGATTCGACGCAAGGCCAGCGGATCCGCATCGAAGGCCGCGTCTTCGATGGCGATGGAAAGCCGATATCCGACGCGATGGTCGAAATCTGGCAGGCGAACGCCTACGGGCGTTATAATCACCCGGACGATAAGCAGGAAAAGCCGCTCGATCCGAGCTTCACGGGATGGGGCCGCTCGGGAACGGACGAAAATTGCGTTTATGGTTTCGAGACCATCAAGCCGGGACCGGTACCGGGGTCGGGCGATTCGGTGCAAGCGCCGCACATCAATGTGACGGTCTTTGCGCGCGGTATGCTCGTGCATGCGTTCACCCGCATTTATTTTAGTGACGAGCCGGCCAACGAAGCCGATCCAATTCTCAATTCAGTCAAGAACAAAGCGCGGCGTTCGACACTTATCGCCGCACGAGAAGAGCGGAACGGTAAGCCCGTCTACCATTTCGACATCCGGCTGCAAGGCGGAAAAGAGACGGTTTTCTTCGATATGTGAATAAGGAGAGATGGAGTGTAAGCTCTGTCATTTCGACCGGAGGGAGAAATCTTTCCCAAATGTGGTGAATCGGTACCGTCCAGGAGCATAAGAAAGATTCCTCAGATTCGTTCGGAATGACCGAGACGGAATTATCAAGTTAGAATTAAGGCCATGACGATCCTCGATTCCACTATCTTCGGGCCGCTCTTCAGCGACGCGGAAATTTCGGCGCTGTTGACCGACGAGGCGTTTGTCCGAGCCTTGGTCGATGTCGAAAAGGCCCTCGCGCGCGCCGAGGCGCGCGTGGGTGTGATTGCCGCGAGCGCAGCCGAAACGATCGGCAAGGCGCGTGCCGATAAGATTGATATCGCGGCGTTGGCCAAAGGAACAGTCGGCTCCGGCTTTCCGATCATCGCGTTGGTGCAAGAGCTGCGCAAGCAGGTCGGCGCCGAGGCGGCACCGTTCGTGCACTGGGGCGCGACGACCCAGGACATCATGGATACTGCCTGCGTGTTGCAGCTTCGCTCGGCGGTCAATTTAATCAGGACGAGACTCGGCGAGATCGCGCGCCATTTGAGTGAGCTCGCTGATCGTCATCGAATGACGGTGCTTGCGGGGCGCACCCACGGGCAGCAGGCGCTGCCGATCAGTTTTGGTATCAAAGTGGCCAGCTGGCTCGCACCGTTACTCCGTCATGCGGAGCGGCTCGACGAAATATCGTTGCGCCTGTTCGTGGTCCAGTTTGGCGGTGCTGCTGGCACGCTTGCTGCGCTCGGCGGCAGAGGATTGGCGGTTGCGCGAGAGTTGGCTAGTGAGCTCGATTTGGCTGTGCCGGTAATGCCGTGGCACGCGCAGCGGGACAGCCTGGTCGAGTTTGCCGGCTGGCTCAGCTTGTTGACCGGAACTCTCGGCAAGATGGCACAGGACGTCATTCTCCTGGCGCAGACCGAAGTCGGTGAGGCCGGCGAATCGGTGGAAGCGGGACGAGGCGGCAGCAGCACGATGCCACAGAAGAGCAATCCGATTGCCAGCGAGCTTATCCTTGCCGTGGCACGAACCAATGCTTCGCTGTTATCGGCAATGCACCACGCGCAGATTCAAGAACACGAGCGTGCCACCCACGGCTGGCAGGTGGAGTGGTTGACGCTGCCGCAGATGTTGACATTGACCGGCGGGGCGCTCAAACATGCGCTGTACTTGGCGAAGAATCTCCAAGTCGATGCAGCGGCGATGCGCGCGAACATCACGCGCGCCAATGACGTTATCCTCGCTGAAGCTTGCGTGTTCGCGTTGGCGCAGGCGATGCCGCGGCCAAAGGCGGAGGAATTGGTCAAGAAGGCGTGCCAAACCGCGATCTCCGAACACAAGCCGCTGATCGAAGTCGTCAAACGATTGGCTCAAGCTGAAGTCGCTGACGGCGCGGTCGACTGGCATGCGCTGGCGCAGCCGGAAAACTATCTCGGTGACACGGAAGCGATCATCGACGGCGTAATCGAAAGCGTAAACAGTTTTTTAGCTTGAAAGAGTTTCACTTCACATGACGAAGGCACAAGCCGACAAGCTGGTATCCATGCGGGAAGCCATCGCTACTTACGTGCGCGATGGCTGTTCTCTGGCGATGGAAGGTTTCACAGGATTCATTTGTTTCGCC
>Ga0075433_10003493_pt1 | contig 12146 bp, 13 predicted proteins | sample RhiMethybrSRZTD2_FD_75299 | JGI IMG/M metagenome (GOLD analysis project Ga0075433, IMG submission 75299) | Populus rhizosphere microbial communities from Tennessee, USA - Rhizosphere MetaG P. TD hybrid SRZTD2 | ecosystem: Host-associated > Plants > Roots > Rhizosphere > Soil | place: USA... | reverse complement strand
CAGGATGTTGGAGGGCTTGATGTCGCGGTGGATGATCCGGAACCGCCAGGCCGCGCGCAGCGCTCTCGCGACCCCTTCGGCGATGCGCAGGACCTCCTCCGGCGTGAACCGGTCTCCCCGGCGCAGCCGCGCGCCGAGGTCGTCGCCGGGGACGAACTCCATCGCGTAGAACTGGCGGCCGTTCCATTCACCCGCGCCGAAGACCTGGACCACGTTGCCGTCGATGACCTGCGCGAGGAGCTCGGCTTCGCGGCGGAACCTCTGGACGAACTCGGGGAGGTCGATCGAGTCGGGGCGGAGGAGCTTGATGGCGACGTCGCGCCCGAGCGATATCTGGCGGCCCCGGCAAACGGTGCCCATCCCGCCCTGTCCCAGGATCTTGTCCTGGAAGATCTCGTAGTCGGAGATTCTCGATGCAGAATCAGTCATGCGGAACCGCGGCCACTATACCGCAATCCTCCTCGCCTAAGAGAAGTCCTGCGTCCTGTGTCCTGAGTCCAAGGCCCGTCCTGCGTCCGCGGTCCACGGTCTGTCCTGGATCCCGGGGCCAAGGTCCGTCCTGCGTCCGCGGTCCGACGTCGGTCCGATGGCCAAAGCGGACTAGATGATCCGGCACGCGGTCCACCCCGCGGGGGATGATTCCACGTAACGCCCGATCCGCCTGGCGCATCAAGAGGGCATGAGGAAACGCTGCGCCCTTGCGGCGACGCTGGTCATCGCGCTCTTCGCGACGGGATGTTCGTACCTGGGCTCGGCGAAGAGTTTCGAGGCGGCCGATCTCCGGCGCGAGCCGGGCTGGATCGCCGTCCGCGGTGTCACCGAAATCCGGCAGGAGTCCACGGAGGATTGCGGCGCCGCCGCCCTCGCGATGGTCTTTTCCTGGTGGGGAGTGCGCGAGAACGGCCGGGACGTGCTGGCCGCGTGCCCGCCCGTCGAGGGAGGCATCCGCGCCGCCGATCTCCGGGAGCACGCGAAGGCCAAGGGCCTGTCGGCCTATCTCTTCCACGGACAGACGGAAGATTTCGAACGCGAGCTGAAGCGGGGCCGGCCCCTCATCGTCGGAATGGTGAAGCCGCACGTGTCAGGCGGCCGGACCCACTACGAAGTCGTCGTGGCCTGGCACCCCGACAAGCAAATCGTCGTCACCCTCGATCCCGCGGCCGGGTGGAGGCAGAACGCGCTGGAGGGGTTCCTGCGGGAGTGGGAACCGGCCGGGCGCCTGACCCTGCTCGTCTTCCGGGGATCGGAGGACGACGGATCGAAGTCCGCGCGACGTTGATCACGAAGGGAGGTCGACCATGCGTTGGATGAAGGTGTCGCTGGTCCTGCTCTCGGTTGCGCTGCTCACGGCGACAACGCCGATGCCGGTGGGCGGGGCGGAGATGACGGTCTCGACGGTCAGCCTTGACAACTACGCGGCGCGCGAAGCGCAGGCGCCGGAGCTGGCGCAATTCACCGGCGGGTTCCACGGGGTGATCATTACCCTGGCGCTCCTCGTGATCGTGGTCTGGCTGGTGCTCGAGCTCTCGGACACGCACATTGAGGTCTACCACCATCCGACCCATCCGCCGCCGGAACCGAGGCCGTAAGGACGGCCGGCGAAGTCTCACGCCGCGCGGCCGGCGTCCGAACCGGGCGCCGGCCGCTGGAGAGGGAGCGTCATCCCACCTCGGAAGCAACGGCTCGAAGGCGGCGCCGAAGCGGGCCTCCCCGTTCCACCGCCACGGATTCCGGATCGACGTCCTGGCTCCGCTCGTGCTCGCGACGGCGGCGCTGACGCTGGGGTTGATCCTGCCGGTCATCCACTTCTCGTGGGCGCTGAAGACCGACACGACCTTCTCGGTGCTCACGGGAATCTACGACCTCCTGCAGGGCGGCCACCTCTTCATCGGACTGATCATCCTGGTCTTCTCCGTGATTTTTCCCGTGACCAAGATCCTGTCGCTGTACGCCCTCTGGTTCGTCCCCCTGAAGGCGGGATCGGGCGAGTCGGCGCTGAAGTGGCTGGAATTCCTCGGCAAGTGGTCGATGCTCGACGTGTTCGTGGTGGGGATTCTCGTCGGGACGCTCGATCTCGGGATTCTCTCGGAAGCGACGCCACGGATCGGCGCGTATGTCTTCACGCTGGCGATCCTGCTCTCAATGACGGCGACGCGGCGCCAGTCTCACTGGGCGCGACGCGGGGAGTCCCCCGCTCCCGTCCCGGGCCGGCCTTCATTCCTGGTCCCGGTGCTCGCCCTCGCGGCGCTCGGCCTGCTCGGCGCGGGGCTGGATCTCCCGCTCCTGAAGATCGACAAGTGGATTTTCTGGAGGAATGAATACTCCGTCCTGAAGGGAACGTCGGCGCTTTTCCAGCAGGGTCATGCCCCGCTGGCCGTGATCGTGGCGGGATTCGTGATCGTGGCGCCGATGCTCCAGGCCGCGGGGGCGATCGGCCTGTGGGCGGTCGGGGGCAGTCCCCGCGTGCGCGGCTGGATCATGGCCGTCCTCCGCCCCGTCGGACGATGGGCGATGGCCGATGTCTTCGCGCTCGGTCTCGCGGTGGTGCTGACGAAAATCAACGGCGTCGTGAACGTCGAGACCCAGCCGGCGCTCTGGCTGCTCGTCGCGGGCGCGGCGCTCGTCTCCGCGGTCTCGTGGATCCTGACCGCTCCGCCCGCGACGCGGGCGTAGCGCTACCGCCGCTTCTTGGCGCGCGGGGCGGGCTTCTTCGCCGCCGTCCGCTTGGAGGCCTGGGGCTTTTTCGCCGCGGCGGCGGCCCTGTTGGCCTGCCAGAGGCCGAAGCTGTTGCCGTCGGGGTCGGCGACGATCCGGAACGATCCCATGCCGGGGACTTCCATCCGGTCGGTGCAGACGCGACCGCCGAGCTCCGGAACTTTCTTCGCGGCGGCCTCGAGGTCGGCGACGGTGATGTAGTTCGTGATCTGGCGCGGCGTGCCGGGGGGCGGATCGAAGAGGCCCCCGCCGATCTCGCCTTCGCCCGCGTTGTAGATCGTGTACTTCATCTCGGGCACGTGGGTGAACGACCACCCGAAGAGCCCGGCGTAGAACTTCTTGGAGTTCTCGGGAGCCGCGGTCGGAATTTCGATGTGGCACCACGCCCCGTGCTTCATCCCTGCCATGGTCGGTCTCCTGGAATTACGAGTCCCGCCCCGGGGGCCGTGGAGCTTCCACGCCCGTCCCGCGAGGCAGGATATATACGCCCTGACCCGCCGGAAAAAGTCAAAAGAATCGGACCGCTGAACGCGATCCTAATTCGCAGCGTCGACCGCTTCCGGCTAAGTCGGTCGGGCGGGCCTCGCTTCCGATTCCAGAACTTCGCGGACTTTCAGAAGCAGGCGTTCTCCCGTGAAGGGCTTCTGGAGGAAGGGAATGTCCGGCGCCAGCTCTCGATGATGAATGGAGGCGTCCGTGTAACCGGACATGAACAGCACTTTTGTATTCGGACGCCGTTCCGACAACAGGCGCGCGAAATCCTGGCCCCTCAAATTCGGCATGATGACGTCCGTGATCGCGAGGTCGATCGCACCTGAATGGCGGTCCGCCGCCTCGAGGCCCTCGACGCCGTTGTTCGCCACGATCAGCGCGTAGCCGTTCTTTCGCAGGACGGAGCCGGCCAGAGCCCGCACGGATTCGTCATCTTCGACCAGGAGGATGGTCTCGCTGCCCCGCATAGTCCGAGGGGCCGGGGGCGCCACTTTCGGTTGCACTTGACCCTCGACGCGCGGCAGGTAGATCTTGAAAGAGGTGCCTTTGCCCCTCTCGCTGTAAACCGAAATCTGGCCCCCGGATTGTTTGACGATTCCATAAATGGTCGCCAGGCCCAGGCCCGTGCCCTTTCCGACGTCCTTCGTCGTGAAAAACGGCTCGAACAGGTGGGCCTTGACCTCTTCAGAAATGCCGGTGCCGGTGTCGGTGACCGCCAGCATCACGAAGGGGCCCGGGGTGGCCCAGGGATGGCCCTTGAGGTAGGTCTCGTCGAGCTCGGTGTCCGCCGTTTCGATGATCAGCTCGCCTCCCTCGGGCATGGCGTCGCGCGCGTTGACGGCCAGGTTCATGACGACCTGCTCGATCTGCCCGGGATCGGCGTGGACCCGGCCGATTTGCGGGTCCAGCCGGGTGACCAGATCGATATCCTCGCCGATGAGGCGTTTGAGCATCTTCGCAATGTCCGCCACGCTGTCGTTGATGTCGAGCATGCGCGGCTGGAGCACCTGGCGCCGACCGAATGCCAGGAGCTGGCGCGTGAGGGCCGCGGCCCGTTGACCCGCCTTGACGACCTCCTTCAGGTCTCCGGCCAGGGGATCCCCCTCAGGAAGTCCGGCCAGGCCCATTTCGGAGAAGCCCAGGATCGCCGTCAGGAGGTTGTTGAAATCGTGCGCCACGCCACCCGCGAGCTGGCCGATCGCCTCCATCTTCTGGGCCTGGCGGAGCTGGTTCTCGGACTTGCGGAGCGCCTCCTCGGCCCGCTTGCGGGGCGTGATGACCTCGCTGAATATGACGATGCCCCCGATGCGTTCGCGATTATCCCGCCAGGGGTGAATTTCCCACCGGACCCATTCGACGGAGCCGTCCGGCCGCGTGAACGAATCGTCCTCCGATTTCTCGACGGCGCCTTCGAGGCAGCGCCGATGGATCTCTTTCCAGCGCTCGGGCAGCCCGGGGAACACGTCGTAGTGGCTGACGCCGATGATGTCCCGGCCGCCCAGGCTGTAGTCCGAGATCCAGCGAGGACTCACCATGAGGTACCGCATGTGCCGGTCGAACATGGCGATGGCCGCCGGGGAGTTCGTCACCATGAGTCGCAGGCGTTCTTCATTTCCTCGGACAGCCTCCAGGGCTCGCTCCCGCTCTGCTTCGACTTTGAAGAGGGCGCGCGCGCATGCCACGATCAGGAGGATGAAAATGATGATGTTGGAGAGGGCGTAGGCCGAAAGTCCGATTTCCGTCCCGTAGAATCCCTTCCGTTGACCCCATAGGCGCAGCCAACCCAGGGCCAGGGGCACGAGGACGGCGGCGGGAAGGAGTTTTCGAACCATGACGCCCGCCGAGCTGTCGCTGATGACGATCCGCATGAATCCTCGTTCGGGGCGGGCGCACAGGATTCCGCCGGAGAGGATCGCAAAGGTGGCCGCCGTATGGAGGGCCACGGAACCATAGCCGGGCAGAGTGTAGAGCGCGGAGACGTTGAACAGATATCCGGCGAGGGCAATGCCCGAGATGAGCGCCACTCCTGAAACCAGCCCGACCATCGACCCCCTGTACTTGGGCCGATCCAGAAGGAACAGTCCTGTTCCCAGCATCAGGAAACTCGCCGCCGTCGTCGGCGCCATCCTCCCGGGAGGAGCCACGGAATCCGGGCTACCTGGATCCGAGAAGAGCGCCTGGTCGATTCCAAGGTGCCATGAGAAGAGATACTCGAGAATCGTGAGGAATCCGATCCCGGCGCCGATGGCGGCCAACGAATGACCCGGGAGTCGACGCCGCGCCTCCCCGGCTTCATTGCCGAGCAGCCAGAATGCGGCTCCCAAGAGCAGGAAGCAGAGCGCGGTGTTGGCCTTCATCGTCGCGAGCCCCGGCAGCACTCCCTTGAGGGCTCGGACATCGAAGGCCCAACCCAGCAGGACCGCCAGCCCCACCAAGAAGGCGAGCGCCGCGCATGTTCGGGCGATCCGCGTCAGGAAGACGGCGCGGATTCCCGCCGATTCTCGTACATGCCCGGACCGGACGATGCTGTCGAAGAGGCTGACACGGGCCCCCGGACCTTGACCCGGATCAGGAGAGATCACGGCGAATCCCTCCGTGCGCAGGTGTGACGCACTGGGGAGGGAATCGATCGTGATTTCGCGTGCAGGATCCCCGGTCCCGGCTGGAATCGAAATCAGCCGGCATTGGAAATGAATGCCACCATAGGAAGCCTCGCGGAACGGCTCTAGGGGCCAAGACCGCTGAAGATATCCTCCCGATTAAGTGAGAATTAGCAAGGAATGTTCATTACAACTCTTACCAGCCCGCCCCTCAATCTCCTCCCAAAGCGACGAAATTTCCAGGGAACAAGGAATTTGTGTACGAATCCGCCTCGCCCGCGCGGGCTTTACAAGGCTCGTCTCCCTCCCTACCTTGGCTTCCGTGAGAATCCTCGCGCTGGCCGCCCTTATCCTGCTCCCGCAGGACACCGCCGGACCCGGCGACACGAGACGCATCGACTTCTTCTACGCCGGACATTTCAAGGAAGCCCTGAAGAAGGCTTCGGACGAGAACCGGATGCTCCTCGTCAAGGGCGTCAGCGTCATCCTCGACGAGGACGCCGCCGGCGACATCAAGCGCGGCACCTGCTGACCCGCCGGCGATCTCCTGCGAGGGAGTTCCTTCGCCGAAAGACGGATCATCGACCTCGTCAACGCCCGCTTCGTCGCCTTCTATTTCTGCTTCCGCGAAGGCCGGGTCGGGTACGACGCCGACGCCGCCGCGATCTACAACGAGACGCTCAAGGAGGACGCCGACTTCAAGAACGGCCTTCCTCCCGCGGTCGTCTACTCCCCCGGCGGCAGGACGGCGCTGAAGCTCCTTCCCCGCGAGATGCAGTTCGACAAAGACAAGTTCCACGACGCCCTGCGCGCCGCGCTCCGCGAGAATCCCGCGTACGATCGCCCCTCGGCCGAGGAAAAGAAACTGCTCGCGGCGGCCGAGGCGGTGCCCGCCGACGCCGGGGCGCTTTACCGCGCGGGCGAGTCGCGCGACAAAGCCGCCGCCACCCCGGCGGCGCGCGCGCTGTACGAAAAGGCGATCGCCGCGGCGCCCGAAAGCGAGTGGGCCGCCCGCGCCAACCTGCGCCTGGCCATCCTGTCGCGCCACGAGCGCGCCTGGACCGACGCCGAGAAACGCCTCGCGGCCGCCGAGGCTCTCAACGAAGGGGATCGTTTCGCGATCGCCGATGATTGCGCCATGGAGCGCGCGTACAAGCTCCTCGCCGACAAGCAGGACGCCAAGGCATTGGAAATCCTCGACGGGGCGATCCGACGCCATCCCTCGTCGAACCGGATGGGAGAGCTCCGCTTCTACGCCGGCGTGGCGAACTTCAATCTCGATCGCAAGAAATGGGCGCATTACCATTGGTGGTGGGTCCTCGAGAACCTTCCCAAGGATCACCACGTCATCCGCTGCTCCGTGGCGCTCACCGCGGAGGCGAATTGCTTCGCCAACCCGGAACTCGGGGGGTACGCCGGCGCGAAGGAAATGACGATCAATGAGGGCGTGATCGAGCGCAATCGAGCCCGCGCGGACTACGAGGAGCTCAAGGACAAGTACGGGAAATAGCTACGGTCGTTCGGCCGCGTCCAGCATGGCTTCGAACTCGTAGTATGGCGGCAGACCTCGAATGACCAGGAGCGATCCGTTTCTCATTCGAATCAGGAAGGTGGGCACCCGTCCGAGCCCCTTCCGGTCCCTTGCATCCACCTTCCTCACTTCGAAACGCGCCCAAAGCTCGTTCTTCATCCGCGGCACATAGTCGCGGTCGAAGAGCCGGCAGTAGGGACATCCCTCGCGCACGTAGACGACGAAGAGAATGGCTCCCTCCGGGGGAGATCGAAGGTCCTCGGGCCGCGCAAATTCCGGAAGCGCCCCCACCCGTTCCGATTGCACGAGCGCCCCGGACCACAGCGGCAGCGAAAGGAATCCGGCGATTGCGATGGCCGGAGGCGCGAATCGCCACGCGCGGTGCGGAACCAGGCAGACGAGCGACAACGCGAAGAGACACGCCCCCGCCGCCAGGCAGGTCCAGCATGGAGCGCCGAGCATCAGCAGGTACCGCACGAGCCCGGCCTGGATCGCGAGTCCGGGGAGCGACACCCACCCAATCCGGACCAGCGGCGTCCCGAAGAGGGCGAGGAGTCCGAGCGCGAGGTTGTAGACGGATCCGAGGACGAAAACCGGGATCCCGGCGACCTCGTACTCGCATCCCGCGCAGGCCGAGAGACGTCCGGCGACCGCCGCCGCCAGCGCCGCGCACGCGAAGGACGCGGCGACGACGTGGCGTCGCGTGAGCTCCCTCACGGCGCCGGCCTCCCGAGTGCACGTGTTCCCGCCCACGCCCCCACCGCCAGCGCGACGAAGAAGATCCAGCCGGAAAGTGAAAACGCCATGACGCCCGACATCAGGGTCCCCACCGTGCAACCGAGCGAGATCATCGCGCCGAATCCCACGAGCACTCCGCCGCCGAGCGCGCGCAAATATCCCTTGGGTGTCCCGGCGCGCGGCCGGAATTCGCCCGCGACGAGCGCCGCGAAGAACGCGCCTCCTGCGAGGGCGAGGACGAAGACGGCGTTTGTCGAGACCGCCGCCGGATTCGCCACCGCGGCGCATCCCTTGAGCCCGTCGAGACCCTGCAGTCGCTCCGGCACGATTCCCATCGCGCTCCCCGCGATGCGGGAAAGCCTCCCGATCTCCTCGGTCACCCCGAGGGGCGACGTCCGCAGGTACGCGAAGGTCGCGATCAATCCGAGCGCGATCCCGCCGGCCCATGCCGGCCAGGCTTCAACGAAAATTCTGCGTGTCACCGTCCAAGCGGTCGCGGGTTCACCCGCCGTAACCCCCGGGGCGGGGGTGCGCTTCAGGAGAATCACCGCTCCCGCGGCCAGCGCCGACATCTGAAGGGCGAAGGCGCCCGCGTACCCGAGCCGCTCCGGCAGCCAGAGACCGCGGCCCGAGCCCACGAGATTGAGATAAATCGGATTCCACGCCGCGAGTCCGACCGCGTACCCCGCGAAGACGCCGAGGAGGCCGACCCAGGCGACCGTCGAGCCCTCGCCGACCCGGTAGAGATGTCCGGTGATGCAGCCGCCGCCGAGGACCATTCCGAATCCGAAGAGCGCCCCGCCAATCGCGAGGTGCAATCCGACCGGCGCGATGTGCGCCGTATCGGGACGGTAGAGCGTCGGGTCGGGCACCCACGCCCCGAAGATGACCATGTAGCCCGCGCTTCCGACCGCGAGGGCCGCGAGGAGGCCGAGCAGGACGCTCCGCTCGCGTTTCTGGAAGAGATCCCGGAAGGCGGAGGCGAAGCAGAACCGCGAACGCTGGAAGACGAATCCCGCGGCGAATCCGGCGATGAGCGTGAAGGAAAGTTCGCGGCCCCGGCCCGCGACGGCGTGGAGCTTCAGGCCCGTCACGACGGCCGCCATCGCGACGGCCCCGGCGGCGACGAATCTCCAGGGCGTCGGCACTACTTGCCGGTCCAGACCGTGCCGGACTCGTTCTCGATCGGGACTCCGACGGCGTTGCCGTACTCGGTCCAGGATCCGTCGTAGTTGCGGACCGGATAGCCGAGGAGGCACTTGAGCACGAACCAGCTGTGGCTCGACCTCTCGCCGATCCGGCAGTACGTGATGACCGTCCCGGTCCCGTCGACGCCGGCGGCCGCGTAGACCTTCTTGAGCTCGTCGACCGATTTGAACGTGCCGTCGTCGTTGACCGCCTTCTTCCACGGGACGTTCTTCGCCCCGGGGATGTGGCCCGCGCGGATCGCGAGTTCCGCCGACCCCGGCGGCGCGATGATCTTCCCGGAAAACTCATCGGGCGACCGGACATCGACGAGCGTCGCGGCCTGCTTCTTGTTCACGACCTCGAGGACGTCGGCCAGCCGCGCGCGCAGGGTCGCGTTCGGCGCCTCCGCCTTGTACGCGGCGGCCGCGGGGGATGGAACCGTGGTCTCCCAGGGCCGCTTCTCCGATTCCCACTTCTGCCGGCCGCCGTTCATGATCCGGAGGTCCTTATGGCCGTACAGGTTGAAAATCCAGTAGCCCCAGCAGGCGAACCAGTTGCTGTTGTCACCGTAGAGGACGACCGTGGTGTCGGGCGCGATCCCCGCCCGCGCGCAGAGCTTCTCGAAGTTCTCGCGGCTCACGATGTCGCGCGCCACCGGATCGCACAGCTCGCTGTGCCACTTGAAGCCGACGGCGCCCGGCACGTGCCCCTTCTCGTAGAGCCCCGGGTCGACGCTCACCTCGACGATCCGGACCTTCGGGTTCTTCGCGTTCTCGAAAACCCACTCGGTCGAGACCAGCGCATCCTGGGCGGAGGCGGTGGAGGCGAGGCCGAGGAGGGCGAAGAGGGCGGACGACACGATTCTCATGGTTGCTCCGAGGAGAGTGCCGAGATTATACGGGACGTTCCGACGGGGTGCGAAGAGTGGAGGCGCCGGCGCGCACGATCTTGAGAAATTTCTTCTGGTTTCGCGATTCCAACCGGTAGCATTTCCCCCATGTCCGTATTCCTCTGCCGCGCCTGCCAGGTGACGATCATCGAGAACCGGAAGGACGAAAAGCCGGTCTGCCCCCGCTGCAAGAAGCCGATGGTCCCCAAGGCCGGCCCAGGGTCAATCGAGGAGCAGTTCCCGGACCGGTCGCCCCACGATTCCGTCTTCCAGCTCGACCTCGAGAATCTCCCCCCCTCCATCGACCCCGTCAAGCGGACGGACCTCCCGAAGAAGTAGCCCCGGCCCGCTCCAGGTCGTCCTCCAGCAGCACCGCCCCGCACACCACCGCCGGCAGCAGCGCGAACCCGAGAACCGGCATGATGAAGCAAAGGGTCGCGCCGAATCCGAGCGACGGCCCCGGGCGGTGGAGCAGCCACGCGAAGCGTTCGAGGACGCTCATCCCGCGCGCCTCGAGAGGATACTCGAGGTGCTCGAAGCCGAAAAAAAAGGCGGTGACGGCCCCGGCCGCGAACGGGTGGATGAACGAGAAAGGCGTGCAGTAGATCGTGACCAGCGCCCCCTGGACCAGGAGGAAGATCACGAGCCGGATCAACTGGTCGCGCAGCGATCGAAAGAGCGCGCGCCAGTACCCCTCGCGCGTCTCCTTGATCCGCCCCGCGTCGGCCATCATCCGCTCCGTCATCGCCTCGAGAAACGGCCCCGCGATCACGTTGCCGACCACCGTGAAGAGGATGATGCCGCCGATGATCCCCCCGACCGCCGCGGCGCAGCCGAGCAGTCCGGTGATGAGGTCGAGCCCCTTGTCGAAGAGCCGCTCGTGGAAGCCGAGCAGGAACGCCGCCACGATCCCGGCCATCACGATGAAGATCCCCACCCCGGCGATGAACGACTTCACCGCGTACGGCCACAGCTCGCGGTGATTGAAGAGATGGATCGTCCCCCGGACGGAATAGGTCATGGAGTCGAAGAATCCGGGGCGCTTCATTTTCGAACCCAACGAAGCTTCGCGGATCTCGCGCGGGAATTCGAGCGCGCCTCCTCCTCCCCGGGCCGGACCAGCTTGCCGGCCTCGGAATAGAGTCCCGCGACCTTCCCCTCCCGGAAGGCGTGCTTGACCCGTCGATCCTCCCCGCTGTGGAAGCTGATGATCGCCGCCGCGGCGCCCGGCTCCAGGCACGAGGGGAGGACCGCGAGGAGCCGGTCGAGGTTGGCCAGCTCCCGGTTGACGAGGATCCGCAACGCCTGGAACGTGCGCGTCGCGGGATGGAGTTTCGCCCCCGCCGCGCGCTGGAGGGTGAACCGGCGCGCCTCGCAGATGAGCGCCGCGAGCGCCTCGGTCGTCGCGATCGGCGCCCGCCGCCGCCGCTCCACGATGAGCCGCGCGATCTTGCGCGAGTCGCGCTCGTCCCCAAATTCGTAGATCGCGTCGGCGAGTTCCGTCTCGCTCATCCGGTTGACGAGGTCCGCCGCGGTCGGCCCCCGCGTGGGATCGAGCCGCATGTCGAGCGGCCCCGGTCGACGCAGCGAGAAACCCCGCGCGGGATCGTCGAGGTGCGGGCTCGAGACCCCGAGATCCGCCAGCAGGCCGTCCGCCCGCCGATCCCCGAGGATGGATTGCAGGCCCGCGAAATTCGCGTGGTGAAGCTCGACGGTCCCTCCCGTTTCCTCGAGCCGGGGCCGGGCCGTCTCGAGGTTGCGCGGATCGAGATCGATCCCGATGAGCGTTCCCCCGGGCGTGATCCGGCGGAGGAGCTCGACCGCGTGGCCGCCGAGTCCCACCGTGCAGTCGACGACGAGCTGCCCCGGCTGGGGGTCGAGGATTTCGATCGTCTCGGCCAGCAACACCGGAACATGGCCCGACGCCGGAGGGGTCATGGGGCCAGTTTATGAAATTGAGGGGGCCGGGGGTGACTTTGGACCGTTCTGCCTA
>Ga0075433_10003492_pt1 | contig 12146 bp, 8 predicted proteins | sample RhiMethybrSRZTD2_FD_75299 | JGI IMG/M metagenome (GOLD analysis project Ga0075433, IMG submission 75299) | Populus rhizosphere microbial communities from Tennessee, USA - Rhizosphere MetaG P. TD hybrid SRZTD2 | ecosystem: Host-associated > Plants > Roots > Rhizosphere > Soil | place: USA... | reverse complement strand
CTGCATCCCGTGCAGGAAGCCTTTCTTCGGGCAGAAGCTTTCCAGTGCGGATACTGCACGTCGGGCATGATCATGTCCGCGGTAGCGCTGCTGGACAAGAATCCGCGTCCCAGCTCCCAGGAAATTGTGCAGCACATGAATGGCAATATCTGTCGCTGCGGCACCTATCCGCGAATCGTAGCGGCGATTCGGGACGCGGCATCAGGCAAGCGGTGATATATATGGAGACCGCGAATAGTGTGTTTGATTCGGAAGAGCAACAGCACGCGGCAATCCAGCGTCTGTCATACGCGTTCGAACTGCAGCGCCGCGACTTTTTGAAAGTGATCGGAGGCGGTGTTCTCGTTTGCCTCGCAGTCAAGAACGCCGTCACTCAGGAGTCAGGGCACATCCACCACGGGGCGTCGGACGAGGATTTACTTCAATCCATCGCTGCTTGGCTGCACGTTTCCGAAGACGGCACCGTCACAGTTTTCACCGGGAAAGTAGAAGTAGGGCAAAACATCAGAACATCACTCGGCCAGCAGGTAGCCGAAGAACTGCGCGTGCCGCTTTCTTCAGTTCAGCTCACGATGGCTGACACGGAATTGACGCCCTTCGATATGGGCACATTTGGCAGCCGCACCACGCCCATCATGGGTCGCCAACTGCGGACCGTCGCGGTTGCGGCAAGAAACCTGCTGATCGATATGGCCGCGCAACAACTGCACACTGACCGGAATACGCTGCTCGCGGCCTACGGAAAAATCACAGACCCCAAAAGCAATCGCACAATCTCTTATGGTGAGATCACGAAAGGCCAGCAACTGACCCGGGTAATCGGAGACGATCCGGCGGAAACGCCGACGTCCAACTGGCACATTGCCGGCGCTTCCACGCCCAAGGTCGACGCACACGCCTTCGTAACCGGACAACACAAGTACACGCCCGACGTAGTGCGTCCGGGAATGCTGTACGGCAAAGTTCTTCGGCCCCCCGCATTCCATGCGAAGCTGGTCTACCTGAATGGCAGCGACGCAAAGAAAATCTCCGGCGTGAAAGTGGTGCGTGACGGCGAATTCGTCGGGGTTGTCGCTCACGACGAGTACACTGCGACAAAAGCCGCTCAAGCGTTGCGCGCAAAATGGGACTGGCCGCCCCAGCTCAGGGACTCGCAGCTCTTCGATCACCTAAGGAGCAAATCCGAGCAGGGCTCCGGCGAACATAATCTCCATGTCACGGGTGACGTGCAAAAAGCATTCGCTGCTGCTAACAAAACGCTAACTAAAACCTACACGGTTGCCTACATCGCACATTCTCCACTGGAGCCGCGCGCCGCCGTCGCTGAATGGAGCAGCGACAAGCTTACGGTGTGGACGGGAACGCAGCGTCCATTTGGGGTGCAGGAGGAACTGGCGGAGGCATTTCGCATTCCCAAACCCAAGGTACGCGTCATCGTCCCCGACACTGGCGCGGCATACGGGGGCAAGCACATGGGCGACGCCACAGTCGAAGCCGCCCGCCTGGCCAAGGCAGCCGGGGTGCCCGTGAAGCTCATTTGGACCCGCGAGGAGGAATTCACTTGGGCCTACTTTCGACCCGCTGGCGTAATTGATATAAAAGCCGGAGCAACTTCAGAGGGCAAGATCAGCGCCTGGGAGTTTCACAATTACAACTCTGGCCCTGCCGGCATCGGCACGCCCTACGAGATTCCCAACCAGCACATCCAGTTTCATCCGGCTGATTCTCCGCTGCGCCAAGGTTCGTATCGTGGTCTTGCGGCTACGGCGAACCAGTTCGTGCGCGAGAGCGCCATGGACGAACTCGCGCACGAGCTCGCGCTCGACCCGCTTGAATTTCGTTTGAAGAACCTGACGGATACCCGGCTGCGCGCAGTGTTCGAAGCAGCCGCAACCAAATTTGGCTGGGGAAGGGAGAAATCCTCTCCCATGCGCGGCTTCGGCGTTGCCGGAGGAGTGGAAAAAGGTGGGTACGTCGGCACCTGTGCAGAAGTGGAAATAACTACCAGGCGCGATGTTCGCATCCTCCGCGTAGTAGAAGCCTTCGAATGTGGTGCGATTGTGAATCCTAACGGCCTGCGCAACCAGATCGAGGGCTCGATTGTCCAGGCAATCGGCGGTGCATTGTTTGAGGCTGTCCATTTCGACAATGGGCGCATTCTCAATCCGCATTTCGCCCGGTATCGTGTGCCGCGGTTCAGCGACACTCCGCAGATCGAAGTCGAAATGCTCGACCGCAAGGATCTGCCTTCCGCCGGCGCCGGCGAAACTCCGATCGTGGGCCTCGCGCCCGCGATCGGCAATGCCATCTTCGCGGCAACCGGAATACGACTGCGCTCGCTTCCTATGGTTCCTCAGGGACTGCCGCAATCGGAAAACGTGCCCTGAGCTAGACGCCACTAAGAGAGATTTTCGAGACGCAGAACGTTTGGTGAAGCGGCTCGTATCGCAGGAGCTAATTCTGAGCTTCGTGCCCGATGCCGAACAGTGCCCGTGGCGAACACTAACGCGCACGAGGGTAGCGACGGACGCGGGACAAAGTACGTCTGCAGAATCAATTGGAGGCACTGCTGGAAGAAGCCCATATCAAGTTGTCCAGTCTGGTTTCAGATCTCTTGGGCGCCAGTGCAGGTCGTAACAACCAACTACGACCTTGATCCAGGTCCTCGGTGCGTGAAAATAGCATCGCCCGGTTCCTCGGCACGTTGCGTTGCTCTTGGTTATACTGAAGGGCGACGCGGCAACCCTTCGGCGGAGCATAGCAGATGCTCGATGACCCAACTGCCTTGAACGCGTCCTTCCGCTCTGATCCTGATGCGACGATTTCATCGCCGGGGCCGCAGGCAGCGCGTCACTTGCCAGCCAGCATCGGGGGCTACCGCATTATTCACCTGCTGGGTGAGGGCGGCATGGGTGCCGTCTATGAGGCGGAACAAGACCGGCCACGGCGTGTCGTTGCTCTTAAGGTGATCAAGTCCGGCTGGGCCAGCCCAGAACGCGTCCGCCGCTTCGAGCAGGAGTTTGAAACTCTCGGCCGCCTTCACCACCCTGGCATTGCCCAAATCTACGAGGCCGGCACCGCCGACACCGCCTTCGGCAATCAGCCCTTCTTCGCCATGGAGATCATCCATGGCAAGCCTCTGGTCAACTATGCCACTGCGGCAAAGCTCAACACCCGCCAGCGCCTAGCTCTGGTGATCCAGATCTGTGAAGCGGTGCAGCACGCCCACGAACGCGGCATCATCCACCGCGACCTCAAGCCCGGCAACATTCTGGTGGACGACAGCGGCCAGCCGAAGATCCTCGATTTCGGGCTGGCGCGCGTGACCGATTGCGATGTTCAGGCGACCCGCCAGACTGACATGGGGCAACTTCTGGGCACCTTGCCGTACATGAGCCCAGAGCAGGTTACGGCTGATCCGTCGGCGCTCGACACGCGCAGCGATGTGTACGCCTTGGGCGTCATCCTCTACGAATTGCTGTCGGGCAAGCTGCCGTACCATATGTCCCATCACCTGCCTGAGGTGGTGCAGACTATCCAGCAAGTCGATCCCACTCCCTTAAGCCACGTAAGTCGAGCCTACCGGGGAGACATCGAGACCATTGTTGCCAAGGCTCTGGAGAAGGACAAGGCGAGGCGATACTCCTCAGCCGCAGACTTCGCAGCCGATATTCAGCGATATCTTGAAGACCGACCCATCACGGCCAAGCCCGCGAGTACATGGTATCAGTTGAAGAAGTTCGCGCGGCGCCACAAAGCGCTGGTGGCGAGCGTGGTCGCAGTGTTTCTCGTCTTAGCTGTGGCAACGGTCGTTAGCACGCGAGAGGCGATACGGGCGAACAGGGCGGCGGAGACCGCCGAGGCACTGAACAACTTCCTGCGGAACGATCTGCTCGCCCAGGCCAGCGCGTCCACTCAATCTGGGCAGACCACTGCGCCGGACCCAGACCTCAAGGTGCGCACGGCCCTGGATCGGGCGGCCGAGAGGATCACGGGAAAGTTCGAGAAGCAACCGCAAGTGGAGGCTGCGATTCGCGATACCATCGGGGGGGCGTACATGGATCTGGGGTTATATCCAGAGGCACGCAAGCAAGAGGAGCGTGCGCTGGACTTGTACCGCCGGGCCTTGGGGGCGGAGAACCCGAAAACGCTCCAGACCATGAACAGTCTTGGGCATGCTGCCACGCTTCAAGGCAAGTATGCCGAGGCCGAGGCACTCCTGAGCCAGACTGCGGAGATCATGCGCCGCGTGTTGGGTCCCGAGCATCCCGACTCACTATCGGCGATGTACAACCTGGGCGCTCTCTATGACAATCAGGGCAAATATGCCCAGGCCGAGGTACTCTTCAAACACATCCTAGAGGCCAGACGCCGGGCGCTGGGTCCCGAACATCGTTCCACGCTGGCATCCATGAATGGACTGGCCAACGCCTTCAGCGAGCAGGGCAAGTACGCTCAAGCCGAGGCGCTCTACACGCAGATCCTGGATATCAGCCGTCGCGTGCTGGGTCCGGAGCACCCCAACACACTGTTAGCCATAAGCAATCTTGCGCTCAACTACGAAATGGAGGGCAAGTTCACGGAGGCCGAAACGCTTTTTCGCCAGGCCCTCGATATCCGACGACGTGTGCTGGGCCCGGAGCATCCTGAAACCCTCATGTCCATGCAATATCTGGCCAGCGTCTATAGCGATCAAGGCGATTACACGCAAGCCGACGCGATCTTCAGCCAAATTCTGGAGATTCGGCGCCGTGTGTTGGGTCCCGAGCATCCCGACACGCTGTTAGCGATGACCAATCTTGCCAGCGTTTTCCGCTTGGAGGGCAAGTACGCTCAAGCCGATTCGCTCGGGACGCAGACCCTGGAGATCATGCGCCGCGTGTTGGGTCCCGAGCATCCTGACACACTGTGGCGAATGAACGATCTGGCCAACTGCTACAGCTCGCAAGGCAAATATGCCCAGGCCGAGGCGCTCTTCCAACCGACCCTGGATGCGAGACGCCGACTGCTGGGTCCCGAGCACCCCAACACTCTTTCCACTCTTTCGGATTTCGCGTCCATGTACCAACGACAGGGCAAGTACGCACTGGCGGAAATTTACGACGCGCAGACGGTGGCAGGGCGGAGTCATGCCTCGGGTAAGGAAGACCCTGACACCTTGGCGGCCGAGGCCGACCTGGCGCTGGCCTACCAATCGCAGGGGAAATTTTCCGAGAGCGAGCGTCTCGCTCGGGAGGTGATGGAGATCGAGCAAAAGAATCAGCCGGATGACTGGCAGCGATTCCGCGCCGAGAGCCTGCTGGGAGCCAGCCTGGCGGGACAGAAGAAATACGCCGAAGCGGAATCGTTGCTGCTGGAAGGTTATCAGGGGATGGCCGCACGGAAGGGCCGGATAGCAGTCCCGGACTGGTATCACCTTGATCGGTCCCGCAAGTGGATCGTCGAACTCTACGAAGGTCGTGGCAAACCGGAAAAGGCCGCCAAGTGGCAGCGAAAGCAAAACTGAGAACCACGCACCGAGATAGCGTGGTCAGGGTTTGTTTTGGCACCGCCTTCTATTTGGATACTGTCCTGGCCGTACAGCGACCAACTACGCCCAAAGTGGTGAAACCGCCTCGACGAAAGAGGTAGCTCTTCCGCCTGGACGAGTCTGCCGCTTCCAGAATCTTTACATCGTGACCCGCTAGTGTCAGCTCGAAACCGCCGAAAGTCCAGCACGCCCAGCACCAATGACGATACCTTCTTGACCGGGCCCCGCTCTTCAGTTGCTGCCGAAATACCAGAGTTTTTGGCGGCAGGAGTCCAGCGCGCTGACGATGGCCCATGCTGGCGGGAACAATGCCGACAAAGATAAGCGTACGAAGCACCATAGCCGCCTCGCAAAACTCGCCTTCTGGCACCATCACAGCGCCGCCGACAAGAACGCGAAACAAGCCCATGCCACGCAGGCGCCGTCCAAACGGGCGCCCCACGCCAAAACAGCGCAGATGAAACCGGCGTCGGCCAAGCAGGCTGCTAGCAAGCGGGACCAGGCGGGGGAGGCCAGCAACAAGAGCAAGCCTTCAGCCCAGAAGGCCCCAGCTGCGAACAAAACGAAGCCTCATCCCGCGACAGTTTCGTCAAAGCAATAGCTTCCTGGACTCATCCAAGGCGATCGCAGACCAATTACGGCAGCTTCGCATACTCCGCCTTGGCTTGCTTCAGGATGGGGATGTCGGGATCGGCGTCTTTCCAGAGGGCGAAGAAGTCTTGATAGGCAGTACGGGCCTTTGTTGTGTCACCCAGGAGTTGGTACCCGCGCGCCTGACCAAGGACAGCAAGGGAAATCATAGGATCATCGGGATGCAGACCGTGCAGGTCGCGGAGGCGCTGGAATTCGTGTACAGCCTCCTGTGCTTTAACGGCCCGCATGTAGGCTGTGCTGCGAACATAGACTTGTATTGAATCAGTTGCCGCATAAGCGGCGGCAGGGCGGAGTAGTTCCAGGGCGCGTTCGGCATTGCCGTGATTGAGCGCGATTAGCGCCCCAACGACAGGATATTGATATACCTGAACAAACATGTTTTCGGGACGGCTGCGAGCGACTCCCTCAGCCAAACCTTGAGCTTTGCTCTCCTGCCCGGCGAGAGCATATGCTGCGGCCGCATCGATTGTTGTCTCATATGCGTGAGAAATGTTTAAGGCGTGTGCTGCGGTTTCTGCCGCACCTCTGCCGTCTCCGCAAAGACCCCAAAAAATCGCGGATCGTGCGATCTCACCGGAAGCCGAATCCTGAAGCTTTAATCGCACACCAGCGTCCTCGGTTTTCTGCAAGGCCTCGCGAGCTTCCCGCAAGCGCCCGTGCGCCGCTGCCATGCGCGCGTCGAAAAACGCGAGGTTGAATGCGCCTTCGGGGCTGGCCTCCATCTGCTTGCGAAGCTCTTCGTTCCGGGTACTCTGCCCTTGTGCGGCATTGAGCAGAATCAGTCCCGCCGGAAGCGCCCAGCTGCGCTGGCCTCGTTTGATCGATGATTCAATTGCGGCTTTGGCCTCATCGAAGCGATTTAGTGCTCGATATTTTTCCGATAGGTTTGTCCAAGCGTCCACACTAGTGGGGTCGAGGCGCACATCTTCCTGACAATACGAGACGGATTTTTCATATTGCGCATAGGCATACGCGTAGATGTTGCAGAGGTTATCCCAGGGCATCGCATCACGCGGGTAGGTCTGGCGATAGAGCTCCCACGTAGGGGTACACTTTTCGAACTGACCGGTATTACAGTAATAGTGGCTCTCGATGTACAAGCGCTCGCGTTCGCTCGCTCGCGTGCGCCGGTCGAAGGCGTCCTTTAAGAACTGCTCGGCCAGTTCCGTTTGATTGAGGTTGTCGTACACCGTCCCCAGGCGGCCATAAGCCAGCGCGAAATTGGGATCGAGTTCGATCGCATGTTGGAAGAAAGGCACGGAAGCCAGATCTTCACTGGCATTGTGCAATTCGTCGCCGAGCGAAAACGCTTTCAAGGCGTCAAGCGACGACGTGGTCGCTTCCCCTAGGGGCTTATCAAATTTTTGCACCGAAGCCAATGATTCACCCAGTTTTCGCCGCATCAGAGCAGTAACTTTGCCCAGTGCATTCAGAACATCTTCTTTGTGAGAAGCCTGCGCTTGCTCCTCGTCGAGTGACTCGCCATTCGCAGCGTTGACGGCGTCCAGTGAAATCACATACTCTCCACCCAGGCCGCTGACCGAACCGGTAAGCATCGCTTTGATTCCATTGCGCAGGCAGATCTCGCGCCCAATTGCGGTATTGACACGTTCTTCTGGGGCCTTGCCCATGAGCTGAAGTGTCTCTCGCAACTTCTGGTCCGGGACTACGTTCCAATACGGCGACTGTTGGAGATCGACAATCAGTGCCTTGCGCAATGTGTCGTCGAAAACCGCATCGCCGGTACTGTTGACGAAATCGGTCACTAGAATCGAGTCCTTCTCTGTAAGCGCCTGGGTATGCCGTTTATAAAGCAGAACCCAGAGCAGAGCAGCTAAAGCGACCAGCGCCGCTATTGAGAGATACAGCCGTGGCTTACGCCGAGTCTTGGCTGCCTCGGTAACTTCGGTGGATGGCACTGCGACTGCCGTCGCAGACGAAGTGATCGGCCGAATCGCTGCAGAGGCCGGGGCTGGGGCTTCGGAAATTGCAGAACTAGTGATTGCAGCCCGTCCCGAATCCGTGTCCCGCTTCAGTCGTTGCAAGTCGGCACGCATGTCCACCGCATGCTGATAGCGAAGATTGCGATCCTTTTCCAGGGCCTTATTGATGATGTCTTCCAGCTTGACGGGAAGGTCGGGATTGAGACGGATGGCAGAAGTCGGAGTCCGGTCGAGAATCGCGTTGAAAATCAGCGCTGACGTATCTCCTCGAAACGGTAATGACCCCGTGGCCATTTCATACAGCACGACACCAAAAGAGAAGAGGTCAGTGCGCGCGTCAAGGTCTTTCCCTTTCGCCTGCTCAGGAGACATGTATGCCACCGTGCCCAGCGCCGCACCCGGACTAGTTAAGTGTTGCTCGCTTATTGCTGTGGGCTGGGCGCTTGCGTCTGCGGCCTGCATTATCTTGCTCGAAATGGGCGTTACCTTGGCCAATCCGAAATCGAGGATCTTGACGTGCCCACGCTTCGTGACGAAGATGTTCGCCGGTTTTATGTCACGGTGAACAATCCCTTCGCTGTGCGCGGCATCGAGCGCGTCCGCAATCTCGATGCACAGCGACAGCATTGTTTCAGTTTCCAGCGGCCGCCCTGCAATTCGATACTTCAGAGTCACGCCATCCAGAAACTCCATCACGATGAACGATTGATCTCCGTACTTGCCGATCTCGTAAATTGTGCAGATATTGGGATGATTCAGGGCCGAGGCAGCTCGTGCCTCGCGTCGAAAGCGTTCGAGCGCCTGCGGGTCTCGAGCTAAATCTTCAGGAAGAAACTTCAGAGCGACGAAGCGGCCAAGCTCCGTGTCCTCGGCCTTGTATACGACGCCATGCCGCCGCCACCCAGCTTCTCTATTACGCGGTAGTGGGAGATGGTTTGGCCGATCACTTCGAGAGGAGCTCAACCTCGGGCAGCCATGCTAGGCTCGATCTCCTCAAATTTCAAACCGAGTTGGAGGCCGAATCACACGCTTTGGAATGTGGCGTGAACGTGACCTGACTCCTCATGTTCGGTGTCCCAAGTGCCGGACAGAATTTGCTCCGGGAAAGTCGCAAACATGAAGATCGGTTCCTATTTCATACGGTTCTCATTCCACAAGCCTGTTATCCTGGGTGGCTCCAGAAGCGGTGTGTCTTTCAAAGAAGAGGCATCGTCTGTGTTCGGCATAGCTTGAGCTCTCAGATCATCCTATCGCTTCTCGTACCGGGGTAAATTACCGTCACCCCAGTGGAACCGGGCAACCAGCGGAATTCCGTGACGCACGATGAACAGAAGAAGAACTTGAACATTCGTTGGTTGGTCTTGCGATCAATTCTCCTGTACAGCCTTACGAACTCATTCAACAATTATTCAGGAGCTCAATCTGGGCGCCTATCCAGCCCTAGCACAGGCGTCTGAGATGGTGGCGCGTGGCTAGCTCTCGCCGGTACTTAGTTAACACTTGTCCATGGTCGCGCCAAATGATATCCACGTCATACGCCCTTCGCCAGAGAGGAAGGAATCATGAAGTTCTTGGCGACCGCGGTGCTCTTGAGTGTTGTTCTCTCCCCTACAGGATCCCCGAATAACGAAGCGCCCACCGGATTCGACAACAGAAGCAACGGCATGGTGGACGATGCCACCCATCAAGCCGATCAGTCGAAATTCGACGACACAGAAACTGTGGCGGACGGCCTTGGGCCACTTTACAACGCCCAATCTTGTCGGGAATGCCACCAGAACCCGACGTCGGGAGGCACCAGCCAGATCGCGGAGTTGCGGGTCGGTCATCAAGGCTCAGACCATCTTTTTCATAACCCAGAGATCCCGATCGCGCACGGAACCGAGATCATCACCGGCCGCACTCTTGTAAATGATCGATCGATTTGCCCAAATTCCGCTTTCGCCGACACAGAAATCCAGGAGCACGTGCCTGATAGCGAGAACATTCGCACGACGAGGATATCCTTGGGTGTCCTGGGAGACGGTTTTGTAGAGGCGGTTGCCGATAACACCTTGGTCGAATTGGCTCAGAAGCAATGCAAGGAGTCCCACCACAAAATCTGTGGGCAGGTGATTTACGTTCCCATTGTCGAAGCTCCCGGACAAACCGGCGTTGGCCGGTTCGGGTGGAAGGATCAGCATGCCAGCCTGCTGTCATTCTCGGGAGACGCTTACCTGAACGAAATGGGTATCACCACCCGCCTGTTCCCTGATGAGGTCACCAAGCTCTGCAACAGCGCTGCCGAGCCAAACGATACGGCGAGTCCTGACGGTTTGGACGACGTTGACCATTTCGCCCGCTTCATTCGCGCCTCCAAAGCCCCCGCTCGCGATTCGAAGCTGGCAAACACCGAACAGTCACAAAAAGGATACAAGCTTTTTGACAAGATTGGCTGTGCAGAGTGCCACGTACGCACACTGGCCACCGCACCAGCAGGCACAAAGATCAACGGAGGCACGTTTACCGTTCCAGAAGCACTGGGGAGCAAAACCTTCTACCCATATTCTGATTTTCTGCTGCATAACGTGGGCACAGGTGACGGACTCACTGTCCCGATGGTGGAGCATTACGGACGAAAGATGTATCAAATCAGCTGGAGGAATTTTTCGCCCCAAAGCTTCCACAATGCCCAAAATAAACTCCGTACGGCGCCCCTTTGGGGTGTTCGCTTCCGCAACCGTCTGATGCACGATGGAGAATCAACCACTCTGCGTGACGCCATTCTGAGGCATCGCGAAGAGGCCTATGAATCTGCTCACCGCTTTGGGCGATTGTCTGCGGCCGATCAGCAGGCTATTCTCGAATTCCTGAGTTCTCTTTAATTTCTGCCTTGTCGGCGATTGCGGACCGTCGGCCCGCTAATGGGAGGAGGTAGCCTGAGGCTCTGCAGCGGCCCATAGTCTTCTCGCCAAATCTCGACCCCGTCCCTCCACGATGGTGGCGACAGAATAATAGGTATCAAAGTCAGGAAGACTGAAGCTGGAAATGTGCCCGATAACCCGGCTCACAAGAAGCCACCCGCCTCGCTCCCAGCGCCAGCGCGGGAACGTCTCTTGTTCCTGCGGTAAGCTGTCATTCACACGAAAAACCCGGCGCACTGCAAACAGCTGATCTGTAATGTCGTGCACCGCCCCAGCGGTCAATTCCTTAGCTCGCCCATCTACATACAAAGTTCGAATTTTCATATCCAACGGCTGTCCATTGCCGGAGCCTGCGTACCGCGGTCCACTTGCGGAACGCGATCGCATATGGTTTGGAAACGCCTGGCGCCGATCCCGCCCCCGCGATCAGGCAGCAACACTAAATGACGGAGGTTGGTCATGCCGTCCACGTTATGCACAATCGTTCGCCGGCCACAAGTGCAGCCATCACAGGATTTGCTCTTCGGTTCGGAATTGGGAACAAAGTTGGTCAAATCCCTCCCCGATTTCTCCCAGAGAAAAACGATTCCCTCGCGAGGCATTTTAGATAGAATGAACTGGAAAATCCCAGGTCTAGCGTGCCTCGTCAGAAAGAGCTCCGGACAACCGTTTTCCCCCGCCGCCATTCTTACCAGGAGATGAGCGAAATTTTGCTGCGGCGGCGCAGCCCGCGCGTCCTGGTCGTCGACGACAATCTCGACATCATGGAATTGATGAAGGAATTGCTCGGCAGCCGGGGCTATGACGTGGTTGCCGTTTCAAGCGCCTCTCAAGCGGAGGCGGAGATTCGCCGCCTGGCGCCGGACTTAATTCTCTCCGACGTAATTATGCCCGGCAAGTCTGGATACGAACTCTGCCGCGAGCTTAAGGAAAATCCGGCCACCAGGCTGATCCCCTTTGTTCTGATCACCGGCCTCAGCGACCGCGAAGACCGGTTGCATGGAATTGAATGCGGGGCGGATGATTTCCTGCACAAGCCCATCTTTGCGGAAGAGCTGTTCGCCCGCGTCAAGTCTCTGCTCAAGCTGAAGGAGTTTACCGACGAACTGGAAACCG
>Ga0075433_10003486_pt1 | contig 12152 bp, 12 predicted proteins | sample RhiMethybrSRZTD2_FD_75299 | JGI IMG/M metagenome (GOLD analysis project Ga0075433, IMG submission 75299) | Populus rhizosphere microbial communities from Tennessee, USA - Rhizosphere MetaG P. TD hybrid SRZTD2 | ecosystem: Host-associated > Plants > Roots > Rhizosphere > Soil | place: USA... | reverse complement strand
CCACTTCCGGTCCGAATCTGGGGGACGTTTCGTGGCACGCCATCCGCCCTCGGCTCAATCTCTATGAGCACAAGAAGCCCACGGTGCACGAGGTCTCGGCCGGCGCGCTGCTACGGTGGCCGACTCCGACAGGCTTACGTCCCTTCGTGCGAGGTGGCGCTGGGTACTACCTCGACGAGATCCTCGACTACGAGTTTGCGCTGGCAGCGGATGGCTCTACGATCGTTCCGTACGTGAGCTCCCACCGTCAGTGGCAGGCCGGAGTGAATCTGGGACTGGGAATCCAGGGGGAGAAGAAGGGTTCCGCGATCTCCCCGATCGTCGAGTTTCGATGGCAGCTGACGAGGCTCTACCGGACTTCCAAGAGCTCGCTCTTCAGCGCCCACGCGGGCTTGTGGCTTCATCCATGAAGGGGCTCTTCACGACCGCCTTCCTCATCGTCCTCGCGGGATGCGCTCACCTTCCGACTCCGTCACGATCAGCGTCGGCGATCGTGGCAGCGCCCGACACCTCCGCCGCCGCAAGAGAAGAAAGAGAAAGGGCCCTGAGGCGCGCTCTCGACTGCCTCAGGGCCCATCCCGAGATCTGGTTTCGCTAGATCCGCTTGGTCTTCACCTTGCCCTCGCCGCCGATGGGCTTGATCGAGATCGGTCCGTTGACGGTCGAGACGCGCACCTTCGTCTCTCCGCTGCCGAAGCGAAAGACCTTCATCCCGTCCTCGTCGTCGATGCCCCAGTGGTCGCCGCTCCAGCCGCTCCACTTGATGGGGGAGTTCTCCGAGCCCTGGACGCGGACGCCGGTGCGGATGTTCTTGGGGATTAAGACGTCGATGGGACCGTTCTGCGTGCTGGCGTCGAGTCCCCGGCCCTCCCAGACCGGTTCACTGAGCTTCACGCCGATCGGTCCGTTCTCGCAGGCCGCCTGGATGTCGCCCGAGCCGCCCTTGATGTCGATGGGCCCGTTCTGCGCGTGCGCGTCGACCGTGCCCGAGACATGGTTCAACCCGATGGGCCCGTTCACCGTGCGCAGGTCGAACTTGCCGTCGACGTCGCGCAGGGACAGCTCGCCGTTCTCGGCCCTCAAGTTGAGCACCGCGCCCTTGGGGACGTTGAGAATGACGTAGCAGCCCCAGTTCGAATCGTCCGGTCCCGACACGCGCAGCTCGCCGCCCGCGTAGCTCGCCTGCACGCGGTCGAGGATCGCGTCCGCGTCGGCACGCTTCCGGGCCGCCGCCACCTGGCAGATCGTGGCCGAGTAGCTCCCGTCCGCCGACGGCTGGACGCGGATGCCGCCGCGGGTCGAGGCGTCCATGCGCAGAGGGGTCGACGCGCTCTGCGTGATGGACACGGTCTGGTCGCGGCGGACATTGGGCACGTCTCCGATCGAGTGTTCCCAGAAGGACATCTTGATGTCGGAGCAGGTCACGTTCCCGGTGTCGCCGTCGATGCCGGTGGTGAAGCTCCAATCGCGATTGCGCGCCGAGATCGGGTCGGAGAGCAGGGCCGAGCCGGCGAGGCCGAAGCCAATCAGCGAGCTGAAAACGGTGAGAGCGATTCGCATGGACGTCTCCGCGAGAACGGTTGGGGGATCGCCGCGGGCAGGCGCGCTCCACGGCTCCCTGTGAGACGGCTCCGAGCGCCCGAAGGTTGGAATCTCGCTTGAGCGGGGCGCTTCCGCGGCGTAGCTTAGGTCGAGCCATCCTTCCCTTAGGCCAAGGAGTTGCAAGGTGTCGACCCGCGTCGAGCGTGAGCGAGCCCCCGACAAGGCCCGCCCGGAGGAGGGCGTCCCCGGGGCGCCCACGTTCGTCTACCGCGATCATCTCCTGCATTGCGAAGAGACCTCGCTCGAGGATCTCTACCGGACGATCGGGCCCGCCTACGTCTATTCGGCGCGCCGGCTGACCGAGAACGCCTCGCGCGTGCGCCACGCTTTCTCGCGCGCCGAGACGCTCGTCGCCTACGCGGTCAAGGCCAACACGAATCCGATTCTACTCCGGCTGTTCTACGAGATGGGCCTCGGCTTCGAGGTCAGCTCGGGCTCCGAGCTGTCGATCACATTGGCCGGGGGCGCGCCGCGCGAGTCGGTGGTGGTGAACGGCAACGCGCGCACCGACGACGAGCTCGTGCAGGTGGCGGAGTCGGGCGCCTATCTCGTGTCGGTCGACTCCGAGGAGGAGGCGGCGCGGCTCGAGGCCGCGGCGGCGTGGCTCGAGAAGCAGGGCCGCCTGACCACGCCGGTGCGCGCGGCACTGCGCGTCAATCCCGACGTCGACGCCAAGGTGCACCCCGATCTCGCCACCGGCATCGCCGAGAGCAAGTTCGGATTGCCCCCCGACCGCGTGCTCGCTTGGTACGCGCATCCGGATTGGACGCCGCATCTGCGCTGGGTGGGCATCCACGTCCACGTCGGCTCGCAGATCCTCGACGCGCAGCCGCTCCTCGACACGCTCGGCGAGTGCGTCGACGTGATCGAGCGCGCCCGCTCGCGCGGGGCCAAGATCGAGGTGCTGAACCTGGGCGGCGGCTTCGGCGTCGACTACGACGGCAAGGGCGGGCTGGCGCTCGAGCGCTACGCCGATGCCGCCTGCCTCGTGGCGAAGAGCCAGGGGCTCAAGCTCGTGGTCGAGCCGGGGCGCTATCTCGTGGCCGACGCCTGCGCGCTCGTCGGCCAGGTGCTGTTCGTGAAGCGCGGCACGCGCTCGTTCGCGGTCACCGAGCTGGGCATGAACGATCTCATCCGCCCATCGCTCTACGACGCGCACCACGCCATCGTTCCCGTGCGCGAGCCCAAGCCGCGCGACGAGCGCATCGAGATGGACGTGGTGGGTCCGGTGTGCGAGAGCGGGGACTATCTGGCCAAGGGGCGGAAGATGCCGCCGCTCGAGCCCGGCGATCTCGTCGCCGTGACCGGAGCCGGCGCCTACGGCTATGTCATGGCCTCGAACTACAACGGGCGCGGCCGGCTGCCCGAGGCGCTCGTCGATCGCAAGGGCGTGCGCATCATCCGCCGCGGCGAGACGTGGAAGGATCTCATTCGCCTGGCGAGCGACCTGCCGGTGCGGCTCGACGCCGAGCCCGCGCCCGAGATCGAGCGCGCGCCCGCGGCGGCGCATCCCTCGACGCCCGCGGCCCCCGCTCGCGCGGGCGGCGCCATTCCGGTCTTCCGGCCGCGCGCCATGGCGCAGGCCATCTCCGACGGGCTCAGGCGCCGGCGGCTCGGCTCCTCGCATGCGTCGGAAGAGCAGAAGCCGACGCCCGCCCCCAAGCGGCCGAAGAATAAGTAGGAAACGCGAATCGCTACGGGTTCGATCAAAATACGGCGCGCGGCAGGGTGGACTTCGCGGCGGAGGATTCCGAACTAAATTGATCGAGCTTGTTCCAGAACAAGTCCAACTAACTGAGTAGGGATTGCTACGCCGCTGTCTTCGCGCTCTCGTCGGGGGCGGAGGCGGCCGGCGTCTCCGCGGGTAGCGGGATCTCGAAGGCGAACACCGTCTGGCGGGCCGGCGTGCACTCGGTCCACACGCGGCCGCCGTGCAGCTCGACCACGCGCTTGAGCAGGTGCAGACCCAGCTCGAGGCCGAGCAGGCTGCGATTCGGAGTGGTCGATCCGTCGTCACCCAGCTCGAGCGCGCGCACCAGATCGTGCGGCGTGATGTTCATGCGCGAGCCTTCGATCTCGACGCACAGGTGCGAACTCTGGCGTCGCGTCGCCACGCGCAGCGTGCTGCCGCTCTCGGAGAGCTGGATCGCCTTGCCGAGCAGCGCCTTCACGCCCTGGCGCAGGCGCGGCGAGTCGAGCGACACCGGCGGCAGGCCGGGCTCGATGCGCGCCACGAGGCTCACGCCACCCGCCTCGGCCGCGGGGCGGGCGTCGTTCACGGTCGCCGCCACCACGTCGTTGAGCGAGGCCGGCGCCAGGTCGAGCGTCGCCTCCTTGGCGTCGAGACGGAGGAGCATCGCCGACTGCGCCACGACGTCGGCAAGGCGCCGCGCTTGATCGTTGAGGATGCGCCCGAAGGACGCCCGCTTGTCGTTGTCGAGATCGCAGTCCTCGCGCGACAGGAACTCGCCGTAGGCGAGGATGCAGGTCAGCGGGCCGCGCAGGTCCTCGTTCGCCGCCTCGAGGAACACTTCCTTGGCGCGGTTGCGCGCCGAAACGTCGCGGCTCTCGCGATCGAGCGCGTGGCGGTCACGATCGATCACCACCATGTCCTCGATGCGCTGGATGGCGGCCGCGATGTGCTGAGCGAAGGTCGTGAGGAGCCGCGCGTCGGCGGCGGTGAACTGGCGATCGCCGCCCATGCGAGTCACGTTGAGCACGCCGACGGCGTGGCCGCGCGAGGATAGAGGGATGCTCATCGCCGTCTTGAGCCCGAGACCGGGCCGGGTCTCGGCGGCGAAGCGGCGGAGCGTGTCGTCGTCGTTCAGGATCAGCGGCTCGTTGTTCTGGGCCACCCAGCCCGAGATGCCCTCGCCCATGGCCACGCGGCACTCGCGCACGACGTTGCTCTCCGAGCCGGCAGCCGTGCGGCACACGAGCTCGCCGCTCTTGGAATCCAGGAGAAGGATGGAGGTGCGATCGGCCTCGAGGCAGCTCAGCAGACGGCGGGTCACCGTCTCGAGCAGGGGCTCGAGATCCTCCTCGAGGTGCGCGTCGCCCGCCATGTCGAACAGCGACGTCAGCTCGAAGATGCGCGAGCGCAGGGCGTCCTCGTGGGCGCGCGCCTCGAACAGCTGGCGCGTCAGACGCTGGTTGTCGCGCTGGCCGAGATACGAGTAGAGGCAGAACAGAGCGATGAGCCCCGAGAGCCCGGCGCCCATCGGCACCTGGCTCCCGGGGGCGAGCACGCGCAGGACGGGAAGGTCGCGCGCGCCGAACGTGTAGAGGAGCAGGAGGCTCGCGGCCAGAGCGAGCATGACGCAGGCGCTGAGCGCCCACACCCAGGCGGTGCGCCGCTCGATCTGGCCGAGCTGCTTCTCGTAGCCGATGTCGACCCTGTCCATGCGGGGGCTCCCCAAAGGTAAGGAAGGGCGCCGCGGCGGCGGCGTGCCATGGACCGGTTTTCGGCAGGAAAGCCCTGCAAGATTAGAGGTTTCGGAGTTTCAGCCTTCGTCGAACAGGGGTGGAAGGTTGATCTCGAACACGGTTTCCGACCGCCCGCGGAAGCCGGCCTGCTCGAGGAGCGCCGCCTGGTCGACGGCGGCGGCAACCACATGATTGAGGCCGAAATAGCGCGCCAGCTCGAGAGACTCGCCGAGCAGCCAGCTGCCCGCGCCCCCGTTCCGGAGCGCCGGGACTACGTAGAAACACGCGAGGCGCGCCGACCATCCGTGCACCGCGCTGGCGCAGGTCTCGAAGGCGGCGAAGCCGACCGGGGCACCGCCCTCCGCGGGCTCGGCGAGGACGAACAGGCCGCGCAAGGGATCGTGCAGGATGGCCTGCACCACCCAGTCGACGAGCTCGGGACGATGGGTGGCGCGCGACTCCTCGAGTGCTTGGACGTAGACCGCGACGATGGCCCCGGCGTCCGTGGTCTTCGCGGCTCGCGCCACGAGTCCGCCGGGCCCCGGTGCCGCGGGACGCGGCAGAGGGCTGAACGACTCCCGCATCGATGTCTCCGCATGCGTCGCGGCGAGCCCCGATGACCCGCCCGAGCGCTCGATCAGGCTAGCCGCGCGCGACCCGCGTGGGAAGTGCCAAGCCGCAGCGGGCACGGGACTTGACGCTCTTGGGGCCGTGACGCAATATGCCGCGGTCCGGCGGCCGGGCTCGCGGCCGCCGTTTCTCCGTCTCGCCGAGGGAGCCCCTCTTGAAGATCGCGGTCTGCCTGAAGCAGGTGCCCAGCACCGACACGCGCATCAAGATCGCGGCGGACGGCAAGCGCATCGACCCTGCCGGCGTCACCTTCGTCACCAACCCCTACGACGAGTTCGCCCTCGAGGAGGCCATCCGCATCAAGGAGGCCAAGGGGGGCGAGGTGGTCGTTTTCTCGGCCGGAGGATCGGGAACGGTGGCCGCGTTGCGCAACGCGCTCGCCGTGGGGGCCGACTCGGCGGTGCTCCTCAAGACGGATGCCGACCTCGACGGCCTGGGCGCGGCTCGCTTGCTGGCGGCCGAGCTCGGCGGCAAGGGCTTCGACCTCATCCTCTGCGGCAAGCAGGCGGTGGATGACGACGCCGCGCAGGTCGGGCCCATGCTGGCCGAGCTGCTCGACCTTCCCTGCGCGACCGTCGTGGTGAAGCTCGAGCTCGGCGACGGCGCGGCCAAGGCGACGCGCGAGATCGAGGGCGGCGTGGAGAGCCTCGAGCTGCCGCTGCCGGCCGTGATCGCAGCGCAGAAGGGGCTCAACGAGCCGCGCTACGCCTCGCTCAAGGGCATCATGGCGGCGAAGAAGAAGCCGGTCGAGGAGAGGGCGGTCGAGGCTCCGGCCCCGCTCGCCGAGGTGGTGTCGCTCGCGCTGCCGCCGGCGCGCCAGGCCGGCAAGATCGTCGGCGAGGGCGCGGCCGCGGTTCCCGAGCTCGTGCGCCTCCTGCGCGAGGAAGCGAAGGTCATCTGACCATGGGCATCCTGGTCTTCGTCGAGGCGCGGGACGGGCAGATCCGGAGCACGTCGCTCGAGGCTGTGAGCGAGGCGCGCCGGCTCGCCGACGCCGGCTCGGCCGGCGAGGTGACAGCGGTCGTCCCCGGGCGCGGTGTGCAGGGCGCGGACGCCCTCGGTGCCTACGGCGCCGATCGCGCGTGGACCGTGGACCACGAGCTCCTCGCGCGCTACCAGCCCGAATCGTTCGTCGCCTCGGTCGCGGCCGCGGCCCAGAAGGCGTCGCCGCGCGCCCTCCTCTTCCCGGCCTCGGCCATGGGGCGCGATCTCGCGCCGCGCGTCGCGGCCAAGCTCGGCGCCGGGCTTGCGAGCGACTGCACGCATCTCGACTGGCAGGGGACGGCTCTCGTCGCCACGCGCCCGGTCTACGCGGGCAAGGCGATCCAGACCGTGCGCCTCGCCGGCACGCCGGCGCTCGCGAGCCTCCGGCCGCGCGCTTTCACCGCCACCGAGCATCGCGCCGGTGCCAAGGCCGCGGTCGAGCCGCTCGCCGTGACCCTCGACGCCGGGCGCGCGCGCGTGCGCGTCACCGAGATCGGCGCCTCCGAGGGCGGCAGGGTCGACCTCACCGAGGCCGAGGTGATCGTGAGCGGCGGGCGCGGGCTGCGCGGCCCCGAGCACTTCCACCTCATCGAGGAGCTGGCCGAAGCGCTGGGCGGCACCGTGGGCGCGTCGCGCGCCGTGGTCGACGCCGGCTGGCGGCCGCACGCCGAGCAGGTGGGGCAGACCGGCAAGACGGTCTCGCCCAAGCTCTACGTCGCCATCGGCATCTCGGGCGCCATCCAGCATCTGGCCGGCATGTCGTCGGCGCGCTGCATCGTCGCCGTGAACAAGGATCCGGAAGCGCCCATCTTCAAGATCGCGGACTACGGCATCGTGGGCGACGCCTTCGAGATCGTCCCGGCCCTCACCGAGGCCCTCAAGGGCCTGCGCGTGCACTCCTGATGGTGCGCGACTACCTGCCGATCCTGCTCGCCACGCTGCTCGCGCTCGGCATCGGCGGAGGGCTGATCGGTATCTCGGCGATCGCCGGCCGCGTGCGCAACTCGCGCACCTCGCGCGCCACCTACGAGAGCGGCGCCCCACCCGTGGGCAACGCGCGCGAGCGCTTCTCGATCAAGTTCTATCTCGTCGCCGTGCTGTTCATCCTGTTCGACGTGGAAGTCGTGTTCCTGTTCCCATGGGCGGCGGCGTTCGGCTCGCTCGGCCTCGTGGGCCTCGTCGAGATGCTGATCTTCGTCGCCGTGCTCGTGCTCGGCCTCGCCTACGCGTGGCGCAAGGGAGCCCTGGAATGGGAGTAGCCACGGGCGGGCGGGCGATCATCGGCCTCGAGCTCGTGACCACGGGCAAGCCGATCGAGTTCTCCGACGCCGATCGCCAGGCGATCGCCGACATGCGCGCGCGCTATCCGGACGGCCGCTCGGCGGTCATGCCGGCTCTCTGGCTCGCGCAGAAGCGGTTCGGCTTCCTCTCCAAGGAGGCGGTGGCGGCGGTGGCCCGCGCGCTCGACGAGCCCGAGCCCGAGGTCGCGGCCGTGGCCACGTTCTACTCCATGTACAACCTGGCGCCCGTGGGCCGGCACCTCCTCCAGGTGTGCATGACGCTCTCCTGCTCGCTGCTGGGCGCCGACGCCCTGGTCGCGCACCTCGAGAAGAAGCTCGGCATCTCGGCCGGGCAGACGACGAGCGACGGGCGCTTCACGCTGCGCAAGGTCGAGTGCCTGGCGTCGTGCGGCACCGGTCCGTGCTGGCAGGTGAACGAGAACCTCTTCGACGAGACGCTCGACGCCGCGGCCGTCGATCGCCTCCTGGATTCCCTGAAGTGAGCCATCCGCTCGGCTGCTACGGGCCGGTGGTCACGCCGAAGGGCCGCAAGGAGCCCATCCTCTTCGGCGACTTCGCCATCGCCAGCGCCGAGACGCTCGAGGGCTTCCGCGCCGGCGGGGGCTACGCCACGGCGATCGACGCCATCAAGAATCGCAAGCCCGAGGAGATCACCGAGGTCGTGAAGGCCTCGGGCCTGCGCGGGCGCGGCGGCGCCGGCTTCCCGACCGGCATGAAGTGGGGCTTCGTTCCCAAGGACTCGCCCAAGCCCAAGTACCTCGTGGTCAACGCCGACGAGTCGGAGCCGGGCACGTTCAAGGATCGCGAGCTGCTGTCGCGGAGCCCGCACCGGCTGATCGAGGGCATGCTGCTCGCGGCCTACGCCATCGGCTCGCACCACGCGTTCATCTACGCGCGCGGCGAGTTCCTGTTCCTGGCGTCGCTGCTCGATCGCGCGCTCGCCGACGCGCGCGCCGCGGGCCTCGTCGGCAAGAACGTGGGTGGCACCGGATTCGATCTCGAGATCACGCTGCACTGGGGCGCGGGCGCCTACATCTGCGGCGAGGAGACGGCACTGCTCGACTCGCTCGAGGGCAAGCGCGGCCAGCCGCGCACCAAGCCGCCGTTCCCCGCGGTCGAGGGGCTCTATCGCTGCCCGACCGTGGTCAACAACGTGGAGACGCTCCAGACCGTGCCGTTCATCGTCAAGAACGGCGCCGCCTGGTTCAAGGGATGGGGCACGGAGAAGAGCCCGGGCACGAAGATCTTCTCGGTGAGCGGGCTCGTGAACCGTCCCGGCAACTACGAGATCGAGATGGGCCTGCCGCTGCGCGCGCTGCTCGACGACTACGCCGGCGGCATGCGCCCCGGTACGAAGCTCAAGGCCGTGATCCCGGGCGGCTCGTCCGTGCCCTGGCTCACGCCCGACCAGCTCGACACCAAGCTCGACTTCGAGTCGGTGGCGGCGGCGGGATCGCTGCTCGGCTCGGGCGGTGCGATCTTCCTCGACGAGGGCGTGTGCGTGGTCGACGCGCTGCTCAACCTCACGCACTTCTACCGCCACGAGTCGTGCGGCAAGTGCACGCCCTGCCGCGAGGGCACGCACTGGCTCGAGACGGTGCTGGCCAAGATCGAGCACGGGCAGGGCGTCCCCGAGGACGTGCGCACGCTCAAGACCGTGTCCGAGCAGATCCTCGGCCGCTCCCTGTGCGCGCTCGGCGACGCGGCGGCCATGCCGATCCTGTCCGTGCTCGAGAAGTTTCCGCAGGAGTTCGAGCACCACCTGACGGCCAAGCGGTGCCTGGTGAACCGGCGCCGCGCGTCCGTCGAGCGGGTCCGCGCCGGCGAACCCGCGACCGTGTAGCGAGGCAGAGGAGGCCGCGCGCTTGGACTGGACGTTCGGGCTGCCCCCGGAGTGGAGCTGGCTCGTGTGGACGCTCATCAAGACGCTCGTCTTGATCGGCGGCGTGCTCGGCGTTCTGCCCATCATGATCTGGGGCGAGCGCAAGGTCGCGGGCCACGTCCAGTTCCGCCCTGGCCCCAACCGCGTCGGGCCGTTCGGGCTCCTGCAGCCGCTCGCCGACGTGCTGAAGCTCGTGTTCAAGGAAGACGTGATGCCGCATTCGGCCAATCGCGTCCTCTTCTTCCTCGCGCCGGTGCTGGCGCTCGTGCCCGCGTTCGTCGTCCTCACGGTCATCCCCATCGGGCCCCAGTTCGTGGTCACCGACGTGAACGTGGGACTCCTCGTCTTCTTCGCCATGTCGTCGCTCGGCGTCTACGCCATCACGCTCGCGGGCTGGGCGGGCAACAACAAGTACGGGCTCATGGGTGGCCTGCGCTCGTCGGCGCAGATGATCTCCTACGAGCTGGCGATGGGGCTCTCGGTGATCGGCGTCATCCTGCTCACCGGCTCGCTCTCGCTCGTCGACATCGTGAAGGCGCAGGACGGCAGGATCCTCGGCTTCCTGCCGCGCTGGTTCGTGTTCTACCAGCCGGTCGGCTTCCTGGCCTTCGTGGTCACCATGCTGGCCGAGACGAACCGCGCGCCGTTCGACCTCCCCGAGGCCGAGGGCGAGCTCGTGGCCGGCTACCACGTCGAGTACTCGTCGATGAAGTTCGCCGCCTTCTTCATGGGCGAGTACGCGAACATGATCGCCATCTCGTGCGTGTGCACCGCGCTCTTCCTCGGCGGCTGGCACGGGCCGTGGCTGCCGCCCGTGTGGGGCGGCATCGTGTGGTTCGTGCTCAAGGTGTCGATCCTGCAGGTGTTCTTCCTGTTCGTGCGCTGGACGCTGCCGCGCCTGCGCTACGACCAGCTCATGAACCTGGGATGGAAAGTGCTCCTGCCGCTCACCCTCGCCAACGCTCTCGTGACCGCGGTCGCCGTAGCACTCCGGGAGGGCTGGCTCCGATGACGCCCATCTTTTTCCTCCTCTTCGCGGTCATGGCCGTGGTCTCGGCGCTCATGGTCGTGCTGCAGAAGAGCCCCGTGACCAGCGCCGTCTACCTCGTGCTCGTGTTCCTGAGCCTGGGCGGCTTCTTCGTGCTCCTGCACGCGCCGTTCTTGGCCGCGGTGCAGGTGGTGGTCTACGCCGGCGCCATCATGGTGCTCTTCCTGTTCGTGATCATGCTGCTCAACCTGCAGCGCGACGTGGACGATGGCCTGCACCACGCGGCGCGCCGCGTGTTCGGCTGGGCGCTCGGCATCCTGCTCGCGGCGCAGGCGTTCCTGCTCCTGCGCGGATCGTGGGCGCTCGGGCCGCGCGGCAAGGAGCCGGCCGCGCTCGTACACGCCCAGGGCAACACGCAGGTGATCGGCGTGCGCCTGTTCGGCGACTACCTGTGGCCGTTCGAGATCACGTCGCTCGTGCTGCTCGTGGCCGTGGTCGGCGCCATCGTTCTGTCGCTGCGCCGCGGCCGGTCCACCGGCGTGGAGGACGCGCCATGAGCTGGCTCACGCAGGGCCAGGTGCCGCTCGAGGCCTATCTCGTGGTCTCCGGCCTTCTCTTCCTGATCGGCGTGGTCGGCGTGCTCGTGCGCCGCAACGCGATCGTCATCTTCATGTGCATCGAGCTGATGCTCAACGCCGCCAACCTGGCCATCGTCGCCTTTGCCGACCAGCTGCAGCAGACGGACGGCCAGGTGTTCGTGTTCTTCGTCATGGCGGTGGCGGCCGCCGAGGTGGGAATCGGGCTGGCGCTCATCGTGAACGTGTTCCGCGCCCGCCAGACCGTGTACGTCGACGAAGTGAACCTGCTCAAGGGCTGACGCGTGTACGACTTCGTCTATCTGCTCTACCTCATCCCGCTCCTGCCGCTCCTCGGCCTGGCGCTGAACCTGGCGTTCGGCGGGCGCTGGGGCCATCGCGGCGTGAGCCTCGTGGCCTGCGGGAGCGTGGCCGTGGCGTTCATCGTGGCCGCCGGTGCCGCGCTCGGGCTGGCGACGTTGCCGGAGGGGGAGCGCCGCATCGTCCAGCACCTGTGGACGTGGTTCACCGCGGGCTCGTTCCACGCCGAAGTCTCCATCCTGTTCGATCCGCTGTCGGCCGTGATGTGCCTGGTGGTCACGTTCGTCGGCTTCCTCATCCATCTCTATTCCACGGGCTACATGCACGGCGATGCCGGCTATCGCCGCTATTTCATCTATCTCAACCTGTTCACGTTCTCGATGCTGACGCTCGTCCTCGCCGACAACTTCCTGTTCATGTTCGTCGGCTGGGAGGGCGTGGGG
>Ga0075433_10003485_pt1 | contig 12154 bp, 14 predicted proteins | sample RhiMethybrSRZTD2_FD_75299 | JGI IMG/M metagenome (GOLD analysis project Ga0075433, IMG submission 75299) | Populus rhizosphere microbial communities from Tennessee, USA - Rhizosphere MetaG P. TD hybrid SRZTD2 | ecosystem: Host-associated > Plants > Roots > Rhizosphere > Soil | place: USA... | reverse complement strand
GTGCCCACCGCGTCAGCAGGTCGCGCCGGCCTCGAGCGTGGAGAGGTAGTGGGGGGCGTCCGGGAAGCCGATGGGACGGACCGCAGGCAGGGTGACGCCGGCGTCACGATGCGCGGCCACGAAAGCGGCGAGCGCGCGATAGTCGCCCACGGCGCCGAGCGCGCCGAGCAGGCGCTCGGGCACCGCATCGGGTCCCGGCGCCTTGTCATAGGCGGCCAGCTCCGCGCGGAAGCCGCTCTTCTCGAGCATCGCGCGGTAGAACGGCAGCGCCAGGTAGCGTGTCAGCTCGATGCGGAAGAGGCCCAGCGCGGCGCCGCGGTCCACCGTGATGGCCGCGGGGACGGCGGCGACCACCTCGAACCCGGCCAGGGGCTTGCCCGCACGCTCGCGCCCGCGGCGGATGGCGGGCAGCGCCTCGCGGCGGATGTAGTCGGGCGCGGCCAGCCATAGTACGGCGCCGTCGGCGACCTCGCCGGCGAGCTCCAGCATCTTCGTCCCGAGCCCGCCGAGCAGGATGGGCGGCGGCTCGGGCAAGCGCGGCAGCCCGCTCTGCCAGGTCACATGATAACGCGCCCCCTTGTGCTGCACCTTGCCTCTCAGCGCGCCGCGCAGCACCGCGACGTACTCGCGCATCACCTCCATCGGACGTCCCATGTCGAGTCCCAGCGCCTGGGCCATCATGGGCGCGTGGCTGACGCCGATGCCGAGGCGCAGGCGGCCGCCGCTGATGTCGGCGAGGGTAAGGGCCTCCTGCGCGAGCAGCACGGGATGGCGCGGGTAGATCGGGATCACGCCGCTGCCGAGCCCGATGCGCGGGGCGGCGGCGCCGTAGGCGCCCAGCACGAGCATCGCCTCACGGCCCATGCCGTGCGTGGTCCACACGCTGTCGTAGCCGAGCGTGTCCGCGCGCCCGGCGAGGGTGACCGCGTCCGAGAGCGCGGCGCCGGCATTGATGAAGCACGCGATGCGCGGCACTATCCGAGCCTCACGTGCGCGGCCGGACACCGGCGGCGGCGAGGAGGGCGGCGAGGTCGTCCTGCTTGTCTATCTGATAGCAGATGGCGGTCATTCCGACGGCCTGCGCGGCGGCGACGTTCTGGTCCCAGTCGTCCACGAGCACGCACTCCTCCGGGGCCACGCCCAGCCGCGAGGCGGCGAGCCGGAAGATCTCGGCCTCGGGCTTGGCCATGCCCACCTCGGCGGAGCACACGATGTCGTCGAAGAGATGGTGGATGCGCATCTCGTCCTCGAGCCGTCGGCGGAGCGAGCAGTCCGCGTTGCTCAGCACCGAGACCTTGTAGGGCGGCCGCAGGCGCGCGACCAGATCGAGATTGGCCCCGATGGGCCGCTGGGAAAGGCGCCACTCCTCGTGGACCGGCGGCAGCGGCTTGCCCGCGCGGGCCTCGAGCTCGGCATGGGCCCGCGCTTTCCACGCCTCCGGATCGCCGATGCCGCGCTCGATGTCGTGCCACGTCTCCGTGCGGTACAGCGTCTCGAACACGGACGAGCGCGGCAGCCCGTGCTGCTCGGAGAGGGCGCGCGCCACCTCCCAGCGCATGTCCCAGAGGACACCGCCGAAGTCGAAGACGATGGCGCGGAGGCTAATAGCGCTGAGAGGAGCCGGCGGGCGGCTTTTCCGCCTGCTTCTTCACGATGTCGCCGGACAGCGGCACCCAGCCGCGCTGCTTGAGGCAGTCCTCGCTCAACACCCGGTCCTTGGTGCAGGCTTTGCTGTCACGATCGAAGTCGGCGGAGGTGTAGTTGCCGTTCGGCTTGTACCACTGCTTCTCGGGATCGAGCGAGCACGCGCCGAGCGAGAGCACGAGCGCCACGACCGATGTGAGCGCGACGAGTCGAATCATGGCGGCATGATACCATGCGGCGCGATGCTCGAAACCACGATCGCGGGAAGCTTGCCCAAACCGACATGGCTGGCGCCGCCCCGGACCCTCTGGGCCCCCTGGCGGGTGGAGGGCGCGGCCCTCGAGGAGGGGAAGCGCGACGCGGTGATCCTCGCCCTCCGCGAGCAGGAGCGCGCGGGCATCGACATCGTCACCGACGGCGAGCAGAGCCGGCGTCATTTCGTCTGGGGCTTCGTCGAGTCGCTGGACGGCGTGGACTTCACGAAGATGGTCACGATCGGCATCCGCGCCGACCGCTACAAGGCCGACGTTCCCACCGTGACCGCGCCGGTGCGCCGCCGCGGTCCCATCCACTCCGCCGAGATGCGCTTCGCGCGCGCCCACACCGATCGGCGGCTCAAGTTCACCATGCCGGGGCCCATGACCATCGTGGACACCATCCATGACGGCTACTACGGGAGTCGCGCCAAGCTCGGCATGGCCCTGGCCCGCCTCATCAACGAGGAAGCGCGCGAGCTGGAGGCGCTCGGCGTCGACATGATCCAGCTCGACGAGCCCGCTTTCAACGTCTACATGGACGAGGTGCGCGACTGGGGCCTGGCCGCCCTCGACGCCGCCGTCGAGGGGCTGCGCTGCCGTACCGCGGTGCACATCTGCTACGGCTACGGGATCAAGGCCAACAACGACTGGAAGAAGACGCTCGGAGGCGAGTGGCGCCAGTACGAGCGGACGTTTCCCCTGCTCGCCCGCTCCCGCATCGGCGGGGTGTCGCTCGAGTGCGCGGCGTCGCGGGTTCCGATCGCGCTGATCGGCCTCCTCGAGGGCAAGGACATCCTGCTGGGCGCGGTGGACGTGGCCACCGACGTCGTGGAGACGCCCGAGGAGGTGGCGCGGGTGATCCGCGAAGGGCTCGCCCATGTCCCGGCCGCGCGGGTCTTCCCCTGCACCAACTGCGGCATGGTCCCGCTCGCGCGTGAGGTCGCCGAGGGTAAATTGCGCGCTCTCGCCGCCGGCGCCGCCCTCGTGCGGAGCGAGCTGGGCGGGCGCCGATAAGGGGCCATCCGCTTCGTTGCCGCCCTCGGCCGGGCGCTCTAGGCGATCTTCACGATTCCGGGCTCGACTTCCTCGAAGCGCTTGGCGACCTCGGGATCGTGCCCCGTGACGATGCGATCTGGGCTGCCCGCTATTTCGTCGATCCGGTCGAAGCCCTTCAGCATCTGGGGCAGGCTGGTGATGATCTGCACGGGGTCGCGCCGCTCGATGTTCCGGTAGAAGTGCGAGGCGTCCGAGGTCAGCACCACCGTGCCCTTGGCGGTCTCCACCGACACCACCTGGAGTCCCGCGGTGTGGCCGCCCACCCAGTGCGCGGTGATGCCCGGCAGCACCGGCGTCTCGCCCTCCACCAGCCGCACGCGTCCGGCGTAGTTGAGCTTGACCAGGTCGGCCAGCGGCTCGGCCTCGGCGAACATGCGGTAGTGCGCGTACTGGCCGGCAAAGCCGGTCCAGAACTCCATCTCCTCCTTCTGTAGCCAGAAGCGCGCGCCGGGGAAGAACTGATAGCCGTCCCAGTGGTCCCAGTGCAGGTGCGAGATCAGCGCCACCGGGACGTCCGCGGCCTTCACCCCCACGCGGCTCAGCATCTCCGCCGGGCTCACCCACTTGCGCGCCTCGCGCCGCTGCGCGTCGGCGGCGGAGAAGCCGGTGTCGAGCACGAGCGGGTACGGCCCGCCCAGGATCACCCACAGGTAGAAGTGCAGCGTGAGCGTGTCGGTGGACGGCTCGCGGAAGAAGAACATGCACTGCTTGGTGTCCCGCTCCGCGTACTTCAGCGCGTAGACCTGATAGGGCATGGCCGTGCTCCTCTCCCCTGACGCCTCTAGTGGCCGAGGGCCACGCCGTCGCTGCGCGGATCGCAGCCGCCGTGGCGCGCGCCCGTGGCGGGATCGATGGTGATGCCGTGGGCGTGGCCGGCCCGCTCGTTCCACGGCCCCCAGTGATTGACGGCGTGCCCGCGCCGCGTCAGCTCGGCGCCGGTCGCCGCCGGGACACGGCCCTCGAGGTTCAGCAGATCGCGCGGCTCGAGCAGGCCGAAGCGCCCCGAGAGCCAGCGCGGCGCCTCCATGGCTTGCTGCACGTCCACGCCGAAGTCGATCATGGCCGTGTAGGCCTGGAGATGAATCTGCGGCTGCCCGTCCGCGCCCATGCAGCCCATCACCTGCCACAGGCGGTCGCCGCGGAACGCGAGCGAGGCGATGAGCGTGTGCAGTGGCCGCTTACCCGGCTCGAGCCGGTTTGGATGCGCGGGATCCAGGCTGAAGTAGGCGCCGCGATTCTGCATGACGACGCCGGTGCGCCCCGCCACGACGCCGGAGCCGAAGAGGCCGTAGACGCTGTGGATCAGCGAGGCCGCGCCGCCCTCGGCGTCTACCGCCGCGACGTACACGGTGTCGCCCGCGAGCGTGCCGAAGCTCGGCACCTCGTCCCACGGCAGGGCGCGGCGCATGTCAATGAGCCGGCGGCGCTCCGCGGCGTAGGCCTCCGAGAGCAGCCGCTCCACCGGCACCTTCGCGAAGTCGGGATCGGCCAGCACGCGGTCGCGATCGTGAAAGGCGATCTGCTTGGCCTGCACGAGGAGATGCACGTGATCGGGCCCGAGATACTCCATCGCCCCGAGATCGTACGGCTCGAGCAGCCGGAGCATCTGGAGCACCGAGACCCCCTGCGTGGGCGGCGGCGTCTCGTAGAGCGTGACGTTCCGATAGCGCAGGGAGATGGCTTCGCCCCAACCCGCGCGCTGGGCCCGGAGGTCGGCCTCGTCGATCAGGCCACCGTTGGCGCGCGACCAGCGCGCGATCTCGCGCGCCACCTCGCCCTCGTAGAAGCCGCCGCGGCCGGCGGTGGCGATCGCCTCCAGCGTGCGCGCGAGGTCGGGATTGCGGAGGCGCTGCCCCTCGCGCAGCGGCTGGCCACCGGGGAGAAAGATGCCGGCGGCCTCGGGACTTTCCGCCAGCATCGTGGCGACCGACGCGATCCAGTAGGCCAGCCGGGCGCCCACCGCGAAGCCGTCGCGCGCGCACTCGATGGCGGGCGCGAGCACGCGGGGCAGCGGCAGCCGTCCGTACGCGGCGTGCGCCTCGAGCCAGCTATCGATGGCGCCGGGCACGGTGACGGTGGCGGGCAGCACGCCACGGTACGGCACCTCCGCGAGCCCGCGGCCCTCGAACGCGGCGATGGTCGCCGCGGCGGGCGCGCGGCCCCCGCCGTCGAGGAACCGCACGCCGCCCTCGCGAGCCGGGTGCACCAGCCAGAAGGAGTCGCCGCCGATGCTGGTCATGTGGGGATACACGACGCTCAGCACCGCGGCGGCGGCGATGGCCGCGTCCACCGCGGCGCCGCCGGCGCGGAGCATCTCCACGCCGGCGGTGGAGGCGAGCGCGTGGGAGCAGGTCACCATGCCGCGCGGGGCGACCGTGGCCGCCCGCGGGGCCACCACATCCCGCACGTCGCCGGGGCCTATAGCGCGCGCTCCATCCAGATGTTGGCGCGCGTGTTGCCGTTGTAGTCCGCGATCTCCTGGAAGCCGTAGGCGCGGTAGAGGTGAACCGCGGCGGCCAGACGGTCCTCGCTGTCGAGGCGCAGCCTGGTGCAGCCCAGCGCCCGCGCCTCGGCGAGGCATGCATCCATCAGCGGGCGGCCGAGCCCCTTGCCCTGATGCGCCGGCCGAAGCCACATGCGCTTGACCTCGCCCACGCCCGGCTCGAGCACCCGCACCGCGGCCGTGCCCACCACGACGCCCGTCGGATCCTCGACCACGAGCAGCCCGCCGCGCCTTCCGTCATATGTCGACTGCCAGTGGGCAATGTCCTTGTCGAGGCCCTCGCCGTCCAGCTCCTCGCCGAGCCAGGCGAGATAGGCGCGCAGCTCGCGCGCGACCGCGTCGTGATCGGCGGCGTCGGCGCGGCGAATACGGTAGCGCGACGCTTCAGCGGCGGGCGCGCTCATGGCCGGCGAGGCCGCGCTCCCAGAGGTACTCGGTCTCGCCGAGCCGCTGGCCCACCCACCGCGAGAGCACGAAGAGGAGGTCGCTGAGGCGGTTCACGTACTTGAGCGGCCAGGGCGAGATGGTCTCGACGCGCGCGAGCGCGAGCACCCGCCGCTCGGCGCGGCGGCACACCGTGCGCGCCTGATGGAGGAAGCCGCCCACGCGGCCGCCGCCGGGGAGGACGAAGGACTTGAGCGGCTTGAGATCCTTCTGGCAGCGGTCCATGAGCTGCTCGAGCGCCTTCACCTGGGCCTCGCCGACGCGGTGCATGCCCTCGTAGACGGCGTCGTCCGGCGTGGCCAGCTCGCTGCCGAGGTCGAAGAGCTCGTTCTGGAGACGGCGAAACACTTCATCGAGCCAGCGGTAGTCCTTGCCCTTCTTGAGCTGCTCGGCATTGAAGACCCGCGCGAGCCCGATGACGGCGTTGAGCTCGTCGATGGTGCCGTAGGCCTCGATCCGCGGCGCGTCCTTGGCGACGCGGCGCCCGCCGACCAGGGCCGTCTCGCCGCCGTCGCCGGCGCGTGTGTACACGCGGGTGATCCGGATCGCCATGGTCCCGTCCCTCCCCGGGCTCAGGCTAGCACAGTGCTAGACTGGCGACATGGGTGAGTGGACGGACAATCTCGTGACCGCGCGCGACGCCATCGCGGCCATCGTGCGTGACTGCCGACGCATCGCCGTGCTCGGGATGAAGACCGAGGCGCAGCGGGGCGAGCCCGCATTCTACGTGCCGGAGTACATGGCGCGCGCGGGCTACGACATCGTCCCGGTGCCGGTGTACTATCCGGACGTGAAGCAGATCCTCGGGCGTCCCGTCTACCGCACGGTGGCCGCGGTGCCGCCGCCGGTGGACATGGTGAACGTGTTCCGCCGCAGCCGGGACATCCCGCCCCACGTCGACGACATCATCGCCGCGCGCCCGCGCGTCGCGTGGTTCCAGCTCGGCATCGTCAACGACGCCGCGGCTGAGCGGCTGGCGCGCGCGGGCATCCGCGTGGTGCAGGACCACTGCCTGCTGGTGGAGCACCGGCGCCTGGGCTAGCCGGTCGTCAGGGCGCTCGCCTCACCAGATCCCAGGCAGGAGACGATAGCGGACCTGCCGCTGGTACGCCGAGTAGCCGGGGAGATCCCGCGCGAGCAGGCGCTCCTCGTCGAGGAGTCGCCAGATCACGGCGGGGACGATGAGGGCGAGCGGGACCAGTCCCCAGCACGAGCCGAGCGCCAGCGGCGTGCCGATGAGGTACAGGGACGCGCTCGCGTACATCGGATGGCGCACGACCGCGTAGGGGCCGGTCGTGATGACCTTCTGATCCGCCGTGACCCGAATGGTGGCCCCACCGAACGTATTCACGCGATAGACGCGAAAGATCCCGTAGAAGCCAATCAGTACCAGGGCATCGCCGGCGAGCGCGGCACCGGGCGGCAGCTCAGACCAGCCGAACCGGTGGTCGAGTGCGGGCACCACCAGCAGCGCGATGAATCCGAGCGACACGAGCCACATGATGATCCGCTGCGCCGGCTCCGGCTCGGCGGTCGGCCCGCCACGCATGCGGCGCTCGAGCAGCGCCGGGTCGCGTCGCATCAGATACACCGTGACGAGGGCCGAGGGGCCGAAGAACACGGCAAGATAAACCCACGCCCCCCAGTAGTGGAGCGTCCCGGCGGCCCCGAACAGCACGAGGCCCATGACGACCGCGACGCTCGCCAGCGCGAGCCACGCGCGGGCGTTGAGGCTGACCATCGCCGTGTCAGTTGATGACGTGGTCGGCGCGCGCGATCAGCGACGGCGGGAGTGTCAGGCCGAGCGCTCGCGCGGCCTTGAGATTCACGACCAGCTCGAACTTGACGGGCTGCTCCACCGGCATGTCCGCCGGCTTGGCTCCCTTGACGATGCGATCCACGTACCCAGCCGCGCGACGGAAGATGTCGGGAAGATTGGGACCGTAGGCCAGGAGCCCACCCGCGTCGACCGGCTCTCTCCACGGGTACACGGCCGGCAGCTTGTGTTTCGCCGCCAGCTCGACGAGCCGCTTGCGCTCGCTGAAGAACATGATGCTCGTCACGACCGTCAGCCCGCCCGCGCGCCCCCGTCCCATCTCCGCGAAGGCCCGCTCGAACTCCTCCGGCCCGCGGGCTTCGAGGAACTGAAGCTGCAGCGCGAGCGCACGCGCCGCGGCTTCCGTTTCCTTCAAGATGATCTTGCGCGTGGCCTCGCTCGGATTGCCCGGATGCGAGAGGACCGCCGCCCGCGTGACGCTCGGCACCGCTTCCTTGAGGAGCTGGAGACACTTGGCAACGGTCTCCGGACCCAGGAACGACAGCCCCGTGACGTTGCCGCCCGGCCGCGCCAGGCTGGTCACGAGGCCGCTCCCCAGTGCGTCGGCAGACGCCGCGAACACGACGGGAATCGTCGTCGTGGCCTGCTTGGCGGCAAGCGATGGCGGCGTGCCTTCGCTCACCAGGATGTCGACCTTGAGACGCACCAGTTCGGCGGCGAGGGAGGACAGCCGCTCCGAATGCCCCTCGGCCGACCGGTATTCGATGACGACGTTCTGACCCTCGACATAGCCGAGATCGCGGAGCCCTTCCCGGAAGGCCGCGGGAAAGGTGGGATTTGCCGCGAGATCCGCCGCCAGGTAGCCGACGTGTACGACCTTCGGCTGCGCGGCCACCCCGAGCGGGCTGAGGACGACCGCAACAGTTAGCGCCATGACGACCGCTGCCCGCATCCCGCGCATCTCGGACCTCCTTGGCCGCCTAGAATAGCCCAGTATGGGGGTAGTTCGATCCTATCGAACGGGCACGCCGCCAAGGGTCATCCCAGAATCAGCTCGCCTCCGAACGTGGCAATCGCCACGCGCCCCAGACCCGGCGGTCCCGGGACCAAGCGGATCGGCGCGTCACCGCCCGCGCGGAGCCACTCGAGCCGTGCCGGGTCGGGCGTCGCCACCTCGAGCCATGTCACGCCCTGGGCGCCGTTGGCGTGCCGCGCCGGCAGGGCGCCGGGAAAGTCCGCCGGGTCGTCCCACTGCATGAAGAACGGGGGCCAGGACTCAGCCGCGGCCTCTCGAAGGCCCGCCGCCCGCCAGGTGAGCGGGCGGCCGTCGGGGCGAATGCGGCGGCGGCGCTCGGGGACGAGGCCGAGCGCGCTGGCGATCTTCTCGATCTGGTCCGTGCGCAGTGACCACCGGACGAGCCGGTCGCCATTCGCGATGCGCGCCAACAGCGCCTGTCCGTACCACTGCGCTTCGGCGAGGGCGCGATCGACCACGCCGAGCAGTTCGAGATACTGCCGGCCGAGCGGGATGAGGCGATTGGCGGTGCCGAGGCCGGGATGCACGCCGCCGTCGAGCACGGTGAAGCCGAGCCCCTCCATGCGCCGGCTCGCCGCGTCGAGGTCGCGCACGCCGAGGATCACCTGGCCGAGCTCCAGCATGGGCGGTTCAGTGTAACCTAGGCGCACACCCAGGGAGGACCGAGCCATGGCCATGACGGCAGCCGAGCGGCGCACCCTCATCGACGACTACGCGGCGGGCCCCGGCCGGCTGCGCGCGGCCATCGCCGCGGTCCCGGCGGACGCCCTCACCTGGCGGCCGGCACCGCGCGAATGGTCGGCCCACGAGGTCGCCGTGCACTGTGCGGACTCCGAGACCCAGGCGGCGGGGCGCATCCGCTTCCTCGCCGCCGAGCCCGATCCGGTGCTGGTCCAGGGCTATGACGAGGCGAGCTGGGCGGTCGCCTTCGACTACCACGCGCATCCGATCGAGCTGGCGCTGGCGACGGTCGATGCGGTGCGGGCGAACACGGTGGCGCTGCTGCGACGGCTGCCCGAGGACGTGTGGAGGCGCGAGGGGCGCCACACCCAGTCCGGCCGCTACACTGCGGAGGACTGGCTGCGCGTCTACGCCGCGCACCTCGAGGAGCACTCGCGGCAGATCGAGGCCAACGTGGCCGCGTGGCGGAAGCGATAACGGAGGGCGAGAGGATTATCGGAGCGAGGAGGCGCAGGCCTCGAGGGCGGTGCGCTCGGTCGCGCCGAGGGTCGCGTCCCCGAATCGCACGCGCTCGTAACCCTCGGTGAGGCGGGCCAGCGCGGGGGTGGCGCCTGGCAGCGCGGCCGCCGCCCGCGCGCCGAACTCGCGGGCCGTTTCCCCGGCGGCGGGCCGCAGCCCGCGCCGCGCGAGCGCGCGCAGGGCCCGCGCGTAGAATGCCGGCATCCGGTCCGCGGGCCGCGCCGACGTCAAGCCGCCCGGCCGGCGCCACAGCCAGAGCACGACGGCCAGCGCGAGCCCGCCCACCAGCGGATACGCGAGCGCCGGCGGGCGCCACGCGCGCAGCTCCGTCCAGTCCACGCGCCATGAGCTCGCCTGCCGGCGAATGGTGGTGGCCATCTCGACCTGGTCGCGCAGGCTCCAGTTGATCACGTAGCGGTACCAGCGCAGGCGCAGCGCGTCCAGATATTGCGCGGCGCTCGACGCCGCCGCCTCCTCGCCGCGCGGGGAGGGATCGAGGGTGATCCAGCCCGTCCCCGGGATGTACGCTTCCACCCAGGCGTGCGCGTCGCGCATGCGCACGGTGAAGTAGCGGCCGAAGGGGTTCCATTCTCCACGCTGAAAGCCGCCGACCACGCGCGCGGGAATGCCCTGACTGCGCAGCATCACGGCCAGGGCCGCCGCGAAGTACTCGCAGTTCCCCGCCCGCGTCTCGAAGAGGAACTCCTCGAGCGGCGGCAGCTTGGTGCGGCGCTCGAGCGTGAGGGAGTAGCGGTACTCGCTGGAGAGATGCTCGACCAGGCGCCGGGCCGCCTCGTGCGGATTGCGGGCCCCCGCGGTGACGCGGCGAGCCAGCGCGGAAATGCGCGGCCCCAGCGCGGGGAGCTGAAGATAGCGGGCCACCGACGGCTCGTCGGCGGGCAGACGGCCCTGCTTGCGGCCCGCGCTCGGCGGCGCCGGCATCTCCAGCTCGGATTCAACCCGGTAGTGCAGGCGCGCCGAGGCGGAGGGGACGGTCACGGTGCCCATGTCGTCCACGGTGATCTCGGGGGCGCGCGTCTCGAGCCGGAGGGCGCGCGGCGCGCTGAAGATCACCTCGGTGCCGATGGGCTCGAGGAACACCTCCTGCGTCACCAGCGGCCCGCGGCCCCGGTATGTGCCCACGCGGTAATCGCTGGCCAGCGAGCGCCGGAGCGTCGCGCGCGCGGTGTGGCTGGCGCTCCACGCGCGGCCGTCGAACTCGTCGAACACGATGCCGCGCCAGCGCAGAAGCGGCAGCGCCTCGTCGGGGATCTCGCCGGGGACGTGCACCCGCATGGCGATGCTCGCGTCGTTCTGGATCTGTCCGTACGCGCCCAGCTCGACGCGGTCGGAGAAGCCGGTCACCAGCGAGCCGATCTTGCCGTGGAACGGCAGCGCGGCGAGGCCCACGCGCGGGATCACGAAGAAGAGCGCGGTCGTGATGAGGAACGTCGCAACGGACGCGACGGCGGCGAGTCCCAGCAGCATGCGCGGGCTCGCCCACTGCGGGGAGCCCGCCACCGCACGATCGGACGCAGGCTCGGATTCCACCAAGACGTGCTGGAGGAGCAGCAGCCAGGTCGACAGCAGCAGGAACCCGATGAACACGAAGAGGAAGCCCACGTCGAAGGCTGCCGAGGAGGCGGCCACCAGCATGAAGAACGCGAGGAAGGCGACCGTGCGCGCGTCCTTGACCGAATCCGACGTGAACAGCCGCGCGAGCACCAGGAAGAGCAGCATGTGCACGAGCCCGTCGAGCATGGACTCGGCGACATAGACCAGGTCCACCGTGGAGGCTGCCGCGGCCACGCCGACGAGCACCGCCCCCAGCGCGCGCGTGTGGATGCGCGCGCGGATGGCCGCCTGCCACCAGCTCAGCAGGAGCGCCAGGCCCACGACCACGAGGCCCGCGGGCCCCAGCAGGCCGGCGAGCACCAGGCCCACCAGCCCGTCGGCGACGAGCAGGTATGCGGCGAGGCGCACGGCGAGGACGGACGAGATGGCTCAGCCTACCGTGCGATCTCTCCGACCACCCGAACCCGGGTGCGGAGCGAGTTGCCGGGTAGATAGGAAAGGGGGAGATCCTCGACCTCCACCACGCTGACCGTCGCGCGGTCGGCGCCGGCCGCCACCGCTTTGTCCTCGGCGGCCCGGCGGGCCCGCGCGATCGCCTCGTCCCGGGAGAGATCCTGGAAGATCTGGTCCACCTCGCCGCTCACCTGCGCGATGGCCGCGCC
>Ga0075433_10003483_pt1 | contig 12156 bp, 14 predicted proteins | sample RhiMethybrSRZTD2_FD_75299 | JGI IMG/M metagenome (GOLD analysis project Ga0075433, IMG submission 75299) | Populus rhizosphere microbial communities from Tennessee, USA - Rhizosphere MetaG P. TD hybrid SRZTD2 | ecosystem: Host-associated > Plants > Roots > Rhizosphere > Soil | place: USA... | reverse complement strand
GAATCTGCCGCAGCTTGGGCGCGACGTCGTCGTCGTTCAGGCTGGCGATGACCAGGCCGAGCCAGGCGTTCAGTTCGTCGAGGTCGCCGTAGGCCGCGACGCGGGCGTCGGACTTCGGCACGCGCGTGCCGTCGAACAGCGCCGTGTCCCCCGAATCGCCCGTCCTGGTATAGATTTTCACCGGTCCAATTATCGTTCCAGATACCTCATTGCCGAATGCCCGACCCTCGCAGCTCCCGGCCGACGCGGCCAGCTCCCGCCTCCGATAACGTTCCCGACCGGCGCGCTCGTCAGCGATTCCGCCGGCGCCTGCTCGACTGGTATCGCCGGAACGGCCGCGATCTGCCGTGGCGCCGCACCCGCGATCCGTACCACATTCTCGTGTCGGAAGTGATGCTCCAGCAGACGCAGGTCGATCGGGTGCTGCCGAAATACGAGGAATGGCTCGGCAAGTACCCCACGCTCAGCGCGCTCGCCACCGCGGACGAGGACGACGTGGCCGAGACGTGGCGGCCGCTGGGCTACAACATCCGCCCGCGGCGGCTCCACGCGATTGCCCGGGAGTCCGTGGCCCGTTACGGCGGCGAGCTGCCGTCGGATTCCGACACGCTGCTGTCGTTCAAGGGGATCGGGGAGTACACCGCCGGTGCGGTGCTCAGCTTCGCGTTCGGCCAGCGGGCCGCAATCCTCGACACCAACGTCGCCCGCGTGCTGTTCCGGATCTTCATCGGGCGCGGCCAGCCCAAGGCGCACGCGATGCGCCGCCACCTCTGGACGCTGTCCCGCACGCTGCTGCCGGTGCGGCACGTGTTCGATTTCAACCAGGCGCTGATGGACTTCGGCGCGACGGTCTGCACCGCGCGCAAGCCGCAGTGTCTCCTCTGCCCGATGCGGCCGGACTGCGCCGCCTATCCGTTCAATCCAGACAACGAGCGTGCCTGACCGGATCGTCGTGACGGCCGCCGTGATCGAGCGCAACGGCCACTATCTCGTGACCCGGCGCCTCCGCGGCACGCACCTCGAAGGACTGTGGGAGTTTCCCGGCGGAAAATGCGAAACCGGAGAGAGCCACGAGGCCTGCCTTCTACGGGAGCTGCGCGAAGAGCTGGGATGTGAGGCGATGGTTGGACCGAAGCTGCTCGGCGTGGCGCACGAGTATCCGGAACGCACCGTGGAGCTGCACTTCTTCAGTTGCGAGCTGCGGGGATCGCCTCAGGCGCTCCTCGGCCAGGAGATGCAGTGGGTTGCCCGCGCCGACCTTCATACGCTCGCCTTCCCGCCGGCCGACGACGAGCTCATTCAGATGCTGTCGGAACGAACGGCGTCGTAACCACCGTGAGCGATCGCGCGCCGCTCCCCGACGGCGCGTGAACGATCCGGCCGGGTTCCGCAACATCACGGTGCACGTACCCCAGCGCAATCGGCCGGTGAAGACGGGGCGATTCGGCCGCGCTGGTGATCGTTCCCACCGGCTTGCCGTCGGCCTCGAGAGGCATTCCACGTGTCAGCGGTCCGTCGCCGGCTGCGCCGATCATCCCGACCAGCCGCTTCGCGACGCGCCCCTGTCCGCGGTGCAGCACGCGGATGATGACTTCCTGGCCGACGTAGCAGCCTTTGCTCTGACTGATCGCGCGATCCTCGATGCCGGCTTCGAGCGGGATCGTGTGCTCGTCCATGTCGACGCCGAACTCCGGACGTCCCGCCTCGATTCGCGTGATGAGGACGGCAGCCACGTCCACATCGCGAGCGCCCGCCGCCCGGAGCGCGCCGGCAAGCGAGTCGATCGCGGCGGTGTCGAGGAAGAGCTCGAAGCCCGGAATGCCGTAGTCGTCGCTGCTGACCACGGCCAACGGCGAAGTGCCGAACCGGTATTCTCGATTGGCGCCCGTTTCCATCGACGACAACTGCTCGCGAGTCGCGGCTCGGAACGTCTCGTCGTCTGCCGTGTCGAGCGCGGCGGCGAGCCTCTCAGCCGCCATCGGGCCGTAGAGGCCGTAGTGACCGAGCTCGCGGGACAGGTCGCGGACCTCGACGTCCTCGCTGAAGATGAAGTCCGCGAGCCGCTGGCGGACGCCATCCGCGGTTGCCCCGGGCAGATCCATCAGCACCCGATCGCCGAGCTCGGAGACCCGCATGTCCGAGATCATTCGTCCCTGGGGGGTCAGGAGCGCCGCGTAGCATCCGGTTCCGGGCAACAACGCGTCGATGTCGTTGGTGAGGAGGCCCTGCAGGTAGCTGCGCCGGTCGGCGCCGGTCAGCTCCAGGCGTCCCCTGGAACGCCGATCGAGGAGTCCCGCGCCATCCTGCAGCGCGGCGTACTGGTCGTGTGAAAACGTCAATGGGCTGGTATCCTCGACCGATGCAGGTGCTTCTTCATTGTACCGTCCGCGCGATCTGGCGGCCGGCCGCAGCGGCCGCGCTGGTGGTGCTCGCGGCGGCGGCCGTGCGGGCTCAACAGGCGCCTGCGATTCCCGCTCCCGGAGAGTCGACGCTCATCGTCTTCGTGAGCGGCAAAGAGGTCGGGCGCGAGCAGGTGTCGCTCGCGCGCACGCCATCCGGCTGGACCATCACGGGCACCGGCACGCTCGGAGCGCCGTTCAACCAGACGACCAAGCGTTTCGAAGTGACTTATGCGCCGGACTGGCAGCCGATCGAGCTCAAGATCGATGCGACCGTGCAGTCCAAGCCGGTCACGCTCGCCACCTCGTTCGCCACGACGACCGCGATCAACGAAATCACCCAGAACGGCGTGACCTCGTCGAAGAACGACCAGATCACGGCGCGGACGGTGGTGCTCCCCAACAACTTCTTCGCCGCCTACGAAGCGCTCGCGGCGCGTCTCTTTTCTATGACGCCCGGCGGCGAGCTGACGATCTACATCGCGCCGCAGGCGGAGATCAAGATGACGGTCAAGGCGGTCGCGGCGGCGTCGTACCAGACGCCCGGCGGCACGCTGAACACGCGAAGGTTCACCGTATCACTGCAGAATCCGGGCGGTGCGCTCGACGCGGACATCACGGTCGACGACCGGGGCCGCGTCGCCAAGGTCGACATCCCGGGGGGCAGCCTGTCAGTGGCACGCCAGGACATCGCCGGCGTCGCGACGCGGCAGCAGACGGTTCGCAACCCCACCGACACCGACGTCAAGATCCCGGCATCGGGATTCGGGCTGGCCGGCACGATCACCACGCCGGCGGCGCAGGGCCGGCTCCGCCACCCCGCGGTGATCCTGGTCGCCGGCTCCGGCCCGATCGAACGCGACGCGATCGTCGCGGGCATCCCGCTCTTCGCGCAGCTCGCCGGCCAGCTCGCCGCACGCGACTTCGTGGTGCTGCGCTACGACAAGCGCGGCACCGGTCAGAGCGGCGGGCGCATCGAGCGGGTCACGCTCCAGGACTACGCCGACGATGTGACCGCGGCGGTGAAGTGGATGGCGAAGCGCAAGGACGTCGACGAGCAGCGCATCTTCGTTGCCGGTCACAGCGAGGGCGCCGCGGTCGCGATGCTCGCGGCGGCCGCGGAGAAGAAGATCGAAGGCGTGGTGCTGATGGCGGGGATGGCCACGCCCGGAAAGGATTTGATCCTCGAACAGCAGCAGCACGTGCTGGGAAGGAGCAACCTGCCGGAAGCGGAGCGCGCCGCCAAGGTCGAGCTGCAGAAACGAATCCTCGACGCCGCGATCACCGAGCAGGGCTGGGAGGTGTTTCCGCCCGACGTGCGCGAAGCGGTCGACACACCCTGGTATCGCAGCCTGCTGACGTTCGACCCGGCCCGCGTGATGACCAGGGTCAGACAACCGTTGCTGATCCTGCAGGGCGACCTCGACGTGCAGCTGAAGCCCTATCACGCGGATCGGCTCGCCGATCTCGCGCGCGCGCGCAAGAAGTCGGGATCGGTCGAGGTCAAGCACTTCCCATCACTCAACCATCTGTTCGTGCCGGCGAAGACCGGCGAGGTCTCCGAGTACCCGACGCTGTACCCCGCCACGATCAGTCCCGAGGTCGCGAAGGCCGTCGAAGGATGGGTCGCGAGCGTCCCACGCTGACGGAAAGATCGACTAGACTTTTTCCGCCATGAGAGTCGGCATACCGAAAGAGACCTCGCCGGGCGAGACGCGCGTCGCCGTGATTCCCGCCGGCGCCGCCACGCTCAAGAAGGCCGGCATCGACGTCGCGGTGGAGGCCGGCGCCGGCGCGGCGGCGGGCTTCACCGACGAGGCCTACGTCCAGCACGGAGCGGCGGTGCTCGGGCGCTCGGACATCTTCGAAGGCGCTGACGTCCTGCTGACCGTTCGGGCGGCGCCTCCAGGCGGCACGCTGCGGCAGGGCCAGACCATCATCGGGTTCGCCGATCCGCTCGGCGCGCCGGACGCGGTCCACGCGATCGCCGCCACCGGCGCCACGCTGCTCTCGATGGAGCTGATGCCGCGCATCACCCGCGCGCAGAGCATGGACGCGCTGTCGTCGATGGCCACCATCGCCGGCTACAAGGGCGTGCTGCTCGCGGCCAACGCCTCCCCGCGCATGTTCCCGATGTTGATGACGGCGGCCGGCACCATCTCCTCCGCGCGCGTCTTCATCGTCGGGGCCGGCGTCGCCGGGCTGCAGGCGATTGCGACCGCCAGGCGTCTCGGCGCCAAGGTCGAAGCCTACGACGTGCGGCCGGCCGTGAAGGAACAGGTGCAGAGCCTCGGCGCGAAGTTCGTCGAGCTGCCGATCGAGTCGGCCGACTCGGAGGACAAGGGCGGCTACGCCAAGGCGCAGGACGAATCGTTCTATCGCCGTCAGCGCGAAATGATGCTGAAGGTGGTGGCGGGGAACGACATCGTGATCACGACGGCGCTCATTCCCGGCAAGCGGGCCCCCATCCTGCTGACCAGGGAGATGGTCGAAGCCATGATCCCCGGGTCGGTGATCGTCGATCTGGCGGCCGAGCGCGGCGGCAACTGCGAGCTGACGCGTCCCGACGAAACCGTCCATCACAAGGGCGTGACGATCGTGGGGCCGTCGAACCCTCCGGCGCTGGTGCCGTATCACGCCAGCCAGATGTACTCGAAGAACATCATCACGTTCTTCACACACCTCCTGGGCAAGACCGGGGCGCAGCTGACGACGCTGCCGATCGACGTCGCCGACGAAATCACCCGCGAAACCCTGCTCACGCAGAACGGCGCCGTCGTACACCCGCGCGTTCGCGAGCTCACCCAGGCCTAGCGAGGGCTCTTCCCCGAACGAGGACCAACCACGTGTGGATGCTCAGAACAGCCGAAGACGCCGAGCAACCCTTCCTGTTCAGAATCACGCCCGGCAACATCAAGACCGTGGGCCGCGCCAAGCGCGCCGATTTCGTGGTGGACGCGGCGCTGGTGTCACGCCTGCACTGCCGCCTCGCCGCGGGCGCGGGTGAGATCGAAGCCGTCGACCTCGAGAGCACCAACGGCACCTACGTCAACGGCGAGCGCGTCGCGCGCGCAATGCTGAAAGAGGGCGACAAGCTGCGGGTAGGCGCAGTGGAGCTGGTGGTACTGAGAAGTTAGTGCGCTACCTCCTACCTCCTACCTCCTACCTCCTACCTCCTGCTTTTGTCCCTTGTCCCTTGACTAGATCAGGAAAGGATTCCCCCTCCTCTCCCTCCCAATCGTCGTCGGCTCCCCGTGTCCTGAGTAGACCGGCGTCTCGTCCGGATAGGCCAGCAGCACGTCCGTGATCGATCGCAGCAGCGTTCGCGCGTCTCCGCCCGGCAGGTCCGTGCGCCCGATCGATCCGGCGAACAGCGTGTCGCCCACGAACAGGTGCCGCTCCGCGCCGGCCGCATCTTCGACGGTCAGACAAACGCCCCCGGGGCAGTGACCCGGCGTGTGCCGGATCGTGACCGTATAGTTCCCGAACCGCAGCGTGCCCTCGGGCTCGTAGAAGAAGTCGACCGGCGGCTGGGGCTCGACCGGAAACCCGAACGCGCGGCCCTGTTCGACCACGGCCTCGTAGAGGAAGTTGTCGGCCTGATGGAGACCGACGGGCACGTTCAGCGCCGCCCGGGCCCGGCCCACGCCGGTAATGTGATCGAGGTGCGCGTGCGTCAGGAGGATGTAGCGCATCCTGAGACCGTGTTTCCGGACCGCCGCCAGGAGCGCGTCGACCTCGTCGCCCGGATCGATCAGGACCCCCTCGCGGGTGTCCTGGCAGCCGATGACGTAACCGTTCTTGAAGAACGGCGCCACGGCCCTGGTCTCCAGAATCATTGTGAGCCTTCTCCCGGCCCATTCTCGCATTACCGGTTGAGGGACACCGATGGCGACACCACCACGAGAGACACGGATTCACGCCAGCCTGCTGGCCGGAGTCGAGAAACGCCTGCTGATCTGGATGGCCGAGCGGCTCCCGCCATCGATCAATTCGGACCATCTCACCGGCCTCGGCGCCATCGCAATGGCGGCCGCGGGACTCGCCTACGCCGCCGCGCCGTACTGGCCGCCGGCGCTGGGACTCGTGGTGGGCCTGCTGGCGGTGAACTGGTTCGGCGACAGCCTGGACGGGACGCTGGCCCGAGTCCGCCATCACGAGCGGCCGCGCTACGGCTTCTACGTCGACCACGTCCTCGACGCGGTCGGCATCTTCTTTCTGATTGCGGGACTGTTCGCGGGCGGGTTCGTGAGCGCCCTGCCAGCGTCCGCATTCCTGCTCGCGTACTACCTGCTCACGATCGAGATCGCGCTGGCGACGCACGCCCTGGGCGTCTTCAGGATCTCCTACTGGAAGTTCGGGCCCACCGAGCTCCGCATCGTCCTGGCGATCGGCACCCTGCAGCTCCTCGATTCGCCGTGGAGCACGATCGCCGGCCATCGCATCCTGCTGTTCGACATCGGTACGTGGATCGGCGCCGCGGCGCTCTTGATCACCTTCCTCGTCTCGGCGATCCGCAACACGAAGAAGCTCTACGCGCTCGAGCCGCTTCCCCAACCATTGCCAACATTGCCAACACTGCCAACATTGCCAAAATTGCAAGTCTCCGAGCACGTTTGAACGTCAAGGAGCGCCCGAGATGCCCCCAAAATGTTGGCAATGCTGGCAGTGTTGGCAGTGTTGGCAATGAGCTGGAGCCTCAGATCAGGGCCCGCAGCTTCTCGGGATCGATGTTGGCTCCCGAGAGAATCACCGCGACGCGACGTCCGGCGAGCGGCAGCTGGCCCTCGAGCACGCCGGCGACGGCCGTCGCCGCCGCCCCTTCGGCAATCGCTCGCTCCTCTGCCACCAGCTGAGCGACCGCGCCGGCGATTCGCTCCTCTCGCACCGTCACAATCCCGGCGACGTGGCGCCGAACCAGATCGAAGGTGATGGTCCCGGGATCGAGATTGCCGACCAGACCGTCCGCGAGCGAGGGCTTCACGTCGATCGGCACCACATGTCCGGCGGCGAGACTCTCGGTGAACGGGGTTGAGGCTTCCGTCTCGACGCCCCACGTCTCGATGGCCGGCCCGGCGCCAATCGCCGTGCCGCTGATCAGGCCGCCTCCGCCCACCGGACACACGATCACGTCGACATCCGGATCCTGTTCGACGATCTCCAACCCGACGGTCCCCGCGCCGGCGATGATGTCGGGATGCGAGTAAGGCGAGATATAGAGCGCCTCGCCCCTGGCGCCGTGGTCTCGCGCGCGGGCTTCCGCCTCGTCATAGTCGCGGCACGGCACGAGCTGCGCTCCGGCCGCACGAATCGCATCCAGCTTCACCCGCGGCGCCGCTTCGGGCACGTAGACAATCAGCGGCAGCCGCGCAATCGATGACGCGAACGCCAGGCCACGGCCGTGGTTGCCTGCGGACGCGGTCACGAGCGCGGGCGGCTGCTCGCCGCGCTCGATCAGCTGCAGCACCGCGTTCAGCGCTCCACGCACCTTGTACGAGAACGTCACCTGGACGGACTCCAGCTTGAGCGCGACGTCAGCGCCGCTTGCTGTCGAGAGCCACTCCGATCGGCGCAGCGGCGTACGCACCACGTACGGCGCGATGCGCGCCGCCGCGGCGACAATCTCGGCCTTCCTGATCAGGACGTCTGGCTCTGGGCCGAGAGCAGGATCTCGGCGAGGTTGCCGGCGAACGCCGAGCGCGGCAGCACCTGGTCCGCGCCTGCCTTGCGTGCGGCGGCAATGAGATCGGTGTGGACGTGCGATGCGAACCCGAGCGTGCGAATCCCGGCCAGCTCCGGGTCCGCTTTGAGCGCCGAGATGGTGTTGATGGGATCGGTCTTGCCGCTGTTCAAATCGAAGATGGCGAGCGCTGGCCTCACCGCCCGCGCCTGGTTCACGATCTCCTCGGGCGAGCGCGCAAACGTGAGATCGACGCCTGCCTGCTTGGCAGTAGCGCGGATCTTCGAGCTGAAGAGGAGATCGTCGACGGCAACCAGGACCATGGGGGAATCATACCAATGCCAACATTGCCACCATTGCCATCATTGCCATCATTGCCAACATTCGGGTACCCCTCATAGGCCGCGGGCTCGACCCGGGCGACGGGTTCCCAATGTTGGCAATCCTTGGCACTGTTGGCACTGTTGGCACTGTGAAGGGTCTCACCGAAGCCAGTAATACAGTGCCGCCGCCAGCGCCGCGCCCAGCCCTCCCATCACCCACCACACCCCCAGGCCGCGTTCCTCTTCGAGCGGGATGAGATCCGGCGTGGTGCCGGGCACGCGCGCCGGCTCGCGCGGGCGTTCGGCGACCGTGGCGTCGAACAGCCCGGCGCAACGCCGCAGATCGGACGCCAGCTTCGACGCGCGGTCGGTCCGCCGGTCGAGCTCCCGGTTGAGCGCGCGCAGCAGGACGACGTCGAGCAGCTTCGGCAATTCGGGGTTGATCGAGGTGGGCGGCGGGGGCGTCTTCTGCGTGACGTTGGCCAGCGTGGCCGCCGGATCCGGGCCGATGAACGGATTCGTCCCGGTCACCATCTCGTAGACGATGGCGCCGAGCGAGAAGATGTCGGAGCGGGGGTCGACCGAGGTGCCGAGCGCCTGCTCGGGCGACACGTACGAAAGGATCGTGGCCGCTTCGGCGCCGATGCTGGCGGGCGACGCTGCCGCGAGCGCGCGGGTCCGGCCGCCGTGCGTCCACGCCGACATGCCGAAGTCGAGCACCTTGGCGCTGCCCTTCGACGTCTCGACGATCGTGTCGGGGCTCAGATCCTTGTGCACGACGTCGTGGGCGTGGGCGTGCGCGAGCGCGTCGGCGACCTGGGCGGCGAGGTCGAGGGCGTGCCGGGCGTGCATCGGGCGTCCCTCCATCTGCTGCCGCAGCGTCGTGCCTTTGACGAACTCGTAGGCGAGATAGAGCCGGCCTTCGTGAAAACCGACGTCGAACAGCGTCGCGATGTTGGGATGGGAGATCTTCGCCGCCGCGCGCGCATCGTCGACCAGGCGATCCGAGCGGCGGCCTTCGGGCAGCGGCTCGCGCTGCAGCTTCAGCGCCACGGTCCGGCCGACCTTCGTGTCGCGCGCGCGATAGACGTCGCCGAGCACGCCTTCGCCGATGCGTTCGAGCAGGTTGTAGTGCGCGACAGACCCGGGCATCGGCGAGCAGGAACCCTGGCTACTTCTGCGGCGGCCTGGACGGACGCAGCTCGATCCGGCTCGGCAGGCTGCGCGGCGGCATCTGCAGCAGATCGATCACGACCTGACCGACGTCCTCGGGTTGAATCTTCCAGTCCGCGGCGCCGGCGCTGCCGCGCCCGCTGAAGCCGGTGGCGACCGAGCCGGGCATGAGGTAAGTGACGCGGATGTTGTCGTACCGCACTTCCTGCATCAGGGCCTCGGAGAACGCGTTGAGGCCGGCCTTCGACGCGCAGTACGCGGCGCCGCCGGCGAACGGGTTCTTCCCCGCCAGGCTGCTGATGTTGATGATCCAGCCGCCGCCGCGCGCGCGCAGGTGGGGGATGGCGGCGTGACAGTAATAGAACACGCCGGTCAGGTTGGTCTCGATCGTGGCCTGCCAGTCGGCGATCGACATGTCCGCGGCGTTGCGGAACAGGCCGACGCCGGCGTTGTTCACCAGCACGTCGAGTCCGCCGAACCGCTCGACCGCCTGATCGACGGCGCGCTCGACGTCCGCCGGATCCCGCACGTCGGCGGCGACGCCCAGTGCTTTCGTCCCCAGCTCGTGCTGCGCCCGGTCCAGGTCACTGCGATCGCGTCCGGTGATCACGACCGAGGCGCCGCGATCGACGAGGGCCCGCGCGATCGCCAGCCCGATGCCACGCGAGCCGCCGGTCACCAGCGCGACCAGCTCGCCGAGCGGCCGCGTGGTTGGAGAGCCGGTATTCATCTCAGTAGAATATCCACCTTCGCCGCTTCGCGGCTACGTCCGCCTCCGCTGGTCGCGCTGAGTGCAGGCGACCAGCTACGGCGAGACCTCGCCGTAGCGCGCGCGGTATGGACGCGCGCGAAGGCGGGGCGGGATAAAGTCGACTCCGATGTCCTTCATCGCGATCCTGGGCGCGGGCGCACTCGGCGGCACGCTCGCGCACAGGCTGGCGTCGCGCAGCCGGATCGACGAGGTGCGGCTGATCGACGACCATCCCACCATCGCGCAGGGAAAGGCGCTCGACATCCAGCAATCGGGCGCGGTCGAGGGCTTCGGCACGCGCCTGACCTCGGCGTCCGCCATCGAAGCCGCCGCGGGCGCCGCCGCCATCGTCTTCGCGGACTCGTCAGCAGGCGACGTCGAGCACGGCGGTGAAGGCGGCCTCGCGCTGGTGCGCCGGATCGCGGCGATCGAGGCGCGCGCGCCGCTGGTCTTCGCCGGCGCGAGCCAGCGGCCGCTGATCGCGCGCGCCGCCAACGAGCTGCGCCTCGCGCGGCCGCGGCTGATCGGCAGCGCGCCCGCCGCGCTGGAATCCGCTCTTCGCGCGATCGCGGGACTCGAGGCGGACGCCACCGGCGTCGAGGTGCAGTTGCGCGTGGTGGGTGTGCCTCCCCACGCGGCGGTCGTCGCGTGGGAAGAGGCCAACGCGTGCGGCCAGCCGCTCACCGCACTCCTCGCGCCGCATCAGATCGCGGCGCTGACGGCGCGGCTGCCACGGCTCTGGCCGCCGGGTCCGATCGTGCTCGCGTCGGCGGCGGCGCGCGCGGCCGAGGCCGTGACCAACGGCTCGCGCCGCCGTTTTTCCTGCTTCGTTGCCGTAGGGGATGGATCGACCGCGGGAGTGCTCGCCATGCCGGTCGAGCTCGGACGTGGCGGTGTGATGCGAATCATGCGTCCGGCGCTCACTCGTCTGGAGCAGACCCGGCTCGACAACGCGTCGGCGATCAGTTGACGGCGGCCTCCCGCGCGTGCAGCGCCACACCGCCGGCGAACTCCGCGAGCGCCTCCCGCAGGATCAGGCGGCCGCGGTGCAGCCGCGACTTGAGCGTCTGCGGCTTGACGTGCAGGATTCGGCTCGCTTCCTCCGTCGACAATCCCTGGATGTCCCTGAGCACGACCGGCGTGCGATACACCTCGGGCAGCGTGGTCAGCGCCGCGATCAGCTGTTCGCGCATCTCGCGACGGAGCACGTAGTCGTCGGCGAGCGACGACCAGTCCGCGGGATCCTGGGGGCTGGCGCCCGCCACCGGATCGACCGGCTCGGGGCGCTGCTGTTCGGCGGCGCGGCCGGACTTGCCCGTGCGCAGCCTCGACATCGCCGTGTTGAACGTGATCCGGTAAATCCAGGACGAGAGCGCCGCGTCGCCGCGGAACGCGTCGATCTTCCTGAACACTTTCATCAGAACATCCTGGGTGACCTCTTCCGCGTCCTCCCAGTTCTTCATGTAACGGAAGGCGAGCTGGTGAATCCGGGCGCCGTACACCGTCGACAGCTCCGCCACGGCACTCGCGTCTCCCGCCTGCATCCGATCGATCAGCTCCCGTTCTCCCGCCGTGTTGCGCATTCCCGGCCTCCGTACAGGCAGTGAACACCGTACGGAGGCCGGTTATTCCTCACCAAACGGAAGAAACAGGACAAGCCGTAAGCAGATATAGATGAGTAAGTTAGGGACGAGCGGCGGGAGCGGCGGGGGTTCCGGCCCCGGCCGGATCCCGATCGAAGGTCGCGGCGAAAGCGGCAATCACGGCGTCTTCGACCGCCGTCATGGCCGGCGGCCGGCCCAGCAGTCGGCCCAGCGACGTGACGCCGCG
>Ga0075433_10003481_pt1 | contig 12160 bp, 15 predicted proteins | sample RhiMethybrSRZTD2_FD_75299 | JGI IMG/M metagenome (GOLD analysis project Ga0075433, IMG submission 75299) | Populus rhizosphere microbial communities from Tennessee, USA - Rhizosphere MetaG P. TD hybrid SRZTD2 | ecosystem: Host-associated > Plants > Roots > Rhizosphere > Soil | place: USA... | reverse complement strand
TACGGCCGGCACACCGGCCGGTTCAGCGGCAAGAGCCAGCTCGGTCTGCTCACCGTCCGCACCGACGAAGGCGTCGAGGGCCACGCGTTCCTCGGCTCCGCGCAGCGCGGCGCCCATCTGGACGCCGAGTCGCTCATCCAGTTCCTGAAGCCGGTCGTGATGGACCAGAACCCTCTCGATCGTGAGCGTCTCTACCAGGGGCTCTGGCAGCGCAGCCGGGCCACGACGTATCGCGCGATCGGCGCGATGGACATCGCCCTCTGGGACATCGCGGGCAAGCTCGCCAATCAGCCGATCCACCGGCTGCTTGGCTCGTACCGCGACAGCGTGCCAGCCTACGCGAGCTCTGCGGTCCTCGCCTCGAAGGAGGCGTACGCAGAGGAAGCGGTGAAGTTCAAGTCCGAGGGCTGGACCGCCTACAAGATCCACCCGCCGACCGATCCCAAGGTCGACATCGAGGTCTGCGAGGCGGTGCGCCGCGCCGTGGGCGAGCGTTTCACGGTCATGCTCGATTCGACCTGGGCGTACGTGTACCCGGACGCCTTGCGGGTGGGGCAGGCGGCCGAGCGCCTGGGTTTTCACTGGTACGAGGATCCGCTGGCCGACGACGACATCTACAACTACGTCAAGCTCAAGCAGAAGCTCTCGATTCCCATCCTGGCGACCGAGTACGCGCCCGGCGGCTTCACTGCCTTCGCGCCGTGGCTCACCGCGCAGGCGACGGACTACCTGCGCGGCGACGTCGCCGTGAAGGGCGGGATCACCTCGCTGGTGAAGACCGCGCACCTGGCCGAGGGCTTCCACATGAACTTCGAGGTGCACCACGGCGGTAACTCGCTCAACAACGTGGCCAACCTGCACGTGATCATGGCCATCAAGAACTGCGAGTTCTTCGAGGTGCTACTGCCGGCCGCGGCGCAGAAGTACGGGCTGGTAGAGGACATCGAGGTCGACCGGAGCGGGCTCGTGCACGCGATGAACCGGCCGGGGCTGGGCGCCTCGATCGACTTCGCGATGATCGAGCGGAAGAAGACCGCGGTCCTGTCGTAGGCGCGGTGCGCCCAGTCCTGTTCGATCACATCGCGATCGCCGTACCGCGTCTGGCCGACGCCGAGCCGATTCTCGCCGGCCAGCTCGGCGGCCGATCGACCTTCGGCGCGACGACCGACGAATATCGGTTCTGGCACTGGCGCTACGAGGGCGGCGGCGATCTCGAGGTTCTGGAGCCCGCCGGCGAGGACGGATTCCTGCATCGCTTCCTCGCCCAGCGTGGCGCGGGGATTCATCACGTGACGTTCACAGTGCCGAGCCTCGACGACGCCTGCGACCGCGCGCGGGCGAGCGGCTTTTCGATCGTCGGCTACGACGACTCCGAGCCGGAGTGGAAGGAAGCGTTCCTGCACCCGCGGGAGGCTCAGGGCATCGTCGTCCAGTTCGCCGAGACGAACGGCGTCCACCACCCGTCGGAGGCCTCGGGGCGGTCGATCGCCGTAGTCGGGTTACGGCTCAGCGCGCGCTCGGCCGAGCGGGCTCACGCTCAGTGGGGATCCGTCGTCGGCGGCGCGCGGGCCGACGATCGTGACGGAACGCTCGTCTACCGCTGGCCGGGCTCGTCCATGCGCATCGCCGTCGAGATCGACCCGAAGCGCGACGAGGGGCCGCTCTGCATCGAGTACTCGAGCCGGCGCCCGGTCGCACTGGCCGAAGGGGCGCACCCCGTGCTGGGCGCCGTGTTCAGACGGCTCCCGGCCGGGTAGGCTCGGCGGTGAAGGAGGTGGCGCCATGAGCGCGTGCACCGTCCGACTCTATCAGCTCAAGGATGCTGAGCCAATCCACAGCGCCGCGCTCGAGTCGGTGGCCGAGGTCTACCCCTGGATGCCCTGGTGCCACGCGCGCTACACGCTCGATGAATCGCGACAATGGGTGAGGCTTCAAATCGAGGCCGCTCGGCAGAAGAGGGCGTTCGAGTTCGTGATCGTCGGCGACGGAGGCCGCCTGCTCGGCGGCTGCGGAATCAATCAGATCAATCCGATGAACCGGTTTGCGAATCTCGGCTACTGGGTGCGCACCTCCGCAGCGGGGCGCGGCGTGGCGCCGGCTGCCGTGCAGCAGGTCGCGGCGTATGCGTTCCGGGAGACCGATCTGAACCGGCTCGAGATCGTGATCGCGGTCGGCAACACGCGAAGCCAGCGCGTGGCGGAGAAGGTCGGCGCCACACGCGAGGGCGTGCTTCGGAGCCGGCTCTTGTTGCCCTCTGGGCCCTCGGATGCTGTCATGTACAGCCTGGTGAGACCGGCATGACCCACGAATTCGAATTCGAGAATGCGACGCCCGAGCAGGTCCAGTACCTGGAGGACCGGATCTATGAGTTCAATGCGGGAGCAACGGGGTTCCGAGATGGCGAGTGGCTCGCGATCTTCGTGAAGGACGAGCGCGGCCGGATCGTCGCCGGGATCTGCGGCAACACGTGGGGCGGCGGCTGCGAAATTCGCCAGCTCTGGGTGGAGGAGTCACGGCGGCGGCAGGGGCTGGGAACTCGGCTGCTCGATGCCGCGGAGCAGGAGGCCCGGCGCCGGGGATGCCGGCAGATGATTCTGACGACCTTCACGTTCCAGGCCCCGGCCTTCTACGCGAAGCACGGTTTCGAGGTTCTGTGCTGCGTCGACGACTTTCCGCGCGGCTACCAGAATTTCTTTCTCCGGAAGCGTCTGTCGGCCTGATGAGCGCGCGCTGACGCGCGCGGAACAGGAGGGGACCATGCCGCACTCTGCGATCAATTTCTCCGAGAAGTTCGGCCGCTTCGGCGAGCGCTGGTCGCCGCGGATCGTCGCCCAGATGAACGACTATCACTTCAAGCTGGTGAAGATTCAGGGGGAGTTCATCTGGCATGCCCACCCTGAAACCGACGAGGTCTTCATCGTGCTGGACGGCGAGATGACGATTCATCTGCGCGACGGCGACGTCGCGCTGCGAGCCGGCGAGATGTTCGTCGTTCCCAGAGGCGTGGAGCACAAGCCGTCCGCGACGGGAGAGTGCCGGATGATGCTCATCGAGCCGGCCGGTACCCTCAACACGGGTGACGCGCCGAGCGATCGTACCGCGGCGGACGGCGTGTGGGTGTGAGCGCGGGCCGAGTCCATATCGAGCGCCTCACAGAGGCGTCGCCGGATCTCTTCGACGCCATGGTCGCCGAGAGCGAGCGCGCCGGATACCGGTTCGTGCGCCGGCTCGCCGACGAGTGGGCGGGCGGGGCGAATCGATTCGACCGGCCCGGCGAGGTCCTGTTCGCAGCCTGGATGGAAGGCCGCCTGATCGGCGCCTGTGGGCTCAACGTTGATCCCTACACGCGGGCGCCGGGCGTCGGCCGAGTGCGCCATCTGTACGTGCTCACAGACTACCGGCGATCCGGCGTCGGCCGGCGGCTGGTCGAGCATGTACTGGCCGCGGCGCGCGGTCGATTCGATCGGCTCCGCCTGAGCACCCAGAACCCGGCCGCCGCCCAGCTCTACGAGCGACTGGGGTTCGAGCGGCGCTCCGGGGCCGCCGACCACACCCATCTCTTGGAGCTCCATTGAGCCATCCGGTCGTCGTGGTGCACTTCCTTTATGCGGCCGCCTCGCTGTGGGCCGAGAAAGTTGGCTGGCGTCCGGGGGACGATCACCGGTGACCACTCTCGTCGTCGCGCGGATCCGCCGGGAATGGCCGCTGGCGGCGAGCCTGGCCACCACGGTCCTTTTCTTTGCGCTCGGCGAGCGCTGGCTCGCCGACCTGGGGGATCTCGCCTGGTTCGGCCTCATGCTGGGCTGGCTCTTCGCCGCCATTCTCGTCTCAGCGTTCGCCGTGGTGCGCCATGCGGAGGCGCTCGCCGAGCAGATCCACGAGCCCCTCGGCACGCTCGTGCTGACGCTCTCGATGAGCGGCATGGAGATGATGATGATCACCGGGGTCATGTACGCCGGCAGCGGCGAGTCGTCGCTGGCGCGCGACACCATGCTCGCCATCGTGATGCTCGTGCTGAACGGGCTGGTGGGAGCGTGCCTCCTGCTCGGCGGGCTTCGCTATCGCGAGCAAACGTACAACATCTACGGCGCGAACGCCTTTCTGGCCGTGATCCTGCCGATGGCCGTGCTCGGGCTGATTCTCCCGAGCGTCACCGTGACGACGCCCGGACCGACGCTCTCCCCGCTCCAGGCCGGCTTTCTCATCGTCATGTCGGTCGGCCTCTACAGCGTGTTCCTCGCGATCCAGACGCTGCGCCATCGCGACTACTTCGTCTCGCCCGAGGCCATCGACGCCACCGAAGCGCACGGGGGCGAGATTCACTCGGCGCGCTACCATGGTCTCTTGCTGCTCGCCTACGTCCTCCCGATCGTCCTTCTCGCCAAGAAGATCGCGGTGCCGGTCGACTACGGAATCAGCGTGCTCGGGGCGCCGGCCCCGCTCGGGGGGCTGCTGGTCGCGATCCTGATCCTGTCACCCGAGTCGTTGGCCGCGGTACGGGCGGCCCTGGCCAACCGGCTCCAGCGCTCCATCAACCTGGCGCTCGGCACCGCGCTGTCGAGCATCAGCCTGACGATCCCGGCGGTGCTCATCATCGGGTTCATCACCGGCCGAACGATCATCCTCGGCCTCGAGCCGACCACGGCAATCTTGCTGGCGCTGACCCTGGTGATCAGCATCGTGACGTTCGCCCTCGAGCGCACGAACGTCCTCCTGGGCGCGGTGCACGTGCTGCTCTTTTTGGCCTACCTGATGTTGATCTTCGCGGACTGACGCCGGGCCCGGCAGCGCCGGCCCGTGCGGTATACTCGCCTCAGAGTCGACTCTGCCCGCAGGAGACAGGACATGGCCTACAAGCCGGTTGCCCTCGATCACGTCAACATCTTCGTGCGCAACGCCGAGCGCTCGCACAAGTGGTACACGGACGTCTTCGGGCTGCACACCCAGGACACCATGACGTTTCCAGGAACCGGCAAGCTGCGGGCGGCCTTCCTGTCGTGCGACCGCGACCATGCCCACGACATCGCCCTGTTCGAAGTGGGCGAGGACGCGCCGGGACCCCAGAAGAAGGGCGTGGGCCTGAACCACGTGGCCTGGCGCATGGGCAGCCTCGAGGACCTCGCCGAGATGTACCACCGGCTGAAGGCCAAGGACGTTCCCATCAGCGTGTCGGACCACACCGTGTCGATCGGCATCTACTTCTCGGATCCCGACGGCAACGGCCTCGAGGTCTACTACGAGCAGCCGCGCAGCGAGTGGAATCGCGAGCGGCCGTTCTCGGAGCAGGGCTCGAAAGGCCGATTCCCCGGGCCGTGGGACGAGATGATCCAGCAGGCGCCGCCGGCGTTCGCGCGGGCGTAGCGAGCCGTTCATTAATCCATAGGTGCGCCTCGGCCGGCAGGGCCCCAGCCCCGCGACGGCCTGCAGCGCACACTTCCGCACCCCTGCGGGTGATGAACGGGATCGCTGACCTGCTCGCCCACATCCGCCGCGGCAACGCCGCGGCCGCCGCCGAGATCCTGGCGGCCAACCCGGAGCTCGCGAACGCCCGGGACGACAAGGGCGATTCCCCTGTCCTGGTCGCGACCTACCACGGTAAGCAGGATCTCGTCCGGCTGCTCCTCGATCGCGGGGCGCGCCCGAGCTTCTTCGAGGCGTGCGCGCTCGGGCTCGACGTGGACGTCCGGCGGGAGCTCCAGAGAGATCCGTCGGCCGTCCGACAGTTCGCACACGACGGCTGGACGCCGCTGCATCTCGCGGCCTTCTTCGGCCATTCGGTGACCGTCGAGGCGCTCCTCGACGCGGGAGCGGACGTGCTCGCGGTCTCTCGAAACGGCGAGGGCAACCTGCCCATCAACGCTGCGGCCGCCAGCCCGCGCGCCGACCGGCGCCCGGCCGTCACGCGGCTGCTCATCTTGCGCGGCGCCCTGGTCGACGGCCGCGGCTCGCCGAGCGGCCACACGCCGCTGCACGAGGCGGCCTTCAACGGCGATGTGGCGATGGTGCGCCTACTGCTGGAAAGCGGCGCCGACCGCCGGCTGCGTACGGGCGACGGACAGACGGCGCTCGAGATCGCTACCCTGAAAGCACACGACGAGGTCGCGAGGCTCCTTCGCGCATGAGCGGGATGCCGCTGATCCTCGACGAGGAGGCGGTCCGCTCGCTTCTTCGGATGGACGAGCTGATCCCGGCCATGGCGACCGCCCTGGCCGATCTCTCGCGCGGCAAGGTCGTGCAGCCGATGCGCGTCATGATGCCGGTCGGGGAGCACAGCGGCTTTCTCGGCCTGATGCCGGCCTACGGCGGCGCTCTCGGCGCCAAGCTGGTTACCTTCTATCCGAACAACCAGGGCGTTCCCACGCACCACGCGCTGATCCTGCTCTTCCGGCCTGAGACCGGCGAGCCGCTCGTGACCATGGACGGCCGCCTCATCACCGAGATGCGCACCGCCGCGGTGTCGGCGGTCGCCACGAAGCTCCTGGCCAGACCCGAGGCGTCGGTGCTGGCGATCCTCGGCTCGGGCGTTCAGGCGCGCAGCCACCTGGAAGCGATGCGTCTGGTTGGCGCGTTCCGTGAGATTCGGGTGTGGAGCCCGCGGAACGCGCGGCCCTTCGCTCGGCAGTTCGGCGTGCAGGCCGCCGACTCGGCGGCCGAGGCGGTACGCGGCGCCGACGTGGTCGTCGTCGCGACGACGTCACAGGTGCCGGTACTCCGTGGTGAGTGGCTGTCGCCGGGCACTCATATCAACGCGGTCGGGGCGCCGCGTCCGACCTGGCGAGAGCTGGACGACGAAGTCCTCCGCGCCGCGCGCATCTACGTCGAGTCGCGCGAGGCGGCGACGCGCGAGTCCGGGGACATCATCGCCGCGGGCCGCATCGACGCCGAGATCGGCGAGGTGGTGAGCGGCGCCATGCGCGGCCGTGAGTCCGCGGGCGAGCTCACGCTCTTCAAATCGGTCGGCGTCGCGGTCGAGGACGTCGTCACCGCGGATCTCGTGTACCGCCGGGCCCGCAAACAGGAGAAAGCGTGATGCTGCAGCTGCGTCCCGGATGCGAGTGCTGCGATCGCGACCTGCCGCCCGACTCGAGCGACGCGATGATTTGCTCGTTCGAGTGCACGTTCTGCCGCTCGTGTGCGACGACGGTGCTCGAGGGCCGCTGCCCGAATTGCGGCGGCGAGCTCGTCAGCCGGCCACGCCGGCCCGCCGAGAAGCTCGCGAAGTATCCCGCCTCGACCGAGCGCGTGCACAAGCCGGCCGGATGCCGATAGGTAGTCTCTAGCCGGCGCGACCCCCTCAGCCGCGTCGGCGCGTGTAGAGCTGGGCCACGACGTCCTCGATGGCCGGCTCCAGCACCGAGATGTCGCGCAGCGCGGCCAGCTCGACGAGCCGGCTCACGAGGTCGCCCGCGGTGGCGGTGCCGTCGAGTGCGTACGTGATCCGCCGGCCGTCGGCCTGGCGCGATTCCACCGTGACCCCGGGCAGCACCAGGTCCACCTTCAGCGGCTCGTCGAGGTCCACGACCAGCCGGCGCCGGGAGCCATACCGTGCGTGGAGGTCGTCCAGCGAGCCGTCGTGCACGACCCGGCCCTGGTCGATCACGACCAGGCGACGACACAGCCGCTCGATGTCGGCGAGGTCGTGCGTCGTCAGGACCACGGTCGTGTCGCCGGCCGCACCGAGCGTCGCGAGGAAAGCGCGCACGGCCTGCTTGCTCACGACGTCGAGCCCGATGGTCGGCTCGTCGAGGAACAGCACCTCGGGCCCGTGCAAGAGCGCGGCGGTCAGCTCTCCCCGCATCCGCTGGCCGAGCGAGAGTTGGCGGACCGGGACGTCGAGGAAGGCGTCGAGCTCCAGCAGCTGCCGACAGCGGACCAGCCGCGCAGCGTGGTCGGCGGCCGGCACCGCGTAGATGTGCTGCAGCAGCGTGAACGACTCGCGCAGCGGCAGATCCCACCAGAGCTGCGAGCGCTGACCGAAGACTACGCCGATCCGCCGGGCCAGCTGCGTCCGCTGGCCCACCGGCTCCAGTCCGCAAACCCTCACATGGCCTGCCGATGGGTACAGCACGCCCGTGAGCATCTTCAGGGTCGTGGACTTGCCGGCGCCGTTCGGGCCGATGTAGCCGAGCATCTCGCCGCGCTCTACGGCGAGATCGATCCCATCAACGGCGGCAACAACCCGCGTGCGACGGCGTAGCCAACCGGCCTTCATGCGAACCGTGAACTCCTTGCGGAGCCGCGGGTCTCGATGACGCTCACGCGTGCGGCTGCCTACCGGTCGTGATCACGAGCCGGTGCTCCGGTAGTGGCGCACGCCCGCGCGCCACGTCAGCCCGGCGGCGGTGACCACGGCGATCGCCACTGCGGGCGACGCATAGCCGAGGATGGCGGGAGCCCCGAGCGGGTCGGCGCGCTCGAGCAGCGTCAGGGTCGGATAGTACGCGACGAAGGCAAAGCCGACCGCGTAGGCGAAAAGCCGACGGAACAGCGTGCCGTAGATCGTGATCGGATACTGCGTGAAGCTGAGGCCGCCGTAGGTCAGGCCGTTGGCGATCTCGCCCGACTCGATCCACCAGAACGCCACGGTGGCCGAGGCCACGAAGACGGCGCCGAAGATCATTGCCCCGGCGATCGGTGTCACTACCAGCAGCGCGAGCCGTGCCGCCGTCAGTGGGACCGAGGCGTGCGCGACGGCCACCACGATCATGGCCACGCCGAACGCCACCCGTCCGACCCGGCGCGTCGCGACGTCCATCACGGCCAGCTGGGCCAGGGCGCTCAGCGGGCGCACGAGCAGCGAGTCGAGCAGACCGCTGCGAACGTACTGGCGCAGGCGCTCGACGTTACCCACTGCAAGGTCGGCCGTCGCGAACGCGCAGCCGGCCAGCGCGGTCATCAGGAAGACCTCGGCGAATCCGAAGCCCCCCAGCGTCGGCGTCACCCGGAACACCACCACGACGCTGGCGACGTCGATCACACCGAACAGCAGACTGCCGACCACGTCCGCGGCGAACGAGGCGCGATACTGGCTCTGGCTGCGGACCTGCGCGCCGAGCAGGCGGCAGTACGCCGTCAGCGTCCGATCAGCCACCCTGGATCACCAGCTTGCGCTCGCCGCGGGCCTGCACCCAGCGGCAGAGCGCGAGGATGGCGACGACCCAGCCTGCCTGTACGCCGAGCAGCGCGACCTGCAACCCGGGCGAGCCCCGCTCGACGAGCACGTCGAGCGGAATCTGGATGACCGACGGGAACGGCGTCAGCACGGTCAGGGCCGCCGCCAGCGCGTCGGGAAAGAACCACACCGGGAAGTAGAGCCCGCCCAGAATCCCGGACGCCAGGGTCCAGAAGGTGTTCGGGCCCCGCGCGTCCAGCAGCCAGTACGCTGCAGCGTTGACGAGGTAGCGGCATCCGAAGCAGACGACGGTGGCCAGGAGTGCCGAGCACACGAACAGCGCGTAGGTGACCTGGCGTCTCGGGGCGTAGAGCTCGAACACGAGCGCGCCGGCAATCACCGGGCCCACGAAGCGGGTGACGGCGGCGTAGCCGGCGCGGCCGAGGTCGGCGGCGAGCATCTGCCAGACCGGATCGATCGGGCGTAGCAGATCGGTCACCACGTCACCGCTGCGGATTCGCTCGGCGAGATCCAGCGGCGCCCAGAGCAGGACCACGCCGATCAGTCCCTGGCCAGCCCACACAAAGGTGGCAAGTTGGGGCTCGTTGTACCCGGCCACCGTGCGCGCACCCGCGTCGAGGACGGCGAGCATCACGGCGAAGCGGAGAAAGCCGAACACCGAGTTGGTGACGACGGCCGCCACCATCGCCTCACGATAGGTCGCGTACCGCCTGAACCCCGCCGCGGCCAGCGCCAGGTACGCCCGACCGGACGGGGCAAGCAATTCGAGGGGGTGCGATTGCAAGCGCTCTCGCCGGGCCGCGTCGAAGGACGCTAACGCATTGCTTGGTGCGGGAGGTCAAGAACCCGGTCGGCGAGCATCGCCAGCATCCGCCAGGCAGGCTCGTGCTGGCGCGTCGCCTGCGGATCGTCGCCGGCGCTGTCCAGCAGCACGTAGGCCGCGCCCAGCGATTCCAGGCCTTCGAGATCCTTCCGCATCTGGTCGAGCGTGCCCTGACCCGCGAGGCGCTGGTCGTCGGGCAGCGGTGATTCCGTCAGCTGCAGCCTGATCCGCGGACAGAGAGCAGGCACCGGCTTGCCCTCGGCGAGGGCGATCGCCGTGATCTTCGGGACGCCGGTGTCCCTCAGCCAGTCCATTCGCACCCGGTTCGGGTGCCAGGCGTCGCCATAGCGCACGGCGCGCCGCATCGCCGCGTCACTCGCGCCGCCGACCCAGATGGGCGGGTGCGGTGAGCGGAGCGGACGGGGCCCGGTGTGCACGTCCTTGAACGAGACGAACGGGCCCGAGTGAGACGCGACGTCGCTGGTCCAGAGCTTCTTGATCGCCGCCAGGTAGTCGTTCGAGACGGCGCCGCGGCGCGCGAACGGAACACCGAGCGCCTCGAACTCCGGCTGCGACCAGCCGACGCCGACGCCGAAGATGAAGCGGCCGCCGCTCAGCCGGTCGACGGTCGCGGCCACCCGCGCCGTCTGCACAGGATGCCGGTACGGCAGGATGATCACGGTGGTGCCGAGCTCGATGGCTCGCGTGGTGCCGGCGAGCCAGCCCAGCGTGGTGAACGGGTCGTAGATCGGCGCCGGATACTTGGCGACGACATCGGGCGTGGGCGCGACGTGATCCGAGATCATCACGAGGTGATAGCCGAGCGCCTCGGCCAGCGACGCCCAGCGCGCCATCGCCTCCGGGCTCACACCCGGCCCCCAGTTCAGGAGGTTCACGCCGACTTTCATGTCAGCCGATGCCGGCGGCGAGATCGGCGGCGGACAGCCAGCAGAGGTCGCTGTCATTCATGGCAGCGGCTATTGTATGCTGCCCAGGCCATGGCCGCGGTGGCTTTCGGCATCTTCGATCACGTCGACCGCTCCGACGAGCCGATCGGCGTCCTGTACGAGCAGCGGCTCAAGCTCGTCGAGGCTGCGGAAGCCGCGGGATTCAGGACGTACCACGTGGCCGAGCACCACGCCACGCGCCTGGGCATGGCGCCCTCGCCCGGTATCTTCCTGGCCGCCGTCGCGCAGCGTACGCGGCGGATCCGGTTCGGCCCGCTCGTCTATCTCTTGCCGCTCTACACGCCCCTCCGGCTCGTCGAGGAGATCGCGATGCTCGACCAGATGAGCGGTGGGCGCTTCGAGCTGGGCGTCGGTCGCGGCATCTCGCCGTACGAGCTGGCCTACTGCGGCGTCGATTTTCTGGAAGCGCCGGCGATGTACGCCGAGGCGCTCGAGGTGATCCTGGCGGGGCTGCGCGGCGGCCGCCTGACCCATCGCGGGCGGTATTACCGCTACCTCGACGTGCCGATCGAGCTCACGCCGGTCCAGCGACCGCATCCGCCGCTCTGGCAGGGCGTCACGTCGCCGGAAGGCGCCGCCGGCGCTGCCGCGCGCGGCGTCAACATCGTGGGCACCGCGCCGAACGCCCGGATGAAGGAAGTCGTCGATCGCTACTTCGAAGCGATGGCTGTGCAGCCGGGCGGAAGCATGCCGATGGTCGGCCTCCAGCGGCATGTCTTCGTCGCCGAGACCGACGCCGACGCGGTCGCCGGCGCGCGCGCCGCCTACAAGGCCTGGTACGACAGCCTGGTGAGCCTCTGGCGCCAGTTCAACACGGTGCCGTTCCGCTTCGCGGAGTCGCTCGAGCGCGCACTGGCGGTCGACGCCGCAATCGTCGGCTCGCCGGCGACCGTGCGCGCCGAGGTGGAGCGCCACCTGGCGACCACGGGTGCCAATTACTTTGTCGGGCGGTTCATGTTCGGAAACCTGGGATTCGAGCCGGCGGCCCGCTCGCTCGCGCTGTTCAGCACCGAGGTCATGCCAAGGTTCCGCGAAGCCGAGGCGGGCGAGCGCCACCCGGTGGCGTCGCGCTCATGACCGATGCAGGTCCGCCCAGCCGGTGATCGAGGCTCCGCTCGATCGCTACCGGGACGTCGTGCGGCCGGAGTGGATCGACCACAACCGGCACATGAACATGGGCTACTACCTGGTGGTCTTCGACTACGCGACCGACGAGTTCTTCCGGTGGGTCGGCCT
>Ga0075433_10003480_pt1 | contig 12161 bp, 8 predicted proteins | sample RhiMethybrSRZTD2_FD_75299 | JGI IMG/M metagenome (GOLD analysis project Ga0075433, IMG submission 75299) | Populus rhizosphere microbial communities from Tennessee, USA - Rhizosphere MetaG P. TD hybrid SRZTD2 | ecosystem: Host-associated > Plants > Roots > Rhizosphere > Soil | place: USA... | reverse complement strand
CGGGAACCGGTACTCGAAGTTCGCATAGCCGACGGTGTTTCCGATCTGCTCGCGGAAGCGAAGCCCTCGCAGCGTGTCCAGGCCGCCGAAGTAGTACACGTTCGGGAAGTTTCCGGTCGAGTGGGCGCCGTAGAGCCGGACCGCGATGAGCGAGCGCCGGGACACCTTGAAGTAGTGGCGCAGGTCGACCGACACGTCCGAGGAAAGAGTGCTCGAGTTCTCCACCTCGGGCGTGAACGGATCGTCCTCCTTCTTGAAGTCGGGCGCGTAGGTGTAGGAGATCGCGAAGCGGCGTCCGGACAGCGGCCCGAAATCCTCGTACAGGACGGTGTCGCCCACGAGTGAAACTCCGGCCGTCGGGTAGTTGTCCGACCGCGCCGACACGAAGAACGACTGCGTGCCGTCCCGGTTTCGGATGACGAACGGAAAGTCGAACTTGCGCGAGATGTAGCCGACCTGTCCCTCGACGCGGTAATAGCGCGAAAAGGGATAACTCAGCAGGGCGAGCCCGCCGGTCTGCCGGTAGATGCGGCGGCCGCGCTCGATCGTCCCGCGCGACTGGTCGAAGCCGAGGAAGTAGGTCCGGTCGTCGAAGAGCGCGAACCCCTTCTGGAGCCGGCTCTTCAGGTTGAAGTAAATGAAGTTGAAGTTCGTGAACGACGAGAGCGACTGGAACTGAGCGATCAGCCGGCGGTCACCGAGGTTGTCGCCGAAGATCAGGATCGTGTTCGAGACGAACGTCTGGTCCGTGTTGACCCCCGCGACCACCTGCGCGTCCTCGAGCTGCAGCTTGTGGCTCGCGCGCGGCTGGACCTTTTCGGGGTCGATCGAGACCTCGATCGCCGGCTGGAACGGCGTCTCGGACTCGGGCCCGGCCGGGGAGACCGCGGGTGCAAGGTCCGGAAGCCGGCGAACCGTCTTCTTGGAATCCGCGATGTAGAGCGTGAACCGCCGCTTGTAGTACGCGGCGAAGACGAGCTTCTCGGTGTTGTCCTTGCCGATGAAGACCGTCGGTGAGAAGGCTCCAGCCACGACGTTCGTGTGGAGGTTCGTCTCACCCGTTTCGAGGTTGATCGAGTAGATGTTGAAGATCCCGCCGTCCCGGTCGGACGTGAAGAAGAGGCGCTTGCCGTCGGGCGAGAGCGCCGCGTCCTCGTCGTTCCACTCGCCGTAGGTGATCTGCTGGCGCGACCCCGGTGAGGACGGATCGAAACGGAAGATCTTCGCCTTCGTGCCGCGGACTGAGGAGTAGTAGATCCACTTTCCGTCGGCCGAATACGTCGGGCCGAAGTCGAAGGCCGCGTCGTCGGTGAGGTTGACGATGTTCCTCGAGGAGAGCGAGTACGCCCAGATGTCCGCGCGTCCGCCCTTCAAGGCCCGGAAGACGACGGTGTTGCCGTCGGGGGAGAAGGCCGGGTTCAGCTGCTGGTCGAGGTCGGGCATCTCCACGCGCTCCCGGATTCCGCCGTCCAGCGCGTTCAGGAGAAGGAGCTCGCGGCCGCGCTCGCGCCGCGCGAAGACCGCCACGGTGTTCCCGTCGGGCGATACGGCCACGTCGCCCCCTCCGACCGGACCCGTCGTCAGCCACTGGGCCACGATGTACTCGTACTTCGTCGTGTAGCCCTTCGTCAGGTTGCGGTACAGCTTCCGATCCGTCGTCGAGAGCACGACGACGTCGGCGTCGTTCTTCAGCGTCGAGACCGCCGCGAGAAAGTCTCCCGACGGATACGCGCGCGGCATGAGCTCGGCCGACGGCTCCTCGACGAGCTTGAAGCGCTCGCCGAAGTCGATCGGCTCCCCCTTCTCGGTCAGGATCTTCAGGTATCGCTGGCGCAGGTAGCGCCGGAACTTGACGTCGAAGTCCTCCGCGGAGAGGTTGAACGCGCGCCGGATGACCTTCTCGACGTTGCCGCCGATCTGGTTGCGGAACTCGAAGACGAAGTCCCGGACGGAGTCCTTGCCCCACTCGGCTTCGATGAAGTCGAAGACCGCGTGCCCGAACCGGTACGCGAAGAAGCCCGAGATCGCGCCGGTCTGGGCGATCTCGGGGACCTGGTCGGCGAGCACCGCGTCGCGCAGCACCATGCGGTCCTTGTTGTCTTCGTCGTTGCCGAAGTAGGACGCCATTCCCTCCATGAACCACTGCGGGGCGTTCGTCGTGGCGGCGCGGATGTAGTTCCCCCCGAAGAGGATCTCGAACTGAAAGACGTGGGTGAGCTCGTGCTGGATGAGCTGCTGGAGCTTCTCGTCGGGGAGGTCGACGGGCAGCACCATCCGGTTGCGCGACGGCAGCGCGAACGCTCCGATCCCCTCCGGGATGAAGTTCAGGAGCGTGTTCGTCTGCTCGAAGTCCGAGTGGGTCGCGTAGTAAATCAGGTTGATCGGCTTGGGGATCTGGAAGTTCAAAGCGCGGGAGATCTCGTCGTAGGCGCTCTCGGCGTAGGAGGTCACCTTCGGCAGCGAGACCTGCTCGGACGGGTAGAAGTAGACCGTGAAGTGGGTCGAGCGGTAGAGCTTCCAGTCGAACTTGTCGTAGGCGATCTTGTTCTTGCCGAACTGGGCGGACGCCGGCGCGGCGATACAGAGCACGAGAGTGACGGCGAGCGCGATCTTCTTCATGACGCCTCGGTGTAGGGGTCAGGCAAGGGGTTTGGGGTTATTCCCAAGGCGAACATGACCTGCCTGACCTCGCGACGTACGTTGCCTCCTTGGGAGCTCGAATCAGGAGATCCGGCGGAGCCGGAGAATAAGTCTGTCCCCTTCTTCAATCGGTGAAGATGTACCTCTCCGCCTCGCGGTCGCGCGCCACGAAGAGGTTCAGGATCTGGTTCTCGAGCGAGAAGAGATTTTCGAAGAGACCCTGGAGCTCGTCGGCGCGCCGGCCGCCCGTCTGGCGAAAGTCCTTGAACTCATCCTGAAGGATCTTTTCGCCGGAGCGTCCGTCGAAGACGAGGAAGACGATGTCGAACAGGAAACCGGTCTGCTCGACGTAGACCTGGCGGTAATACGTCCGACCGTCGATGGGGGAGACGTACTCCTCGGTCTTGTACCCCGAGCGGTCCTCGACGCGGAACTCGAGACTTCCGGAAACGATGATCTCGGCGCCGGTCTGGGCGCCGAGGGCCCGCCAGAACTCCGTCGAGCGGCCGAGCTCGGAGAGATTCTGGGTCGGGAGCTTCAGGTCCGTCGGGAGCTCGACCACTTCCAGCTTCGTCTTCTTCTCGATCTGCTTCTTCAGGAAGCGCTGGAACTCGGCCTGCAGGTCGACGTTCTGGAGGCGCTTGTCGCGGGCCTTCTCCGCTTCGGTCGCGAGGACGAAGGGGGCGAGCGCGATCTTTTCGTTGCCGCGGAGCGGGAGGCGGGGCTTCAAAGGGAGCTTCAGCTTGACCTGGGCGACCCCGCCCAGGAGCGGGAGAGCGCAGAAGAGCGCGACGAGCGCGGCGGCCGCGCCGACGCGGAGCCGGCGCCTAGGTTCCACCGGCCGTCTTTCCGGTCGTCCGGGTGTAGGACGTGTAGAACTCGGCGAACCGGGCGTAGTTGCGCCGGATGTACGAATCGTTCGGATCGAGCTCGAGCGCCTTCTTGTACTCGGCGAGCGCGTGCGCGAACTCGCCGCTGGCTTCGAGGGCGACGGCGAGGTTGTTGTGGGCGCGAGCGTTGTTCGGTTCCTTCTCGATCGCCTTCTGGAAGCGGAACGCGGCCTCCCGCCAGAGGCCTTTCCGGGCGACGGTGCTGCCGAAAGAGATCTGCGTGGCCGCCTTGTCCGTCCGTGCGTAGGAACTGCACGCGGTCGTGACGAGGACGAGTCCGAGAGCGAGTACTGACTTCTTCAACCGATCCTCATGACCCCTTCGTGGGGCGGCTATTATAGGAAAGGCGTTTCTCCCTTCCCGAATTTCTTTCTCGTCGTGGACTGCGACGGGTGCAGACCCTCCGCCGGGCCCGTCCCCGCGACTCTCTCCGGGGCGCGCGACCGGTCCGAAGCTGAAGAAACCATGAAACGCGCTCCTGCCGGCCCATTCAAGACTTTGGACGCGTGGGCCCGGGCCCGTCCTTCGGCTTCCCGGAATAATTCAGGCAAAGTCGCGGGGACAGGTCTCGAAGGGACCTGCACCCGCCTCATGATTTCCCGTGGCGAAAAGGTAGGTTGAAGGTATGTCGATCGCCGCGCTCGCCCGCCGCACCGCGATCTCCTGGGCCCGCTCGCGGGACTTGACGCCGCAGCGCGTCTGGCCGGCGCTGCGCGACCGAGGCGGGCTCGAGGCGCTGCTCGCCACACCCGAAGCCGAGCTCTCCGAGCGACTGGGCTCGCACTCCCGCGCCCGGGACGTCCTCGCGGGGCCTTCCGACGCGGCCGCGGAACGCTGGGCCTCCTCCGTCGAGAGCTCCGGGATCCGGATCGTGACGGCCTTCGACGAGGACTACCCGGCCGCGCTCTCGGAGATCCCGGACCCCCCGTTTCTCCTGTTCGCGCGCGGTCGCCGCGAGCGCCTGCGGCCGCCCGCAGTCGCGGTCGTGGGATCGAGGAGCGCCACCCGTTACGGCCGGGACGTCGCGGCGCGGCTCGCCCGCGACCTCTCGCTCGCCGGCGTGACCATCGTGTCCGGGTTCGCGCGGGGAGTCGACGCGGCCGCCCACGAGGCGGCCCGCGAGGGACCGGGCGGGACGGTGGCGGTGCTCGGGTGCGGGCTCGACGTCGAGTACCCGCGCGAGCACTCGCGGCTGAAGGCGGCGATGGGCGAGACCGATCTTCTTCTCTCCGAGTTCCCGCCGGGCGCCGAGCCGCGACCGCAGAACTTCCCGATCCGGAACCGGATCATCGCGGGCCTCGCGGCGGGAGTCGTCGTCGTCGAGGCGTCGCGGCGCAGCGGCTCTCTCATCACCGCGCGGCTCGCGGCCGACTTCGGCCGCGACGTCTTCGCCGTGCCGGGAAGCGTGTTCTCCGAGACCTCCACCGGCGCGCACGAGCTCCTCCGCGACGGAGCGATTCTCTGTCGCGGAGCGGAGGACGTCTTGACCGAGCTCTTCCCCTCGATCGGGGTGCCGGGAGCCGCGTCGCCGCGCGCGCCGTTCGCTTCGTCCGACGTTTCGGCCGATGCGACGCGTCTCTATGACGCGCTCGCGCGAGAGGAGGCGTTGTCCGCCGATGAGCTGGCGCAGGCGCTCGACCTTCCCGCCGCGACGGTCCTCGCGGCGCTCTTCGAGCTCGAAGGCGCGGGGCTCGTCGTCGCGGAGGGCGGTCGGTACATTGCGATTAGGCGTTAGGAGTCACGGGAATAGGGTCTTGTTGTAGTAATCGGGACACGCCCCCGAATTGCGCTTTGCAGTCGGTTGTGGCACCGTCCCGCACCCGTCATGACCAGCATCGTGATCGTCGAGTCGCCCGCAAAGGCGAGAACGCTCGAGAAGTTTCTCGGGAAGAACTTCCGTGTGCTCGCGTCCTACGGCCACGTCCGGGACCTTCCGAAGAAGGGCCTCGGAGTCGACCGCGATCACGGTTACGAGCCCACCTACGAGGTTCTCCACGGGAAGGAGAAGACGCTCGCGGAGCTGAAGCGCGCGGCGAAGAAGGCCGACGCCGTCTACCTCGCCGCCGACCCGGACCGCGAAGGGGAGGCGATCTCCTGGCACCTGAAGGAGACCCTGGAGCCGGGCGCGGGAGAGAAGCCTTTCCGCCGCGTGCGTTTCAACGAAATCACGAAGCGGGCCGTGCTCGCGGCGATGGACGACGCGGGGGAGATCGACTCCCGGCTGGTCGACGCCCAGCAGGCTCGTCGGATCATCGACCGGCTCGTCGGGTACGAGGTCTCCGACCTCCTCTGGAAGAAGATCTGGCGCGGCCTGTCGGCGGGGCGCGTCCAGACGGTCGCGCTGAGGATCATCTGCGAGCGCGAGAAGGAGATCGAGGGGTTCGTCCCGGTCGAGTACTGGACGGTGGACGCGGACCTCGAGGCCTCGGCTGCCCCGCCGTTCACCGCGAAGCTCGCGTCGTTCGAAGGTCAGAAGCTCAAGTTCGACGGCACGGATCCGCGACTTGAATCCGAGGCCGCCGCGGCCCGGGTGCGGCAGGAGGTCGAAGGCGCCGAGTGGCGCGTCACGAAGGTCGATACCTCCGAACGGCGAAAGAATCCGCCGCCGCCGTTCATCACGTCGCAGCTTCAACAGGCGGCGGCTCGGCGGCTCGGCTTCCCGGTCCGCCGGACGATGCAGATCGCCCAGCGCCTGTACGAGGGTCGTGAGATCCCCGGCCGCGGAAGCGTCGGTCTCATCACCTACATGCGCACGGACTCGACGCGCGTCTCCAACGACGCGCTCTCCGCGGTGCGCGAGCACATCACCTCCCGGTACGGGTCGGGCGCCGACGTCCTCCCGGAGTCGCCGCGCTTCTTCAAGGGCAAGCGCGACGTCCAGGACGCCCACGAGGCGATTCGTCCGACCGACCTCTCCCTTCCGCCGGACGAAGTCGGAAAGCATCTGGCCTCCGAGGAGGCGAAGCTGTACCGGCTCGTCTGGGAGCGCTTCGTGGCATCGCAGATGGCGCCCGCCGTTTACGACACGGTGTCCGCAGAGATCGAGGCGGGCCGGGCGGTCTATCGCGCCTCCGGCTCGACGCTGAAGACGCCCGGCTACCTCGCCGTGTACGGCGTGGCGGCCGAGGACGACGAGGAGGGGGACAAGGAGACTGCCGGCGCGAAGCTGCCGCCGCTGACCGCGGGCGAGTCGCTGAAGCTCGTCGCGGTCAAGCCGGAACGGAAGGAGACACAGCCGCCGCCGCGCTACAACGAGGCTTCGCTCGTGAAGTTCCTCGAGGAGAATGGCATCGGCCGGCCTTCGACGTACGCGGAGATCCTTCGGAAGCTCGAGGACCGCGAGTACGTCCGCAAGAAAGACCGCCGGTTCCTGCCGACGGCGCTCGGCCGCACGGTCGTCGAGCTCCTGATCCCCTACTTCGACGACTTCTTCGAGACGGGATACACGGCGGAGATGGAGCAGCGGCTGGACGAGGTCGAAGAGGGGAAGATCTCCTGGCGCAAGGTGCTCGCGGACTTCGACCGGAAATTCACGCTCGACCGTGACCGCGCGCTCGACAAGATGGTGTCGAGCAAGGCCGGCATCCCGCTCGCGGAGGCGCGCCGGCTGCACCTGCCGGTGCCGATCGACCTCGAGGAGAAGTGCCCGCAGTGCGGCAAGAAGCTGAAGCTCCGGATGGGGAAGAACGGCCTCTTCGTGGCCTGCAGCGGATATCCCGCGTGCACGTTCACGATGCACATTCCGGATCCGGACGAGGACGCGATCGATGCGGCGGAGCTGGAGTCGACCACGTGCGAGGAGTGCGGTTCCCCGATGAAGCTGCGCCAGAGCCGTTCGGGGAACTCGTTTCTCGGGTGCACCGCATATCCCAAGTGCCGCAACGTCGTGAACGTCGCGATCGCCGCAGGCAAAGCGGAGGCGCGTCCCGACGAGCCGACGGGGGAGTCGTGCCCGAACTGCGGCAACGCCCTCGTACGCCGCCACGGGCGCTACGGCGCGTACGTCTCCTGTTCGAACTATCCGACCTGCAAGTACAAGCCTCCGAAGCCGGTCCAGGACACGGGCGTCGCCTGTCCGAAGGACGGCGGCGCCATCGTGGAGCGGCGCGGGCGGTTCAAGCCGTTCTACGGCTGCGTCAACTATCCGGCGTGCGACTTCTCGCTGAACGCGCGGCCGATCCCGGAGGTGTGCCCCAAGTGCGGCAACCCGTACATGCTCCTGCGCGAGCGCAAGGGCGGCAACGTCCTCGCGTGCGACCGCGCCGGCTGCGGGTTCGAGAAGCCGGCCGCCGATCTTCCGCCGATGCGCGAGCGGTTCCTCGAGGCGTCCGCAAAGGAGGAGAAGGCGGCGACCAGACCAAAGGCCGCGCGAAAAGAAAAGACGGCGCCCGCTGAGAAGGCGGCACGACGGCGCGCGAAGGCGTGATCAGCCGCATCTGGCACGGGTGGACGAGCCGCGAAAACGCCGCGGCTTACGAAGATCTCCTGAAGTCGGAGATCCTGCCGGGGATCGCGAGCCGCCGCATCCGCGGGCTGACCGGAGCGCACATGTTGAAGCGCGACGTTCCGGAGGGCATCGAGTTCGTGACGATCCTCTGGTTCGACTCGCTTGACGCCGTGCGCGAGTTCGCCGGAGAGGATTACGAGGCCGCGGTCGTGCCGGAGAAGGCGCGGCGGCTCCTCAACCGCTTCGACGCCCGCTCGGCGCACTACGAGACGGTGCTGAGCCCGGGGTCAGGCAGGTAATTCGGCAGTTTCGCGGGAAAATACCAATCTGCCTGCCGAACCCCCTCTAACGCATCAGGACCCGCTGGACCGACCAGTAGAAGCCGACGGCCGCGATCGCGATCGACGCGGGGACGACGATCCGCGAGCGATACCAGGTCTTCCGCCGGAACGGCAGCCCGAAAATGGCGAGCGCGATCCCGATCACGGTGAGCTGTCCCGCTTCGACCCCGAGGTTGAACGAGAGGAGCGCCGGGACGAACTCGGAGCGGGGTAGCCCGAGCTCCGTCAGAACTCCGGCGAACCCCATCCCGTGGAGGAGCCCGAACGCGAAGACGAGGGCGATCCGCCACGGGCGCAGCTCCGTCGTCGTGACGTTCTCGATCGCGACGTAGACGATCGACAGGGCGATGAGCGGCTCGACGATCGCGCGGGACAGCGAGACCACGCCGTAGATGGTCAGCGCGAGCGTGATCGTGTGGGCGACGGTGAATGCTGTCACCTGGAGCAGCACCGGCTTCAGGCGCGTGGAAAGAAGGAAGATCCCGAGCACGAACAGGATGTGGTCGGTCCCCTTCGGCAGGATGTGCGTGTATCCGAGCGCCAGGTATTGCCGGACGACCTCTCCCCGCGTCGGCGGCACGATCGCCGCTGCCAGCGGGAAGGGCTCGCTTTCCTTCCCGTTCTCGAGCCACTGGCGCTCCTCGTTGCTCTGGCCCTCGCTCTCGAGCGTCAGCATGGATGTTCCCAGCTCGACGCGATTGGTCCAGGTGAACGTCTTTGCGCCAGCCGGAATGGTCCCCGCGAGCAGTAAGCGGAGCTCGGGCGATGCGGCAACGGCGAGATCGTCCTCGCCCGGCAGTCGCGCAAGTGAAATCCGTGTCGGCACGGGGCGCCCGTCAAACGCCGCCCGCGAGCCGCGCACCGCCGCATAGAGGATCCCGCCGATCTTTCGATCGAGCGCCGGCGTCAGGCCTTCGATCCGGACCGGCTCCTTCGCGGGACTTCCTTGCCCGAACCCTGGAGGCAGGTGCTCGCGATCCACGATGAGCTCGACTGCAAAGGTGCCATCCCTGTGGAAAGTGACGAACGTGCGGATGGTGCCGAGCTCGTGGGCCCCCGCCGTCGCCCGGACCGACAGGGAGAGCGCGACGAAGAAGAAAAGTCTGCCCGCCCGCATGCCTTCATGCTACGGCGGGCAGACCCGTTTTGGATGCGCCGGGCTAGGGAGCGCTCACCAGATCTGACACCTCGGCTCGCGCAGCATCGGTGAGCCCGAGGAACAGTCGAAGACCCGAGCGAACTCGGGCATGTTCGACACCGTTCCGATCGCGCGGAACTTCCCGAGGGGGTGCTCGTTGGTCTGGGCCATCAGCCGCGCGAACTCCGGACGGTGGTTCGACGCCCACACGCGCGCGTTTGCGATGAAAAACCGCTGGTCCCCCGTGAGGCCGTCGATCGGCGCGGGAGCGGGCTTTCCTTCGAGGCTCTTCTTGTAGGCGCGGTATGCGATCGTCAGCCCGCCGAGGTCCGCGATCGACTCGCCCTGCACCAGCGCCCCTTTCTCGTGGACGTCGGAGTCGACGACGTAGCCGTCGAACTGCTTGACGATGCAGCTCGCTCGCTCCTCGAATCGTTTCGCGTCCTCGGCCGTCCACCAATCCACCTGGTTTCCGTTCGCGTCGAACTTCCGGCCGGAGTTGTCGAACCCGTGGATGATCTCGTGTCCGATGACCCCGCCGATGGCGCCGTAGTTGATGGCGTCGTCTCCGTCCGGGTAGAAGAACGGAGGCTGGAGGATCCCGGCGGGGAAGACGATCTCGTTCTTTGCCGAGTTGTTGTACGCGTTGACCTCGGGCGGAGTCATTCCCCAGTCCGTCTTGTCGACGGGCTTTCCGATCTTGCCGAGGTCCCGGCGCCACTCGAAGTTGCGGCCCGCGAGAACGTTCGCGGCGTAGGAGTCCCGAGTGGACTCCAGCGTCGAGTAGTCGCGCCACTTGTCCGGATACCCGATCTTCGTGCCGAACGCTTCGACCTTCTTCAGAGCCGCCTTCTTCGTGGGCTCGCTCATCCAGGAGAGCGTCCGGATGTCGTCCGTCAGCGCGGCGAGCACGTTGCGCACGAGCTCGTCGGCGCGCTTCTTCGCCTCCGGCGGGAAGTGCTCCTTCACGTAGATCCGGCCGAGCGCCATCCCCATGGCCGCATCGGTCGCATTCGCGCAACGCTTCCAGCGCGGCTGGATTTCCGGGGTGCCGGCGAGCGTCGTCCCGTTGAACGCAAAGTTCTCGTCCACGAACTTCTTCGGGAGGGCGGGCGCGATCGCGTCCAGCACGTGCCAGCGGAGGTAGGTCCTCCAGGTGGCGAGCGGCACGGACTTCATCAGCTTGTCGGCGGCGCGGAAGAAGTCCGGCTGCCAGACGTTGATCGACACGTCCGCCGGGATCGACTGCTCGCGGAAGAACGAGGCCCACTCGAGGGTCGGCGTGGAGCGGGTGAACGTCGCGAGCGTCATCGGGTGATGGGTCTTGTCCGGGTCACGGATGTCCACGTTGCTCTGCGACGCTTCGGCGAGCCGACTCTCCAGCGCGAGGATCGCCTTCGCGTCGGAGGCGGCCTTCGCGGCCGGGGTGCCGGCGAGCTCCAGCATCTTCGCGACGTGGGCGAGGTATTTCTTCCGCAGGTCCACCGACTTGGCGTCCTTCTTCAGGTAGTAGTCGCGGTCGGGCAGCCCGAGGCCGGCCTGCAGGGCCGCGGCGACGACGTGCGAGGAGTCTTTCCGGTCCTCTTCGGACCCGAACGCGAAGATCGCGTTGACGCCCTGCGACTGGAGGCGGCCGACCTCCGCGCGCAACCCGGCAACCGTCCGGATCGCCTCGATGCGCGCGAGCTCCGGCTCGATGGCGGAAAGTCCCTTCGCCTCGATCGCCGGCTCATCCATGCACGCCGCGTAGAAGTCCCCGAGCTTGCGCTCCTCCGATCCCGCGGGCGCCGACGAGTCCGACGCGAGTCTCTCCAGGATCTCGCGAAGGTCGTTCTGATTCCGCTGAAACAGCTCGTCGAACGTTCCCCAGCGCGGCCGGTCCGACGGGATCGGGTGAGTCGCGAGCCAGCCGCCGTTGGCGTACTGGTAGAAGTCGGTACAGGCCTGCGCTCCGTTGTCCATGCCGGCGACGTCCAGGGAGGTGAGGCGCGCCTTTGCCGGCTCGCCGGGCGCGGCCTGCTGCGCCCTCGCCGCCGTGCCGCCGGCGAAGAGCCCGGCAAACGCGACCGCCGAAATCAACCGAGTCATCGGACGAGTGAAATCGACCGGCATGTCTCCTCCCGGGCAGGCGTCGGGCCTGCCGACCCGGTTGCATACGCGAGGAACGGAAGAGGGTTTCCGGGGAGGGACGAGACCCGCCTTTTCCGAGACTAGTTCTCGCCGCCGGGGACGTTCAGGAGTCTTCGGAAGGGGTCTTTCCAGGGGAACAGCTGCGCGTACCGCCAGATCCGGTCGGTGAGCGGCGGAGTCGCGGCGGGGTTCTTGAAGCATTCCGCGCAGCGGGGGAGCTTCGCGAAGTCGTGGCGACGGAACGCGTCCTCGATCGTGTCGAGGAAGGGCGAAGCGGCGATTTCCTCGATCGTGTTCTGCCGGACGTTGCCGAGCTTCTGCGTGCCGTCGTAGTCGTAACAGCAGTGAGTGACGTCGCCGTTGCAGAGGATGACGAACCACTGGTACGGCGTGCCCTGGAAGCAGCCGTAGTACGCCTGGTGGAGCTCCGTCACCTCGGACGTGTCGAGCCCCTCGCACGTCTTCTGGAGGACCAGGGCCTGCGGGTACCGGTCGAGGTGGAAGAAGTCGCGGAAATCTCTCACGGTCTCGTCGTGGGTCTGGGTCGTGATCATGCGCTGGATCTCGACGGTGAT
>Ga0075433_10003479_pt1 | contig 12162 bp, 13 predicted proteins | sample RhiMethybrSRZTD2_FD_75299 | JGI IMG/M metagenome (GOLD analysis project Ga0075433, IMG submission 75299) | Populus rhizosphere microbial communities from Tennessee, USA - Rhizosphere MetaG P. TD hybrid SRZTD2 | ecosystem: Host-associated > Plants > Roots > Rhizosphere > Soil | place: USA... | reverse complement strand
GCGATTTCGCGGAATTGTTCGAGAGCGGCTTCGAGATCTTCGACGATCTCTTGGTCGAGAACGTCCGGATCGGGCGGATTGTCGGATTCTTTGAGGCTTTCGTCGCGGAGCCAGAAAATATCGAGGCTGGCTTTGTCGCCGTTGATGAGTTCCTTCTAAATTTGGGCCCCTCGAAAAGGTTTGCGTCCCCTTTTCTCCTCCCCCGGCACAAACGGCTGAAACACCGCGGTGTACGGACACGCGCTCCGCAGCTCGCAACTCTCCGGCTCGCGGCAATTCGCATGAAACACGATCCTCCTAAACGTGCTGCCAAACCCGCCGCGAATCACATTGCCCTTGTTATACGCGGGCATGTGCAGTGCAGCTTTGAGTTCAAGGTGAAAGCGGAAATGATGCAGGGAAAAATCAGCCGTCATCGGGTTTGCCTACGTTCTTACCGTTTGGTACACTTTTCTTGAAATGGAGGAAAAACTGATGTCCGTTACCCAGCTCACCCAAAAAGGGCAGATTCTAGTTCCCAAGGACCTACGCCGCAAACTGGGACTCAAGCCCGGCGGAAAGGTGCATTTGGCCGAAGAGGAAGGACGATTAGTCCTCACGCCCGTTCCCCCCGATCCCATCGAGGCTGCCACGGGCTTCTTAAAGGGCAAATTTTCCTTAACCCAAGATCTCCGCCGAGAGCACCGGGAAGAGGCGCGCCGTGAGCGAAAAACTCGTCCTCGATAGCTTTGCCCTCGTTAGTCTCTATCACCGCGAACCCGGCTGGCAGGTCGTTCAGCGCGCTCTTTACGACCAAGAAAAGGCTCGGACCCGCGCGGTTCTCAACTGGATCAACTGGGGCGAGTTCTACTATATCGTCAAGCGACGCGTGGGCCCTGCCAAGACGATGGACGCGCTCCGTCTTCTCGAACAGCTGCCGATCGACCTCTTCCCCGTAGATCTGGCTCTCGTTCGGGCCGCAGCGGAAATCAAAAGCGATCATGCGCTGTCCTATGCCGACGCGTTCTGCGCTGCCACCGCCCAACGCCTGGACGCAACCGTTTTAACGGGCGATCCCGAGTTCAAATCCGTCGAGCCCCTCGTCAAAATTCGCTGGCTAACCAAGTAAGCCTGTTCTTGCTGATCTTCTCCGAACCCTCCGCCACAAACGGCTGAAACACCCCCGTGTACGGACACATGCTCCGCAGGTCGCATGTTTCCGGCTCCCGGCAATTCGCATGACAAAAAATCCACCGAAACGTGCTGCCAAACCCGCCGCGGGTCACATAGCCCTTGTTATACGCGGGCATGTGCAAAGGAGCTTTGGGCTCTAGATGAAACCGGAAGTGCTGGAATGAAAAAGGGAGATTCACAAATCCACTTCAACGTATGGTGATGTAACTCTGTTTAAAATTGAGGCTCACGTTAAACCGACGGAGGAAATTGAGTCCCAGCAAACCATCCACTCGGCTTGTTGGAGGTAACGTATGGCACAAAACTTCAAGGGTGCTAACAGATTTCCCGAGAGCCTCCACTCTCAGAAGATTCAACTTCGGGCAATACTCGATACCACTCCCGGTGGTAATTGCTGTTCTTTGCTGAATCGAAGCGGGATCATAGCCAACGAGAACTGCCGACTCCCAACTAATAAGAGTACTGGTAGCGGGTACGACGCCGGCCGAATCGAATCTTGCGCAAGGTAAAGCGACAAAAGCTCTGAAAGAGAAAATGGAATTGAACGATTCCGATAATCCGGATCGACTTTCCAAAAACTCTCTCTACCGTTCTTGTCCGGATAAGGCGGCACGTGAAGGTTTTCGAGAACTTCCAGGTCCCGATACACCGCTCGCGCATTCGCGCCGAGTTGCTCGGCCATATCCGTAACACGCAACCCATTGCTGTTTCTCTCCATAAGCGACAGAAGCCTTAGAGGCCGCAATACAGGTTTATCCCGCGACATGGCTCCTTTGTATCGACGCGTCAGATTCTAAGACTCCACGCGCTGGACTGGCGCACCTAACGGTCCGCGCATTTTTCAGATAATCGTCCTTCCTGGAGGCTTCACCCTGGTGACCTTTCCAGTTGCCGCAGGAGATACCACTGGCGGGTGATTTGATCGTTTCGAGGCACCGGGAACGATATCTATAATTTGTCGGCTATCTTGCGCAACAGCTCGTTTGCGCCTGCGGGAGATCATGATGAGCTCACCTGTGGCATGACCCATGACCTTTTCCGCCACGCTGTCCATCCAGCGCTTGATGCCCGCCGTAACTGTCGTCCCAACACGCAAAAGCTTTAGATATTGGAGCTATTGAGATTACCGGATGTTTTTTTCTTGTTTCTGAGAGCGCGCGCGAAAACCTTTCGCATGGTTGAGAACGAGCCATCAGGGAGTTACAGTGAGTTTAGTGTAATTTTTTCCGCGGCACATTACTCGCACTTATATCCTCATCCAAGTAAGTTCCATCGCTCGAGAGTTTTAAAAATTTGGTCACCTTAATGGTCGCAACTGGAAAGGAAATCACATGACAACCAGAATCGCGATTAGCGGCTTTGGCCGGATTGGCCGGCTGGTTTTGCGAAGCATGCTTGCGCGCCACAAAAACGGCCTGGCGGTCGTCGCCGTGAATGACATGGCAGACTTAAAAACCAATGCGCATTTGTTTCGCTACGACTCCACCTACGGAGTCTATCCGGGTAAGGTGGAGATCGGCGAAGGCGTCATCAGTATCGATGGGCACCATATCGCTGTTTTGAATGAAAAGGATCCTTCCCGTCTACCTTGGAAACGGCTCGGCGTCGATATCGTTATCGAGTCCACCGGAGTTTTTACCGACGCCGCTCACGTGCGTGCTCATTTGGAAGCCGGCGCGAAAAAAGCGATCATCACGGCGCCGGCGACGAATGAAGACATCACGTTGGTCCTGGGCGTCAACGACTCGGATTACGATCCGCGCAAGCATCACATCGTTTCGAATGCGTCGTGCACGACCAACTGTTTGGCGCCAGTAGCCAAGGTGGTGCATGATAGTTTCGGTATCGAACGCGGCCTCATGACCACGACCCATGCATATACCAACGATCAACGCATCTTGGATCTCATGCACAAAGACTTGAGACGAGCGCGGGCCGCGGCGATGAATATCGTACCGACCAGCACCGGCGCCGCGAAAGCTATCGGTTTGGTCATGCCCGATCTCAAAGGTAAGCTCCATGGACTATCCTTGCGCGTGCCGACTTCGACCGTTTCGGTCGTCGATCTCGTCGTTGATCTCAAGAAAGCCGCCACCGTCGAAGCGATTAACAACGCGCTCAAGCAGGCTGCAGAGGGCAAAATGAATGGGATCTTGGCCTATTGTGACGAGCCCTTGGTTTCCAGCGATTTTCGTGGTAATTCGGCATCCTCAATTGTTGATGGCCTTTCAACCGTCGTGCTCGAGGGCAAAATGGCCAAGATACTCAGTTGGTACGACAACGAGTGGGGCTATAGTTGTCGTGTCGGCGACGTGGCAGAATTGATGGCTGAAAAAGGTCTTTAGGAGGTATTCAACATGATCGCCAAGGAGATTATGACCAGAGACATCATTACGGTCGAACCAACGATGCCGGTCAAGAAGCTGGCAATGACCCTCATCAAGAATCAGATCAGCGGCGCGCCGGTCGTTGGCAAGAACGGTAAAATCGTCGGCATCGTCTCCGAAATGGATATCGTTGCCAAGAAGGGCAAAGATGTTAAGGCGATCATGAGCAAGAAAGTGATCAGTGTCGCCGAAGACACGCCGATTGAAGAGATCGCTCAGCTCATGAGCAAAAACCGAATTCAACGCCTGCCGGTGATAAACAGCGATAAGATCGTCGGTATCGTCAGCCGCGCCGACATCGTCAACGCGATCGCGATGGGAAAACACGTGACCATCTCCAGCCCAGTGTACGATTTGTGAGATCCCTGCCAGTCATTCCAAATCTTTTCATCCAGACTACTGCTCGCAGAAAATTTGACCGGTAGCTGCATGCAGCAAGAACCGCGCGGGTTCCGCGCACGATTCGCGACTAAAACAGGCTCCATTGCTGCTGGGCCCACCGGCGAGGGAACCCAAATCGGGCCCAAATCCCCGATGCATCACGCATTAATGACCTCGCCCGTAACCTTCGACTAAACTGTAACGCAATCAGCGCACATTAACGTTGACAAATCGACACAATCAACCTACTGTGCTGGCTACAAACCCTCGATAATCAATAGATAGGTCCAGCATTCATTTCCCGGAGCGGTGGTCGTTTGAGGACCGCCGGCCTGTCCTTCTGATAGTTGCTGCGAATCTAATTTCGCTGAGCATTTCGCTCTTGCGCGCGGCCGAATGTCACTATTGACATGACAAGGTGAAAAAGATGATCGAAAATGATGCTGATGTCTCGGGAGAATTCCGAGTACTGCCAGGCGAACCGGAAAATTCCTCCGAGATCGAAAGATCGGCGCACTTCCACACCGAAAGTTGGGCTATCGATCGAGTCCTCGAAACTGATATCGATGTCGACGAGCGGCAGTCGGCGGAAGAAATCTCACACATTGAGGAGCTGAACAGCGCCGCCCAAAGCGACTCGCTGCTTGGGGCACCAAACCCCATCGTCCGTTACCTCCAGGACATACGCTTGGTTCCGCTGTTGAGCCGCGCCGAGGAAATCCGGTTGGCGCAACTGATCGAGGAAGGGGAGAGCGAAATCGTCGAAGAAGCTCTCTCATCGCTGGTCGCGCTCCGCTGTGCGCTGGAACTTGGCAAAACAGTTGCCGCCGGACAAGTGAGTATGCGCGACGTCGTCAAGCTGCGGGTGGAGACTTCCGGTGAGCATTTCAGCGATGAGCGTATTCTAAAGGCGCGCTTTCGGGTCGGCATAGCAAAACTCCAGCGCCTGGCAAATCATTGTCAACGAGCCCCTACCCGGTCGAAGAAATCAGCCACCCTTAAGCGCCCCCGCCTGCTCGGCACGGCAATCGTCACGCGACAGAAAAAGATCGCCACGCTGATCAAGTCGTTGGATCTCAATCACCAGCAAATAGACGCAATCATCCAACAACACAGAGAAATCTACGAACAAGCCAAACGACTCGAAGAAAAATTCCGCGGACAGCCGAAACAACGCAAAGAAATCCACGCCGTCGAAAAGGCGATCGCGATGCCGATTGCGGAACTCGGGCGGAAAGTCGAAACGATCCTGCGCAAAAAGGCGCAGGTCGCCGCGGCGAAGAATGATTTCGCCCAGGCAAACCTTCGGTTGGTCGCGGCGATTGCGAAGAAATATTGCGGCCACGGGCTCGCTTATCTGGATCTCATCCAGGAAGGCAATATCGGTTTGCTGCGAGCCGTCGATAAGTTCGATTACCGGCTCGGATTTCGCTTCTCAACCTACGCCAGTTGGTGGATCCGCCAAGCGGTCACGCGCTCGCTGTCGGATTACGCGCACACGATCCGCATTCCGGTCCACATGGTCGAGTTGACCAATAAATTGACGCGTACGTTGGATAGCCTTGGGCGCCAAGTTGGCCGCAGGCCCACGCCGGAGGAAATCGCTGCGCACATGGCGATACCGGAAGCAAAAGTTCAAACGGTTTTAAATTTAGTCAGAGAACCGATCTCGCTGGAAACGCCTTTGGGCGACGCAACCGGCAACTGTTTGGCAGACGTAATCAGCGATGAGCGCGCCGCCGATCCCGAGGCACTTCTCATGGACGCAAAATTCAAGGAAGAGATGCAAAGAATTTTGACGACTCTTACCCCCCGAGAAGAAAAAATCATCTGCATGCGGTTCGGCATTCGCGAAAAGTCGAGTTATACGCTCGAAGAAACCGGCAAGGTATTCGGCATCACACGCGAAAGAATCCGCCAAATCGAGGCAATTGCGCTCAAGAAACTGCGGCGAGCCGACCCGGAACTGCGACAGCTCATGCCAACGACAAGGTAGAGTCGCGTTAGGCATGAGCAATTCCCCGCGGGTAAAGATTTCAATCCTGGCGATTGTGTTTGCTTTAGAGCCACTGAACGAGTAGCCTAACGACTATGAACACCCGCAGCCGAGAAAGTAAAAGATACACGATAAAAGAATCTTACCGTAAGCAGGCCTACGTTGGGGTAGTTAGTTTAGACGTGGGGACAAACTCATGGGCATGGAAAGGCCATGTCGACTTTAATGAAGGCCTTCATTCCATGTTCACCAATCGTACTTTCACCACTGCGGTGCAGGCTGAAGACCATATGCGCCAATTCGCGCATCAGTGCATTGATAACCGGCTCAACGCAGGACAACCTTACGGTTTCTAGTTTCCGGTTCCAAAGCGACTTTGGCGAAGCTGACTGAATTTCTTCCCTTTCCCAACGTTTATCTCACAACTGTTTAGCCGAGCGTACGTGATCTGAGATCCTCTGGCTCACGAAGCGGTAAACACTTTTGTTAGTAAATTCCCTCTAACACTTGCGTGACGGCCTAGCAAGAGAACTCTTCGCTAACAACAAAGGAACAGGATTGGGCGGAATGAAGAAGGGAGAAGTCAAATGACCATCGGAGTCGTATCGATCGGAATGTTACTGTTGGCACTCTGGCTTATACTGACCGGTCTGTCATCTCTCACGCGCTTTCCAATACCTTCTAAAGCAATGGGAATCCTCGCGGTACTAGCGGGAATCCTCTTGTTGGTGGGAAGATAAGAGCGAAGCAGCGGCGCAGCCAGGATTAGCAACTTTTCTCAGTCTCTAAACTCGTTCTCCCAAGTCAGTCGCGATTTCGCGCAACGCTTCGCGGGCGACTTCCAGGTCCTCGACGATTTCCTAAGCGAGGACGTCGGGATCGAGAAGCTTATGGGACTTCCCACGGCTTTCATGTCTGAGCTCGAAGACGTCGAGGCTGGTGCGGTTGAAAAAGTTTTTCGTACTCGTGCGTAAGCGCCAGCAGATTGATATCTCATGCGTTACGTTTGTTGGGGAGCAGTTCACGAACAGAAGGGGAGTAGATTTAACCAAATCGTTAATTTACGTAATTGATTATCGAGCACGGAAGGATTACTTTTGGCACTATGAAGCTACTGATTCAGATTTCTTGTGCATACCATGACCGCCTATTGACCCAGATCACCAAGGCGTCACCCTTGTATTACACACTCATCAACGGCGCGAAAATCGCTCTCGCCGATATCGGTGGGACGTCCAAATTTATTGAATTCATTTGTGACGCGGCCGAGGCCCAGATGCTCGTGGATACCGCGAAGCAATTTTGCCCTGAGGCCGTACCTCAAATTGAAGCTGGAAGAAGACTCCCACTCCGTCAAACGGTGTGAAAGGTTCATAGTTCGATCGTTCAGCTTCGCGGGACGGCATGAACCTAACACAAGCGGTTTAGTCGCTAAGCAACACTGCTTACCCGTTCGTCCTGAGGCCCTTGAGTGATCAACGGCGAGTTTTCACACAACCTGACATGAGCCGTAACGCTGCCAAAAAAGCGTTATCTGCCGAAGTTGCAAATGAAACAGCTCAGGCCGCGTACGAATCTGAAGGTTGGATTCGATCCACTGATGTTAAAGAATAACAGGCTCGTGGATTTCGGCGTCATTCACAGTTCTACCGTGCTCCTGCTGCAAAGTCGCTTTCTTTAATAAACCGCCATCCAGCTAGGTTGGCTGCTCCCTCGTCATCGGATCCGCCGCTTACCCCTTTCACGTTTCCGACCATGATGTAATCGTCCGCCGGTATGTAAGTCTTCAGCTGGTTCAGAAAAATGTTCTTCGACATTTCCATTGGACCGATGAAGCTGAAAATGCGATGCCATACGGGGACGGTTTGAACCACCGCCGCCCAGTTGCCGTTCAGTCCAACAATGTGTCCTTGGGCTTTGAGATTCCCTACGTTTAGAATAGTAATCGGGCCACCGGAAACTTCCAGCGTGTCATCGACGTCAAATGCGTAGATCTTCATGGTACGGTTCCGCTTTCTAAGTCTTGGTGAGTTTCACAGATTCTCTAAGCAAACGGCTCAAGGAAACACAAGCTCAGATCACATGCACCGCTGCGAGGCTGAATGATGCGGAGACATCGTCTCCCTCGTGCAAACTCAACTCTGTGAAACTAGACTTGCTCGCCAGCGCAGTTACACAACCAAACTCAGCCTGTATCGTGATCCGAAAGTGAGCTATCGACGGAACAATTCTCAGCACATTTCCTCTGATCCAAATTTTTTCATTTGGGCATTCCCGTTCTCCACGATAGTGATTAACGTAGATGTCCTCGGGGCGAATGCAGAGTGTCACCTTCCCACCGGGCGAAAAATCGCCCATCGCTCTTGCGATTCCACCGTTGAAGCGAACGGTGATTATTCCATGCGCCGCTTGTTCAACAACACCCGGTATTCTAGTTTCCATGCCAACGATCGCCGCGACCCTTTCGTTGACCGGACGCGTGAGAATCTCCCGCTGCGACCCCAATTGTAATAATTTGCCTTGACTCAGAACGCCGATTCGCTTCCCCAGTGCCGCCGCCTCCTGCAAGTCGTGAGTCACCATGACCGTGGTAATTCCTGTCTCGGCCAAGATCTCCTGCAAATCCAAAAGAAGCGCTTCACGCGTAGGAGCATCGAGCGCGGAAAAAGGCTCATCCAAGAGGAGCAAATCCGGGTCCAAGACAAGTCCTCGCGCCAAACTGGTCCGCTGCGCTTCGCCACCCGAAAGAGTGCGGACTTGCCGCGAGATCAAATGGGCAACGCCGAGTCGCTCGAGCCAGGGCCGCAGTTTCTCATGGATCTGATCGCCAGGTAGTCCGCGAAGCTTCAACCCAAGAGCCGCGTTGGCGTACACCGTTCCGTTTAGTAACAGAGGTTCCTGAAACACACTCGCCATGCAGCGCCGTATTTCAAGGGAGTTTTTCGCAGTCACCTGTTCGCCGCGAAAGTAAACGTTTCCGGAACCGGGCGGCTGAAGCAAGCCCATCACTCGAAGAAGCGTGGATTTGCCTGCTCCGTTGGGTCCGATAACGGCAACGACTTCACCGGCATAGACATCGAAATACGGAACATGGAGAGCAGTAGTGGCTCCGTGTTGAACGCGGATGTCTCGTAATGCTAGGAGAGCCTCGGCCATTTCATTTGGCCTCGTTGCTGGATATGAGTCAGCAAGAAGTTTAGCGCGAAGCACAGAGCAAGAAGAATAAGACCCAACGCAATTGCAATATCGAAGTTGCCTTTACTGGTTTCCAACACCGTCGCCGTGGTCAAAACCCGGGTTTGTGCCCGAATGTTGCCACCCACCATCATCGAAGCGCCCACCTCGGAGATGACACCACCGAATCCCGCCATAACGGCTGCCAGAAGCGGCAGTCGGGCTTCCTTGCAAAGAAGCCAGAGCGCCTGCAGCCTCGAAGCGCCGATTCCGAGCAATTGCAGCGCCAGGTTCGGATCGAGACTCTGAAAGCTCGCCATCGTCAGACCGGCCACAATCGGAAACGCGATGACCACTTGGGCGATAATCATGGCGCTCGGCGAGTAGATGAGTTCAAGAAAACCGAGTGGCCCGCTGCGCCAAAGTAGAATCGAGATAAAGAGTCCAACAACAACGGGCGGTATGCCCATGCCGGTGTTGACCAGCGCCACGGCTAGGGCGCGGCCGGGAAAACGACTTAATGCCAGCAGGATGCCCAGAGGTATGCCAAGCAAAAGGGAAATCAACGTTGCACTGGCGGAGATTTTAAGCGAGAGCCAGGTAATGGCCCAGACTTCGCTATCGCCGCCAAATACAAGCTCGACCGCCTTGACGATGCCTTGCCAGATCAGCTCCACGGCTAAACGCCCAACTCCTCCTCGCGCTTACCCGCGACCGGCACGAATAGGGGCTGGCTGAATTTTTCCACGCCGAAGTTTTTGATCACCGATTGCGTTTGCGGTGCGACCATGAAATCGGCGAACGCCTTGCCGCCCGCCGTGTTGATTCTCGGGCCGTTCGCTGGATTGACTTCCATAACGGAATAGATGTTTAGGAGCGCCTTGTCCCCCTCCCCAAGAATCGGCAAGGTTATACGACTTCCAAGAGCCAAGTAGGTACCGCGATCGGTAATCGTGTAAGCGTTGCGCTCGTTCGCGATGCCCAGCGTCGCGCCCATCCCTTGACCCGCTTCGATGTACCAGGTCCCCTTCGGTTCGATCCCCACTTCCTTCCAAAGCGTTTTCTCCAGATTATGTGTGCCGGAATTGTCCCCGCGCGACACGAAGCGAGATTTGGATTGCTCGATCAGCCTCAAGGCCGCGCTCGCCGTCTTCGCAGACTTGATCTTCGCCGGATCGTTTCTGGGACCGATAATGACAAAATCGTTGTACATGACGAGCCGCCGATTAAGCAACTTGCCCTCGGCAACGTATTGTTTCTCCAGGCTCGGCGCGTGGACCAGGGCCACATCGGCATCTCCCTTTGCCGCCAGCGCCAGCGCTTGACCGGTGCCCACTGAGATCGTTTTGACTGTATAGCCAGTTTGTTTTTCGAAAAGCGGAACCAAAACATCGAGCAAGCCCGAGTCCTGCGTGCTCGTTGTAGTCGAAAGAATTATATTTGTATTTTTCGGTTCCGCTCCAGGTAACGAGTTCAAACAGAAGACCGTTAGAAAGGCCATCGCCAGAAATGAAACTAGAATATTGCGCCGTCTCATGTCTCCTCCTTCCAAGGTCGGCTTACATCTCACGATGTCACTATTCGATCCCGGCCTGTTCCGAAATCAAAAGGGAGCCTATTTCCTCCGCAGACCAACGTCAAGATCGTTCATTCAACGTAGCCCGGTTGGAACTGAACGACCCTCGGCTCCAAGCCGAGGGTTCTGAATTCGTCGACTGGAAGTCGACTCTTGCTCCTGTCATTCCAACGAAAGCTGTTCATACTTTTGTCCCATCGCAACACCTTATACAAAAGGTGTTGCACTTCGTTTGTGAATTTAGGGAATCCAGCGATTTTTGATCACGAACTGGAAACGAACCTGGATGCCGGCAGGAGTTTATCCTGAGCCGCGTCGAAGGGCCGTCATGACGAACATTCACTTCGCCTGAAGGCGCGGGATTTCGACCATCCCCGAAAGAGACATTAACTCTGAGATGAGCGGTGACGCTGGCGAAAGCGCTTGGTGGAAAGACTACCGATCCGCTAGCTTCAGCCTGAGGCTGATCCGCTTCTGGCGGAATCGCTGCCAGCTTGTTTGAAGTGATGTTGGTTTTACTGAGAAAAGACAAGCCGGTCTTTACGCTGCCGTGTTGCCGCCTCTCCGCCCACTCGGAAACATTGACTCCAGATATTCGCCGAGTATCCGGCAAACATCGATCGCCGACAAAATTCCCGCTAATTTTCCCTGGCGTTGAACAATCACCGACCCGATGCGCCGCTTGGCCATCTCAGAGACGACTTCATTCAGCGGCGCCCGAAACGGCACAATGTAAGGATGGGGAATCATAATGTGGCGAGCCTGAATTGTATCCTTTTCTACCTCCGGTGCTTCTCGTTTCACGTGGTGATGTAAATCGCGCTCCGACACGATGCCAATGACTTTGCCCTTTTCCTGCACCGGGAGGTGACGGATGCTATGTTCGTCCATCATGCGCTCCATTTTCGCCGCTGTATCGTCGACTTCGACGAAGTATGGAAAGGATGTCATCACGGTGCCAACGATAGGCATCTTTTTATGCTTGATCATTTCGTTCACTCCCGGTTAAACCTTACTCTTCGTTTACCTTCAGTCGCCGCTGCGCGACGGCCTTTCTCCCAAAGACGAGACAAATCCCGGTTATGTTCACCATGTCTAAACGCCGGCGCAGAGTCCAACGTCTCAAATGCTCATTCATCGTGCGTGGCGGGCTCGAGATATTCGCCGGGCAAAGGGACTTCCTGCACCGAACCGTGAACCGCGCGCATGCTGTAAGCTCGCGCACCGCGCTTGGAAGCGATGACCCGGTGAATTTCACCACCTTTGAAATGGACGCCCGTCCAATCTTCGATGGCAATGCCCGCCGAGATTTCACCGGACGCGAGGAGCCGATGATACGACGGCCGTCGTTGCGCCTCGCCGTCGTAATGCGGGCAGCAACTTCCCGGCAGAAAGCCGAGACACTCCAGCGGCCGCAAGCCATCGGAGAAAGAATCCGTAAGCCCTTGGTCGAACCAGCAGATCGCGCCCGCGCT
>Ga0075433_10003477_pt1 | contig 12163 bp, 8 predicted proteins | sample RhiMethybrSRZTD2_FD_75299 | JGI IMG/M metagenome (GOLD analysis project Ga0075433, IMG submission 75299) | Populus rhizosphere microbial communities from Tennessee, USA - Rhizosphere MetaG P. TD hybrid SRZTD2 | ecosystem: Host-associated > Plants > Roots > Rhizosphere > Soil | place: USA... | reverse complement strand
CGAGGCCCGGATTCCGCGGTTGCCCCAAGGTCCCGGGGGCGTGGTAGTATCGTTCGCCGCTTTCGAATCACGCCTAGAGGAGGAGCCCCGTCCGTGAAGCTGCGCGCAGCGGTCCCCGTGACCTTCGGTCTCATGATCCTGTTCGCCGTTCCCGCGTTCGCCGCCGACACCAAGCCGGCGGCCTCCAAGCCCGCCACCACCAAGCCGGCCGCTTCCAAACCCGCCGCTTCCAAACCCGCCGCGCCCAAGACGGCGGCCGCCACCGAGAAGGCGGCCCCCGCGCCGGTCGACACCCTCGCGCGACTCGAGAAGCTGGTCGCCAAGGACTCGACCAATTTCGACAATCTCTACCAGCTCGGCGTGCTGTACCTCGACCGCGAGCGCACCCCCGAGGCGTCGCATGTCCTCGCCAAGGCGGTGTCGATCAAGCCCAACGACGTGAAGGCGCTGGTGAATCTGGGCGCAGCCAACGACGCGCTGGGCTTAAGCAGCGCAGCGCAGGGCTACTACCGTAAGGCTCTGACCGTGGCGCCGGGCGACTCAGTTGCCACCTGCCGGCTCGCGAGCTCGCTCTACGCGCAGCAGAACTACAAGGAATCGATGGATCTGCTGCGCAAGCTCATCGTCGACAAGCCGCGTTCGCATTGCGCCTACTTCACCCTGGGCGTGGCGTTCGCGGATGCCGGGCTCTACCGCGACGCGATCCGTGCGTGGCAGAAGGTGGTCGAGTACGCGCCCGAGTCGGCCGAGGCGGTGAGCGCGCGCGAGAGCATCGAGGTGCTGACCAAGTACCTCACCGGCCAGGTCGGGCAATAGCGCCGTACCGGGCCTGACGCCCGCGGTCCCGTAGGCGTACCCGCGCCGCGGAGAACTCGTGATCTACTTCGACCACAACGCATCCACACCGGTGCGCCCCGAGGCGCGCGAGGCCATGGCCGAAGCGCTCGCCGGATCGGGTGCCAATCCTTCGAGCGCGCACCGCGAGGGGCAGCGCGCGCGGGCGGCCATCGAGCGCGCGCGCGACCAGGTCGCATCCCTGGTCGGCGCGCGTCCCGATGCCGTGACGTTCGTCTCGGGCGGGACCGAGGGGGATCACGCGTCGGTGATCGGCATGGCGCTGGCGCTCGAGCCGCGCGGGCGCGCGATCGCGATCTCCGCGATCGAGCACCATGCGGTGCACGGCGCCGGCGAGGTGCTGGAGCGCATCGGATACCACGTCACGCACCTGCCGGTGGACGCGCGCGGGTTCGTGGATCCGGCGAGCGTGCCGCCTGCGGGCCCGGGTCACACGCTGATCGCCGTCATGCTCGCCAACAACGAGACCGGCGTGATCCAGCCGGTGGCCGACATCGCAGCTCGGGCGCGCGCCGCGGGGCTCGCGGTCCAGTGCGACGCGGTGCAGGCGGCGGGCAAGATCCCGGTGGACCTGGATTCGCTGGGCGTGGATGCGCTCGTGATCTCGGCGCACAAGCTGGGCGGGCCCAAGGGGATCGGCGCGTTGATCCTGCGCGAGGGCGCGCCCTACGAGCCGCTGTTCCGCGGCAGCGCGCACGAGCGCGGGCGCCGCGGCGGGACCGAGAACCTCCCCGGCATCGTGGGCTTCGGCGTGGCGGCGGAATGCGCCGCGCGCGAGCTGGCAGGCGAGAGCGCGCGCCTGCTCGCGCTGCGCGGTCGGCTCGAGGCCGGCATCCATGCCGCGGTGCCCGACGCCGTGATCCACGGAGAGCGCGCGCCACGGCTGCCGAACACGGTGAACGCCTCGTTCCCGGGGGCGCGCAGCGACCACCTGCTGATGGCGCTGGACGCGCGCGGCGTGTGCGTTTCGGCCGGCGCAGCGTGCGCGAGCGGCGCGGTCGAGCCGTCGCCGGTGCTGAAGGCGATGGGTGTGCCGCGCGAGCTCGCGGTGTGCGCGCTGCGGTTGTCGATGGGGCGCACCACGACCGCGGACGACGTGGATCGCGTGTGCGCGGCGCTGGCGGAGAGCGTGCGCGCGGTGCGCGGCGCCGGAGCCCCGGCTGCGGCGGGGGGCGCGTGACGCCGGAGCGCCCCGCCGCAGACGGGCGCGCCTCTCTGCCCGCACCGGCGCGGGTGCTGGCCGCGATGAGCGGCGGCGTGGATTCTGCGGTGGCGGCTGCGCTGCTCGCGGAGCGCGGCGACGAGCTCACCGGGGTCACGCTCAAGCTCTGGTGCTACGGGAAGTCGCCGCTTTCACCGCGGGCGTGCTGCACGCTGGACGCGATCGACGACGCGCGCCGCGTGGCGCACCGCATGGGCTTCCCGCACTACGTGGTCGAGGCCGAGGAAGTGTTCCGCGCGCGCGTGCTGCAGCCGTTTCTCGACGCATATGCCAACGGGCGCACGCCCTACCCGTGCGCGCTCTGCAACCAGCACCTCAAGTTCGGCGATCTCATGAGCCGCGCGGACGAGACCGGCGCCGATCTCCTCGCCACCGGCCACTACGCACGCGTCGAGCGCCTCGCGGACGGGAGCCCCGCGCTCTGCCGCGCGCGCGACGCGGCGAAGGATCAGTCGTACGCGCTCGCGCTCGTGCCGTACGCGGCGCTCAAGCGCGTGGTCTTTCCGCTCGGTGACCTCTTGAAGGACGAGGTGCGCGAGCACGGGCATCGCCTCGGGCTATCGGTGTGGGACAAGGTCGAGAGCCAGGACTTGTGTTTCGTTCCGGACGGCGACTACGCCGGCTTCATGACGCGCAACCTGGGGGAGACCCGTGGCACCGCTCCGGGCCCGTTCCTCGATCGCGCGGGAGAAAGGCTCGGGACCCATCGCGGCATCATCCACTACACCGTGGGCCAGCGGCGCGGCCTCGGTTTGTCGGCCGCAGAGCCCTTCTACGTGCTCGCGATCGAAGCGGAGCGGAACGCGGTGGTGGTCGGGCCGAAGTCGGCGCTCGAGTGCTCAGGGCTCGTGACCACCCCGGTCAACTGGCTCATGGCGCGCCCGCCGGAGCCGGGTGCTTCGGTCGAGGTCAAGATCCGCTACCACCATCGTCCCGCAGCTGCCCGCGTGTTCCCGCGCGCGGATGGCACCGCCGAGGTGCGCTTCGCTGCGCCGCAGCCGGCGGTCACGCCCGGCCAGCTCTGCGTGTTCTACTCGGGCGCGCGCTGTCTCGGCGGCGGCGCCATCGCGCACGCGCTCGGCGCCCATGGCGCGGCGCTCGCACCGCCCGCCACGCTGGGCCATCTCACCCAGATCGCCTGACCGCCCGCGCCCGATGCGCGGGTTTTGTACCGCCGCGGTCAAGGCATTTAGACGCCGGGCCGATACCTGATCTGCAGATCGTGCGCGCGGCCGCGCCGGCTCGCCAGAGCCCGCGCCGCGCACGTCACGGAGGCGAGATCATGGACGTCGAACCCCTTCTGGCTGAACTCGATGCGCTGGAAAAGCGCGGCGCGCCCGTGGAGTCCCTGCTCCAGGCCGCGGTCCAGGGTCTGCACCATCTCCACCCGCGCTTTCACTGGACCGGACTCTACGAGCTCTATCCCGACCAGGTGCTGCGCCTCGGGCCGTTCGTGGGCGCCCCCACGGATCATGTCTTCATCGGCGTCGGCCGCGGCGTGTGCGGCACGGCGGTGGCCGAGAAACGCAACATGAACATCCCCGACGTGCGCCGGATCTCGAACTATCTCGCGTGCAGCACCGAGACCCGCTCCGAGCTGGTGGTGCTGATCCGATCGGGCGAGGCGATCCACGCCCAGATCGACATCGACAGCCACGAGGTGGGCGCGTTCGACGAGCAAACCGTGGCGTGCGTCCAGAAGGTCGCCGATCGCCTCGCCCGACTCTATGAAGCCCGCGTCGCAGGCTCGTAGACGAGTCGAGGGCGCCGAGCGGGGCGAACCCGCGGGCGGCTCCGCCGCCCTGCTCGCGGAGATGGCCGCGATCGCGGCCGAACCGCAGCTCGAGCCGGCGCTCGAGCGCATGGCGCACCTGATCGCCGGCCTGAGCGGCGCGCGCGCCGCCGCGCTGTTCTTGGTCGACGGCACCCAGCTCGCGTCCTGCGGCTGGTCCCCGGCCGCCGCGGAGTGCCCGGAGGGCCTGCGCGCGGCGATCGAGGCCGCGGTGCGCGAGGCCGCGGAGCCCACGGCCGCCGAGGGGCCGAGCGTTCGCGAGGCCGACGGCGCCCGGGTGCGCGCGCTCCCGCTCGCCGCCGCCGGCAAGCTGCACGGCGTCGCGTGCCTGGCGGGCGGGCGCGGCCGCGCCGGCACGAAGAGGCTCGAGGACCCGCGCGTGGACGCGGCGCTCGCGCTCTTCCTGCCGCGCCTCGCGTGGCTCAGGGAGGCGGCGCAGGCCGCATCGGCGCGCACTCAGTACGAGCGCTGGTTCAAGACGCTGGACGAGCAGCTGCGCGTGCTCGACCGCGAGCGCCAGAAGTTCGCCGCCATCGTCCAGCAGTCGGACACCGCGGTGTTCGTCGCCGACACTTCCGCCACCATCCAGTGGAACAATTCGGTGCTCGCCGCCCAGCGCCCCGGCGCCACCGAGGAGTCGGGCTGGACCGGGCTCGCCTGCCGCGCGGTGTGCGAGCACTTCAGCGACGGCGACCACGCTCCGGGCTGCGAGGACTGCGCGGTGAAGCGCGCACTCCTCGACTCCGCGGTCACCCACGGCGAGCTGCGGCGCACCGAGCCCAACGGCGTGCGCAACCGCTACCTCACCGCGCTCCCGATCAAGGGCCCGGACGGTCGCCCGCAGGAAGTCATGGTGATGATCCAGGATCTGTCGGACCTCGCGGTGCTGCGCCGCTCGGAGTCGCGCTACCGCATGCTGTTCGAGCGCAGCGGCAAGGCGATCGTGATGGTGGATCCCGGCACGCGGAAGATTGTGCTCGCCAACCCCACCGCCGACCGGCTCGCGGACGCCCCGCGCGACGGGCTCACCGGGCTGCCGCTCGAGGAGCTGCACGCCCCCGAGGAGTGGCCGCGGATCGAGCCGCTGTTCTCCGACGAGTTCAGTGCCAAGGGGCTGGCGGGGCTCGAATGCCGGGTGCGCACCCGCCAGGGTGCGACCCGCATCGCGACCCTGAGCAGCACGCGCAGCGATCTCGACGGGCGCGAGGTGCTGATGCTCGAGTACGTCGACGTGACCGAGCGCCTGCACGTCGAGGAGGCGCTGCGCGCGGCGGAGGAGCGGCTGCGCGCGCTGGTGGTGAACGCGCCGGTGGTGCTGTTCGCGCTGGATGCGAACGGCATGTTCACGCTCTCCGAAGGCCGCGCGCTCGAGTCCCTGGGGCTCGCCCCCGGCCAGGTGGTGGGCCGCTCGGCCTACGAGATCTACCGCGGCGTGCCCGCGATCCTCGACAACATCCGGCGCGCGCTCGCGGGCGAGGAGTTCACGGCGGTGGTGGACTTGGGCAAATTCGCGTTCGAGACGCGCTACACGCCGGTGCGCGACGCCGAGGGCCGCGTGACCGGCCTGATCGGTGTCGCGACCGACGTCACCGAGCGGCGCCGCCTCGAGGACCAGCTGCGCCAGTCGCAGAAGATGGAGGCGATCGGGCGGCTGGCGGGCGGGGTGGCACACGACTTCAACAACCTGCTGGCCGCGATCCAGGGGCACGCCGAGCTGATGCTGGGCCAGCTCCCGAACGGCATGCCGCTCTACCGCAGCGCCACCGAGGTGCACAAGGCGGCGGCGCGCGGCGCCCTGCTGACGCGCCAGCTCCTGACCTTCAGCCGCAAGGAAGTGGTGGCGCCGAACGCGTTCGACCTGAATCTGGTGGTCGCCGAGATGGAGAACATGCTGCGCCGCCTGATCGGCGAGCAGATCGCACTCACCATCCGGCTCGCCGACACTCCGCTGCGCGCGCGCTGCGACCGCGGCCAGCTCGAGCAGGTGCTGCTCAACCTGGCGGTGAACGCACGCGACGCCATGCCCGAGGGCGGCCCGCTGTCGATCGCGGTCTCGGGCGTCGAGGTCGCGGAGCTGGAATGCAAGGATGATCCGGACGCGCGCCCCGGACCGCACGTGGTGCTGGTGGTGCGCGACGAGGGCTCGGGGATGGACGAGCACACGCTCGCCCATCTGTTCGAGCCGTTCTTCACCACCAAGTCGGCGGGCAAGGGCACAGGTCTCGGGCTCTCGACCGTCTACGGCATCGTGCAGCGCGCGGGCGGGCACATCCGCGTCAAGAGCGCGCCCGGCCAGGGCAGCACCTTCACGGTCTACCTGCCGCGCGTCGAGGAGCCGACCGCGGTCGAGGAGCCCGAGCGCCCGGTCGGCGAGGCGATTCACGGCGCCGAGACCATCCTGGTGGTCGAGGACGAGGACGCAGTGCGCTCCATGGTGCGCGAGGCGCTGGAAGCGCGCGGCTACCGGGTGCTGGTGGCGCGCAACGGCGTCGAGGCGCTCGACCTCGCGGGGCGCTACGGCGACTACATCGATCTGCTGGTGACCGACGTGATCATGCCGCAGATGAACGGCGCGGAGCTGGCGCAGCGTCTCGCGCGGCTCAGGCCCGGGCTGCGCGTGCTGTTCGTGTCCGGCTACACCGATGACGCGGTGATCCGGGTGGGCGTGCTCGAGCAGCGCACCGCGTTCCTGCAGAAGCCGTTCTCACTCGACGTGCTCGGGCGCACCGTGCGCGACGTGCTCGACAAGGGTCCGGCGCGCTCGTCGGTTGACAGCGCCAGCGCGCATTCCTAACTTCCGAGGAATCCATGACGCTCGAAGCTCCCGGCGCCACCTTCAGCCGCTCCGACCTCGAACAGCTCGAACGCCGCGGCATCACGCTCGAGGATGCGCGCTACCAGATCGAGCTGCTGCTGCAGCCGCCGCCGCCGCTCAGCATCGACCGCGCATGCACGCTCGGAGACGGGATCGCACGCATCGCCGACGAGGAGCACGACGAGCTCCTGAAGCTGCACCACGAGGCGGCGCAGTCCGGGAGCTGCCACTGGTTCGTGCCGGCGTCGGGCGCCGCGAGCCGCATGTTCAAGGACCTGGTGGTGGCGCTGGCGCCGCCCGCGCCCGAGAAGTCACGGAAGAAGAAACCTGCGCCCGAGAACCTGCCGCTCAAGCAGTTCCTGCACGAGATCCGCCGCTTTCCGTTCTACGCCGAGCTCGACAAGGCGCTGGGCGGCAAGCTCGCGGCACTGGCAGAGGCCGGCGAGCATCGCCCCATCCTCGAGACCATGCTCTCGCCCACGGGGCTCGGCTTCGCCGACAAGCCCAAAGGCCTGATGCCGTTCCATGCGTACGACGGCGTGACCTGCACCGCGTTCGAGGAGCACCTGGTCGAGGCCGGCCAGGTGGTGCGCGACGCAGGCCAGCGCGCGCGGCTCCACTTCACCGTCTCGCCCGAGCACATGGACCAGTTCCACGGGCTGTTCGAGAAGGTGCGGGGGCGCTACGAGCTCCAGCTCGGCGTCCACTTCGACGTCGGCTTCTCGGTGCAGAACCCCAAGACCGACACGCTCGCGCTCGACGCCGAGGGCCGTCTGTTCCGCGACCCGGAAGGCATGCTGCTGTTCCGCCCCGGCGGCCACGGTGCGCTGCTCGAGAACCTGCAGTCGTTGAATGCACAGATTGTGTTCATCAAGAACATCGACAATGTCACGACCGCGCAGCGCAACTCGCCCACCGTGCTGTGGAGCCGCCTCCTGACCGGCCTGCTGGTGCGGGCGCAGCGCAAGACTTTCGACCTGCTGCGCCGGCTCGAAGCCGATCCCGGCAACGCCCCGGTGCACGAGGCGCTCGAGTTCGCGAGCACCGTGCTGGGGTGCGAGCCCCACGCCGGGGTCGTCGCTTCGTCCACCAAGCGCGCTCGCTCGCTCGCGGTCACGTTGCTCCACCGGCCGCTGCGCGTGTGCGGCATGGTGCCGAACTCGGGCGAGCCCGGCGGCGGCCCCTACTGGGTGAGCGGCCGCGACGGGCAGGGGAGCCCGCAGATCGTCGAGGACGCGCAGCTCGACAAGGCCTCGCGCACCCAGCGCAAGAAGGTCTCGGGCGCGACCCACTTCAACCCGGTGTTCATGGCGTGCGCCCTGCGCGACCGGAACGGCTCGCCGTTCGCCTTGTCGGAGTTCGTGGATCCCGATGCCGTGATCGTCGCGCGCAAGTCGCACGGCGGGCGCGACCTCGTCACGCTCGAGCGCCCCGGCCTGTGGAACGGCGCGATGGCGCACTGGAACACGATCTTCGTCGAGGTCCCGCTCGAGGTGTTCAATCCGGTGAAGACGGTGAACGACCTGCTGCGGACCGAGCACCAGGACAGCATTGACCGTTAGGCGAGCCTAACCGACAAGCGTCACCCAGGCCGCGACCATCAGCGTTCCCACCACGTCGAGCAGGAAGCCGTTCACCATCATCTCGCGGATCGTGACGCGGCCGGTGGCGTAGACCAGCGCGTTGGGCGGGGTCGAGACCGGCAGCATGTTGCCGAACGAGCAGCCCACGGTCGCGGCCAGCGCCGGTTTCACCGGATCCACCCCCGCGGCGTGCGCGAGCGCGAGCACCACCGGCACCACCAGCGATGCGCTCGCGGTGTTGCTGGTGAGCTCGCTCACTAGCACCGCCATCAACGTGGCCGCGAGCACGATGCCGAACGTGCCGCTCACCGGCATCGCCCGGAAGATCGCCTCGCCGAGCGCGCGAGCCAGGCCCGACTCGAACATCATCGCCCCGAGCGAGAGCCCGCCGCCGAACAACAACAGCGTGCCCCAATCCACGCGGCGCAGCACCGAGACGTCGAGAATGCGCTCCGGGCCGCGGTCGGAGGCCGGGAGCATGAACAGCAGCAGCGCGCCGACCAGCGGCACCGCGGGCTCCGGGAGCCGCACCTGCCACGCCTTGACCCACGCCGCGGCGCCGAGCGGCGTGGCGGCGAGCACGCCGGGCGTGATCCACAGCAGCACCACCCCGACGAACAGCGGCATCAGCGTGCGCTCGGCGCGGCTCCACGGCACCGCCGCGGAAGCACGGGGTGTGGACGGCGCGCCCGGGCGGCTGCTCCCGCGCGCGCGGAACGAGAGCCAAGCGGCGCTGAGCGCGGTGCCCGCGATCGCGAGCGGCGCGAACAGCGCGCACCAGTGTGCGAACGAAGGCCGCGCCCCGGTCGCTTGCTCGAGCAGGCGCAGGCCGATCAGGTTGGGCGCGGTGCCGACCGGCGTCGCCAGCCCGCCCAGCGAAGCGGCGTAGGAGGACATCAGCAGCGTGCCGCTCGCGAGCCGTGGCGCGCCGAGCCCGCGCGCGGAGAGGGCCAGCGGAATCAGCATCGCGGTGGTGGCGGTGTTGTTGACCCACGCCGAGATCCCGCAGCCCACCATCGCCACCGCCCACAGCAGCCGCGCCGGGCGCGCGGCCACCCAGCGCGAGCCGAGCACGCCGCGCGCGAGGCGGTCGTTCAAGCCGTGCTGATGCGATGCCTCGGTGAGCAGGAAGGTGCCGAAGAACAGGAACACGATCGGGTCGCCGAAGCCCGCGAACGCCGCCTTGGCGTCGGCAACGCCGAGCGTGATCCCCAGCACCGGGATCATGAGCGCCGTGACCGCGAGCGGCAGCGCCTCGGTCACCCACAGGCCGCCGGCCACGACCAGGATCACGAGCGTGCGGTGCGCGGCGAGCGGGAGCGGAAGCGGCGCGAGCCCGACCGCGGCCGCCGCCACCGCCACGATCGCGACGGCGCCGGGGCGGAAGCGATGGCGGGTCTCCTCGCCCTCGGGGAGTTCTGCGGGCGGCTCGGCGGGCGGCGCGTGCACGGGGCGCGAGTCTAGCGGCCGGCCCGCGGAGGCGCGAGCGCGCGGTTCGGGCGGCCTTCCGGGCTCGAGCGATTTCGCCGTTTCACGGCGGACATCCGGCTGCTAGCATCGTTGCAGGCCGTACGGAACCTGAGGGAGGCACGCCATGACCCCGAGTGTGCCGCGAGGCGTGGTCGCGCTGGCCGTGATCCTGACGTCCAGCCTCATATGCGCGCCCGGTTCGCTGGCGAATGCCGCGTGTCCGTCCAATTCCCTGTTCTGCCCGAATGCTGTCATCTCGACCGATCCGGCGAAGTCCTGCACGGACAACTATTCAACCGCCACTTACGATCTTGGCCAGGGTTCCCTCCACGTGCAGGCTGCAGCCTCCTGCGGAGGGGCATGTGTCGGGACCGCCTCGCTGAGCGCATCCGACGTCTACCATGTCGGAGGGCTTCCGCCCGGAACCCCGGTCACCATCATGGCCGAGCTGACGGCCAGTCTCACGGTGTATGGCACGTGCGGGTATCTCACACCGGGCACGGCATCCGCCTCGCTCACGGAAGGGGAATCGAACCAGGCGTCGCGGTCGGTCGAGACGCCGCGCGTCTGCACGCCGCAAGGGTGCTGTCTGGAGACCCAGAACGTCTACGTGCCGCTTCGGGTGACCATCGCCCGGCTTTCCGGCGAGGACTTCACGCTTCATTTCGGCCTTGCCTGCAGCACCAACCAGTTTGCGCTGGCCGATGGGACGCTGCGGTTCTCCGGAACTCCTGCAGGCGCGACGATCGTATCCTGCCAGGGCTACAGGAGCGCGCTCACGACCCCGGCGATTCCCGTGAGCTGGGGCGCGCTCAAGGTCCGATACCGGTAGGAGAGGCCGCCGCGCCACCCGGGCGCGCCTCGGGCTGTTCGAGAAGGTGCGCGGGCGCTACGAGCGCCGGCTCGGCGTCCACTTCGAGGTCAGTTTCTCGGCTCAGAATCCCAAGACCGACACGCTCGCGCTCGACGCCGAGGGCCGGTTGTTCCGGGACCCTGAAGGCATGCTGCTGTTCCGCCCCGGCGGCCACGGTGCGCTGCTCGAGACCTGCAGTCTTTGAATGCGCGAACCGAGGGTCGAGTGCCGGTCGCCTCCTCGAGCAGGACCTTCCTCGCCGGCGGTGGACTCTTCACCCGCCAGCTGCGTGAGCAGGGGCTCTGTGAGCTCGGAGTTCACACTCCGCCTCACTCTACAGGGCCGTCCCCGGAGCGCAACGGGGGTGTCGTGCCCTGCAAACGATCGACCCGAGGCTGGCGCGATATAAAGGGCTCAAGATAGTGCTTCCTAGGGGCGGTGTGGCGCTGATAGCATCACTGTCTCTGGCTGAGATCCGTTGCTTGCGCAGCGGTGAATCGCCGATCCGCATTGCAGGAGGCCGTGCCAATGCCGCGCTGGCTCCTCCGCGATCCACATCGCCAGGCCCTGCCACGCCCTCCTGCTGCCGCGCCCGTCCCCCTCGACCACCAGCACGACGTGAGGTTTGACCACCGGGGGCACTGACGGAGCTTCCGCGCGGTGTCCCCATGCATTTCGCTCCTATTCGACGGTTCTCCGGAACCGGTCGGGAGGCTGTCATGCGTCGGCACACCGTGCGCGAAATCCGTTTCGCGCGGCTTGCCATACCTTGCGGGATGGCGCTCGTCCTTTTCACATTCTTCGCCACGCCTCGATCCGCGGTCGGGGCGGCCCCTCGGATCGGGGCCACGCCCATGGAGCCTTCCGTGGCGATCGGGGGCGACGTTGCTGTCGTCGGTGTTCCCTGGCACGGGCGATTCAAGGGTGGAGCCTACGTACTCGCCCGCGAGGGTGGCTCGTGGCGTGAGGTTCAGAGCCTCGAGCCGGGCGATCTCGGGCCGTACGATCATTTCGGCGCCTCGGTTTCCATCGAAGGCGACGAGATCCGCGTCGGCGCGCCGTGGCAGAACCTGCTGCGCGGAGCGGTATACGTGTTCCGGCGTTCGGACAATCGCTGGATGCTGCAGGAGAAGAACGCAGGCCAGAGCACGACGCGTCCGGAGGCCGTTGCGTCCGCCGCGACCGCGAGCCGCGATGCGCGCGCCGCGATCGGCGCAGTGACCCGGGCTTCGGGGGCGGCCCCCGTGATCCCGGCGGCAAGCGGCGAATCCGTGGCGTGGGTGAGCGCGAGCGACGCCGTGTTCGAAGACCGGGTCGAGGTAAAATGGGCGCCGGTCGATCTCGACGCAATCCTCTACGAGGTCCGGCGCGACGGGGTTCTCATCGGCATCGCGTCGAGCGACGACTCGCTCTACAACGACGACACCGGCGCCCGGGGTGTTTCGTACAACTACTGCGTCGTGGTCATGGACATGGCCGGCGGCGAGGGGCCGCCCAGGTGCGACGCGGGCAGCCGCGTGATCCGCGCGCCGGAGCACCTGACGGCATCCGACGGACAGTTCGTCGACGGAGT
>Ga0075433_10003476_pt1 | contig 12164 bp, 10 predicted proteins | sample RhiMethybrSRZTD2_FD_75299 | JGI IMG/M metagenome (GOLD analysis project Ga0075433, IMG submission 75299) | Populus rhizosphere microbial communities from Tennessee, USA - Rhizosphere MetaG P. TD hybrid SRZTD2 | ecosystem: Host-associated > Plants > Roots > Rhizosphere > Soil | place: USA... | reverse complement strand
AGCAGTGGCAAAGCAATTCGAGGCAAAGATCGAGGACATCGGCGCGAGCGACTACCGAGCGTTCTTCGACAGCAACGTCCTGCGCGTCTGGCACTTGGACGGCAAAGAGCGCACGTTCAAGATCATCCGGTGCCAGCGCATCGACAGCGAGTACATGGGCAAGCGCAGCAAACAACCGCTGCTCACGCTGGAGGACAGCAAAGGCCGCGAGCTGCCGCTGCCCCTGGCTCTGAACAAGACCAACGCGAAGACGATCGCGCAGCTCTATGGTACCAAGGTCGCGGGCTGGCATGGTAAGCTGATCACGCTCTACCCGACCACGACCGACGTCGGCAACGAGACGCGAGACTGCATCCGTATCCGCCCCGAGGACCCAAGCAAGCGCGCGCGCAAGGGCAAGGCTGGCCCCGCGCAGGAGCAGGTCAACGGCGCCGACCACGATGAGCCCCCGATGGGCGCGCTCGAAACCGACCACGCACCGGAGAGTGAACATGTCCAATGACATCGACCTGGAGCCGCTACGCTTCTCGCGCCTGAAGCTGATGGCCAAGAGCGCTGCGCATTACGCGGCCAACATCTCGGACGAGAGCGCGAGCCTGCGCAAGGGCTCGGCCCTGCACAGCTACCTGCTCGGCGACGCGGAGAAGGTCGCGATCTACGACGGGCGCCGGGACAAGCGCACGAAGGCGTATCAGGAGTTCATGGACGCGCACCCGGGCGCGGACATCCTGAACGAGCGCGAGTTCAAAGACGTGGACGGGATGCGCAAGGCGCTGCTCGCCCACGAGCGCGCGCGAGAGCTTCTCGACGGCGTCCGCGAGCAGCGCATCACCTGGGACATCGGCGGCCGCGCGTGCGCTGGAACCCCCGACGTCGTCCACCTCTACGACCGCGGCAAGGTGCTGGTGGAGTTGAAGACCGGGCAATCGAGCGCGCCCAGCCTGTTCAAGTGGCAGGGCAAGAAGCTCTCCTACCCCGTGCAAGTGGCCTGGTATGCGGACGGTCTGGAGCGCACCCTGCTGTACAAGCCAGGCCCAGTCACGGCGATCTACGTGGTCGCGGTCGAGTCAGCGCCGCCGTACCCGGTGACGGTGTTTACCGTGACGGAGCAGCTCCGGCTCCAGGCGCGCAAGCAATACCGGCTCTGGCTCGAACAACTGCGCAACTGCGAAAACACAGGCACCTTCCCCGCGTACTCCGAGAGCGACGTGGAATGGGATGCCGAGGACGAGGCGCTCGAATGGGACGAGGCTGCCGCGTGAGCGCTGCCGACGACAACGCCGCGGTCGCTGACCAGACGGCGGAGTTGGAGCGGTTGCGGGCGGGACTCGCCGAAGCGACCGCGCTGCTGGAGCGGTGGTACCGCGGCGATTGGGTAGGCGCTGACACCGAGACGTTTCTTTTGGTCCAGCGCAAGGCTGCCCGCGCCCCAGCGCAGCCCGCCCTCGACCTGAACTCACCCGAGCACCAGCGTGCGCGCGTGGCAGCGGGTCAGCCGCTGATTCTGACGCGGGAGGAGATGCGGGAGCAGCAGCCCGCCGAACCGGAGCCGAGCGTTACCTATGATGTTGCGCTAGCACAGGGGCGGGAACTGCATGCAATTCGTCACGAGAGAGATATCGCCGAAGCCAAGCTCGCGGCTGTGGCAATCATCGTCAACGACTACACGGTGGGCGCTGGCGACCGCGTCAACGCTCCGCACTGCATGTACGAGATACAGCGGCTCCTCCGCACCCCCGGCGAAACCCCGAGCGACGGAGGTTGAAATGGCTGACCAGCGTCGCGCCGCAGGCAAGTTTTCTAGCGTACCCGAGGCGGAACGCTTTTGGGCCAAGGTCGACAAGCGCGGACCCGATGAGTGCTGGCCGTGGACAGGCGCGCGTAGTCATCGTGGCTACGGCATCTTCGGGTCCAACGGCAGAAACAGGAATGCACAGCGAACGGCGTGGGAGCTGACACGCGGACCAATCCCGCCCGGCGAAGGCGCGCATGGTACCTGTGTCTGCCACGCCTGCGACAACCGCGCGTGCTGCAACCCGAGTCACCTGTTCCTGGGCAGTCACCGTGACAACATGCTGGACGCCTCTCGCAAGGGGCGCGTCGCGAAAGCCCGCGGCACCCGCAACGGCAACGCGAAGCTGACACCAGCGATCGTGGCAGAGATGCGTGCGCGCGCGAACAGCGGAGTCAGCTACGCGGCACTCGGTAGAGACTACGGCGTCACACGTGGCATTGCCCGCAAAGCGGTGCTCGGACTCAGCTGGGGCTGCTCGGCAGAGAAGGGAGACGCGAACCGTGGCGAGTGACGAACACCTGAGAGCGCTACTGGACCAGTTCGGGATCATGGGTCCGCTGACCAAGCGCAACTTGCAGACGTATCTCACGGCAGCCGGCCTCGACATCTGCACCGCCGCCGAGCGCGAGGTGCTGACGGAACTGGACGCGATGTTCAACCGATCCCCGCAGTGGTTCCGGGAGTACCTGCCGACGCTGCACGACCTGCTGCACGAACGGGAGCGCAAACACGTTGCGGAAGTGATGTCCCGCCGCGCCGCGGAGAAGGAGAGCAACGGTGGCTAGCCGCTGGAGGATCCGGGTCCGTCACCTGGTCAGCCCCTTCGACTGCACCGGCAAGCGTGTGCCACCAGCGGACCGTGGTTGGACGCGATGCGGGCGCCTGCTCTATCACGTGGAGCCGCAACCGAAGCGTGCCCATCTCTGCAAAGTGTGCGTGCGCGCACGGGAGCTGAAGCCATGACCACCCAGCGCCCGAGTTACGACGTGCTGCTGCGGCTGGCGGAGGCGTTGCACGAATACGACGACTACACCGCTTTCTTCAGGGGCACGCACATGCCAGGCGACAGAGCGTCCAAGGTTATCGCGACCCTGAACCAATACCGCGCCGAGATCGCCCCGAAGCTGCGCAGCCGCGCGGAAGTGGAGCACGAGTTCGTGGACGCTCTGCACGCGGCACCGAGCGCGGTCTACGGCAACGGTGAGGTGAAGTTTTTGGGCGTCAACGCGGGCCGCATCGCGAACCTGAGGCTGGAACTGGACCAGGCAAAGCTCCGCGAGCCGACCGCCCCAACCTCCGAACCCAATCCGTCTTACGGCCCCAGTGGCGTGGAAAGCGCGGGGTCTCCCCCCTCCCCGTGCGCCGCCACTGGGGCCACCTCGTCCGAGCCGCTGGAGGATCCGGAGTGCAACTGCGACCAGGCGCTGGAGCTCAGACGGAAGCTGGACGAGGTCCTGGACTGCCGCATCTGCATAGGCAGGGACGCCGCCAAACTGCGCGACATCCTGCCAAGGTCAATGCTCCCATGACCCTCCGCCACCCCGCCAGTCACGGCCGCGCGGACGCCACCCAGGCCGAGTTCGTCGAGTGGCTGGCGTCGAACGAGCACCTGGTGCAGGAACTCCACCTGGTCGGCGACGGCTGCCCGGACCTGCTCGTGGGCACGACCTGGGGTGAGTTCGTGGTGGTGGAGGCCAAGACGCGCACGGGCAGGCTCACGGTCAAGCAGAAGCTCTGGCACTGGAAATGGCGCCGGTTCCCGCGCTGCATGCCCAAGAGCGTCACCGAGCTCCGGGCGTGGATGGAGAAGCGCAAGCGCGAGTATGAGCGGAGGCGTGCGGCGTGAGAACGATCATCGTCGGTGGCCCCCGCTGCGGCAAGAGCACCATCGCGCGCCAGATGCGGCTGCAGGGTATCCGCACGTTTTGCGGCGACCCGCTCTCGCTCGTGAAGGAACCCGAGCCGGGCGTCACCTACCTGCCCGAGGACCTCGACTGGAGCGCGGGCTCAGCCTACGTCGCCGACAACTGGTTTCCGTTGCCAGGGCCGTGGGTGATGGAGGGGCAGATCATGGCGCGCGCGCTGCGCAAATGGCTCTGGCGACGCGATGACCGGTACCGTGGCACAGCGGCCCCCTGTGATCGAATCATCGTGCTCCAGCATCCGCGGCCCGAGTGCACGCTACTGCCGGGGCAGGTGAGCATGAACAAGGCGGTGCAGACCGTCTGGTCGCAGATCAGCGACCGCTTCGCTGGCGTCAGCGAGTACCGCTAACCCAGCGTTCCCATTGTCGCGCCCGTGAGCGCTGGTCCGCCCGGGGCCAGCCGTTTCGCATCCGATGGGCCGCTGCTGCTAGAGCCAACCTGTTGTGGTGGTGGAGCCGCAGTCTCGGTTGCCTTCGCGCTCCGGACGCTGAACGCGCTGGAGCCTGCGCCATCGAAGTTGAACAGCAGATCCATCCGCATCAGCATCGTGTCATCGAGCGGATCACCGTTGGCTTGCGCGCTACCAATCTTCTCCAGCACGGTCTGCTGCGTTCCCTCCCACAGGCGCGGGAACAAAGTCTGCAGCGTCTCCGCCTCCTGGATGCGCATCGCGGGCAGGTTCTTCACGACACCAACCGGGTCCTCCACCGCGTTCACGTACACGGCCCAGTCCTCGATCGCCTCCATGCTGGGCGGATACCCTCCCGGGCGCGCCAGGCTCACGGCCACGTTAGCCGGCATGCGGTCCACCAGAAACTTCCGCGCCTCTGCCGCTTTGCCGGCGAGCATCATACCGGCCTCGGGGGAGAGCTCGGTGAGCTGCCCAAAGTCGCCAGCGGTACGGTTGAAGAACCCGTCCTCGTCCATCAGTGCCGCGCGCCGCCGCTCGAACGCCTGGTACGGGCTCTCGTCCTCGCCCGTGAATCGCGCCAGGGTCTGCGTCATGCCGCGCCGCTTGGCCAGGTCGTAGAGCGCTTTCTGCTCCGCGTTCATGCGCGGCAGGAACCGGCGCGTGGGCGCCCGGGATCCGCCGCGGACCTTACTGGAGCGGATCCAGTCGTCCACGCTGCGGCTCGTGATCGCTTCGGTGGACTGGGTCAGCCGCCGGAACGCCATGCCGAGATCGCCAGTCAGGTAGCTGCGCGCGGCCGGCCCCACCACAGGGAAGATGCTGGCAACCTTGCCGGCGGCCCCCATGCGGGTCGTCGCGTCGCCAACTTCATCTGCGAGCCCCATGGTGCGACGGATCTTGTCCACCCGGTTCATCACGCGTTCCGCCGATTGCTTGTCGCCGCCGTACTTGAGCCGTGTCTCCGCGAACTCCCGCATGCCGTCCAGCATCTGCCCCACATGCCGGCGCGCGCCCGGGTCCGTGTTCTGCAGCAGCGCCTTGATCTTGTTCTCCCAACCCTCGGTCGCCCACATGCCGTCGTAGCCCTTGTGGGTTCGCTGGAGCACCGCTTCCTCGAATTGCTTGAACGAGGGCAGGAACTTGTCGGTGAAGGTGCCGTTGTACGCGGCCTGGATTTCGCCGGCCTTGCCCCACACGTTGGCGTCCTCGAGTTGAGCTCGGATCTTGTTCGCGAACTCGGCCACCTGGGGGATCAGCTGCTCGTGGTGGAGAGGGTTCGTGCTGTTGGCAGCGCCCTTCTCCAGGCTGAGTTTGAAATCGTCGGCCACTTGCTTGAGCCGGTTCAGCGCCGAAAACATCTCGGCGCCGTTCGTGGCCTTGCCGAGTTCTTTGGCGTGATCGAGCAGCGCCGTCGCCAGCGTCTTCTGCGCCGGGATCGCGAACTGCAAACCTTTCTTGCCCGCCTCCGCGCCGCTGATCTTGGCGCCGACCCGCAGCGCCCCTGACCATTTCGCCGCGTCCTCCGCCACCGATCGGGCCGCCGCGCGCTGGGCCGCCACGTTATCGCTGACGCTCTTCGCGGCGAGCGCGGCCTTGTCGTCCGTGATCGCGCGCAGGTCCCGCATCGCGCTCGTCACGTCCTCCTGCATCTCGCGCGTGGCCGTCTCGTAGATCGCGTCCCGGTTGGCGTAGAGGCGCCGATCCCGGAATAGGCTCCGCTCTTCGGCGCCCGCGGCTTCCTCGGCCACGTCGGCGCCTGCGCGCTCGAGCGATTTGGCAGCCTTGCCCGTAGCGTCGCCGGCCTCGCCCCGGACCGCGCGCTCGACGATGTCGTCCGCCTCCGACCGCGACGCATTGCGCAATGCCCGCTCCAGGCCACCCTCTGCCGCGGCCTCGGTCGCCTGGCGCTGCGCAGCCCGCTCCGCGACGCTGGACACGGCCCCCGTGGGGACCTCGCCGGGGATGCCCGCGGCTGCGCCGGGGATGGCCTCAGGAGCGCCCGCAGCCGCGGACCCTGCCGGGATACCCTCCTCCAACGGGGAGGCGCCCACGGGCGGCGCGGGCGCGGCGCTGGTGGGTACCGGCTCGGCCCCGGCAGCCGCCCGGGCCTCAGCCCCCTGCGCGATCTCGGTCAGCTCCTTTTCGCCCGCGACTTCCGCCGCAGCCCTCGTCTCAGCTCTAGCAGCGCGGGTGGCGCCGCGGGCCCCGAGCGCGAACCCGAGCCCGGTCCAGATCGCGGTCTGCTCCACGTCCCGGCCGATGTCGTCGTGCAGGAACTGGCGCCCCTCCTGGAACGCCGTTTGGCTGGCCGTGACCGCGCCCGAGCCGAGCGCCTCCGCGGCGAGCACACCGACACGCCCCAGCTTGGCCGCACTCCCGAGTCCGCCCGTGGCCGCGCTCAGGGCAACGTCGGGCACGATGTCGGCGACGAAACTGGTGCCAGGCATCAACTCTTCGGAGACCTCGGCGCGCGCGCGGTTCTCCTCCGCGCTGCCGAATCCCTCGACTTGTCCCAGGGTGGCGCCACGGACCACGCGCTCGATCTGCGCCTGCGCGAGTTGCCCGCCCGTGCCGTATTCGAGCTCGCGACTCTTGGCCTCCAGGTCCGCGTCCGTGGGCGGTTGCCACCCCTGCGCCTCGAGCGCGGCGGCATTCTGGACGTTGACGATCTCGCCGGTCTGTGGGTTGCGCAGGAGCGGCATCAGTCGCCGAGCCTCCGCTGGATCCCGCGCAGGTAGTTGCCCTCGTCGTCGGTGAAGTAGCCGCCGTCGTGGAGCGCGGCCACGAACGCGTTCTCATCGCCGGACTGGAGCGCCTCCCACGCTTTCGGGTACCGGCGCTTGAGCAGGGAGATGTGCGCCTCTACACTCTGCTCGGCGGAGTCGAAGGCGCGGAACTTGGCCTTTACGGTCTGCGCCTGGTCTCCCGCGCCTTCGGTGGTGTCGGCCTCGACGAACTTGTCCGGCCCAGTTGCCTTGTGCCCGAAGAAGTTGTTGCCAACGAAGCGCTTGCCGTCGCCGGTTTCGTGGGCGGCCTGGGCAATCAGAATGTTGAGCCCCTCAGGCGGGAGATCCTTCCCTGCCTGCGCCTGCACGGCCCCGCGCACGTCGTCGATCGTGGCAGGCGCCGCGGTCTCGGGGGGTTTCTCTTTGCGCCGCTTGAGTTCCGCAGCGATGTCCGCGCTGGTAGCGGTCATGGTCTCACCGGGCGCGCCCGCGCGGGTGACGTCCCGGCCTCCGCCTGCATCGAATCTACGGTTGTATTCACCGACCACGTCGGGGCCAAACTGCGCAACGTCGTGATGGGTGTCGCTCGCGACCTGCTGCCGGATGCGCGCCAGGCCGTTGACGAGGCCAGCCTCGGTGTCGAGCGCGCCCGCCTTCACGGCGCGTTTGATGTCCGCGTCGCTGATGGGACCCGTGGGCTGCATCTGCCGGAGAGTGGCGAAGGCCAGCGCCTCGGCAGCCCCGCGCACCTGGTAGCCCTCCGCCGTGACGCCGCCCATGGTCGAATAAACGAAGTCCGGGATCCACTGCTCCAGGTTTCCCTTGCCCTGGAACCCGGCCTTGAGCACTTCCTTCTCATTGTCGTACCGGTTCGTTTGCGGGTTCCAACGCAGCCCGATCTCCTGCTCGGCGCGGTTGGCGATGCCTTCGCTGCCCAGGCGAGCGCGGCGAAGCTCTCCGTACTTGAGCAGCATCTGCGGATCGATGCCCTTGCCCGGGGTGGGTAGCGTCTCGATCGTCTTACCCAGGCTCTCGCGCTCGGCGGCCTGGTCGGCGGCGAGTTGCTTGCTCTTCAGTTCCTGAATCACCCCAGGTGTCGCAGCGGCGTAGGCGTCGCTCTTGGTCAGGCGCTGGAGTTGCTCCGCGTGCTGGGCGGCTGCGGCGTAGTACTTGCTCTTGGCCATCTGCACCGCCTGCTCTTCGCTGCCGATTTGGTCGGCAATGGCGCGCAGGCGAGTGTCGCGCCGGCTGAGTTGCTTGCGCACGTTGGTGTCGATGGCCTTGTCAATCATTCGCAGGCCAGCGTCGCTGCCCGTGGCGCCGAGCAGCGCCGCACCAATCACGCTCATGACGGCGCCAAAGCCGCCCTGCGCGGAGACGAGGTCGGTGGCGATGTCGCTATCGGCCACCTGCCGCTGCTCGGCGCGGAAGCGGGTCAGCTTCGCCTGGTGATCCTGCTGCTGTCGCTGCTGTTCTTCCATCTCGGCGCGGATGCGGATCCGCTGCTGCCGGATATCGGCGCGCTCGATGGCAAAGTTCGCGTCCCGGTTCTGCTGCAGCGCCAGTTGGTCGTTGATGTTTTGGTTCTGTCGTTCGTCCGCCTGGCGCGCGGCGACATCGGGATCGAGCCGCCCCGTGCGCTGCGTCACCATCAGATCGGGCGCGGCCGGCGGAGTGTCACCGGCAGGTAACACCGGCGCCGGTGCGCTCACGGGAATTGGCGCGGGCGCAGCGGGACCTGCGCCTCCCGCGCTGGCTGCCGCAGCTTCGGCGCGCAGGTCCGGTATTGCCGCCGGATCGGGCGGCAACTGGGACATCGCAGCGCTATCGAGCGCCGCCTGGTCGAAGGTGTCACGCGGCGCGTACGCGTTGGCCCCCGGCGCGTTGGGGTCCACCGGCTGCGGCTGCCAGGGGATGAAATCCTCCCCGTTTGGCCCCGGCGCTGGAGCAACGGGCGGGCCCATCGGCGGCAACTCGACCACGCTCGGTGAAGACGGCGCCGCAGCCACGGTCGCCGGATCCAGGTGGTCCTGGTAGGCCATCACCATGCCGGCGAGGTCGGGGTCTCCGGACAGGTAGCGCGGCGGCGATCCGTCGTCGTAGTGCAGGTCGCCGAAGCCGAGCAGCTCCGCGTCCGGGATCTGACTGTCGGGAACGAACCGGATCGGGGTCGGCATCAGCGCCGTGCCTCGGGCTTGGTCCGCTTGACCACTTTGGACAGTTTGTCCACCTGCCGCTGCAGGTCAGCGAGCGCGCCATGGTGAGCGAGCGCGAGCCGGCTCGTGTCCACGTGCTTCACGCCGCCGATGCTCTTGACGGCGTGGCCGAAGGCGCGCGTCTTCTCCAGGTCCTGCGCCATGGGCCCCTGTTGCCTGCCCTTGCCGTCGCGCTGGTCGCGGTAGCGGTACTCGTAGCCAGGGCTCTTGCGCAGGTCGGCGGCGAGACTGCGCGCGCCGCGAATCGCGTGTTTCACCCGGCGGTCGCTCTTGGCCACGGTGCCGCCCGCCATGAGGATGGTCCCGAGGAACTGCATTTGCTGCTGCGTCTTCTGGTTCGCGTCCTGTTGCGCAGCCGAGATCGCGCCCTGCTCGATGCCGATGCGGGTGAGCGCCGCTTGCTGCTCGGTGGTCAGCATCTGCCAGGCGAGTTGCCCATACTGAAGCGCCACGCTCGCCGCGGCCTCGTCGCCGCTCATGCCGGCCTTTTGCGCCTCGAGTTGGGCGTTGATGCCGGACTGGCGAGCCTGCTCCCCGAGCCCGGTAAAGAACCGGGTCTGCTCATCGTTCAGCCCGGTCTGTTGGAGCTCGGCGGAGAGGTTCGTCTTGGCGATATCCGTCTCCACGCCGGCTGCGGCCGCCTCGCCCTGGATGCCGGCGCTAGCTACCGTGGTGAGCGCGCCGAGTTGTTGCCCTCGCTCCGTCGCCGTCTCCTGCGCGCGGAGCACACCGAGCTGACCCCGCGTCTCGGCCGCCGTGGCCGCGTTCTCCGCCTGCGCCCGCCGCAGCGCGAGCGCCACTGCTGCGGGGCCGCCGCGCGCCGACCGGGCGAGAGCGAGAGCGGCGCGCTTGTCGCGGTCGGACTGCATGCGGAGCTGCGCCTCCGCCGCGCTCGGTCCGCTCGGTCCCTGGGCAAACTTGTTCAGCGCTTCCACGCCAGCGGTCGTGGCTTGGCGGATGCGCTCCACGCCGGTCGTCGGTGCCATCGTGGGCGCCTGGCGATTCTGGACGTCCTGGCCCTGCTCCGTGAGCGAGGCGGAGACTTGCTGGCCCTGACTGTTGGCTTGCTGCCCCGTGCGCCGAAGTTGGTCGGCGGCGCTGCGGATGTCGCCGGCAGCGCCCTCACCCTGCGCCTTCACGGTGTCCACCATCTGCCCGAGGTCGGTGCGGATGGTCTGCGGGGGCTGAGGGCCAAGCGCCGCGATCTCTGCATCGATTGCGGCCAGCTTCTCTTTGGAGTTGCCGCCGAAGCCGCCCGCGATGCCCATCCCAGCTTTCTTTGTCTCCAGCGCCGTCTTTGCCGCTAACCAGCGCTCGTACTCGGGGTTCGGCTGGTCCGTGCCCTCGCCAAACGTCGTGTCCTGCAGCGCCGCCCGCGCTCGACTGCCGGCGATTTGACCGGCGTATTTGTGCTCGAGCACGGGGCGAGCGACCTTGTTTACGATCGTGTTTTTGAAGGAGTCTAGCAAACCCATGATTCAAACCAATCGTGTGGAGCCGTGAAGCTTGGCCTTGCCTATCGCCCGTTGTTCGAGCGCGAAGAAGTTGTACTCGACGCCGGCCGTGGCCGCGCCAGCGAGTGCCGTCACCGCGAAGTCGACCATGATGCTGGAGCACTTGGTCTGATCGAGCCCGAAGCGCAGGTCGATGAATGTGCCAGCGGTGAGCCCAGAGACGCTCTGCGCCGCAATCGTCTCGGTGGCGCCGTTCTCGCTGGTGGACCCGCCGTCGAAGCGCACCGTGCACGCGACCTGGCAGTTGCCGCGGACGGTGCCGAAGAAGTGCACTCCGAACACCTGGCCTTCATTGCCGGGGCCGAACGGGTGGAGCACGCCGCTGCGCCAGGCATTGCTGATGAACGCTGCGGGTGGGTGTGTGAGCCGCTGCCGGTACGCGACGCCGCTGCGCACGATGATCGCGCGGCCCTGGTGACGGGTGCCGGCGCTGATGGCCGTACCGAACGGGCCCTCGCTATACCACTCGTTCGCGACCACGTCGTACACGAGCACGATGGCGTCCGTGGGCGCAGTTGCACTGTTGTTGCACGTGAAACGAACCGTCTCCGTCTCGGCGATGTAGGTGGCGCTGGTGATCGACGGGTAGCTGGCGAGCAAGGTCTGCACCTTGACGCCGACCGGTTGCGGCGTGGAGCCGCCGCGGGGCAGCAGGTAGAGCATGTCGCTCTTGCCCTGAAAGAATTCGCCTCCGCCGAACTCCACGATGCTCTGCCAGGCCTGCCTGCCGCCGTAGATGCCCACGTCACTCGGCAAGCGCCGCGGCGCGCCCAGGTCGCCATCGCCGACGTCGTCGATGCCGGGGCCGTCCATCTGAAAGATCTCGGTGGCGGTGCGTATGAGTCGGCGCTCATCGAGCCTGGACACCGCGAGCACGTCACCCCGGCACTCGCGCTGGAACCCGATCTCGTCGCTCCAGTTGAGTTGCTCGGCGATGAACTGGGGCCGGCTCTCTTGCACGCGCGAGCCCTCGGGGCAGCCGCCAGACAGAATCGTGTCCGCGCTCGCGCACAGGGTCGAACACGGCTCCGGCGCATCAAATGGCAGCGGTCCCGACAGCGCGCCGCGGTCGGCCTGGGTGTAGATGATCCCGGTGGTCTCCAGAAACGTGTCGGAGAAGGTCAACGTGACCGACTCGGGCTCGCCGAAGTTGGTGTCGTTGAGCGCGCTGCCGGAGCGATGCAGCGTCAACTCCCCGCCGCGAGTGTCGAGCGTCTCGTAGATCACGGTGCGGATGCCGCTGCCGTAGCTGGAGCTGGTGGCGTTCTGCCGGGAACTGTGCGGCGTGGACGGTACGACGGCGATCGCGGTGTCGCTGCCGCCCAGGGTCACCTCTTTGACGGCGCCGATGGTGCTGGAGATCTTGCGCTGCCGAGCGTCGTAGGTTTCCCACACGGGAACGAGTTGCTTGATGGCCCCGCCGGACTTGCTGCCGCCGCTAGTGCCGGCCGCGCTGATGATTCGAGGGCGCTCCTGCATCTGCGCCTCGGTGAGCTGTCGCCCGTCGAAGCACTGCATGGCGCCGCTGGCGATATAGAGCAGGTCTGCGACCACGGCCGTTTGCCTGCGCGCGGTC
>Ga0075433_10003470_pt1 | contig 12173 bp, 11 predicted proteins | sample RhiMethybrSRZTD2_FD_75299 | JGI IMG/M metagenome (GOLD analysis project Ga0075433, IMG submission 75299) | Populus rhizosphere microbial communities from Tennessee, USA - Rhizosphere MetaG P. TD hybrid SRZTD2 | ecosystem: Host-associated > Plants > Roots > Rhizosphere > Soil | place: USA... | reverse complement strand
GTGAGCTCGAACGGCCGCGTCCCGCCGGCTGACCGCTCGAACCCGCCCAGCACCGCGAAGGACCCGGCCCGCGCGCTCTCGACCACGGCCACGCGCCGGGCCTGGAGCGTCTCGAAGAGGCGCGCCGTGAAGCGCGAGGCCAGCTCCGGCGGATCGGTGGAGGAGGCCACCACGGCCACCGAGTCCATCAGCAGCCGCATGTTGCGATAGTCCTTGTTCTTGTCGCCGGTGAAGATGCCCTGGAGGCGATCCAGGCTGCCGGCGTTCTCGATGTCGGACCCGCGCTCCCAGATCCGGATCCGGCCGGCCTCATCCCGGCGAGCGGCGCTCAACGCCTGATCCGCGCGGCGGATCATCTCCTGCGCGTCGATGGCCTCGGTCCCGTCGCTCACCGCCAGCCCGGCGCTGAACTCCAGGCGCAGGATCCCGCCGTGGTACCGCTGCTCGTCCAAGCGGGCGATCAGGTTCTCGGTCACCGTGCGGCCCACGTCGCGCCCGGTGTCGAACAGGATCACGGCGAACGTCGCTCCCCCGTATCGGGCCACGTGGTCGCGGCTGCGCAGGCTGGCCCGGAGCGCAGTGGCGATCTCCCCCAGGACCACGTCCCCGGACCGCCGGTCCAGCCGCTCGTTGACCCAGCTGAAGTTGTCCGGGCCGAGCAGGATGAGCACCGCGTGGAGGTTCCGGTCCACGGCATCCGCGAGCGCGATCTCCAGCTCGGCCTGGAACTCCGGCCGCTGGGGCAGCCCCGTCACCTGGTCGAAAAGGGTGCGGGAGACGGCGCGCGTGTGGGCGGCGAAGGCCGCGGCCACGCCGAGGAAGTTCTTCCACCAGCGGTCGTCGCTCAGCGTGTCGGACGCCGTCGGGAAGCGCAGGAGGCCGTCGCCGCCGCGGCCCGGAGCTGTCGGGTCGAAGCGCAGCCCCGTCCAGGCCGTCAGCTCCTGCCGGGAGCGTCCCTCGCGCTTGCGGCGGTCCGGACTGGATCCGTCCTCCCTGGCCAGCACCCAGCCCAGCGGGATGCGGTAGAGGACGCCGTGGCTCTCGCGGCTCGGCAGCCGCATCGTGCCCTCGTCGGTCTCCTGGACGTCGCTGTAGCGGGCGTGCAGCTCCGCGGCCGCGGCCTCGTCGGCCAGCTCGGGCACCGGCTGCTCACGCCCTTCGTGGATGAGGATCTCGCGCTCGCCGCCAGCGCCGGGAGGGACGTAGAGCGACACCGAGGCCGCCCCGCTAAGGCGTTCCACCAGGCGGACATAGGACCGTAGGATGTCGGTCGCTTCGCTCATCGGGACGCCAGCTTGAGGCAAATAGTGCGCCAGGCCGCCGAGAGGGTCAAGTTGCGTCGGGAGAGCGTCTTAATCGGGGCGGGATGTGCGCGGGCCCCGCGCGAAGACCGGCGGCACCACGAGGGTCGAGCCAGAACAGCCGAGCAGGATACGCTCGGCGAGGTCCTCGCTCCCGAACGGCCCGCGCTCACCCGATCCGGCGCCGACGACGAGGAGGTCGTAGGCGCCGCTGTCGAAAGCGTCGAGCACCTCGTCGACCACGAGCCCCTCGCGGACAAGCAGCGATCCGGACACGCCGCGCTCCGCGAGGATGGAGCGGACGGCCGCGAGGCCGTCGGGCCCGCCCGCGCCGGCGACCGGCGGCACCTCGGGAGCGAACGGAAGTGTCACCTCGGAGGCCACGTAGACATGGTCTACCGACGCGCCGAGGCCGCCACCCAGCTCGGCGGCGGCGGCCACCACGCCCGTCGCACGGTCGCCGGACACGGCAGCCAGGATGCGCTGCAGCCGGGGAGGGGGGCGGCGGGCGATCAGCACGGGCGCCGGCACCGTTCGCACCACCGTAGCAACGCGAGATCCCTTCAGCATGCGCTGGATGGCGTTGCGGCCCGCCGGCGGGACGACGAGCAGGGCGTACGTCCGCTGGGCCGCCTCCGCCACGACCGCGCGCTCGGCGGGACCAGGGCGGACGACCTCGCGCACAGCGCCGGCGCCGGCCAGGCGGGCGGCCGCGCGCTGCAACAGGCCGGGATCGGCGCGCACATCATCGTCGGTGGCGAGGAGGTGGAAGGAGAGCCGCTCGCGGCCGGGCAGGAGGGCGGCCAGGGCGAGCGCCCATTCGCCGCGGGGGGCGGGATCCACGTAGACGAGGCAGTCGGCGCCGGGCTCGAGCATGGGATCAGAGCAGCATCAGGATCAACGGGACCAGGAACAGCACGGCCACGAAGGCGGCCACGGATCGCCCGCTGCGCGTCGCGCCGCGCGCGATCCCGTCCACCAGCCTCTCGAACGCGTAGGGGAACCCGAACACGATCGGCAAGGACAGCGCGGTCACGGTCGTCATGAGCACGGCGACCACGCGCACCGCGTCGGGGTGCCCCACCACGGCGCCGGCGAAGAGCGTGTCGATGAAGGTCGTGATGTTCGCGCCCAGGATGTACGGCACGACGTTCTCGCGGCGGATGTAGCCCCGCGCCGCCAGCGGGACGAGAAGCGACAGGGAGACCGACACCGAGAGCGTCAGCGCGGTGACGCCCAGCCCCACCGCAAACATGAACCAGGGCTGGTAGGTGACCCGGCCGGCCAGGCTCATCGGGGTCGGGCGGCTCTGCAGGTCGGGCAACACGCGGTCCAGCACCCGGAAGGCGAAGAGCAGGCAACCGATGCCGGCCAGGAACAGCACCCAGGACGGCAGGACCGAGGCGGCCAGGCGCATGATCGGCGCATAGACCGAGGCCACCAGCGAGCCCACGTCACGGCCTTCGAGCCGCAGGCCGTGGAAGGCCCCGGCCCGCAAGGCCATGAGCCCCAGGCCCAGCGCCGGCAGGTAGACGACGGCCGTGGATACCAGCGCCGCCACGCCGATGTACGCGCTGCGCTTCTCGGTGCGCCGGTTCCGCAGGTCGTCGAGCATCCCGATCACGAGCACCACGAAGGAGGCGCCGAGCCGCGATCCGCCGATCATCGCGAAGGCCTCCTCCGTGGTGAGCGTCCGCGAGGCCAGCAGGGCCAGGGCGATGGCGGCCACGGGCGACCCCGAGAGCACCACGCAGGCCATCATCCACCCGAATCCAAGGGCCCCGGCCAGGCCGCCCACGTCCATCCCGCGCAGCAGCGGCCCCACGGCGGCCGCGCCCTTCTTGAGGAGCTCCAGGGACAGGATGAACAGGAACAGCCCGGGCAGGAGCCACCCCGCCCGGCGGAGGACGCCGCGCGCCGTCAATCGCCGCCCGGCGCGGCGTCCCGCGGGTTGGGCATCGGCGCCAACTCTAGTGGGTCCGGTGCCCCTCGTCCACGTCCTTCAGGAACCGCACCAGGCCGGTCATGTAGGCCTGCTGGTCGTCCCACATCGCCATGTGGCTGCCGTCCTTGCACAGAAGGAAGCGGCCGTTCTTGACCTGACCGGCTACCCACTTCATGTGCTCCGGGTCCATGGTGTCGTGCCCGGCGCCGATGACCAGCGTCGGCACCGTGATGCGCGGCAGGTCGGCCTTGCGGTCCCAGCGCTCGAGCCGGCCCGAGGCCCCGAACTCGCTGGGCCCCTGCATGAGCACGTACACCTGCTTGTTGAGCCGGGCGAAGGCGCGGTTCACCGCGTCGGGCCACTCGGGCAGCCGGCAGATGTGCTGGGCGTAGAAGTTGGGGAGGAGCAGCTCCATGTAGCGCGGGCTCTCGTACTCTCCCCTCTTCTCGATCTCGTGGATCTCGCGCACGACCTCGGGCGGCATGCCCGCGGCCAGGACCTCGTTCGCGTAGCGGTTGTAGTCGGGGATGCTCATCATCATGTTCGAGATGACGAGCCCCTTCAGATGCTCCTGATGGGCCAGCGCGTACTCGGTAGCCAGGATGCCGCCCCAGGAATGGCCGAGCAGGTAGAAATTGTCGCGGTCGAGGCCCAGCGCCTGGCGCACCTGCTCGACCTCGTCCACGAAGCGCTCCGTCGTCCACAGCGACTCGTCGCTGGGCTGGTCCGAATAGGCCGAGCCGAGCTGATCGTAGTAGATGAACTCGATGCCTTCCGCGGGCAGGAAGCTCTCGAACCCCTCGAAGTACTCGTGCGTGGCGCCGGGCCCGCCGTGGAGGAGCAGCAGCCGGATGCGCGGGTTGTTGCCGAAGCGCTTGGTCCAGACCTTGAACGTCCCGCGCGGCGTCTGGATGGGGACCATCCGCACGCCGCCGGTCTGCACGCCCGGGTCTTTGGAAGCGAAGTAGGCCGCGAGACCGGGCCGGGCGGGAACCTGCGCGTCCGGCGCCGCGGGCGCCAGGGCCAGGAGCGCGATCGCCCCTGGAAATGTCGCGCGCCACACACGCATCGAGCCTCCTCGCCGCAGTGGGCCTGATTGTAGTGCGGCCGAGGCCCGCGCGGCGGTGACGGCGGCTCGAGCCGTGCCATCCTGGTTGGGTGCCGCGGCACTATTCCATGGGCGGGCGCGCCACACCGGGAGCCGGTTCGGGCGGTCGCGCGGGCCAGCTCGGCCCGCCGCCGCGCGCGCTGCGCGAGAGGTTCGGGGCCCTACGCAACCTCCGCCCGTTCCTGAAGCTCGTCTGGCGGACGAGCCCGGCGCTCACCTCCGCCAATCTCGCCGGCCGGCTGGCCAGGGCCTTCCTCCCCGTGGCGACGCTCTACACCGGCAAGCTGATCATCGACGAGGTGGTCCGGCTGGCCGCGGCGCATCACCCGCATGACCGGCTCCGCGAATGGCTGGCCGGCGGGCTCCTCGACCGCCTGCTGCTCCTCCTCGGCATCGAGCTGGTGCTGGCCGTGCTCTCCGACGTCCTCGGCCGACTGGTCTCCCTGTTCGACGCGCTGCTCTCCGAGCGCTTCTCGAACGCCACGAGCATCCGTCTCATGCAGCACGCGGCGACCCTGGACCTGGAGGACTTCGAGGACAGCGAGCTGCAGGACCGCCTGGACCGCGCCCGGCGCCAGACCATGGGCCGCACGACGCTGCTCACGCAGCTGTTCGGCCAGGCGCAGGACCTGATCACGATCGCGACCTTCGCCGCGGGGCTCGTCGTCTACGCGCCCTGGCTGATCGCGCTGCTCGCGCTGGCCCTCGTGCCGGCCTTCCTCGGGGAGGCCCACTTCAACGCACAGAGCTACTCGCTCAACTACGCGTGGACGCCGGAGCGGCGCGAGCTCGACTACGTCCGCCAGACGGGCGCCAGCGTCGAGACCGCCAAAGAGGTGAAGATCTTCGGCCTCAACGCGTTCCTCATCGAGCGCTACCGGGCCCTCTCCGACGCCTTCTACGCCGACAACCGCCGCCTGGCCACGCGGCGCGCGGGCTGGGGCGGGGTGCTCACCGCCATCGGCACCGTTGGCTATTACGTGGCCTACGCGTTCATCGCCTGGCGGACCCTGAGCGGCGCCTTCACGGTCGGCGACCTGACGTTCCTGTCCGGGTCTTTTCGCCGGTTGCGGAACCTGCTCGAGGGCCTCCTCATCGGCTTCTCGCAGATGGCCGGCCAGGCCCTGTACCTCGACGACCTCTTCTCGTTCTTCGAGATCCACCCCGAGATCGTCTCCCCGCCGGATCCGCGGCCGGTGCCCGCCCCGATCCGCAAGGGCTTCACGTTCGAGGACGTCGGCTTCCGCTACCCGGGCGCCGAGCGGTTCGCCGTCCGGCACCTCACCTTTACCCTGCACGCCGGTGAGGTGCTCGCGCTCGTGGGCGAGAACGGCGCCGGAAAGACCACCCTGGTCAAGCTGCTCGCGCGCCTGTACGACCCGGACGAGGGCCGCATCCTCCTCGACGGCCACGACCTGCGCGAGTACGACCTCAACGAGCTGCGCTCCAACATCGGGGTCATCTTCCAGGACTTTGTCCGCTACCACCTGACCGCGGCCGAGAACATCGCGGTGGGACGGATCGAGGCGCGTGACGACCGCGCGCGGATCGAGGCCGCGGCGCGGGCCAGCCTGGCCGACGAGGTCATCGCGCGCCTGCCCGCGGGATACGACCAGATCGTCGGCAAGAGGTTCCGCGGCGGCGTGGACCTGTCGGGCGGCGAGTGGCAGAAGATCGCGATCGCGCGCGCCTACATGCGCGACGCCCAGGTCCTGATCCTGGACGAGCCGACGGCCTCGCTCGATGCGCGGTCGGAGTTCGAGGTGTTCCAACGGTTCAGGGAGCTGAGCGAGGGCAAGACGGCGATCCTCATCTCCCACCGCTTCTCGAGCGTACGGATGGCGGACCGCATCCTGGTCCTGGCCGAGGGCCAGATCGAAGCCGCGGGGACCCACCAGGAGCTCCTGGCGGCGGGCGGCCGCTACGCGGAGCTGTTCGAGCTGCAGGCGGCGGGGTATCGGCCGTAGAGGGTACCTGCTTGCCTGCGTCGCCGCGGTTAAGCTAAATCAGCAGGGATGGGTCGAATAGAGGAGGAGGCCTCATGAAAGCCGTCGTCGTGCCCGCCGCCAACGCGCGGTGGGAGGTCAAGGAGGTCCCGACCCCCGAGCCGGGGCCGAACCAGGTCCTGATCCGCATCAAGGCCAGCGGGCTGTGCTACACCGACGTGCACATCACGCACGGCGCGATACCGACGCAGTTCCCGCGGACGCTGGGGCACGAGCCCGTGGGCGAGATCGCGGGTGTCGGGCCCGGGGTCACGACGCGCAAGGTCGGCGACCGCGTGGGCGTACCCTGGGTCCAGGGCTCGTGCGGGCGGTGCGAGTGGTGCCTGCGCGGGCAGAAGATGTTCTGCGCGGACTCCATCGGCACCGGCGTGGACACGCAGGGCAGCCACGCCGAGTACATGCTGGCCTGGGCCGACGCCACGGTGCTCCTGCCCGAAGGGCTCTCCTACGAGCAGGCGGCCCCGATCTTCTGCGCCGGGTACACGGTCTACAGCGGCTTCCGCCTGGCCGAGCCGAAGCCGTTCGATCGCGTGGCCGTGGTGGGCGTGGGCGGCCTCGGTCACCTCGGTCTCCAGTACGCGAAGGCCACCGGACATCACACGACCGCGGTGACCCATTCCAAGGACAAGGAGAAGCAGCTCCGCGAGCTCGGCGCCGACGCGGTGGTGGCCGACGGCGCGGCCTTGAAGAAGGCCGGCGGGGCCGACGTCATACTGGCCACCAGCAACTCGTTCGACGCGGTGACCGATTGCATACAGGCGCTGCGGCCGGACGGCCGGGTGGTCCTCATGGGCGTGGACGCCAAGCCGCTGACCGTGCCGACCTCGATCATGTGGATCCGCGGCCGGATCATCGGCTCGTCGCAAAACGACCCCGCGCACCTCTACGAGGCGCTCCAGCTCGTGGCCTCGGGAAAGGTGAAGGTCGTCACCGAGACCTACCGCCTCGACGAGATTGTGCGTGCGTACGACAGGGTGGCGGAAGGAAAGGTGCGGTATCGCGCCGTGGTGGTGCCGTGAGGCCGGGGCCCGCCGTCCTTGCGGCCGCAATCCTCCTCCCCGCCGTCGCCGCCCCCGCCGCGGAGCCCCCTCGAGCCAAGGAAGCGGCCGACGCCGTCCACTGGTTCCGCGCCACCGAGCAGAAGCTCATGGACGCGATCACCGCCGGCGAGAAGAAGCCGTGGGAAGAGGTGACCGATCCCGCCTGGGTCCTCACCACCGAGGAAGGCCAGCTCATGGGCAAGAAGCAGTTCCTCGAGGAGCTGCGTCCGTTGCCCGCGGGCCTGAAGGGTGATATCTCCGTCCAGGACCTGACCGTGCAGCACGTGGGCGACACCGTCGCCGTCGTCCGCTTCCTGGCCGACGAGTGGGAGACGGTCTTCGGCCAGCGCCTCTCCACGCGCTATCGAGTCACCGACACCTATCGGCGCGACCACGAGGAATGGAAGATGATGGCCTCGCACGTCTCCGTGGTGACGCAGGATCCTCCCGCGCAGGAGGCCTCGAAGGACCTGTGGCCGGGCTTCGTCGGGACGTACCAACTGCTCCCCGACGGCTGGACCTTCACGGTGGAGCTGCGCGACGGGCTCCTCTGGGGCGGGCGGGATCCCAAGAAGCTGCGGCAGTTCATCCCCCTGGCCCCGAACGCATTCGTCCTCTCGGGAAGTCTCGGGGAGTGGATCTTCGTGATGGACAAGGGCGCCGCCACCCAGGTGCTCAACTTCCGGAAGTTCGAGCCCCTGGTCTGGACCCGTGTCGGCGACAAGGGGACCCAATAGGCCCGCTCCCCCTGGAAAATGGCGACTATGCGCTGGACTCCACGCCCCCCCGCGGGCTATGCTCCGCGCATACCCACAGTCGAGGCCGTAGCAACCTCTAAACAAGGAGAGTCATGGCAGCAAAGAAAAAGGCGAAGAAGAAGACGACACGCAAGCCCAGCGCGGCTTTCATGAAGCCGCTGAACCCGGACGCGGCCCTGGCCGAGATCGTGGGCAGCAAGCCGCTCCCGCGCACGGAAGTGGCCAAGAAGCTCTGGGTCTACATCAAGAAGCACGACCTCCAGGACAAGAAGAACCGCCGCATGATCAACGCCGACACCAAGCTCGCGGGGGTCTTCGGCGGCAAGCGACAGGTGAGCATGTTCGAGATGACCGCGCTCGTCTCGAAGCACCTGAAGTAGACGGCGGAACCGCCGGCCGAGCCATCACCCGGGGTTGCCGGGGGCATGGCTTCCTCTCTCGCCCGCCCGTTCGGCGGTCGCCGGCACGGGCGAGCGGGAGACGAGGGCCGAAGCGGGGACGGGAAATGCGAGGTCCGACCAGGTCTTGACCGCCGTGGCCGCGAGGATGAGTGCCCCTCCGGCCAGAGACCAGGCGCCCGGACGCTCGCCGTGCACCAACCAGGTCCAGAGGGGGTTCAACACGGGCTCGATGAAGAGGAGCAGTGTGGCCTCCAGCGCGCCCACATGCCGCAGGGCCGAGAGGAGCAGTACGTAACCCACCCCGATCTGGAAGATGCCCAGGTAACCCAGGATCAGCCAGTCGACCGCCCGCGCCTCCACGGGAAACGCATGGAGCGCGCCCAGCAGGAAGGCGGCGGTGTTGCCCACGACCACCGCCGTGGCCGAGCTGCCGGGTGCCGCCCGCTCCAGCCAACGCAGCCCGATCAACATCAGGCCGCAGCTCAGGCCGCTCAAGGCCCCGAGCACGTTCCCCCGCACCGGGTCCGGCGCCGTGGCCACCGGGGCCTGCGTGCCCAGGAAGATGAGAACCAGCCCGACCGCTAGCGCGGCCATGAACAGCACGTCCCGTCGCTTCACCCGCTCGTGCAGGAGCCACGGCGAGAGCAGCGCGATATAGAGCGGCGAGCTGGACTGCAGGAAGATCGTGTTGGCGCCGGTGGTCAGCTTGTTCGAGGTGACGAAGAAGAACGCGGTCGCGGCGTAGAGGACGCCCACCACGAGCGCCGGCCCCGTCCAGCGGCGGCGGGCCGCGGGCAGGAGGAGCAGCACGGTCGCGGCCGCGATGGCCGCGCGCAGGCTCATCACCTGCCAGTTGCTGAGCGCGCAGGCCTTGATGGCCGCGCCGCCGGTCGAGAAAAAGGCGGCCGATCCCAGGAGCTGGACGCGGCTCCTGGCGGACGCGCTCACACTCGGGACGCGCGGCCGGGGCCGCGCGCGGTGATGGCTACCGGAAGACGCCGAAGTGGCCGAGCAGCCACCACAACAGGATGAAGATGATGATCGTGGAGAAGCAGCCCCCACCCAGCTTCTTGGCGCCGTAGCCCGCGGCGACGCCCCGCAGGAGCTTGCTCATGGCGTTCCCCCCTCACCTCCACCATAAACCAACTCTTGGGGTCGACCCCGGCGAAGCGGCGAGAAGGACGTAGAGTCACTCCCGCTTGCGGATCATGGCCTGCACGGTGTCCTGCGCGCGCTGCTCGTGGAACTTCTTCAGGATCTCGCGCACGCGGGGATGGGTGGCCGTGATCGCGTCGAGGGCAGCCCGGTCGAGCTCCAGCACCTCGCACGGGCCGGCCGCGGTGAGGGTGGCCGTGCGCGGCTTCCCCGTCAGCACCGCGATCTCGCCGAAGAACGCCCCTTCCCCGAGCTCGTTCACCTTCACGTAATTGCCCTTCGCGTTCCGGACGAAGGCCTTGACCGATCCGCTGGCCAGGATGAACAGGCTGTCGCCCGGCCCCCCTTCCGCAACCAGGATGTCGCCGGGGGCGAAGGTCAGGAGCTTGAGCCCGCGGATGACCGCCACCAGCTCGTCCTGCGAGAACCCCTCGAAGAGCGGCGTGGACACGAAGGCGGCGCGCTGCTCGGCCGGCGCCGGCGCGGGCTCCGCGGCCGCGATGTAGTCCAGGCCCTCGAGATCGTCGGCGTCCGCCGTAGCGGCCGGCGGAGCGGGCGCGGCCTCCGCGGGCGGGACCACGGGTAGCTCCGCCTCGGGATCGAACTCCTCCAGGCCGAACTCCTGCGCCGGCGCCGACGCCGCGGGCCTGGCCCCCGGCGCGTGCCGCACCTTCTCCTGGATGAGGTGGGCCAGGCGGTCCCCGACGTCCTGGCGACCTGGCGCGATCTTCTCGATCCGCTTCAGGATCGCGATGGCCTTGGCCGCAAAGCCCTCGGCCGCCTGCTCGTCCGCCAGCGCCATGAGCTGGGTGGCGGCCTCCTTCTCCCGGCCGGCCGCGATGAGGACGTCGGCCTGCTGGAGCCGCAGCCGGTCGTCCCGCGGCCGCCGCTCGAGCTGGGCCTGGATCAGCTCCAGGGCCTTCGCGTAGCTCTTCCGGGCGACGAGCCCCTCGACGGTATCCTTGCCCGGCGCAGCCATCGCATCCTCCGGGGAAAGGCCGAACTGGCCGCGGAAGGCTAACACGGACCCGGGGCCACGGCCCCGCGCGGACGTGGTAGTTTGGGTCGAGCGTTACGGCAAAGGAGGCAGCATGGCGGACAACGATCAGGGGACGCTGGGCGCGATCAAGTCGGGCGTGACCACCGCGGCCACCACGGCGGCCCACACCGCGGGCACCGTGGCCGGCGCTGTCGGCTCCGCGGTGGGGACGGCGGCGGGTGCCGTGGGCTCCGCCGTGGGAACCGCGGCCGGCGCCGTCGGCTCAGCGGCGAAGAAGGTCGTGGGCGCGGTCCGGAGCGGCCCCCCCGCGCCCGCCGCCGCGGCGCCGAAGTCTCGGCCCCGGACGCGTCGCCGCACGACGAAGAAGGCCACGGCGGGTCGAGGCCGAGCGCGTAAGGCCGCGGGCCGGAAGCGCGGCTCCCGCAAGACGAGCTCCCGCAAGGCCAGCGCCCGGAAGACGAGCGGCCGGAAGACGAGCGGCCGCAAGGCGACCGGCCGGAAGGCGGGCGCGCGCAAGCGGACGACGAGCAAGGCCGCCCGGGGACGCGGGCGCGCCGCGGGGCGCCGGACCTCGCGCAAGAAGTAGCGCCGGCCTAGCGCGGCACCGGCACCATCGGCGAGTCGAAGCTGAAGCCCGTCGAGGGCTCCAGGGCCACCGTCTTGCCGGTCAGGCCACCGTAACGCCCGTCGTGGCTGACGGTCATCGTCCCGCCATGTGAAGCCACGCCGGGCACCCCCGCCGTGTTGAGGACCAGCGCCTGCCGGGGCGCCAGGCTGAAGCCGTGCGTGCCAAGCAGCGTCCCGGCGATGTCCCAGAACCACACGGTGCCGGCGACCGGGTCGCCGGACGGGTTCTGCAGCACCAGCACCGTGACCTGGCTGCCGGAGTTGTTGAAGCGCGGGATGCGGTAGGTGGTCTCGAAGGCGCGGATCCGGTACACGTCGTCGGCCCCGCACGAGACGCCGCAGCTCCCGTCCACGCGCAGCGTCTGGTTCACGATCGTGGCCGCGGTGGCGTTCTCCCAGCGCAGGCTCACGCTGCCCCCCGCCCCGCTGGGGCTGGCGGTCTGGAGGACGGTCGCGCCGTCGGCGGCCAGCCGCTCCAGCGCGACGGGCACGATGTCGCCCGACGTGCCGTCGACGACGACCTCGTAGGACGCACGCGGGCTCTGCCCGATCCGATAATAGTCCGGCCTCACGAGCAGGTCCGCCCGTTGCTCCGAGCCGTGGTGCAGCTCGTTGCTCGACAGCGACCCCGTGCTCGGGTCGTCGTCCACGATGGTGCCCACGCCTTGGCCGTCGCCGATCGTCCCGTTGACCGGGTTCGTGAGGTTCACCACGAAGGTCTCGTCCCCCTCGAAGACCGTGTCGCCCAGGACGTCCACCGAGACGGGCTGCGCGGTGCTGCCGGGCGCGAAGGAGACGGTGCCGGTGGCCGGGACGTAGTCCAATCCAGCGG
>Ga0075433_10003468_pt1 | contig 12175 bp, 10 predicted proteins | sample RhiMethybrSRZTD2_FD_75299 | JGI IMG/M metagenome (GOLD analysis project Ga0075433, IMG submission 75299) | Populus rhizosphere microbial communities from Tennessee, USA - Rhizosphere MetaG P. TD hybrid SRZTD2 | ecosystem: Host-associated > Plants > Roots > Rhizosphere > Soil | place: USA... | reverse complement strand
CCGGCGATACCGATGTTGTCCACGGTCACTTCGGTGTTGTTCTTATCGCCCCACTCCTTGACATATTTCTCGTTGAACCACTTGTCGAACGCAGGGACGAAGTGCACCCACTGAAGAATTTTCAAAGTTTTCTTCGCGGCGGCGCCGTGAGAGCGCCCCGGCAAAATCAAAGGCGCGCCCAGCCCAGCAGTGAGCGCCCCAGCCGCAGCCGTTTTAATGAAATCGCGTCGGGTGAATCGCCTTTTTGCCATAGGTATGCCTCCTTTTTGTCAGAACTTTCTCACTTGGAGATAAGCGCATCGCGAATCCTAGCCGAGCGCCACCAGACCGCTATCCGCCACCGGGAAACATAATGGACGTGCTACTACGAAGTCAATTTCAAAAGTCGCCTCTGACAGCGCTCTTCATCCGTGCGTCCGATTCAAGAAATTAAAACCGCGCTTGCTCGTTCAATCGACGTGACTCCAGGCATGATAGGAACTGCGCACGAGCGGCCCCGACTCGACGTGGCGAAAGCCCAACGCGTTCCCTGCCGCCTTGAATTCCTGGAACTCTTCCGGCGTCACATAGCGTTCGACCTTGAGTTGGCGGTTGGATGGCTGCAAATACTGGCCGATGGTGACGATGTCGACGTCATGGTCCCGCAGGTCTCTGAGTGTCGCCATGACTTCGTCTTCCGTTTCGCCGACGCCGAGCATAAAGCCGGATTTTGTCAGAATCTCGCCGCGGAATTTTTTTGCTTCTTTTAAAATATTCAGCGAACACTCATAGCTGTGGCCCGGACGGACTTTGCCGTAAAGGCGCGGCACGGTTTCGATATTGTGGTTAAGGATTTCAATGCCTGCGTTGACGACGGTCGCCAATGCTTGGAGGTTTCCTTCGAAGTCGGGGATTAATAATTCGACTCGAATGCCCGGATTGAGTGATTTGATCCAAAAAACCGTCCGCGCAAAATGAGCCGCGCCGCCGTCGGGGAGATCATCCCGATTTACCGAGGTCACGACGATGTGATCGAGGCCGAGATCTTTGACGACCAGCGCGACGTTGCGCGGCTCTTCGGGATCGAGCGCGAGCGGCTTGCCTTTGTCGATGCCGCAAAAGCGGCACCCGCGGGTGCAAGTGTCACCGAGAATTAAGAACGTCGCCGTGTTGTTGCCCCAGCACTCGCCGATGTTCGGGCAGCGCGCTTCCTCGCAAACCGTATGGAGATGTTTTTCCCGCAAAATGCGCTTCAGGCGAAGATAGTTGGGGTTACCCGGAGCTTTGACTTTGATCCAGTCTGGATGTCGGCGGGGCATGGCTTTTCAAGCAGGTCGATGATCGAAGATCGAAGATCGAGAATCGCGATCTTCCATCCTCCATCCTCTATCTCCGACGAAGTCGTTCTCTTTAACATCTATATAGCCAAACACTTGAACAAAGTGGCGAAGAAACCGGTCTCGAACACGAGCTGCACTTTGCTCTTTGCTGAGCTCCTTCGCCATCGATGTCACATCCGCCCAGCTCAACCCGCACGGAATAATGCGGTTGAAGTACGACAGATCAGTATTCACATTTAGCGCCAGTCCATGGAAGGTGATTCCGCGTCGCACGGCAACGCCGATGGCGGCGATCTTTCGCTCCCCGATCCAGATGCCGGTAAAAGGAGGCCGGCGCATTCCGTCGATACCAAAGTCCTGCAACGTTTGAATCGTCGCCAGCTCCAGATTCCTCACGTAACGATGCACGTCCTTGCGCAGCTTCGATCGTAAATCGATGATCGGATAAACGACCAGCTGCCCGGGCCCGTGATACGTTACATCGCCGCCGCGGCTGGTGCGACGGACCGCCACGTCTTGCGGTGCCAGGACGTTCGATTCATCGCCCCCTCGGCCAAGCGTGTAAACATGCGGATGTTCGACGAAGAGAAGAATGTCGGCAAATGTCGCGCGCTGCTTCAGCGCGACAAGCGTCTCTTGCAGCTCAAGAGCGGCAAGATATTCCATGCGGCCGAGGTTTTGGTAATGCAGCATAGGGAGACTTGTAACTAAACACTTATCGTTCCCACCGGGTAGTTTCAAGTTCCACCAAGCCCGGGGGACTGTTTGACAGAAAAGAGGCGCGACAGCTACATTCGGCGAAAATTTTGTAGGAGAATTCGAATCACATGCCTCAAGTTTCCTTCAATCCACCCTGGTTTGTGCGTAAAGATCTCGACGGCTTTTTCGGTCTGATGATTGATAATCTGATTCAGCTGATCTTGATCGTCACTCTTTGTCGCGAGTTGATTCGCCTGCCGGATGAATACATTTTCGGCAAGATTCTTCCCGGCGCGGCGATTTCGATTCTCGTCGGCAATTTTTTCTATGCATGGCAGGCGCGCCGGCTCGCGCGCGAGACCGGGCGCGACGACATCACCGCACTGCCCTACGGCATCAACACCGTAAGTCTGTTCGCTTTCGTTTTTTTCATTATGCTGCCGATTGTCCAGGAGACCAAGGACCCGGTGTGGGCCTGGAAAGTCGGGCTCGTCGCTTGCTTTCTCAACGGCGTCATCGAGATTGCCGCCGCTTTCATTGCCGAGAGCGTGCGCCGGGTGACGCCGCGCGCCGCGCTCTTATCGGCGTTGGCGGGCATCGCGATTACTTTTATCGCGATGGATTTCACATTTAAGATTTTCGCTCAGCCCTTGGTGGCGATGGTGCCGATGGCGGTGATCTTCGTCGCTTACTTTTCGCATCAGAGACTTCCGTTCGGTCTTCCCGGCGGGATGGTCGCGATCGCCATTGGAACAATTCTCGGTTGGCTGCTTGGGACTATGAACGGCAAAGCGCTGAACGTGAATTACACCTTGGCACTGCCAGCGTTCACCGGTGGGTCACTCTGGGAAGCACTCACGCATCCCGCGTTTCTCAATTATTTCTCGGTAATTTTTCCCATGGGTATTTTCAATGTCGTCGGGTCGCTGCAGAACATCGAGAGCGCCGAAGCCGCCGGCGACCGCTTCCGCACGTTTCCCTCGCTGATGGCAAACGGTATTGGTTCGGTCGTCGCCGCGTTGTTTGGCAGCGTATTTCCGACGACGATCTATATCGGGCATCCAGGTTGGAAGCGGCTCGGCGCGCGTTCCGGCTATTCCGCTCTGAACGGCATTTTCATCAGCTTTATCTGTCTCACCGGCACCATCCAAACCGTGCTCGGCTTGATTCCGCTCGAAGCGGGCATCGGCATTCTGCTTTACATCGGCATCATCATCGTCGCTCAGGCGTTTCAAGAAACCCCGAAAGAGCATGCGCCGGCGGTGGCACTGGGGATCGTGCCGGCGTTGGCAGGTTGGGGCTTGTTAATGGTTGAAACGGGACTGAGGGCTGCAGGGAAGTCGCTGTTCGAAGTCGGCTTAGGCCGATTCAATCAAGAGAGTCTGGCGATTCACGGCATGATTTCGTTGGAGCGAGGATTCATTTTTACCTCGATGATCCTCGCCGCCATCGGCGTGGCGCTCATCGAACGACGGTTTTCCAACGCCGGCGTGTGGTCGCTGGCAGCGGCGTTATTCTCCGCTATCGGAATCATTCACGCTTATGACCTTACGGCGGGTGGTGTCACCAGCCGGTTTGGTATCATGGCTGCGCCTGACTTCGCCACGGCTTATTTGTTGCTCGCGCTGCTATTTTTCGGCGTCGGCTTGATCGGCCGGAGAGAGTGAGGCCGGAGCGTACTTGTTCGATTCCCAGCGAGATACCGCGTATTACAACGATGTTGGAAGCGGAAACGGATACTCTCGATTGTTGACCTGGGTCACTTGCCAGTCGCCGTTGCCGTCGTAGCGCAGCTTCGTGAGACTGCACGGATCGAGGTGGAAAGTGCGATAATCGTTGAGATGGGTACCGGTGACGCGGCAAATGATTCCCAAAATCGGAAAATTGTGGCTGACGACCAGGATGCGTTCCGCTTGCTGGTGGCGTCGTACAATCTGAGTCAAAGCATTCCATGCCCGCTCGGCGACATCGCCGAGCCGCTCGCCGCCCGGAACGGTTATTTGCGCAGGGATACTGCGCCAGCGCGCTAGAAACTCGGCGTAGTAGGTTTTGATTTCGTTGAAGGTCAAACCTTCAAGCTCGCCGTGATCGAGCTCGCGCACATCGTCCTCGATCGTCACGCATAACTTATGTGGCTGGCTGATGAGCGCAGCGGTTTGGCGCGCGCGCCGAAGGTTGCTGGAATAGATCGCGTGGATTTCTTCGTGACTTAAGAGCGTCGCGAGCTGCTCGGCTTGGCGAATGCCAACGTCGCTCAAATCCCGATCGATGGAACCCTGGCAGCGGCCTTGGAGATTCCAATCCGTGGCGCCGTGGCGTACTAAAAAAATTTGCACAGCGAAGTGATCTCAAGCAAACGGTCTGCTGAAAATCTCCTTTCAACAGTTCGCACAAATTAGCTCTCTTCCAAGAAAGCGGTGTTTACCTTGATCTTGGCCTTGGCCTTCAGACCTTCCAAAAATTTGATCAGAGCGCGCTGGCGGCTTTCCGCTAAAGCCTGTTTTCTGAGTATGTCTTTTTCTTTTTCGAATTGCCCCATGTCGGCGCCCTGGCTATCTTTGAATGCGAAGAGATAGAGGATATCTTTCTGTGTATAGAGTCTATCGGGAATCGGTTTTTGCGGCGACACGGCTATCGGACCGGCTTTCATTTCCGCGAGTTCGCCGATCTTCGGCAGCTGCGGCGCGCTGCGCGAGAACCAGCCGGTCTCATCAAGTTTCAGATCATTCGCTTGGGCGAGCTTGACAATATCCTTTTCTTTTCTAAGCTGCTCGAGCAAGCTGTTGCCTTTTTGCAGGGCCATTTCGTAAGCCTTGGATTCTTTTAGGCCCTTCTCGATTTGTTCTCTCGCGCTCTCAAGCGGTGGAACGGTCGGTTCGATTCGTTGCCTGAGGCGCAATATATAGTACGCGTTGTTGCCTTCAATGATTGGACTGATGTCCTTCGGTGCCAATGCGAACGCGTTCTTATAAAATTCTTGATTATCGCCGATTTCCGGCACGGTCTGACCGACGGAAAGCCAATTCGTCACGCTCACTTTGGCGCCGCTTTCTTGCGCCAGCTTGTTGAAGTCACTGCCGGAAAGCGCCTTTTCGCGGTCGCGATCGGCAATCTTAGCGGCCTCGCGTTTTGCCTTTTCGTTTTTCAGCGCCTTGATAATCTCAGGGGTGGCTTCTTTCAACGTCGGCGTTTTTTCGTTCTTCATATCCTCGATTTTGAAGATCTGAAAGCCTGCCGGGGTTTCTACCGGGTTGCTAATCTCGCCCTTGCCGAGACTAAAAATAGTTTTTTCGACCGTTGGCTCAATTTGACCTTGCGTGACCCAACCCGCGTCGCCACCTTTAGCCGCGCTGGGGTCATCCGATTCGCGTTTCGCCAACTCGGCAAAGTTTTTGCCGCCGCGCGCTTCTTTAACGATGCGGTCAGCGCGCTCTCGCGTGGCTTTTTTCTGATTTGCATCAGCCTCAGGCGCGAGCCGAATCGATATGTAACCAACTTTCGCTTCTTTGGGTTTACGAAGCTTGCTTTCTAGATTGGCCTGATAATATTCTTCGATCTCTTTGTCGCTCACTTGAATTGCCGAAGCGAATTGCTCGTAAGGATAATTGAGATACTCAACTTGAACTTTCAGCGGCTCTTTCAGTGATTCTTTGTTGCGCTCATAGAACTTTTTAATGTCATCTTCACTGAGCTTGACCTGCGAAACAAAATCGCTCACCGGCAGCTTGATATAGTGGAGATTGAGTTTTTCTTGATCGAGACGATAGCGGTCACGCACCTCGGCATCGGTCACTTGTACGGAGTCGAGAATGATGCTGTAAAGACGTTGCATCGTCAGCTGGTCGCGTTGTTCCTCTTCAAATTGCCCCGGCACCAGCCGATTGGCTTGGAGAATTTTCAGATAGTGGTCTTTACTGAAACGTCCGGCGACCCGGAATTCGGGCGCTTTGCCGAGATGGTCGGCCAAGTCGTCGTCAGTCGCCAAAAGCCCGAGGCTGCGCGCTTCCTGGAGAACGAGTTTTTTCTGAATCAATTCCTCGATCAAGTTAGCTTTAAGATTTAACCCTTTGATCATCTCCGGGGTCAGCGAGCCTTTGAGAATCTCACGGTAGCGCTGCACAGCACGCTCGTATTGAAGGGCAAATTCGCGCTGGTTGATGATTTCGCCGTTGACCTCGGCGACTTCTACGGTCGTTGAGTCGTGATATTTACTGCCGCCATAAAATGCAACAAATACGACGATGATGATGCCAAGGAGGATAGTGATTCCCCAATTTCTCTTCTGTTTGCGTAAAAAGTCGAGCATGTGACAAAGAACCTTTCGCAAAAAAGGGTCAAGAAATGCCTTTCCATGATAAAAAATGGCCCTGGCCAATGCAACCGGCCAGACTTTGCTAATGCGAATTTTCTTTAAGTTTTTCCTTATCTTGCTTGCTTCTGCCAAATCTGTTATTTTCTCGTTGCTTATCCTTTTTTTTCGCGCACAAGAAGGAGTTTGCTGATGTTGGATGCCCTCTTCGGCGTCTTTTCCAACGATCTCGCGATTGATCTGGGGACCGCTAACACTTTAATCTACGTTAAAAACCAAGGCATCGTGTGTAACGAGCCGTCGGTTGTCGCGGTGCAACAACGAAACGAGCGCGGCGGCAAAAAGGTCCTGGCAGTCGGCGCGGAAGCGAAGCGGATGTTAGGGCGAACGCCCGGCAGCATCGTTGCGATCCGGCCGCTCAAAGACGGCGTCATCGCCGACTTCGAGATTACCGAGGCGATGCTGCGTTACTTCATCCAAAAAGTTCACAACCGACGCACGCTGGTCCGGCCGCGTATCATTGTTGGCGTGCCGTTCGGCATCACCGAAGTCGAGAAGCGCGCAGTGCGAGAGTCTGCCGAATCGGCGGGAGCGCGGGAAGTTTATCTGATCGAAGAACCCATGGCCGCTGCCATCGGCGCGGGGCTGCCGATCACGGAGCCGACCGGCAACATGATCGTCGACATCGGCGGTGGCACCACCGAAGTCGCCGTGATCTCACTTTCCGGCATTGTCTTTTCACGCTCGGTGCGGGTCGGCGGCGACAAGATGGACGAAGCGATCGCGCAGTTCATCAAACGAAAATATAATCTGCTCGTCGGCGAACGCACCGCCGAACTGATCAAAATCACCATCGGCTCGGCGTATCCCAGCGACGAGGTGCAGACGATGGAGATCAAAGGGCGCGATCTAGTTGCCGGCGTGCCCAAAACCGTGGTCATCACGGACGAAGAAATTCGCGACTCGCTGCTCGAACCAATCAATCAAATCGTCGAGGCGGTCCGGCTTTCGCTTGAACGGACGCCGCCCGAGCTCGCCTCGGATATCGTCGATCGCGGCATTGTGCTTGCGGGCGGCGGCGCGCTCTTGAGGAATCTTGACATTCTTTTGCGCGAGGAGACCGGCTTACCGGTGATGATGGCGGATGATCCATTGACCGCTGTCGTCATGGGCGCAGGCAAAGCCTTGGATGAGATTTCACTCCTCAGAGAGGTCGCGGTTCATTAGACCGAGGTCCGCATGGATTCTGACGGTTGGAGGCGATCGAGCCTTCCATGCTCGCTTTTCTGCGTAAGAACCAAGTTGCTTTAAGCTCCTGCTGCTGTCTTCTGCTGTCGATCTACATTTTAACCGCCGCCGCGCGCGGCCAATTGAAGAACGAGCCTCTAAGCGCGCTGCTCATGTGGATCATGCGGCCTTTGCAAATTGCTTCGCAGGAAACGGTCAATTGGATAAAAGGGTTTCAGGAAAATTATGATACTCTTGCCGGTTTCCGCTCAGAGAACGAAAGACTACGCAAGCGGGTCCAAGCCCTTGAGGTTGAAAGACAGAAACTCTTAGAGGCCGAAGCGACCAACCGCCGGCTCAAAGAGTTGCTTGATTTCCGCAGCCATTTACCCGACACGGCGATCACCGCGTCGATCATTGCCAATAGCGCCAGCAGCTGGTTTCAAAGCTGTCTCCTCAACAAAGGCAGCGCCGACGGCGTCCGCAAAGGAATGGCCGTGGTCACGCCATTGGGTGTCGTCGGACAGGTGGTTGCGGTCACGGCGCGCACGGCGAAGGTGATCCTTTTGACCGATCCCAATAGCGGCATCGATGTGCTGGTGCAGCGGACGCGCAGCCGCGGCATCGTTTCCGGATCGTTAGAAGACGGCACGGTGCTCAAGTACGTCAAACGGAGTGAAGACATTCAGGAGGGCGACAGGCTGATTACCTCCGGTGTGGACGGGGTGTTTCCCAAGGGCCTATTGGCCGGCACCGTGATCAAAGTGCGTAAGCAGCATCTCGGCTTGTTTCAATTCATCGAAGTCCTTCCAGCGGTCCGGTCCGAGCGCGTCGAGGAGGTTCTGGTCGTCGCGGCGGAGAGCGGCGCAGAAAAAAAACCGTGAGGGCGGCAGCAACCGTCAGCGTTTTTCCTATGAGGCTCTTCTTGCTCTATTTTTCCGTCGGGGTCTTTCTCATCGTGCTCCAAGGCACTTTCCTTCGCCTGCTGCCGTTCGGTCCCGTCGTGCCGGACCTCGTCCTGGTGCTGTGCGTCTACTTGGGACTGCATCATCCAACGATGGGGGCGGCATTAGGTTCCTTCCTATTGGGTTATTCGGTCGATGTCGTCTCAAGCCGCTTGCTGGGGCTCAACGCTTTCGCCATGTCGCTCGTGTTCTTGTCGGTGTACTTGAGTTCACGGTCGATCTGGATACAAAACCCTCTCGTTACTTCCTTCGTGGTGCTGCTCGCGGCGCTGGTTAAAGGAGCGGCCTTGGTGCTGCTATGGGCCGTCTTCCTCAGCGTGGAAGGATTTTGGCTGGGTGCTGCGCGATATATTATAATGGAAGCACTCGTAGCGGCATTGCTTGCGCCGGTGCTTTTTGCTCTGTTAAGGCGCGGGCAAAATTACGTCGAGAAATTTCGCGTTGCCGCCCAGTAGAAGCCATGGCTACCCTTACCGAGATCAATAAACAAGACGGTGCGCCTGAACTGCGGCGGCGCGCCGGCTTGCTCTACGCTCTGCTCATCATCGCGTTCTTCGGCCTCGTGGCCAGGTTGACTTTTCTCCAACTCATTCAAGGGGAGCGGTATACCTTTTTGTCGGAGAATAACCGCATACGCCTCAAGCGAGTGCCGGGCACACGCGGCATGATGTTCGACCGCCAAGGTCAGTTGCTCGTTGACAGCCGGCCGTCCTTTGATCTCATTTTTGTTCCCGAAGATGCCGATGATCCGGCAAAAACCTTGCGTTTGCTAGCGCAATATCTGAGGCGAGACGAAAATGAGCTGCTGAAAACTTTTGAAGAGTCCAAGAGCCGGGCGGCTTTTGACGAGATGGTGTTGGGCCGGGATGTCGACTGGCCTGCGGTCGTCGCCGTGGAATCGCACCAGCTCGACTTACCGGGGGTCAGTTTGCGGACTCGGCCACGGCGCAATTACGCCGACGGACCAATGGCCGCGCATGTCTTGGGCTATCTCGGCGAGATTAATCAAAAGCAATTGAATATTCTAAAGGAACAAGGTTACGTCGTCGGCGACGAGATCGGCCAGTACGGGCTTGAGCGGCGCTGGGAAGAGTTGCTGCGCGGCCAAAGCGGCGGACAGCAGGTGGAGGTCGACGCGCTCGGCCGCCGCGTGCGGGTGCTCCACGAAGTGACCGACGTGCCAGGATATACGGTTCGCCTGACTTTGGACCGACAGATGCAGGAAGCCGCTTACGAAGCGCTCAAAGGCAAAGAGGGGACGATCGTAGCCCTCGATGTGCACAGCGGAGCGATCCTTACCTTGGCAAGCACGCCGGCATTCGATCCCAACGTCTTTGCCCGGGGTATTAAATCCGAAGAATGGAGCGCGTTAATCAAGGACCAACTGCGGCCGCTCAGCAATCGCGCGACCCAAGGTCAATTTCCACCGGGATCGACTTTCAAAATTATCATGGCGATCGCCGCGCTCGAGGAAGGAGTCATCAACCCGGAAAGCTTTATTCAAGACCCGGGTTTCTTTTTCTTCGGTAACCGCAGTTTTCGCGACTGGAAAAAAGGCGGCCACGGCGCCGTGAACCTCCACCGGGCGATTGTCGAATCCTGTGACACTTACTTTTATCAGCTCGGTCCAAAGCTCGGCATCGACCGGATCGCCAAATGGGCGCGGGCATTTGGGTTAGGAGAAAAGAGTGGAATTGCCCTGGACGACGAGAGAAGCGGGATCATTCCCGATACCGAGTGGAAACGCAAACGATATCGCCAGCCTTGGTTCCCCGGAGAAACGGTTTCGGTAGCGATCGGACAAGGATATGTCACCGTGACACCGCTGCAACTCGCCAACATGATGGCCGCGGTGGCCAACGGCGGCAAACTCTATCGCCCTTATCTAGTCAGCAAAGTGGAGTCGGTGGACGGCACCACGGTGCGCGAATACGGACCGGAACTCATACGCACCATCCAGCTCAAACCGGAGACCTTAAACCGAGTGCGCAGCGCCCTTAACGATGTCGTCAGTGGCCCCCATGGTACCGGCGGCGCGGCTAAGTCCCAGATGGTCGAGATCGCCGGAAAAACCGGCACCGCGCAGGTCATCGAGATGAAGAGCGCCTACCTGAAGAGCGAACAACTTTCGTACTTCAATCGAGACCACGCCTGGTTCGTTTCCTACGCTCCGGTAGACCATCCGGAGGTCGCGATCGCCGTCCTGGTCGAGCATGGCGGCCATGGCGGCGATGCCGCCGCGCCAATGGCGAAGAAAGTGTTCGAGAAGTTTATCGAGCTCAAAAAGAAAGCGGCGGAGAAACAGGAAGTGCAAATCGAAGGAGAGACTCGTGCAAATTGATCGGCGCCTGATCTCTCATTTCGACTGGACGCTGTTTCTACTCTCGTTGGCGTTTGTCGCCGTGGGTGTGACCACGATCTATAGCGCTAACTATGATTTGTCGGCGGGTCACGCCGGTCCTTTGCCGACACGCCAGCTGACATGGTTGGGACTTGGCTTGATCGCCATGTTCGCCGCCATGAGCTTTGATTATCATTACATCGACCGGCTGGCCTATCCTTTTTATGGCGCGATGCTCTTACTTCTGGTGCTAGTCATGGCTGTGGGGCATACCGGTGGCGGCTCGCAGCGATGGATCAATCTCGGCTTCTTCAGGTTACAACCGTCGGAGCCGGCGAAGCTCGCCATCGTGTTGGTGATGGCCAAGTACTTTCAGGCGGACGAACCGCCACGCGGTTACTTCTTGCGCGATCTGTGGGTGCCGTTCGCGATGGTAGCGCCGCTTATTGTTCTGACTTTGATTCAACCTGATCTCGGAACCGCGATCATTCTCGGCATCGTGTTCATCAGCATGGTCTTGATGGGCGGACTGCGACTGCGATCATTTGCTTATTTGGTCGGCGCGGGGTTGGCCTTCTTGCCGGTCGCTTGGCATTTTCTAAAGCCCTATCAGCGAAATCGCATCTTGACCTTTCTCGATCCCGACCGTGATCCCTTGGGCGCCGGATATCACGTCATTCAATCGCAGATCGCCATCGGCTCCGGGAGGCTCTTCGGTAAGGGTTATCTTCACGGAACGCAAAACCGGCTCGACTTCTTGCCGGCGCAGCACACGGATTTTATCTTCGCGGTTTTTTCGGAAGAGTGGGGATTTGTTGGATGTGCGGTCTTGTTGCTGTTCTACTTCATCATGATTGCTTACTGCCTTGGGCTGGTGCAACGCGCCAAGGATCGCTTTGGTGCTCTCTTGGTATTCGGTATGATCGCCATCGTGTTCTGGCATGTCGCGATCAATGTCGCGATGGTGGCGGGAGTGATGCCGGTAGTCGGCGTGCCATTGCCGATGGTGAGCTACGGCGGCTCGGCACTCGCTTCCATGATGTTCGCTATCGGCGTGATCATGAACGTCAGCATGCGGCGGTATATTTTCTGAGGTGCAAGTATGCGTTCGATTGTCGGCCCTGAGTAACTCGCTGGCGTTCTGAATTTCGCGAGCCCTGCGCCTCTAGAAAAAACATCGGCCGCTCGCGTCGAGTGCCAAAAGACAATCGCGGCACTCGACGCGGCGGCCGTTTTATCGACGGCGGGTTGGGCGAAGTTACTGCAACGCCTTTTCGATAGCACTCACCAATTTTGCCTTCGGCACAGCGCCGAC
>Ga0075433_10003462_pt1 | contig 12187 bp, 12 predicted proteins | sample RhiMethybrSRZTD2_FD_75299 | JGI IMG/M metagenome (GOLD analysis project Ga0075433, IMG submission 75299) | Populus rhizosphere microbial communities from Tennessee, USA - Rhizosphere MetaG P. TD hybrid SRZTD2 | ecosystem: Host-associated > Plants > Roots > Rhizosphere > Soil | place: USA... | reverse complement strand
TGGGTGAAGGAGGTCGATGGCAGCGACGTCGTGATCAACCTCGCCGGGCGAAGCGTGAACTGCCGATACACGCCGAACAATCGGCAAGAGATCCTCAATTCCAGAGTGAAATCAACGCGCGCGGTTGGCGACGCCATCGCGCAGGCGCGCCGGCCGCCTCGAGCATGGCTCCAGGCCAGCACCGCGACCATCTACGCTCACCGGTATGACGCGCCGAACGACGAGGCTACTGGCTTGGTCGGCGGTCACGAACTCGGCGCACCAAACGCCTGGAACTTCAGCATCGACGTGGCGCAAGCATGGGAGCGTGCGCTCGAGGAAGCCGCCACTCCGAAAACGCGCAAGGTCACACTCCGGTCAGCGATGACGATGAGCCCGGACGGCGGGGGCATTTTCGACACGCTTCTGGCTCTCGTGCGGCGGGGACTTGGAGGCACAGCCGGAAACGGGCGTCAGTTTGTATCCTGGATTCACTTCGAGGATTTCATTCGCGCCACGCGCTGGCTCATCGACCATGACGAAATCGATGGCGCGGTCAACCTCGCTGCGCCCAATCCGGTCCCGAATGAAGAATTCATGCGGACCCTGCGCGAGGCGTCGGGCACTCGCGCGGGATTGCCAGCGACCAAGTGGATGCTGGAGATCGGCGCTGTGTTCATGCGGACTGAGACCGAGCTCATTCTCAAGAGCCGGCGGGTGGTGCCCGGCCGTCTGCTTGAAAGTGGCTTCGCCTTCAATTTCCCGATGTGGAGCACTGCCGCTCGCGACCTCTGCCAGCGATGGACGGCCGCGCAGCAGCGACAGTCAACTGCTGCCTAGCACGCCGGGGAAAGCGACCATGTCCAAGTACGGAGAACCCATCAACGTCCGTTCGCTTTCGGCGACGGTAAGGCTGTCCGCCGCATCAGGGCTGATGTGGGCTCTGATTGCGTGGTTCATCGGATACGGAGCATTCGGCCATCGGATCTGGGGTGGCATCGTCATCGCCCCGCTCATCGGCATCCTAATCGGACGTATGTCCTGGCCGATGCACAACAAGCCTCGGTGGGTTCAGATCGCCGCGTCGCTGTTTTACGTCTACGTTGCGGCCGTGTGTTTCGCCATCGGCATGGCCCTCTTCTCTCCCGTTCTCGGCCCTCGGAACGTGAGGTTTTCGGCCGGGCTGACCGAGCATGTCTTGGCGGTCCTATGGGGCCTCACCTTTGGCGGGTACGCACTCGTACTCTGGCCTCTGTCTTTCTTCAATCACCGGCTGGTGTGGCAAGCTGACGCGGGCCGGCTTCCGGCTCCTCCAGAAATCCGCACCACGGCTGCGGCCGTTAGACGTCTCGCCGTCAGAATCATTGCGCTGGCCGTGCTGGGTTACTTACCCTGGGCACTGCTTCAAGCCGTCATGGTGACCGTTGGATCTTCGGCGTCGACGATGCCGTGGTGGGTGGTGACGGGCCTCATCGGTTGGAGCAAGTGGTTCGCTCTCGGAATCTTCGTCTGGCTGTCAGCTCCGGTGCTGGCGTTCGGTGCGACGCTTGCTGCAGGCTCCGAGGAACGCTCAACCGCCACGTACCGCGAGCTGATGGGCGTGGTTGGTTTCGCCCTGTTCGCTTTTCCAATTCTTTCCTTCGCAGCCACCCTGGTTGTGACCGCGATCAAAGTTTCGCTCGTTCAAAGTTGGGCGACGGAAGGTACTGTGTTCTGGGCCTCGTACTACTATCGCAATGTATTTCGCATGTACCTGCCCTGGTTCCTCGTGGGCGGTGGGATGATCTGCGGTCGGCGGGTGATCGGCGGGCGCAGGTAGGCGAGACGAGGCGTTTTCTCTCGATTTATGAACCCCTGTCCCGAGCCGGTTGGCCGAGCGCTCGGGTTCGTTGACAATAGGGCCGTCTCCAGAGGAGCCGACGCCAATGCCAGAGTTGACGCGCATCACTCGTGACCCCGCTGTCATGGGCGGAAAGCGCGGGATGCGTGTAACGGTCGGCACGGTGGTCGGGCTCGTCGCCACAGGACGCACCCGCGACGAGATTCTTCGCGAGTATCCCTCGGTCCCTTCGTGTTCGATAAGACTGCGTACTGGCGGCACTCAACGAGCGGGCGGCCGTCCTCTCGGAGAAGTAAAGGCTGCTGCTGCCGGCGTCTCGGTGGCGATACGATCAGAGGCGACACGTCGTTCTGTGATATGGCAAACGAAGCTCATCGTGTCTTGGAGCAAGTCGACGGACCGGAGTCCTTCTTGGAGTTCGTCGACGCGTTAGTCGCAGACCGGATGGCGTCAAGAGGCGATGCTTCAACCGCGCCAAGTCATGGCGATGGGTCGGCCGCATGGGAGAACACGACCATCGAGTCGTTCCTCGAGGCCGCAGCCGCATGGGCCCGGGACTCGCAATTCGGCCAGACCCAAGGCCTGAAGACGGCGAATCCCTGGCGAGTGTTCGCGACGTTTCTCTACTGCGGCAAGATCTACGAGTGAGAACAGAAGCGGCGCGAATGAGGCTGGTTCGGCCCGCGGGATTGAGCGAAAATAGAACGTCAACGACTAGGACGGTGCTGACTTGCCGCAGCTGACACGCATCACTCGGGACCCCGCCGTAATGGGCGGCAAGCCGTGCATCCGCGGCATGCGCGTCACCGTCGGCACCGTGGTCGGCCTCGTCGCCGCAGGCCGTACGCGCGACGAAATTCTCCGCGAGTATCCCTACCTGGAAGCCGAGGATATCGCCGAGGCTCTCTCCTACGCCGCCTGGCGGGCCGAGGAAGTCGAAGTTCCACTCCGCCAGCCGTGAAGCTGGTCGTGGACATGAACCTGTCGCCAAGCTGGGTCGAGCGATTGGCGGGTCATGGGTTCGAGGCTGTCCACTGGTCCACCATCGGTACTGCCACCGCTCCGGACGCCGAGATCCTGACGTGGGCGAACGAGCACGGTTTCGTCGTCATCACGAACGACCTCGACTTCTCGGCAATCCTTGCTGCCCGCGCCGGCGCCACGCCGAGCGTGGTGCAAATCCGAACTCAGGACCTGCTCTCGGATGAGGCCGTGAGCATCGTCGCCAAGGCAGTCCAAGCGTATCGTGAGGACATCGAGCGAGGCGCGCTCCTGTCGATTGACGAAGGCGGCACGCGCGTCAGGATGCTGCCTCTCAAAGGCTCGCGGGGCCTGTCATAGCGGCAATCCAGACCGCATCAGCAGGCGCTGTTCCCACTCCCTGGTTGCCGCCGTTCCGAGGCTCGACTCTCGAAAAAACAGGGGGAACGCAGACCCCGGAGCAGTGTTCCCCTATCTCGAACGCGCGTTCGCCCAGAATGCGCGACACCGCGGACGTGGTTGCACGACACTCCCGGGCGGCGATGTCCTTGCGAGGGTGCGACTTCGCCGGGGTGCAGTGGGCGGCGCTTTGTGCCGCCCGTGTCCCAGTCGCTGCGGCTACACGGACGAGGAGCAACGCGAGTCGGCTCGTCAGGCGATCCGGGGCTTGATCGACCGCATCGTGATACCGCCCGGTGACGGGCTCTTGCAGGTGGTCGGGAATCTCGGGGAGATGTTGACAGCCGCTGGCGGTCGGGCCGCATCAGCGGCTGTCGGATATGTTGGTTGCGGGGGGGGGATTTGAACCCCCGACCTTTGGGTTATGAGCCCAACGAGCTACCGGACTGCTCCACCCCGCGACAGAGAGCACCGCACAAGAGGACGATCGGCGTGCAGCGGAAGCACTCAATTTAGCACGCGCAGACACGTCAGTAAAGGGCATCGCGCTCCTTCAGGCAACACGCGTTTACCCAGGTTGAGGAGCGCGCCTTCGATTCGTGATCAGGACAATCAGCCCCACAATCGCCAGCGCCGCAGCGATCATGTGCGCGAGCGTGAACGGCCCGACGAGCCGCTGGTTCACCCGGATGAACTCGATGGCAAATCGAATCGCTCCCACAAGCACTAAATACCGGCCGATCACGATCGCATCCGGCACGCCGCGGCGCCGCCACCGGATCAACAGCCAGGCGACGATGAACAGCGCCGCCATCTCGTAGAGCTGTGTCGGATGAACGGGCACGTCGGTCGGCGGAAGCCCCTTCGGAAACGCCACCGCCCACGGCAGGCTGCTCGGACGGCCGTAGTCGTCGCCAACCAGGAAACAGCCGATCCGCCCGATCGCGTGACCGATCGCGAGGGCGGGCGTCGAGGCCGCCAGCATCGGCACGATCGGCAGCCGCATGCGCCACATGAAAATCAGCGCGGTCAGCACTCCGCCGGCGAAGCCGCCGAACCAGCTCATGCCCCCGCGGCTGAACAGCAAATCGCGAAACGGCTCCTCGCCGACATGTTCGGCCACCCACAACAGCTTCGCGCCCGCGAGTCCGCCGAAGACCCCCGCCATCGCCGCATCGCTTCCGGATGTGGGCAAACCGCTTCTCGCGAGCTCGCGGCCGAATACCCAAAGGCCGACGAGCGCGCCGATGGCCACCATGACGCCGAAGCTCGTGACGTCAAAAATTCCGATCCGGAAGATCGTCGGATACATGCCCCGCGAATTTATCCGCGAATGGCCCGCGCGTCCACCACGGCAGAGGTTATAATCACGCGCCCCTCGAACCCCCGACAACTGAGAGGTCTACATGGCTCGTCCGCGGAAGACGGCTCCTCAGGATCCGTTCAGCGACTTGTCGAAGAAGGCCGAAATTCTCGAGCGCGAGATGGACGCGCAGCGCGCGGCCATCGAGCGGCTCAAGCAGATCGGACGGGTACGAGCCCGGCCGTTACCGGCCAGCGACACGCCCGACGGCTTTACCAAGCGCCGAGCCTCCCGCTGAGGCATCGCCTGTGCATTCTGTCGGGCGGGCATGCCGTCTCAGGACGTCCTTCTCGCCTGGCATCGACTGCGGAACGCGCTCGGCGCCGCCGGAATGGGCACGTGGCACCTGGACCTCCGCACCGGGGTCGCGACGCACGATGAAAGCCTCAACCGCATCCTCGGACTCGACGTCGTAGAAACGCAGGGGCCGCTTCGCGATTCCAGCTTCACGCGCATTCACCCCGACGATCACACGCGCGTGATGCGCGCGATAGACAACGCCATCGCCTCGCGCACCGAATACAGCATCGAATACCGCGTCGTACGGACGGACGGCGACGTGCGGTGGCTGCAGGACCGGGGGCGCATCATCCTCGACGACGAGGGGTTGCCGCGGTTTGCGACCGGAGCCGTGATGGACGTGACCGCGCGCCGGCAGCTCGAGGATCACGAGCGCGCGCTCTCGGAGGAACGCGCGCGGCTCATTCGCGATCTCGAGCAGGCCAACCGGGTCAAGAACGAATTCCTCGCCATGCTCTCGCACGAGCTGCGCACGCCGCTCAACGCGGTGCTCGGCTGGACGCGCATGCTGCGCGGAGGGACGGTGCCGCCGGACCGCCGCGCCTCCATCCTCGACACGATCGAGCGCAACGCCGCCGCGCAGATGCAGATCATCGAGGAGTTGCTCGACCTCTCGGCGATGTCCGCCGGCAACCTGCGCCTGAACATCGCGCCAATCGACCTGCGCGATCTGATCGGCGGCGCGGTCGAAACCATCCGTCCTGCCGCCGACGCGAAGTCGATCGCGCTGCAGGTCTCGATCGACAGCTCCCTCGGCCAGCTGACCGGCGACGCGGCGAGACTGCGCCAGGTGCTCTGGAACCTCCTCGCCAACGCCGTGAAGTTCACCCCCGCAGGAGGACGCATCGAGGTGAGCGCGCACGAGGGGCCCACCGATCTCGAGTTCGTGGTCAAAGACACCGGGCCGGGCATCGACCCGGCATTTCTGCCGCACGTGTTCGAGCCGTTCCGCCGGGGCGAATCGCTCAGCACGCGCACCGTCGGTGGCCTCGGCCTCGGCCTCGCGATCGTCCGGCACCTGGTGGAAGCGCACGGCGGCACGGTCACTGCCGACAACAACGGGTCCACCGCCGGATCGATCTTCGTCGTCCGCATGCCGACAGGCCGCTCGATGCGTCACGGCCACGCGGGGCCGCGCACGCTGCGCGGACGCCGCGTCCTCGCCGTCGATGACGACGCGTCGACGCAGGAGCTGGTCGCGACGATGCTGCTGATGTACGGCGTGTCGGTGAGAACGGCGGGGCGTGCATCGGACGCGATCCAGATTCTCGCCGAGTGGCGTCCCGACGTGCTGTTGACCGACATCGCGATGCCCGGCGAAGACGGCTACGCGCTGATTCGCCGGGTGCGCGCGCTCCCCTCCTCGCTCGGCGAGATCCCGGCCGTCGCGCTCACGGCGTTCACCGATCCGAACAGCGTGCAGGAGGCGTTCGCAGCCGGCTTCGACGCGCACCTCGGCAAGCCGCTCGAGCCGCACGTGCTCGCGGATGCGCTGACGAAGGTGCTTCGCGTCAGGAAATCAGCGTAGCGCGCGCGTCGCCCAGCAGGCGGCGCAATTCGTAGGCGATGATGTCGGGCGCGCACGGCTTGATCAGCACGTGCGTGATGCCCGCCTGTGCGAACCGATCGGGTTCGTCGAGATATTCCGAGTGACCGGTCACCGCGAGGATGGGGATCGACCGCGTCGCCGGCGATTCGCGCAGCGCGCGGCAGAACTCGAAACCATCCATGCCCGGCACGGCGAGGTCGGTCAGGACGGCGTTGGGACAGAGGACGCGCGCTTTTTCGAGCGCCTGATGCCCGTTGTGCGCGTCGACGGTCCGGAAGCCGTCGTGCTGGAGGTACTCGCGATAGAGCAGGCGAGTACTCAGATCGTCTTCGACGATGAGGACGAGTGGATTCAGCGTGGGTCTTGCCGTGGACTCGGTGTGGATCCCCATGCCCCCGCTGGCTCGAATGTAATGCGACACACCCGGCGCGGCCAAGTCAAATCTCAAGCTCGGGCGTGATTTGCTCTGAAATATCGATAGTTTGCCGCCCCTAATGCGCAACCGACGCGCGCGCGTGGGCGCGCGTCCGCGTGCGCAGCGTCCACCACGCGCGGAACCCGAGGAGCACTACGGCCGCGACCAGCACCACCTGGAACTGCGGCACGACGGTCTTGCGCGCGAGCCAGAAATGGAAGAGCGCCGTCCCGGCAGCCACGTAGATCAACCGGTGCAGCTGCGTCCACCGATGTCCGAGCCGCCGCATCGACCCCTGGGTCGAGGTCACCGCGAGCGCGAGCAGCATCAGGTAGGTCGCCATCCCCAGCGTGATGAACGGCCGCATCGCCACGTCCTTGGCCATCTGCCGGAAGTCGAAGAACCAGTCGAGCACGAACCACGTGAGGAAATGCAGCGTCGCGTAGAAAAACGAGAAGAGGCCGAGCATCCGCCGGAGCCGGATGACCTGATTCCAGCCGGTGAGGCGGCGGATCGGCGTCACGGCGAGCGTGATGACCAGAAAGCGGATCGCCCAGTCGCCCGTCGTATGCGTGATGTATTCGATCGGGTTCGCGGTGAGGTTGCCGTGGAACGCGTCGGCAATCAGCGCCGCGGCGGGGATGAGCGCCGCGGCGAAGATGACTCTCTTGAGAAGGACGATCGGCTTCAATACAGCTTCTTCGGATCCATCCCCGCGTACAACGACGCGACCTGGTCCGCGTAGCCGTTGAACGGCAGCGTCTTGCGGCGAAGGAACTCGCCGATGCGGCGCTCGCTCGCCTGGCTCCACCGCGGATGATCCACGTTCGGATTGACGTTGGCGAAGAACCCGTATTCGTTCGGCGTCATCACCTGCCACGTGTTCTTCGGCTGGTAATCGACGAAGCGGATCTTGTTGATCGACTTGACCCCCTTGAAGCCGTACTTCCAGGGCACCACGAGGCGAATCGGTGCGCCGTCCTGGTTCGGCAGCGTCTCGTCGTACAGACCCACGGCGAGGATGGCCAGCGGGTTCATCGCTTCGTCCATCCGCAGCCCCTCGACGTACGGCCACGGCAGCATGCGCGTGGACTGGCCGGGCATCTGCGCCGGATTGAACGCGGTGACGAACTCGACGTACTTCGCCTGCGATGTCGGCTGATAGGCCGCGATGATGTCCTTCAGCGGGATGCCGACCCACGGAATCACCATCGACCACGCTTCGACGCAGCGCATGCGGTAGACGCGCTCTTCGAGCGCGTAGGGCTGCACGAACTCGTCGAACCCGAACGTGCCTTTCTTCGCCGCGTAGCCTTCGACGGTAATCGTCCAGGGACGCGGCTTCAGCTTCCACGCGTTCTCTTTCGGATCCTCTTTATAAGGGCCGTATTCGTAGAAGTTGTTGTAGCTGGTGATGTCGTCGAACGTCGTGAGCTTCTCGCCTGTCGTGCTCAGCGGGCTCTTCTTCACGTTGGCGAGCTTGCTGCCGTGCCCCGTGCCCTGACCCTTCTGCTGTGCGGCGACGCTGGCGGCAAAGGGTGATGCGACCGCGGCAGCCGCCGCGCCGATTGCGGCACCCGCCGCCGTCTGCAGGAATTCGCGCCTGCGGAGGTAGAGCGACTTCGGCGTGATCTCCGAAAACCGGATGTCGGGTGCGTTGCGAATCAACATGAGCCTAATTATAAGACGCTTCCCTGTCACGGCCGAGGTAATCCGAGCGTCCGGCGTGGTAGTGTGACGTGCTGGAGGAGGCCCCGGTGACGCCGCCGGAGCCGAGCATTTATCGAAGCCGTACGCGCCCCCACCGAACACGACCGTTTTCCCCGGGCCATGTCGCTCGCCGTGCATGAGCTCCGGACACCTGTGACTGTCGTCTGCGGCTACATCCGGATGGTGCTGAAGGAGCACGGCGGGCCGCTGACCGACAAGCAGAAAAAGATGCTCCAGGAAGCAGAACGCTCCTGCGAGCGAATCAGCGCGCTGGTCGCCGAGATGAGCGATCTCGGCAAGCTGGAATCACGCGAACTCGCCGTCGCCCGCATGGACGTCGATTTGTGCGGGCTTGTTGCGGAGCTGGCGAGCGATATGCATGAGGGCGAGGACCGCGGAGTGCGACTCGATGTGCGCGTGCCACACCGGCCGGTCACGGTGACCGGCGATCGCGCGCGGCTCTCCGCGGCGATCAAGACCTTGCTGCACGCAGCCCTGAGAGAGCGTGGCGAACCCGGCGTCATCGTGGCCGAGTGCTCGGTCGTCGATGGCGCGCCGTCCTGGGCGGTGCTCGCGGTGGGAGAGGAGCAGGCACTGCCGTCACTGGTCGCCGCCGCGCTCGGAAGCCCGCCTCCCCTCGACGAATGGCGGGGCGGCCTCGGACTCGCGCTGCCGGTGGCGCGGCGCGTGGTCGAAGCGCTCGGCGGCTCGCTGTGGTCCGCGCCGGGCGACCGCCCGCGCGCGGGCTCCGCACTCAGATTACCCCTTCGAACCTGAGGATCGAATAGATGTCAGCAGTGGCGGGCGCCGGCTCCGATGCCGCGAACAGCAGCACCACCGACGATCGACGTCCGGCGAACATCGCGGTCGTCGACGACGACTCGGGCTTCGCGGGATATCTCCGGACCTTTCTCGCGCTGCGCGGCTACGAGGCGCGCTCGTACACGCGCGGCGACGAGATCGTCGCGGCCATCCGCCAGGGCGAGCCGCCCGACATCGTGCTGCTCGACGTCGCGATGCCGGGGATGGACGGCCTGCAGACGCTGAAAGCGCTGAAAGCGGCGCGTCCCGAGCTGCAGGTGATCATGCTCTCGGGCCGCGAGCAGGCCGCGACCATCGTCGAAGCGGTGCGTCTCGGCGCCGCCGACTACGTGGTCAAGCCCGACGACCCGGAGGGTCTTGGCGAGATTGCGCTCGACGCGGCGATCAAGCAGGCGTTCGAGCGAAATCGGCTCGTCCACGAGCTTTCCGACCTGCGGCGTCAGCTGAGCGACGACCAGAGCGACGCCTTCATTGGGTGGAGCGAGAGCCCGGCGATGCAGCAGGTCGCGCTCATCATCGAGCAGGTCGCCGACAGCGACGTCACGGTGCTGATTCGCGGCGAGAGCGGCGTCGGCAAGGAACTGGTCGCGCGCGGCATCCATCAGCGATCCACGCGCAAGCAGAGGCCGTTCGTGAAGGTGAACTGCGCGGCGCTCCCCGCGGAGCTCCTCGAGAGCGAACTGTTCGGACACGAAAAGGGCGCCTTCACCGGCGCCGCGACGACGCGCATCGGCAAGTTCGAGCAGGCGCACGGCGGCACCATCTTCCTCGACGAGATCGGCGAGATGAAGCCGGCGCTGCAGGCCAAGCTGCTGCACGTGCTGCAGGACGCGGAGTTCACCAAGCTCGGAAGCAACAAGAAGATCACCGTCGACGTGCGCGTCGTCACCGCCACCAACCGCGACCTCGAGCAGATGATGGTGCGCGGCGACTTCCGCGAGGATCTGTACTACCGGCTGAAGGTCATCGAAGCGTACGTGCCGCCGCTGCGCGAGCGCCGCGACGAGATCCTGAAGCTCACGGACTTCTTCATCGCGAAGTATTCGCAGCGCTACAACCGTCCCGTGCGTCCGCTGTCAGACGACCTGCGCCAGCGTTTCCTCACCTACGAGTGGCCGGGCAACGTGCGCGAGCTCGAAAACATGATCAAGCGGTTCGTGATCCTGCAGGACGAACAGCTCGTCGTGCGCGAGATCAGCAAGCCGCGGCTCGTGCCGAACCCGCCGCCGGTCGAACCGGCGCCGCCGGCGTTCCATGCACCGATGCCCGCATCGCCGCCGCAGCACGCCGCCGCACCTCCACCTCCCGCCGCCGCAGCCGGGACCGAGGACGAGGAGGGTGAAGATGTGGCGCCGCCGCCTGCGCAGGACGGCCGCCGCCTGTCGGAGGTCGCGCGCGAGGCGGCGCTCTCGGCCGAGCGAACGGTGATCGCAGACACGCTGCGCCAGGTGCACTGGAATCGGAGAAAGGCCGCGCAGCTGCTGGGCGTGAGCTACAAGACTCTGCTGAACAAGATCAAGGAGACCGGCATCGAACGCCCGTGATCGCCCGATCATAGCTTCGCGGACCTTTCGGGTCCGCGTCCGCGGCAGAGTGTGTAACGGCCGACCCTCTGCTCTTCCTTTATGAGAAGGGCGCTTCCACCCGGAAGCGCCTTTTCTCTTTCGGCCTGACCAAGTTCTCCAGAAATTCCCTTTTTGGCCTTCTGTTCCAACGTTTTTCTGCTGTGGCACCTCACTTGCTCAATGTGGCTCGTCCGCGAACTCGGCGGGCAGAAGGACTTGGGCGATGAGTCAGAAATCTCAGGTGCTGGTCGTAGACGACGATCTCGCGATGTGCGGATTCCTGCGCACGTTCCTCGGCGCGCGCAACTACAACGCGCTGACGGTGACGAACGCGGACGAAGCCGTGCGGCGGTTCCACGCGGAGCGTCCCGCGGCGGTGCTGCTCGACGTCGTCATGCCCGGCAGCATGGACGGACTGGCCGCGCTGGCCGCGTTCAAGAAGATCGACAAGGACGTCCCGATCATCGTGATCTCCGGCCAGGGGCGCACGAGCGTGGTCGTCCAGGCGATGCGCCTCGGCGCCACCGATTTCCTCTGCAAGCCGTTCGAGGAGAACGAGCTCGAGGTGGTGATCGAGAAGGCGCTGAAGCAGCATCAGCTGAGCCAGGAGGTGGCGTCGCTGCGCGCGCAGCTCAAGGAGCAGTCGCGCTACACGATGCTCTTCGGCCACAGCCACCAGATGCAGGAGGTGCGCGATCTGATCGAGCGCGTCTCCGACACCGACGTGACCGTGCTGATTCGCGGCGAGAGCGGCGTCGGCAAGGAGCTCGTCGCCCGCGCGCTGCACGAGCAGTCGCTGCGCAAGGACAAGGCGTTCGTGAAGGTGAACTGCGCGGCGCTGCCGACCGAGCTCCTCGAATCCGAGTTGTTCGGGTTCGAAAAGGGCGCGTTCACCGGCGCCATCCAGCACAAGCCGGGCAAGTTCGAGTTCGCCAACCACGGGACGATGTTCCTCGACGAGATCGGCGACATGAGCTTCCCGCTGCAGGCCAAGCTGCTGCAGGCGCTGCAGGACGGCGAGTTCTCGCGGCTCGGCGGCAAGGCCGACGTGCACGTGGACGTGCGCGTCATCACCGCCACCAATTGCGACCTCGAAGCGGCGGTGGCCGCGGGCAGGTTCCGCGAGGATCTCTACTTCCGTCTCAACGTCGTGACGATCACCATTCCGCCGCTCCGCGAGCGGCGTGAAGAGATCCCGATGCTGACCGATCACTTCCTGAAGAAGTACTCGGTGCAGTACAACAAGCCATTCCCGGGCATCACG